>Ga0307374_10006679_pt1 | contig 18036 bp, 13 predicted proteins | sample OX3MG_FD_202532 | JGI IMG/M metagenome (GOLD analysis project Ga0307374, IMG submission 202532) | Soil microbial communities from Risofladan, Vaasa, Finland - OX-3 | ecosystem: Environmental > Terrestrial > Soil > Coastal area > Acid sulfate soil | place: Finland: Risofladan, Vaasa | collected... | reverse complement strand
TTCCACAATCTTTTTCTCTCACTCTCATTGAATATCGAGATATGTCGAAGGTATCCCTGGAAAGGGTTGAGGAATAGTTTTTCAACCGGATGTTTGCGGAGAGAGAGGTGCCAATGCTTCTGATACCAGCCATAGCCCATGAAGAGCTCGTCGGCACCGTCGCCCGAGAGTGCGACCTTTACCTTGCTCGCGGCGAACTTCGAGAGCAATGACTGGGGGAAGTCAGAAGAGTCGGCGTGGGGCTCGTCAAAATACGCGATACTTTCTTTCAGCACCTCCAAGAGGTCCTCGCTTGCTTGGAGGGTGTAGTGGTCGGTGCCGATCTTCTTCGCGGCTTCTTCGGCATAGGGGAGCTCGTTGCGGTAATCACCGTAGCCCAGGGAAAATGTCTTCAATGGCCTATCAGTGAACTTCTGGGCATAGGCCGTGACAAGCGTGGAATCCACGCCTCCGGAGAGAAAGCTCCCAATTTCCACGTCGGCCACCAGGCGTTTTTTCACCGCCTCGGTAAAGAGCCGGCGGATCTCTTCTTTGGCACCGGCATACGAGATGTGTATCGGCTTGTATTCTAATTGCCAATACTTATTCTTCGTCAGCGTTCCATCTCTATAGACAGCGTATTCAGCCGGCAGGAGCGTGAAGACATTTTTATAGATAGTTCTCGTCGGCGGGATGTACATAAGCGCCAGGTAATTATCAAGCGCTTCGGGGTCAATCTCTCCCTGTAGCCGCCCGGAGGCGAAGAGCGCCTTTATTTCAGAAGCGAGCATCAGATTCCTTTCGGCATCATATGCGTAATACAGGGGTTTCTTACCGAACCGGTCGCGGGCCATAAAGAGCGACTGCTTCTCTTCGTCCCAAATCGCGAAGGCGAACATGCCATCTAGATGTTTTGGACAGTCGTTGCCGTACTCTATGTACGTCTTGAGGATGACTTCGGTATCTGAATTGGTGGAGAAATGATGGCCTTTGCTCTCTAATTCTTTTTTCAATTCTCTATAGTTGTATATCTCGCCGTTGAACGTGATGGCGGTATTTCTTTTATTGTCGCGCATCGGCTGGTGCCCGCCCGAGAGGTCGATGATAGAGAGTCGGGTTTGACCAAGTGTGCAATGAGGGAATTTTAAGACACCCTGGTCGTCGGGGCCGCGTCGTGACAGGGAAGCGAGCATTGCGTCGAGAGATTTCTCCTCGAGATGCCCTTTCTTCGTAACTACGCTATATATGCCACACATATGTTAAATTTTTATCCACGCCTCCGGGACGATATCTCTCGTATTAACAGCGGTTTTCACATTATTGAACCATTGTTTTGGAGCAATAACGATCTTTCCTTCAGTGCGATTGAGCCAAGCTCCCCACCAAGAAAACGAGCTATTGGCGATAATATTGTGTTTACAGGACGCCATGAGCAATAAGTCCTCATAATTCTTTTCCGCCGTATTCTTCACACAGGTCACCGGGTGGGGAAGCGATTTAAAATTTTCAATCGCCCAGTCATAGTCATCTGAAAATATAAAGAAAGAAGCAGAAGATACGCGTTGGCTTATGTACTCCATAGCTTTTTGATAATAATCCATCGAGCAAGTCCCGTGGTAGATATTTGAACTTTTATTTGTAACATAGTCTGCACGTCTCACGTGTATCGAAACTGCCGTTGAGGTTTTTATTTCCTCAAATATTCCCTGGCTATAATTAGAGAAAGGTTCCTTGAGGGCAATCTCATTTCGCAGTTCTGTTTCTATATTCTTGAAATATTTTCCTGTTTGCCAGAAACCATCGAAATAAACCCCATCTTTTGAAAATACCGATGGATCAAAATGAAAAGTCCTTTCTGGATAATAAAACGGCATCAATTTCTTTTTCAGGCGAAGATATCTATAGAAAGTGTTAAATACTTTGTGCCGTTTCCTCACCCAAACGAAGCCAAAAAAATCGGAATCTCTTGCGAACTTCTCCTGTATGTTGAAATGGTTGAGAGAATATTTATGCAATGTGTAATACGTATGAAAAGGATTCGTATCTAATCTAAAATCCGTTTCCAGTTTTGAGGATACTGACCGTGCAAATGCGTATTGGAACAGTTGGTTTCCAAGTCCCCCCTCTAATTTCACGATTATCATATTAATCTGTATTGAGGCAATGACCGATAACCGCTAAATCACTTTTCGTGAGTTCAGGATAATTCCCGCAATAGAAACCGTTGGTGTGAAGAAATTCCGCTCCGGGCAGTAGGGACATCTTTTCAACATACTTCTTATAGAACGGTTGTGTCTGCATATTCCCGGCGATCACCGGGCGTGCTTCTATTCCAGCTCCCATAAAGCGCGTCAAGTACTTTTTCCTAAGTCCAGGAGTCTTGCATATAACAACGAATGCAAACGGCGATAGGGTTTTTATGTGACTCCGGTCGAGGGGAATGAAATCAGGATTCTCCCGCAATTTCTTTTCGAGGAGAATATGATTTTCTTCCCGGGTCTTTAGATTTGCGTCAAGGAACTTCATTTGATAGAGCCCCAGAAAGCCCGTTATTTCTGTAGGCCGCAGATTAAATCCTAAATCGTAGAATGTATATTTTGAATCAAATTCAGATTCAATATTGTATGTCTCGCGCCATTTCTTCTGTTGGTGCGGCTCGAGATTTCTGTCCCAACCGTTTGCACGGACAATACGGAGCATCTCGGCAAATCTTTCGTCGCTCGTGCAGACCATGCCGCCTTCTATTGTGGACATGTGGTGCGCTACGAAAAAAGAGAAACTTGCCCCGAGCCCAAAGTTCCCCGACTTGCCCCCCGGGAGTTCTGTCCCAAGAGATTCGCAGTTATCTTCAAGAAGAATGATGTTGTTTTCGTCACAAATCCTTTTTATCGCATCTAGATCCCCGGTAAACCCAAGAGCGTTTGTGATGAAAAATGCCTTGATGTTGTTATTTTTTATCGTGTCCAGGAGATGCTTAGACATTGAATTCAACGTTGTCGGATCGCAATCAACCGCGACGGGGACCATCCCAAGCTGGATAATCGGCATTACATTGGTTGACCAGGTGAGCGCCGAGAAAGCGATCTGGTCACCGTCTTTAACAAGACCAATATTCTTTGCCGCTTGGAGCATAGCCAGATTAGCACTTCCACCTGAATTAAAGAGAACTGCATATTTTGATCCTTGTTTCCTTGCGAACACTTCTTCGAATTCTCGGCATTTAGCGTCCATACTAAGCCGCTTCACTCCCATAATGAATTCAGCCAGAGCTCTTTTAGTCTCTTCTTCATGCAGGAATGCGTTTTTCATCAAGGGAATCATAGTATTGAGTTTAGATTGTTAAAAACCTCTGATAATTTCTTTCCTTCAGGTAAATGAAAAATGCTCGAGGCAAGCGGATAAAAAGTAGGATTGCCGCTAATGGGCGATAGGGAGTTCCCGCAAGCGCTTCCATATGCCCTCGGAAATAATTATTGAATCTACCAAATGGGAACATATGATTTTTTGGGTCTTTAATTCCCGGTCTTGTTTTTAATGTTGGACTTGAGAACCCACCGTATCTTTTCTTAAAAAGGATTTTTGGTTCCACGATTAGTCCGAAATGACTTATTGCAGCCAAACTAAAATGATAGTCGGATCCCCATTCTCGTCTTTGAGGGTATATCTTCCATGTTTCTTTGATGACGCCTGTTCTAAAGAGACTGTACATTATATTACACTTACCCAGTATCTCGGGTTGTAGTACATAGCGAGCTACAAGAAGATATGAAGGTTCTCCAGATAAGCGTACAAGATCCAACTCCTCCTTACTGCTTTTTCCCGAAGAATCAATGGTAGCCAATATAGTCGTAGCAAGTCCGATGTTTCTGTTCTCTTCTAAGTTTGAGATGCAGATTTCCACATAATCTTTTTCCCTTAGATCGTCTTGCGCGGCCCACATAAAATACTCACAGTTGGCTTTATCAATGAGAAATTTAAAATTTGGGAACATCCCGATATTCTTTTCTTGCCGATAGTAGGTAATGCGCGGGTCTCTTTTCGCATAGTCTTCGCATATCGCTCGCGACTTGTCGGTCGATGCATCATCGGAAATAAGCATCTTCCAATTAGTGAAGGTTTGTGCGCGCAAGGAATCAATCGCTTCTCGAAGAAAGCGTTCGCCGTTGTATACAGGCATGCCGATAAATATTCTTGGCATGGTTAGTCGGTATTCTTTATGATGAGTCCTTGGCCGGTCGGCAGAGAAAGAATCTGTACCCCATGTTTCTTCGCCCAGGTGTCATGTGCTTCTTTCATCGCATGGTTTCCTTCATAGGAATAATCGTCAAAAAGGATTACACCTCCTTTAGAAATCTTCTTCCAGAAGAAATCAATGGCCGATACTTCAGGTAGGGCAGCATTCATGTCAAGGTGAAGGAAGCAAATCGCATCGGTTTGTACTAACGGGAGTGTCTCCGGCACTGTGCCTTTTATCACTTCAGCATTGAATCCTTCAAATGTCTTCTTGACTGTCTCGTAAAGATCTTGCTGATCATAATGCATCGTCTTATGGATTTTCATCTCTTCTTCCGTGCTGTATTTCGGGTCGAGACCACCAAATGTATCCATAAGGAAATACTTTTTATCCAATTTCTCGAAGCCGATGTAGTGCATGAGCGAACGGGCACAGAAGCCGGTATTCACACCACAGTCCACGAAGTCGCCGGGAATATTTTTTGCATACGTACCAGCCCAATAAAGGACGTGCATGCGCCACGGAATGTCATTTTTCGCGAGGCAATGCTTGTTGTCGACTCTTTTTGCCAAGTTATACGATTCTATGAAGAGAGGATCCTTCATGAAGTCAGCGTTATGAAAGGTGTAGAGCTGGTCGGTGGCGTACGTCAAATCTTTCTTAGGTAATAGAGTGTAGTTATCAAGATTGATACTGAAGGACTTGTAGATTTTTTTGACGATGTTCGGCGTGATAGGCCGGAGGATGTTCTTGGCAGCTTCTTTCATGGAGTTCATCTTATCTTCATGGTCTGGTAATCAAGCATCGAAGCAATTTTTCCCATATGATTACCGTGGAAGATGATTGAGCGCGGATTGTCGATATCAAGAATCTCGAAATTGATATTCTGTTTGTGGTCGATCAATTCGAGCTCTGGTCGATGGAACCGCACATCGAAGAAATGCATGCCGACATTGAAAAGGAACGGTGGTATGCTTACTGTCGTTGTATATTTCCCAGGCGCATAATCGAAGAGATGAGCATCTTTGTCGGATTCAGACGAGAGAAGTAAGAGATCATCGCCCGCATAAAACATCACTGAGAGAAGTGCGTGCGGGGTAGGGCGCATAATCTCATAGTTTATTTGTATGGAAAATGGATCCCCGATGGGGATCTTCGCGTGCGGCTCATTCTCTTTGTTCAGGATGGTTATTTTTGAGATTTGCGCTTCTTTTTCAGGATTGATCACATAGTTAATGATCGCATTCACTTGTCCATCATTTAAATACGCATTGATTACGTCTTCAGTTTTTCCGAACATCTTAATCTTTCCCTTTTCAAGCAAGACTGTTTTGTGACAGAGACGTTGAATAGCAGCCATGTTGTGACTGATGAAAAGGATAGTGCGTCCGGCCTTGCCGGTGACTTCTTCCATCTTGCCGAGACACTTTTTCTGGAATTCGGCGTCGCCGACGGCGAGCACCTCGTCCACAAGAAGAATATCCGGCTCCATATGTGCCGCGACCGAGAAGGCGAGCCGTACGTACATTCCACTTGAGTAGCGCTTCACGGGCGTATCAAGGAACTTGCCGATACCGGAAAACTCCACAATCTCATCAAATTTTCGTGCAATTTCCTTGCGGGTCATACCGAGGATGGCGCCGTTGAGGAAGATGTTCTCACGGCCCGTGAGCTCGGGGTGAAAGCCGGTACCGACTTCAAGCAGGGAAGCGACTCGTCCCCCCATTTTTATTTCTCCTTCTGTGGGAGGGGTAATACCGGTGAGGATTTTAAGGAGCGTAGATTTCCCTGCTCCATTTGCGCCGATAATACCAACAACCTCTCCGGGCATCACATCAAAACTGACATCCTTGAGCGCCCAGAAATTCTCTTTGGTATCAATACCGATAACCTGTTTCGCTTTATACTTCGCAAATTTGAATGGGCTGCGGAGAATGTTAGCAAATACATCACGGAGCGTGATGTAACCGCCCTGCTGGTGCATAATGTCATACCTCTTTCCTACCCCTTTTATTTCTATAATGGGTTGACTCATATGATATCGGCGAAATAGCGCTCCATCTTCTTGAACATCACGACGCCGATGATAAGCAGTATGAAGACCGCAATGAAGGACAACATCAAGAGGAACCAATTGACGGGTTCAGTCCCGAGGACCGCCGCGCGCGCCGCCTTGATAACGCCTGTCATCGGATTGATGGCGAGTATCCACGAGTATTTGCCCGCGATACTTGAGGGGTAGATGACCGGCGTGACGAACATAAGCATCTGCATGAAGTAGGGGAGGATGTAGCGCACATCGCGGTACTTGACGTTGATGGACGCTAGGAAGAGTCCGCCCCCAAGCGCCGCAAGATAGGAGATGATGAGTAGAAGAGGAATAATGAGAAGTCCAGTGAGGTGCGGGAGGAATCCGTAATAGAACATAAGACCGACGAGCACGACCGATGCGACGCAGAAATCAACGAGATTGGTCGCGATGACGGCAAGCGGGAGAATCATCCGTGGGAAATATACTTTCGTTACTATCGCCTGATTGGAAACAAGACTCCCGCTCACGTCGCCGAGTGACGATGAGAAGAATTGCCAGAAAAGAAGGCCGGTGTAGACGAAGATGGGATAGGGAACACCCTCGGAAGGTACGTGAATAAGCGCGCCGAAGAAAACACTGAAGATGACCATCGCCATAAACGGCTGGAAGATGGCCCATCCGACGCCGACAACTGTCTGCTTGTAACGGACCTTGAGGTCGCGCCATACAAAGAAATACAAGAGCTCTTTATAGCGCCATATCTCCTTGAGGTCGGCGAGAGAGAAGGTCTTCTTCGGACGTATTACGGTAACGGCGTTACTCATATTTTTCTTTGTACCACGCATATGTCTTCGCAAGACCAGTGTCGAGTCCTATCTTGTGCCTCCATCCGAGTTTATGGATTCTCCTCACATTCAACAGTTTTCGCGGCGTGCCGTCCGGTTTCGTCCGGTCCCACACGATTTTTCCCTTGTAACCGACGACTTTCTTTATCTTTTCGGCCAGAGATTTTATAGAGAGATCGGTGCCGGTGCCGATGTTGACGATGTCTGAACCACTGTAGTTCCGCATCAGGAATACACAGGCGTCCGCGAGGTCGTCCACGTGGAGGAATTCCCGTTTTGGCGCCCCCGTTCCCCAGATGACCACTTCTTTGCCCCCGTTCCTTTTTGCTTCGTGGAATCGCCGGATGAGCGCTGGGAGAACATGCGAATTCATTGGGTCGAAATTGTCATTCGGCCCGTAGAGATTTGTTGGCATCACGGAGATGAAATTGGTCCCGTACTGTTCGTTGTATGCCCGGCACATAAAGATACCGGCGATTTTAGCGATAGCATAGGAATGATTTGTCGGCTCAAGCGGTCCCGTCATCAGGTACTCTTCTTTTATCGGCTGTGGAGCGAGCTTTGGATAGATGCAGGAGCTCCCGAGGAAAAGAAGTTTTTTTACTCCAGAACGATAAGCACTTTCCATAACATTGTTTTGTACAGCCAAATTCTCATGGATAAACTCGGCAGGATGAGTCTTATTCGCCATGATGCCACCGACTTTTGCCGCCGCGAGGAACACGTATTCCGGCTTCTCTCTATTGAAAAGGTCATCCACCTTCTTCTGATCCATCAAATCAACCTCGGCGCGTGTTTTCAGGACAAGGTTTGTATACCCCTTCTTCTTTAAGAGTCTCACGATGGCCGAGCCGACGAGACCTCGGTGGCCGGCCACATAAATTTTTGATGTCTTTTTCATATGTTCTGTAACACGGCGTTCAATCTTTTCCGTATGAAGGGATGTATCTTCTTGCTCCTGACTGGAAACCACGCAGAATCATTGTGCTGATTGTCCATCCGTACCGCCGTCTTTTCATCGATGATATACCCATAATACAGCACGATTGCGTGATATGAGGTGCCACTGAACATTGACTTCTGATGCGCTTCTTCTTGAATGCCGCCGAAGATAAGTCTTTTCTTATCGATGCGAATACCGGCCTCGCGTAATGCCTGGCGCACCACTCCGTCGAGGATCTTCTCGTTCTTCAACAGCCGTCCCCCGACAGAGAAGTAGACCCCCTTGAGTGGCTCATTGGTTCTCTTAAAAAGGAGCGTCTTCGTCTTGTTTTTGTTAAGAAACAGGACGTCGGTTGTAAAGATTGGGACCGCGTTCAAGATTTGAACATACAGTTCACGCGGAATCGGTGTATGCATTGATGTTCTCATTGGTGATTTCATTCCTCTGCTTCCTTTAAATCATCTCTGGTCATCAGTCGGACGAGTTCTTTAAACGTTATCTTTGGTTTCCAGCCAAGTTTCTTTTCCGCTTTCGTGTAATCGCCCCGTAGGACATCCACTTCCGCCGGGCGGAAATATCTTTCGTCTATCTCAATGATGGTCTTACCCGTCTTCTTATCGATTCCCTTTTCCTTTAGGCCTTTTCCCCTCCAGACGATATCCATACCGAGCGTCTTTCCGGCCTCTTCCACGAACTCGCGGACGCTGTGCGACTCATTCGTGGCAAGAATGAAATCGTCCGGCTCTTTATGCTGGAGTATACGCCACATACCTTCCACGTAATCCTTTGCATACCCCCAGTCGCGCTTTGCATCGAGATTGCCGAGATAGAGTTTTTCCTCTTTGCCGAGCTTGATGCGCGCAAGTCCTCGCGTAATCTTCTTCGTGACGAAGGTCTCGCCGCGGCGGGGAGATTCGTGATTGAAGAGGATGCCATTGGACGCAAACATACCGTAGGATTCCCTATAATTTCTCGTTATCCAATACGCATAAACCTTGGCGCATCCGTACGGCGAACGCGGGTGGAAAGGGCTTGTTTCTTTCAGGGGGATTTCTGCTGCTTTGCCGAACATTTCACTTGATGACGCCTGATAAAATTTCGTCTTGTTCAACCCGGCTTCTCTCATAGCATCGAGGATACGGATTGTCCCAAGTCCTGTAACATCAGCGGTGTACTCGGGGATATCGAAACTGACTCGTACGTGACTCTGTGCGCCGAGGTGGTATATCTCATCCGGCTGTATCTTGCTCAAAAGGCGATTCAGATTACTTGCATCGGACAAATCGCTGAAATGAAGAAAAAGTCTCACGCCGTGAATATGCGGATCTTTATAGAGATGGTCTATGCGGTGCGTATTGAAGTTGCTTGCGCGGCGGATAAGCCCGTGTACCTCATATCCTTTTTCAAGAAGGAGTTCGGCGAGATAGGAGCCGTCCTGGCCTGTAATGCCGGTAATGAGCGCTTTCTTCTGTGAATTCATATTTATATAATATGTATATGTAGTAGCTAGATAGCGTGTATATTCAGGTTAACATCTAGAACCAGTTTCCGCAGGCTGGGGTTGCATGGGGCAGAATAAGCAGTGCATCGGCGACCTGAACAAACTTCTGGCAAAGGTCACTCCGCGGCAAATGTCCAGACGGCCCTGAAGATGCAGATAGTGGCGCTCTAGACTGCGCAGATAAATTTGCAGGCGCTCACGCAGAAGGAACAGGGAGCGTGGGAGTCCCCAGCTGGCGGTTCCGGGGTGCGCTAACGGATAGCGTGCACATACTGCCATGCTAAACGGGACGTTTGTGCGTATCATTCGTATGGTATAGTGGGCACCATCATGCAGGAGGGGACGGCGAAGCAAATTGCACGATGGGTGGCGCTCGGGGCGCTGTTCCTCGTTCCAGTCACGCCGTTACTAATAGCAAACTCGTATTTCTTCCCCTTCATAACGGGTAAGGCTTTCTATTTCCGAATTCTCGTCGAGATAGCGGTCGCCGCATGGGTGGTGCTCGCATTTCTCGATAAAGAGTATCGCCCGCGTTTCTCCTGGATAGGAGTGGTAGTTGTTGCCTTTGTTGCATGGATGTTCGTTGCGGATCTTTTTGCGGTAAACGTTGCGAAGGCTTTTTGGAGCAACTTTGAGCGCATGGAAGGATGGGTGCTCCTTATTCACCTTCTCGGTTTCTTCTTTGCTGCGGGCGCGGTGCTGCGGGCAGAGAAGAAGTGGCGCGCATGGTTTCTTGCTTCGCTCGCTGTTGCGGTCATCGTTTCCATCTACGGCATTCTGCAGCAGGTGGGCGTGTATGCCATTCACCAAGGCTCGACGCGCATCGACGCGTCCTTCGGTAATTCCGCGTATTTTGCTATCTATCTCCTCTTCAATACCTTCATTGCCGGCTGGCTGGCGCTCACCGAGAAGCGCGCCTGGTTCAAATGGGCGCTCATCGCCTTTGCTGCGGTTGAGTCGGTGCTCATCCTCCTTACCGAGACGCGCGGTACGGTGCTTGGGCTCTTGGGTGCGCTTCTGCTTGCCGGACTTCTCACCGCTTTCACCGCCGGGAAACGCGCTCGCCGTTATGCCGCGTGGGGGATTGCCGTGCTCGTCATTCTTGCCGGCGGTCTCTATCTCGCTCGCGATTCTGCCTTCGTGCAGGGGAATCACATGCTGCAGCGCATCACTTCCATATCGCTTGCCGACGGCCAGACCCGTTTTACCATCTGGCACATGGCATTTGAGGGAGTGCTCGAGCGGCCGATCGTCGGATGGGGACAGGAGGGTTTTAATTACGTCTTCAATAAATTCTATGATCCGTCCTTGTATGCGCAGGAGCCGTGGTTTGATCGCGCGCACAACGCCTTCATTGACTGGCTCACCGCCGGCGGCATACCGGCATTCCTGCTGTATGTCTCGCTTTTCGGCACGGCCTTCCTGTTGCTGTGGCAGAGTTCTGAACTCTCGCGTCCTGAACGCATTGCACTCACCGCCGCCCTTGCCGGCTATGCGTGTCACAATCTCTTCGTCTTCGACAACCTCTATTCTTACGTCTATTTCTTCGCGATACTCGCGCTCATCGACTCGCAGGTCGCGCGGCCGTTTGAGCGGCTGGAACGCGCGCCAGAACTTACAGCGACGGATGGTGTAACGTATGCACTCCCAATTGCTACGGTCGCCGCCTTTGCATGCATCTGGTTCGTGAACATTCCTGGGATGAACGCGGCGGGCGAGCTTATCACCGCAATCTCACCCTCCCCCTCCGGCGTCGACGGAAATATAGCCGTGTTCCAGGATCTTGTTACGCATCCGGCTTTCGCGGCGCAGGAGATACGCGAGCAGCTTGTTTCTTTCGCGGCGTCGGTCGCGCAGAGCTCAACCGCAACCGAAACGCAGAAGCAGCAAGCGCTTACCCTCGCTATCAGCGAGATGCAGAAGCAAGTTGCCGCGTATCCTTTGGACGCGCGCGAACATCTAGAGCTGTCCTATGCGTATCAAGCCGGAGGAGATGAAGCTGATGCACTCAAGGAGGTTCAGGCCGCTTCTCTTCTCTCGCCGAAGAAAGAGGAAATTTTAATAGAAGAGGGCTCCATTGAATGGGATATGGGCAATACCGCCGCCGTGCAGGCGGATTTTAACAAAGCGTACGCGCTCGGACCTCAGTTTCAGGATCTTGCTATATACGCCGCTGCAGGCGATATCGCCGTAGGCGATATCGCATCAGCCGACAAGATCTTGCTCGGTGCGTACGGCACGACGACGGTTGATAGCGATGTTCTCGCTGTTGCATACTATCGCACCAAGGATTGGCCGCCGCTCATCGCACTTTGGAAGATGCGCGCGGCAGTTCCGAGCGCGACCGCTGATACCTGGTTCTCGCTTGCCGCGGCCTATTACGCGGCGGGCGATACCGCGGACGCCATCGCGACTATTAATAAGACGGTGGCGCTCTTTCCGGACGCCGCATCCTCCGGTGCCGCTGCAATCAAGCAGATAGAGGGGAAAACCGTGGGGCAATGAATCTTCGAAAACGCGTCCCGCTTGCGCCGCTCACGACGCTCGGCGTGGGAGGGGTGGGGCGTTTTTTTGTTGCCGCGGAGTCGGTCGAGGATGCGACGGAGGCGCTCCACTTCGCACGTACGCATGCACTCTCGGTCTTCGTGCTCGGCGGGGGCTCGAACATCGTGATTGCCGATGGCGGCGTCGACGGACTCGTGCTTGCCGTGCGCGTACCGAGCATCGTCGCCGAAGCAAACGGTAATCGAACAGAGGTGACGGTCGGTGCGGGAGTTGTGTGGGATGATTTTGTTGTTTGGACCATCGCACACGGTTTCGCCGGCCTGGAATGTCTTTCCGGCGTGCCGGGAACGGTCGGCGGCGCCGTTGTCGCCAATCTCGGTGCATACGGAGCGCAATGCAGCGATACGTTCGTGCGTGCGGATGTGTTGGACACGCACGATTTGGGGGCCGGCCTCAAGATATTCGGGAAAGAGGAATGTATTTTTTCGTATCATGACAGCATGTTCGGCCATGTGCTGGGGCGGTATATCGTCATCCGTGCGACATTTGCGCTCTCGACCGACCCGTCGGTGCAGTTGTCGTACCGCGATAATCGTTTTGACATGACGACGCTCACCGCGAAGCTCGGACATACGCCGACCCGAGAGGAAGTCCGCGATGCCGTACTCACGATGCGTGAGGCAAAGGGTTCGCTCATCATGCCCGATCGCGTTTCCTACAAAAGTGCAGGATCATTTTTCCATATGCCGTTTGTATCAGAGGAACAGTATGAGAAAACCGCAGTGCGCGCGCGGGAGCTCGATGCGGCGAAAGAGGAACGACTGCGCCCATGGGCGTGGAAACAGCCAGACGGCTCCTATAAAGTGGCGCCCGGTTTCCTGCTTGAGTACACCGAGTTTCAAAAAGGGTATGTGCGCGGTGCAGTTGGCATATCTCCTCGGCATACGCTTTCGATTATTAACGTTGCGGACGCACGCGCGGTGGACATCGCACGGCTTGCGTCTGATATGCAGCGCGCTGTCGAAAATATATTCAGTATTCGACTCGAGCGCGAAGTTGAATACATCGGACAGGTGGAACGCGGAATGTAGATGCGCGAAAAAATTAATACGGAGTCATTTTCTGAAAGTTATCCACACATTACATTTTTTTCACACACAAAAAATGATTTACGCGCGATAATGTTCTGTAGAAACGTTTACGCATGAAATCATTTCGCGCGCGAACGGGTCGACATATCAGCCATCACTTTAATTTGCAACCACCATGGCAAAGAAGCGCAAGGCAGCAAAGAAGCGCAAGGCAGCAAAGCGACGCGCGTAGTTTCGTAAAAAGAGAGAACCCGCTCATCATGAGCGGGTTCTCTCTTTAGGATCTAGCGCTCCGTGCTTGGGCCTTCGAATTTTGCTATAGTGTTCCGCAATGCTCGGGCTTTCCCGTTTCTTCTCGAAAAACCAGTCCGCGGCCTTCCTTCGGGCCGCGGAGCCGCGTGTGGCGGCGGTCAATGTGCATTCCGAGGAACTCAGAGGACTTTCCGACGAGTCGGTGCGAGAGCGTTTCGCCGAAATTCGTGCGAAGTCGATGGCGGCGGGTGTGGCAGACGATGCTGACCTTCCGCTGACGTTCGCGCTCGTGCGCGAGGCCGCTCGACGGACACTGCATCAACCGCATTTCGATGTGCAGATAGCCGGCGGCCTCGCACTGGCTCTTGGAAAGATCGCCGAGATGCGCACCGGGGAAGGAAAAACGCTCGTCGCGACTTTGCCCGCAACATTCCACGCGCTTGCCGGCTCCGGTGTGCAAGTTGTCACGGTTAACGATTATCTCGCGCGCCGCGACGGCGCGTGGATGGGGCAGGTGTACCATTATCTCGGGCTCACCGTCGGTGTCGTGACGAGTACGGGTGCGTATCGCTACGACACTTCGCACGTCGCGAAGGAAGAAGATGCGGAGCGTGACGCCGAAGGATCATTCAAGGTGTTCTACGACTATCTTCGCCCCGCCGGGAAGCGCGATGCATATGCGGCCGATATCACCTACGTTACAAACAATGAACTCGGTTTCGATTATCTGCGCGACAACACCGCGTATGACGCATCGCAGATCGTTCAGCGTGGGCATCACTACGCTATCATCGACGAGGTAGACTCCATCTTGATCGATGAAGCGCGTACGCCGCTCATTATCAGCGGCCCTGCTGGGGACTCGCAGATGCTCTATGAGCGTTTTGCCGGTATAGTCAATGCCTTTGAAGAAGGCACGGACTATACCATCGACGAGAAACAGAAGGCGATTCAGATTACCGAGGAGGGAATGCACAAGGCTGAAGCGGCCCTCGGACTCGAGAATCTTTATACTGAGGGCGGAGTGAAGTACGCGCACCACCTCGAGACGGCGGTCCGCGCGAAAGCGCTCTTCCACAAGGATAAGGAATACGTGGTACGCGACGGTGACATCGTTATTGTAGATGAGTTCACGGGAAGAATGCAGCCCGGTCGCCGCTGGTCGGAAGGGCTCCATCAGGCAATCGAGGCCAAGGAGGGCGTGAAAGTGCAAGCGGAGACGCGCACTTATGCCACTGTGACGTTCCAGAATCTTTTCCGTATGTACGACCGACTCGCCGGTATGACTGGCACCGCGCTTTCCTCCGAAGAGGAGTTTTATTCGGTCTACCGGCTCGAGGTTGTGGTCGTGCCAACCAATAAACCGACAGCGCGCAAGGATTATGATGATCTTGTCTTCCAGACGGCTGTGGGGAAGTATCGCGCCGTCGCGCGGCAGGTGCTGGAACGCTACCGTAAGAAACAACCGGTCCTCGTTGGCACCGTCTCTATTGAGGACAACGAGACGGTTAGTGCCTATTTAACGAATGAAGGCGTACCGCACGAAGTGCTAAACGCCAAGAATCATGAACGCGAAGGCGAGATTATCGCCGAGGCTGGTGCGGCGGGGCGCGTGACGGTCGCGACAAATCTCGCGGGGCGCGGCGTGGATATCAAGCTCGGCGGCGCGCTCGCGACGGCCGAGGAGCGCGCGTCGGTCGTCAGGAATGGCGGCCTGATGGTCATCGGCACCGAGCGGCACGACGCCCGTCGCATCGACAATCAGTTGCGCGGTCGCTCGGGCCGCCAGGGCGATCCTGGCGAGACGCGGTTTTATGTCTCGCTTGAGGATAAGCTCATGCGCGTATTCGCCGCCGAAACCCTGAAAAAGGTGATGGGCCGTTTCGGTATTCCCGAGGATGAGCCAATTGAGAGCGCGATGATTACCCGCTCATTGGAGACCGCACAAGGCCGCATCGAAGGATTTAACTTTGACTCGCGCAAGCAGGTACTTGCATATGATGATGTAATGAACACCCAGCGCCTTGCGATTTATGCGCGCCGCCGCGCGGCGCTTCTGGGGAGCGACGTCGAAGTGGAAGCCCTTATCCGTGCACTTATCGGGGAAGGAGAGGTGGCGCTTGCGGCGCTCGAGGCGAAGAAAAACGAACTCGGCGGTGCGTTCACCGAGCATATCCGCCGACTCTTGTTACAGGTTATCGATACGTTCTGGCTGGAGCATCTCGAGACGATGGATTATCTTCGCCGTTCGGTGTCGCTCCGCGCATACGGTCAGCGGGACCCGCTCATTGAATACCGGCGCGAAGGGCTAATGCGCTTTCGCCAGCTTGAAGAAAATATCAGGGCGGCGGTTATCGAAGCGGTGCCGCGTATACAGAGCGTCGATGTCGCGCGCATCCGCGCCGAAGAGGAGAAGACGCGCGCCGCGCTTGTCGCCTCGGGGAAAGAGGAGGGGGGAACTCTGCAGCCGGTCGTGAAAGCCGCCGGACATGGCCGCAATGATTTTATTACCATTAAGAAGGGCGATGCCGTCCAAACGCTCAAATTTAAGAAAGCAGAACCATTACTCGCCGAGGGGTGGGTCATTGTCGATTAAACACACGTCCTTGCAACTATGTTCTTTATGTTTTCTAGTGTATTGTGAAGCTCTATGGCATTTGTTGATGAAGTGAAAATATATGCGGCGTCGGGTAAGGGCGGCGACGGCGTTATCCGCTGGCTGCGTACGAAGGAGTCCGCGCGCGGCGGACCCGTAGGCGGCGACGGCGGCAAGGGCGGCGACGTTGTTCTCATCGGTGTGCGCGATCTTTCCGCACTCGCACAGTATCGGTACGAGAAAAAATTCAATGCGGAAGACGGTGGAGCGGGCAGGGGAGAATTGCAACACGGTAAAAACGGTGCGGACGTCCTGCTCGCGGTGCCGGTCGGTACGCTCGCACGCATACCCGAGACGGAAGAAGAGTACGAAATCACGAAGGAGGACGAACGCGTCGTCCTTTTCCGCGGCGGAAGGGGTGGACTCGGTAACGCCCACTTCAAAAGTTCGACGAATCAGAACCCGTTCCAGCAAACGCCCGGCAGAGGAAGAAAGGGAGGAACGATCGAGCTCACGCTGAAGATCATCGCGGATGCGGGGCTCATCGGGCTCCCGAATGCGGGGAAGTCCTCGCTTCTAAACGCGCTTACACGCGCAAAGTCAAAGGTTGGCTCATATCCTTTCACGACGCTCGGTCCAAATCTCGGTGATTTCTACGGGCGCATCATTGCCGATATCCCGGGTCTTATTGAGGGGGCCTCGTCCGGACGAGGCCTTGGTATAAAATTCCTCAAGCATGTTGAAAGAACAGGGATGCTCTTGCATCTCGTCTCGGCTGACCAAGACGACCCGACTGCAGCATACAGGGAAGTGCGCAAGGAGATTGAATCGTTCGGACACGGTCTCGCCGAAAAAAGAGAGATAATCATCCTGTCTAAAATAGACCTTGTTTTGCCGAAAGAGCATGAAACAAAGGCACGAATGCTTGCCAAAGGAACCGGCAGGGAAGTGCTTCCGGTCTCGGTTAAAGATCCCGAGGCACTCAAGTCGTTTTCCTCGCGGCTCTCTCAAGTATTATCCGATAACCAACGGTAAGCAGAATGAGTGTGCGGCTCGGAAATGCAAGCCTGCGGTTGCTTCCGCGTACTGTCTGCTGCATACTGCCTGCTATATGTACCGTCCCACCATCGGCCTCGAAATCCACGCCGAGCTCAAGACGCGGACCAAGATGTTCTGCGACTCGGCGAATGATCCAGACGAGACGCGGCCGAATGTGAATATCTGTCCGATTTGTCTCGCGCACCCCGGAACGTTGCCGGTCATAAATCGCGAGGCGGTGCGGCACATCTTGCGCATCGGGACCGCGATTGGCGGGACGCTCGCCGATGAAAGCATTTTCGACCGCAAGAGTTATTTTTATCCGGATATTCCAAAGGGATATCAAATCAGCCAGTATGAACATCCGCTTGTTGCAGGCGGGACGCTCGCAGGCGTCGCGATCACGCGGGTGCACCTTGAAGAAGACACTGCCCGCTCGACGCATACAGGAGAGGAAAGTCTTATCGATTTTAATCGTGCGGGTATTCCGCTCATGGAGCTTGTTACCGAACCAGTCATGCGCGACGCCGAAACGGCAGGGCGTTTTGCGCGCGAACTCCAGCTTCTCCTGCGCACACTCGGCGCAAGCGAAGCGAATCTCGAGAAAGGTGAAATGCGCATTGAAGCTAATATCTCTGTATCCGCCGATGACGAGTTCGGCACGAAAGTAGAAGTGAAAAATATAAACTCGTTCCGCTCCGTTGAACGTGCTATCGCATTTGAGATAGGGCGCCAAATCGCGCTCATCGAGGGGGGCGGGAAGGTGGTGCAGGAAACGCGCGGTTGGGACGAGGCAAAACAAACGACCTTTCATCAACGCTTTAAAGAGGGGAGCGCAGACTACCGCTACTTCCCGGAGCCGGATCTTCCGAAGCTCTTCATTTCCGAGATCCCGGAATTCGCTCCAGAGACACTTCGTGCATCTCTGCCGGAACTTCCGTGGGAACGCCGCGCGCGATATGCAGAGACCTATGCGCTCAAAGAAAACGATGCGGCGTATCTTTGCGCGACCACGGAGCG
>Ga0307374_10006677_pt1 | contig 18037 bp, 23 predicted proteins | sample OX3MG_FD_202532 | JGI IMG/M metagenome (GOLD analysis project Ga0307374, IMG submission 202532) | Soil microbial communities from Risofladan, Vaasa, Finland - OX-3 | ecosystem: Environmental > Terrestrial > Soil > Coastal area > Acid sulfate soil | place: Finland: Risofladan, Vaasa | collected... | reverse complement strand
GTGCTCCACTTCCTGCGCCGTCTCGTGCAGATGCATGTGAATCGGGATGCCCAGCTCGGTAGCATATTTGCGCACCTGCTCCAGCGGCGCGTCGGAGACGGTATAGGGCGCATGGGGTGCGAACGCGGTGCGCAGCAGCGGTTCGTGCCTGAGTGCGTCGTGCAGTTCCAGCCCCTTGTGGATGTATTCGTCGGCGCTGGCGGCCCAGGCGGTGGGGAAGTCGAGCACGATCAATCCCAGCGTTGCGCGCATGCCAGCTTCGCGCACCACCTCCGCGGCGACATCCGGAAAGTAATACATGTCGTTAAAACAGGTCTGGCCGCCGCGGATCATCTCGGCACAGGCCAGGCGCACACCACTGCGGCAGTAGTCGCGGCTGACGTGGGCGGTTTCGGCGGGCCAGATGTAATGCTCCAGCCAGTCCATCAGCGGGCGGTCGTCGGCCAAGCCGCGCAGCAGGCTCATCGCCGCGTGGGTGTGGGTGTTGATCAACCCTGGTAGTAGGGCGTGTTCCGGCAGCTCCAGCGTCTCAGTCGCGACATAGCCCTGTCGCGCGAAGTCGGCCGGCAGGATGTCAACGATACGGCCATCGCGTACCACCATCGCGTGATCTTCCAGCACCACGTCGGCGGGTTCCACCGGCACCAGCCAGCGGGGCAACAACATCAGATCGACGGGAGACGACATCGGCGAAGGCAATCCAGACGGTAGAATGCAAAGTATTACATCCCTTCGCTCCAGTTGATGACAAATAGCGTGAACGTCCCGGTTGTCAGTCCATCCCGTGTCCAGGCGATCATCTGGGCCGACGATCATCTGCGGCTGCTCGATCAACGTCTGCTGCCCATGGAGGAGCGCTACATCGAATGTCACGATGCGGCGCAGACGGCTACCGCTATCCACGACATGGTGGTGCGCGGCGCACCGGCCATCGGCATTACCGCTGCATTCGGCATTGCGGTGGCCGCTCGCGGTGGTGAGGCGCTTGATCACGCCGAGGCGATCCTGGCTGCATCCCGGCCGACGGCGGTGAACCTGCACTGGGCGTTGACGCGGCAGGGTCGTCTCTGGCGCAATGGCGCCGACGCCCGGGCGTTGTTGGCCGAGGCGCAACGCATCCACGCGGAAGACATCGCCCAAAATCTGCGCATGGCCGAACTCGGCGCCGCGCTGATCGAGCCAGGTTCGACGGTGCTGACCCATTGCAACACCGGCGCGCTGGCGACCGGCGGTCACGGCACGGCGTTGGGGGTGATCCGCAGCGCCTGGGCCGCTGGCCGGTTGGCGCAGATCTATCACACCGAGACGCGTCCTTGGCTGCAGGGTGCGCGGTTGACCGCCTGGGAGTTGAAGCAGGACGGCATCCCGGCGCGCATGATCGTCGATGGCGCCGCCGCCCATCTGATGCAGACGCAGCGGGTGGATTGGGTGATCGTTGGCGCCGACCGTATCGCCGCCAATGGCGACACCGCCAATAAAATCGGAACCTATCAATTGGCGGTCGGCGCGCGCGCGCACGGCGTCCACTTCATGGTGGTGGCACCGACTGGCACCTTCGATCTGAATTGCGCCGACGGTGCAGGCATTCCCATCGAACAGCGTGCCGCCGGAGAATTAACGCGTCTCCAAGGCCGCCAGATCGCCCCCGCCCGCACCGACGCCTACAACCCGGTATTCGATGTCACCCCAGCGGCGCTGATCGACGCCATCGTTTGCGAGCGTGGTGTCATCGAGAAACCCGATTGCACTAAAATCGTCCAACTGCTGGGTGAGGAGTAAGCATGTTGTACAGTCTGGAGAACCGCAGTCCCACGATCGCCGAAGACGTCTACGTCGCCGATAACGCCGTACTGATTGGCGCGGTAGTTCTCAAACCCGGCGCCAGCGTCTGGTTTAATTGCGTACTGCGCGGCGACAACGACGATTTGATTGTCGGCGAACAATCCAATGTGCAGGATGGCTCGGTGGTGCATACCGATCCCGGCCTAAAGGTAGTGATTGGCCGTGAAGTCACGGTCGGACATCAGGTCACGCTGCACGGCTGCACGATCGGCGACGGCACGCTGGTAGGCATCGGCGCGCGCGTGCTCAACCGTGCGGTGATCGGCGCCGAATCCATCGTCGCCGCCGGCGCACTGGTGCCGGAGGGCAAGACCTTTCCGGACGGCGTGATGTTGATGGGTGTCCCGGCAAAAATGGTGCGTGAGTTGAGCGCGCAGGAACGCCAGGCGCTGCGTATCCCCGCACAGCATTATGTGCAGAACGCGCAGCGTTATCGCCGAGCGCTGCAGCCGATGGGGGGCGCCTGAACGTGGGCGGGCAACGCATGCGCTACGTCGATCACGGCCAGGGGGGAAGTGCCGACAGTCTCAAACTGGCCGAGATCGAACGTCCGCAGCCGTCTGCACACGAGGTGTTGGTCAAAGTCGCTTACGCGGGTGTCAACCGGCCCGACATTGCGCAGCGCGCCGGTCATTACCCGCCACCCGCGGATGCTTCGCCAATCTTGGGGCTGGAAGTCTCAGGCCACGTGGCCGCGCTCGGCGACGGCTGTACGCGCTGGCAGGTTGGCGACGCCGTTTGTGCGCTGGCGCCGGGGGGCGGCTACGCTGAATATTGCACTGTGCCGGAGGCGCATTGCTTGCCGATCCCGCACGGACTGTCACTGCGCGAGGCCGCCTCGTTACCGGAGAATTACTTCACGGTCTGGGCCAATGTCTTCGATCTCGCGCGGTTGAAACCTGGCGAAATGTTCCTGGTACATGGTGGCTCCAGCGGCATCGGAGCAACCGCCATTCAACTGGCCAAGGCTTTCGGCGCGCAGGTGGCGATAACCGCAGGCAGTGCCGCCAAGCTCGACTTCTGCGCCGGCCTGGGCGCCGATCTTGTCATCAATTATCACCAGGACGATTTCGTCGAGCGTATCCGCAGGCACTGTGAAGGCGTTGACGTGGTGCTCGACATGGTCGGCGGCGACTATGCCAACCGCAATATCAGCCTGCTCAAACCGCGCGGGCGTCTGGTGCAGATCGCTGTGCTGGCGGGCGCCACAGCACAAGTCGATCTGGCACGGATTATGGTCAGGCGGTTAACCCTTACTGGCAGCACCTTGCGCCCGCGCAGTGTTGAGGAGAAAGCGGGTATCGCCACCGCACTCGAAACGAAAGTCTGGCCGTTGTTCGCGGCCGGCAAACTGTGGCCCGTGGTGTATCGCAGTTTGCCGTTGGCGCAGGCGGCGCAGGCTCATGTCTTGATGGAAAGCTCTGAACACCTCGGCAAAATCGTGTTGGAAGTGGCGGCGGAGTGATGCCGCTATGTTTGGGCTGATAACGAGAAAATCGTTACTTCCAGTTCGAAGCGGCTTTCTCGGCCGCAGCATTTGCAGGGCGCGCCAGTAGACCGGTATTGCTTAACGAGACGCGGTAAGTGGCACCCTCCGCCATCGGCAGAAAAGTTGCGCTGCCGTAACGGGCGTCCACCAGCGGCAGCCAAGGTGCCAGATGGTCGATCTTGGTCAATGCGATGCCTGGATCGTGGCTCAGACCAACGACGCTGGGCGTCTGGTGCTGCGCCTGTTGCAGATTTCCATATCGGCCCGACAGCCGCTCGAGCCGATACAGCGGCGGCAGACCCAGCAAGGTGCCGATGCCTTTCCATTTGATCACACGCGCGTCCAGTTGCCAGTCGTCGCCGTCGAGTTGGGTCCGTTGGCTACGACCGTCGGGGGTGGTCAGTACCACCGCGTAGCGTTGCGGCCCAAGCGACGTGAAACTAACTTCCGCCACCGGCTTTTCTGCCGTGAATCGCGCATAGGTCAGGACATTGAGCCCGATCAACAGGGCCAGTGTTGCCAGGCCACCGAGAACGACACCGCCGATGCCGCGCGAGACAGCGCGACCGTAACGTCGACGACGCAGATGCCTGCCGGCACGCAGCAACATCCAGAATGCCAGCAGCGCAACCAGTGCCACGCCCAGTTCCAACCCGTACAAAATTGTGATCGAAGGTAGAACAGTGCCCGGATTTTCAACGTTCATGCCGTGATTTTCCACTGACGTTGTAGGTCCGGCGATGGGGTAGTCCGAAATGCCCGCGTCGCGTGATCGAAGACCACGGCCAGACCATCGACACGAATTATCGGTCTTCCTCAGGGTGGCGATATGCCAACAGCGTGCCCTCCCTCGGACGCAGGTCCTGCCAGCGCGGGCCATCGAAAGCCAGACTGGCGATGCCGCAAGTCGGCATTTCCGGTACGGAACTGGTCGACAATAGTCCCGCCAACGCGGATATTCCGGGGTTGTGCCCGATGATAAGCACGCACAAATCCCTATCGCGCAATGCGTTCGCCAAAGCCAGCAGGGCCCCGGCACTGGCTTCATAGATCAGCGGCTGTGGCTGGATGTCCGTTTCCTGCAAGTTGAATGCTGCCGCAAAGATCACGGCCGTTTGCCATGCGCGTTTGGCCGGACTGCTGATCAGACGTACCGGAGCAGGTGCGACAGCTGCCAGTTCTCGCGCTATGCGAAACGCATCGCTGCACCCACGAGGATTCAAAGGCCGGTCAAAGTCCCGCTGATTGGGAATAAGCCGGAACGATTTGGCGTGGCGGATCAAGTGTAACGTGAGCATGACCGGAGTTTAAGTGAAAGCTGCCCTTCGACGTCGCGTTTGTCGACCTCGCGCGACCGTGTATCGTATGAATCTTTGTGGTTCTTCATCAGGAGCATGAGGCAAAAAAGGGATAGCTGCCCGCCGCAAGTCCTTGTACAACGAGAGTTCTCAAGGCTTTCGTGGACGAAGACAAACGGGAACAACTATCCCCAAGGGTATTTTTGGGTTACGCGGACAAGTGGTCAATACGATGAAGGTTGAACATGAAACCCTCCGTACGGTGCGATAGACTGTCTTCAGGTTCCCCGACCCCGCATCTTCGTGGCACCGCCTTGTCACGCTGGCTCTTCAGGCCCGGGACACTCTTCGTGCTCATCGAATGGGGCGGGGAGCCGCTCTACAAACGAGGTCAGTGACGACTGCCCCAAGGAGCCCACGGCTTCCCCGAAAACACCGGCGAGAATACCTCTCTCACCGCCCATCGCTAACAGACAAGGAGCCCAATTCATTGGGCGAATCCATTGGGCGCTCGAACTGGCGCTTCCCTCAACGCGCCTGTACCATAACGTTCAATATATGAACGCATCCTCGACGACGAAACCGTGTTTTGCTTCTTGGGATAAGTGCAAACAATCGCAGGAGAGACGAGTGAATGGGAAAATATTCGAAGCTAATGCGTCAAATCCTTGCGGCTGGATCGGATCGCAATATTTCCTTCCACGCGCTGTGTCAGTTGCTCACTCGTCTCGGTTTCGACGAACGGGAGAAGGGTAGTTATCATATTTTTACGCGTCACGGGGTTGAAGAAATCGTCAATATCCAACCATCAGGCGATAAGGCTAAGGCCTATCAGGTAAGGCAAGTCAGGAGCATTTTGGTCAAATACAGGTTAGGAGAATCCGATGTCGATTAAATATGAGCTGGTTATCTTTTGGAGCGAAGAAGATCAGTCGTTTATCGTCGAGGTGCCGGAGTTACCAGGGTGTATGGCCGATGGCCAGACCTATGAACAAGCCGTCATCAATGCACAGCGTATCGTCGAGGAGTGGATCGAAACCGCCCGCGCGACTGGCCGCGAAATTCCAGTGCCTAAAGGACGTCTGATGTATGCGTAAGCGAACAGTCGCGTTCAATACCTGATCGTCAACGAGCCCCACGCCGCAACCCTCACCCCTCCGTAGGAGCCCAATTCATTGGGCGAACCGTTGCGCGAACCCGCCGCGTCTCACAACCCTTCACCCGGCATAGCCGGGCTCCTACGGGAAGGTCGTGGACGTTAGAGCCTATTACATCCCAAGTTCGCTGTGTGAGCCCATGCGAACGAGCTGCAATACGTCCTCATCAAGCTTGCGATAAATCAGCACCAGGTCAGGCTTGATGTGGCAGTCCCTGTGCTCCCACCAGTCCCCGATCAATGGATGATCGTGATATTGCTCCGGCATCGGTTCATCGGCCGCCAACAGCTCTACAACAACCACCGTCATTTCATGGTCGAGCGTTTTTCTGTGTCGGGCCTTTTTCTCGCGTTTGTAATCCCGTTTGAAGTGACTGGTCCACTCAATCTCCCGCATTGAGTGCTTCCAGCAACTCCTTGGCCGATTTCACGCGCGGGAGCTTGCCGACGCGAGCTTCCTTCATGGCCGCGATTGTCGTTTCATTGGGAACTAGAGGCTCAAAGGGCAGGGCTTTTTCCTTGGCGACGCGCGTGAGCATGATGCGAAAGGCATCCGAAACAGTCAGCCCCATTGCCGCGAGTACGACAGAGGCTTCATCTTTGATGCGCTCGTCAATGCGGGCGCGGACGACGGCGTTGGCAGACATGAGACTACTCTCCAATAAACGGGCTACATTGTAGCCCATCATCCCGGCGCTCTGCATTCATTGGGCGAACCCAATGCGCGAACCCAATGCGCGAACTGGCGCTTCCCTCAACGTGCCTGTACCATAACGTTCAATGTCTGAACACATCCTCGACGACGAGTCCCACGTCCGCCTGCTCGACTTGCTGACCGACAACCCCGCCTTGTCCCAGCGCCAGCTTGCCGGCGAGCTCGGCATCAGCCTGGGCAAAGTCAACTATTGCCTCAACGCTCTGCTGGATCGTGGCTATGTCAAAGCCGTGAACTTCAAGAACAGCAACAACAAACGAGGCTATCTCTACCAGTTGACGCCCACCGGCATCACCGCCAAAGCGCGTGCCGCAAAGCGTTTTCTGGCAAGTAAACAGATCGAATACGAGCGTCTGGCGCAAGAAATCGGATCGTTGCGGCGTGAGATAGCAGAGCCAAGAGATGCAACTTGAATCCAGCAGGCTATTCGCCAATCGGTCAACAAATGTCCCTGAAGCGGATCAGATGAACTTGAGATTTTCCAAGGGTCAAGATTTTCCAAGGGTCAGACACGATTGAATATATCTAGAGAATCGATGTAAATTCTGCCGAATGGTGATTTTCAAGGCACATCGACAGATGCAGTTGCACCGCCTCTGTTTTCACTGCGGTAAGCGGCTAAACTGAAGCCCTTGCGAGGAACCTGTCATGGCGACTGAAATCACCCAACTGACGAAGCAACTGCACGCGGAAATTGAGCAGACGCCGGAGCGCTACCGGCCGCTGCTGCTGCGCCTGGTGCACTCGTTTCGAGAAGGCATCGAGGAAGACGAGCCGTGGCCGACTGCCGAGGACAGCCTGCGCGAAGGGCTGCGTGACATCAAGGCCGGGCGCGTCTATCCCATCGAAACCCTGTGGGACCGCGTGAATGCCGAGTGAGCCGGCACCGATCACGCTGAACTACTCCGCCGCCTTTCTCCACCAGATCAAGCGCCTCCGCAAGAAATACCGCCGCATCCAGTCCGATCTACAGCCGCTATTGGATAAACTCCAGGCCGGCGCCACGCCCGGCGATCAGGTCCAAGGCACCCCCGCTATACCGCCTACAAGGTCCGCCTGCCCAACAGCGATGCCCGCCGCGGCACCCGCGCGGTGGCTACCGGATGATCTACTACGTCCAGACCGCCAGCGGCCGCTTGCTGGTGACGATCTACTCCAAGACCGAGCAGTCCGACATCCCGGCCGACGACATCCGCCGCATCATCGAAGAAGAACTCGGCGGCTGACGCCAGTCGGCTGCGTGGGCACTTTCATGCTCTCGCGCCTTGACGGGTGTACGCATATAGGCCAAACCATCGAACACCTATCTCATTCCCCTCCTTTCGCTACCCTACGTTCAATACCTGAACGAATCCTCGACAACCAGCCCCAAGCCACAACCCTCCACCCATCCGTAGGAGCCCAATTTATTGGGCGAACCCATTGGGCGAACAGTCGAACTGGCGCTCGCATCAACGCGCCTGTATTATAACGTTCAATGCATGAACACATCCTCGATGCTGGGCTCAACCCGAACCCCGAACACCTTCTTCCCCCTATGCCCGAACACATCCTCGACGACGAAGCCCGCTTCCGCCTGCTCGGCCTGCTGACCGACAACCCCGCCTTGTCTCAACGCCAGCTTGCCGGCGAGCTTGGCATCAGCCTGGGCAAAGTCAACTACTGCCTCAACGCCCTGCTGGATCGCGGCTACGTCAAAGCCATGAATTTCAAGAACAGCAACAACAAACGAGGCTATCTCTACCAGTTAACGCCCACCGGCATCAGCGCCAAAGCGCGGGCTGCCAAGCGCTTCCTGGCACGCAAGCAGATCGAATACGAACGGCTGGCACAAGAAATAGAAGCCCTGCGCCAGGAAACGTCGAAACAAACCAACGCCGCATAACCAAACAACCCAATCTTCCCAGGTTGCGTCAACGATCAAGCTGCGACGAATAGAGTCAACCCCCGATTCCTGCCCGAACACCGAACACCGTAATAACACCCCCTAAATGTTCTCCACCACCCGCAAAATTTTAACCCTGCTGACCCGCGCCGAACGCGTCCGCCTGCTCGGTGTTTTTGCGGCAATCCTCGGCATGGGCATCCTGCAATTGATCGGCGTGGGTGCAGTGATCCCGTTTGTATCCCTGCTTTCAAACCCGGCGTTGATCCACAGCAATGCCATTCTCGCTTGGGCGTACAGCGCCCTTGGCTTTACGTCTGCCAACGGCTTTCTGATCTTTCTAGGCATGGCCGCGCTGACGATGCTGGTCACCAGCAACGCTTTTGTGGCTTTCACGATCTGGTTGATTACCCGTTTCGCCTGGGACAACCAGTGCCGGCTATCCACGCGCCTGTTGAAAGGCTATCTGGCGCAACCCTACGAGACTTTCCTTCAGCGCAACTCGGCTGAGGCGGGTAAAAACATTCTGATCGAGTCACAACAGTTGGCCAACGGAGTGCTGCTGCCCGCCATGAACCTGGCAGCGTTCGGCGTCACCGTATTGTTCATCATCGGTTTCCTGGTGTTCTTGAGTCCGCTACTTGCAGTCTTAGTGGGTGCAGTGTTTGGGGTTGCCTACGCATTGGTATATTTATTCATTCGTCGACCTCTAATTCGAGCGGGTGGCTTGCGGGCAGAGGCAAATACGCAACGCTTCAAGGCTGTAGACGAGGCGTTTGGTAGCGTGAAAGAGATGAAAGTCTTGAACCATGAGCGTGAATTTATTGCGCGCTATGAACCCGCAGCGCAAACCTTCGCCACCACAATGGCAATGCAGTCGGTATTGAGCCAATTGCCGCGTTACGCAATCGAGGCGGTCGGCTTCGGCGTGGTTATCTCACTATTCTTGTTTTTGCTTTATACCCACAGTGATATGCAGGCCGTGTTGCCGCTGGCCAGCGCATTTGCCTTGGCCGGCTATCGGCTCCTGCCGGCATTGCAACAGGTGTATCAGGCATCAAGCTCTCTGCGCTTCAATCAGTCTTTACTTGATGTCATCCATCATGATTTGACGGCGCATCCGGAAAAACAATCTGAACCAAGCCAGGGCCGTACTGCCCGCCTGCCGTTTGAGAATGAGTTGCGCCTCAATGACGTTTCATATACTTATCCGCAAGCCGCAGAGCAATCTCTAAAAAAAATCAACATCAGCATCGCCCACAACACGTTTGTTGCCTTGATCGGCGCCACCGGCGCCGGTAAAACAACATTGGCCGACATGATTCTGGGCCTGCTGCCGCCTCAATCCGGTGGCATGACGTTGGATGGCACCCCGCTAACGCCTGACAACATCCGAGGCTGGCAATCCAACCTCGGTTACGTACCACAAGAGATCTACCTGACGGATGACACGATCACCGCCAACATTGCCTATGGCATAGCTGCCGGCGCTGAGGATCAAACAGCGGTTGAGCGAGCAGCCCGCATTGCAAACATTCATGAGTTCATCGTGAACAGGCTGGCTCAAGGTTACGCGACCGTCGTGGGTGAGCGAGGCGTCCGTCTCTCCGGTGGCCAACGACAACGCATCGGCATTGCCCGCGCCTTGTATCACGACCCCAAAGTGCTGGTTTTGGACGAAGCCACTTCGGCCCTGGACAACGAAACCGAACGCCGCATCGTGGAAGAACTGGATGCCATGCGTGGTGGGCGCACGTTAATCGTCATCGCCCACCGGCTTTCCACCGTGCAGCGCTGCCATTGCCTGCACCTGCTCAACGACGGCGAATTAGTGGCCAGCGGCAGTTACGAAGAACTCATTGGCAACAGCACCCAATTTCGCCAAATGGCGCAAAGCGATTCCGACAAGGTTCGCCGCCGCGTGGCTGCGGGTTAGTATGCGGTATCGATCAATGAATCCCAGGCTCCCATTCGCAAAAGACGTGCAAATCGGCATCACGGTAGAGAAACCATGAATAAATCGGCGATAGACGTTCCGGCTGAGGCGCACAACCGCAAGGTCATCCGCAGCAAGGCTGATCTGGCCATAAACGGTGCGCCGCCGGCTTTCGCCGAACCGCTCCACGTCGGTCGCCCCAACATCGGCGACCGCCAGGGATTCATTCGACGGGTTAACCAAATTCTCGACAGTGAATGGCTCACTAACAACGGCCCGATGGTGCAGGAATTTGAGCAACGCGTTGCTGATCGTCTCAGCGTCAAGCATTGCGTTGCGATGTGCAACGGCACCATCGCGCTAGAGATTGCCATCCGCGCGCTTGGTCTGGACGGGGAAGTCATATTACCGTCCTGGACATTTATCGCCACGGCGCACGCCCTGTACTGGCAAGGGCTCACGCCGGTATTCGCGGACATCGATCCGGATACCCACAATCTCGATCCGCAAGCCGTGCGCCGCATGATCACACCGCGCACCACCGGCATAATCGGCGTACACCTCTGGGGCCGCCCAGCGCCGATCGAAGAGTTGCAGACCATCGCTAATGAACATCAGCTAAAACTGATGTTCGACGCGGCCCACGCGTTCGGCTGCAGTTACAAGAACCAGACAATCGGCAACTTCGGCTGTTGCGAGGTCTTAAGTTTTCACGCCACCAAGCTGTTCAACACATTTGAGGGCGGCGCGGTCGTCACCAATGACGACGAACTGGCCCAGGCTATGCGGCTAATGCGCAACTTCGGCTTTGCCGGCCAGGATAACGTCATCTACCCCGGCACCAATGGCAAGATGCCCGAAATCAATGCCGCGATGGGGCTCACGAATCTGGATTCATTTGACGAATTCATTGACGCGAATCGGGCTAATTATCACGCGTATGCGGAATCGGTTGCCGCCGTCGGAGGAATAAACCTGTTACCGTACGATCCAGATTGCGAGCCCAACTACCAGTATGTGGTGGCAGAAGTCACTGGCGAATTCCCCGGGACCCGCGATGAGCTTATCGCCGCTTTACGTGCAGAAAATGTTCTGGCCCGCCGATATTTCTGGCCTGGTTGCCATCAAATGCAGCCGTACCGGGATCTGTGGCCACATTCCGGTTTGCTATTACCGAACAGCCAGGCGGTTTCTGAACGTATCATCGTGTTGCCAACGGGTAACGCGTTGCCGCCTGCCGCCGCGCAAACGATTGCGGACGTACTTTGTTGCTACGCGGCGGACCACCAGTGATTCACGGTTTGATTCAGATATATCTAGTGCACCTCGCGCATAGTGTTTTTTCTACGAAATATTTCGACATGCCGACGCGATGCTGATTATTACCCAGGCCGTAGCGCACCGTGCGACAGCGTTTTTGACACGTTCCAGCTTGACTGGTGTCGGTATCCACACAATTGCGATGATCTATCCATTGTTTGTAGGTGGTAAACGGTGAGAGTTGCCCTCATGCAACCTTATTTTTTTCCCTACATCGGCTATTTCCAGCTTATGCGCGCAGTGGATTTGTTTATATTTTACGATGACGCGCAATATATGAAAGGTGGTTGGATTAATCGTAATCGTATTTTTGTTAGGGACGAGACTATTTGGCTTAGCTTACCGGTACACCGCGGTAGTCGAGAATTGGCAATCAATCAGCGCCACTATTTGCTGGGCGAATCTGTAGCGGATGCCGAAAATAAGATTAGGGAAGGGTACGCTAAAGCGCCCGCGTTTGCAGATTACTTCCCCATTATCAGTGAGCCTTTGGCTTACGAGAATGCCAACGTAGCTGAATTCAACATCAACCTGCTAAAACGCGTGGCCAAGTTGCTTGATATCAACTGCCAGTTCGCGGCTTCCTCGGACATTGGTGTTCCGCCGACGTTGAAGGGGCAAGATAAAGTTATTGACATCTGTAATCGAGTAGGTGCGAGCAATTATATTAACTCTATTGGCGGACTAGATCTGTACAATTCCTCGGCGTTTGACCAAGCGAATATTAACTTGAGCTTTTTGCGCGCACGACCTACCGTTCGTTTGTGTGGTGAACTGTCTGATGTGTCTTTTCTCTCCATCGTCCATCTGATTATGGGCAGCCCGCCTGAACACATGCGGACGCTGTTGGATAACTATGATCTGGTTTCGCCGATATAGCTTCTCCATCAATGAGTGAATCCTATATCGGCGGCTATTTCGGGTGGGAGCGCCGCCAGGGCGCTGGCTTGGAATGGCTCACGCACGCTGCGAAATATCAATCCGCGCGGTGCGCGATCGCTGCGTTTGTGGGGGCGGTTAACCCAATTCGTATCTGGCTTCCAAACTATATTTGCGGGGATGTTAGCGACGCGCTTAATGCCTGCGGTGTGCAGATAAGCCGCTACAGCCTGTCCGCGGCCTGGACCGTGCCTCAAGATGTACGGCTTCAACGAAATGACTGGTTGTTGTGTGTTGACTACTTTGGGATTTGCCGTGAACAAATTGCTGACGTGCTGGCTAGATTCGGGCCTAACCGCGTTCTGGTAGACGCTGCGCAGTCTCTATTTTATCGGGCAGAAGTCGGTGAGTCGGTAGTTTACTCGCCGCGCAAATTTCTTGGGTTACCCGATGGAGGAATGCTGCTTTCCCACTTGACACTCCCAAGTGCATATAACGCGGACGAACGCGGCTCTGCGCAAAGATGCAAGCATTTACAGAGTCGCGCACATGGGTGCGTCATGCAGGGCTATCAACAGTTCCGACAAGCGGAGAAATCTCTAGAAAGTTGCGTTCCTAAAGCCATGTCCAGGCTAACGGAACGACATCTTGCTACGGTAGACGCGGACTTCGTTTCGAAACAACGTATTATCAACTATAATTTTCTTGCTAAATCGCTCATGGATAGGATGCTGTCGGTACCACCGCTACCGTCTGGCGCGGTTCCTTTGTGTTGTCCGGTACTAAACGTCCCTGCAGCCAGTATGCGTGATGCCTTGATAGAGCAAGGGATCTTTCTGCCAACGTACTGGCCGGCAATTGCAATACCGGACAACGACACGGTCGCATTAGGCCTGCGAGACGAGACGCTCTACCTGCCCTGTGATCAGCGCTACACACCTGCAGAGTTGGCGCGTGTGGTTGATGCAGTATCTTTCCAGTTGGAGCATCGCAACTCCGTAAATAAGGCCTGGACTCGTAGTTTCGGAATACTGTAGTGAGTTTAGTAACAGAACATCTAAGCGAAAAAGTGCGGGTATTAGTGTTTCCCTGCGGCGCCGAGAATGGGACGGAGATTCATAATGCACTGCGGTACTCGCTGCATGTACAACTGTTCGGGGCATCAAGCGTTGATGACCACGGTCGCTTCCGCTATGCGAATTACAATGGCAATTTGCCGAATATAGCCGATCCGCAATTTCTTGCGGCCTTCGCTACGCTACTCAAGAAGTGGCAAATCGACGTCATATTTCCAACGCACGATACAGTGTGCGAGTTTTTGGCTGCACACTCAGCGACCTTTGACTGCTTCGTCGTGAACAGTGACCCGGTGGCCACTCGTACCGCACGCAAGAAGAGCCTCACATATAAATTGTTCTCCGACCAACCGTGGGTACCGAGGGTATATCGGGACTTAGATGCGGTCACAACGTGGCCCGTCGTAATCAAACCGGATATGGGCCAGGGAGGACGAGGTATTCGCGTGGTGGATAATATTCTGCAGGCGAAGACGGCAATGGTAGCGGTAACTGCGCCACTCCTAACGGAGTATCTTCCGGGCGCAGAAGTGACGGTCGATTGTTTTACCGATCGCCACGGCCGTGTGCTTTTTGTTGGCCCGCGCACGAGAGAGCGAGTCCGTGCGGGTATAGCCATGCGCTCGCGGTTTCTGGCAAACGATGCGGGAATCACCGATATTGCCGAGCGGATCAATTGCCGCATGAAGTTACGTGGCCCTTGGTTTTTTCAGTTAAAACGTGATACCGATGATCACTGGAAGCTGCTTGAAGTCTCGTGCAGAGTCGCCGGGTCAATGGTTGCCCAGCGCGCACGGGGGGTGAATCTACCGTTACTTACGATCCATGATTATCTGGGGCGGGACGTAGCCGTGAACCCAAGTGATTCCATTACTATGATTGATCGTTCACTTTCGACGTATGCAGAATTTAACGTTGAGTTCGATGACGTTTTTGTCGACTTGGACGACACCTTAGTTATTGGTGGACGTGCCACGCATTACGTAGTCGCATTTTTGTATCTGATGGTAGCGCGAGACAAACGCATCGTACTTATTACGCGACACGCGAACGACGTAACAAAAACTTTGGAAGATGCGCGTCTTTCCCCCGGCCTGTTTGACGAGATTATTCATATTCAGGATGGAAGCGATAAAGCCGATTATGTGACTGCGCGTGCTGTATTTATTGACAATCATTATCCCGAGCGCCTTTCGGTCAGCCGCCGATGCAACGTACCCGTTTTCGATGTAGATGCATTGGAGTTCCACCTCCGATGAGTAAAGTAGCCCATTACCAAACATTGGAAACAGAGCGTGTGCAGGCGTTGGTGAATCGCTGGATATCCGATTCTGATGCCAAGCTGCGCGTCCTGGATTTCGGCTGTGGGAAAGGCAAATACCTCGAATTATTCACTGCTGGCGGATTAGACGTTCACGGCGCCGACACGAACGATGACTATGTCCATGAATTAAACGCACGCGGTTTCAATGTCTTTAATGCCAGGGAAATATTGAAAAGTGACGAAAAATATGATGTGGTATTCCTTAGCCATTTAGTTGAGCACGTTGGCCCAGATAACCTCGCACTTCTTATCCCCAAGCTTTGTAATTTAGTTTGTCCCGGGGGCATGCTCGTTATGCTAACTCCGCTACTTGGCGAACGGTTCTATTTTGATTTTAGCCATATTCGACCCTACTACCCGCAGAGCATAAGACATGCATTTGGACAGACTTCGGCCCCGCTGTCCTATGGCTCACTAAACTGTCTTACTCTGGAGGATATTTATTTCTTCAAAGACCCATACAGAACACGAAAACTCAGGTCGTTTTACGTGGGTACGGGGCCGTGGCGAGGCGTTATTAATGCCGTAAATCGACTCTCGGATATCCTGTGGCGAATCACTGGCGGCCAATTCGGGGTAGTTGCTTCATGGTTGGGCGTCTACCGCGTCTCAACCGATATTGAGGATGTTTGAAGAGATCCAAATGACTAAACCGATTGATTCTGAATATTGTCACACCTTGCATCGGCAACGTCGAGAATTGCTGGCGTTGCTTCGTACCACGGAGTTAACTTGTTTAAAGCAAGGGATTCACCATCAGCAAATTATTCCTGAAGCAAGCTATAGTCCCTGGAAAGGTGATCAGCAGTTTCTCAGGCTGTACGAGTTGGCGCGAAATAACACACTGGTGGACATTTACCGCTGTTACGAATTGTGGGCCTTGGTGCTTCGCACTAATTCGCTACGCGGTTCGGTAGCGGAAATCGGCGTGTGGCGTGGAGGAACCGCGGCAATTTTGGCCGCCGCGAGTAAACAAGCAAATGCGGAGCAACCGATCCACTTGTTTGATACTTTTTCAGGGGTCGTTAAAGCCAGCGAAGACCAGGACACTTTATACCGTGGCGGCGAGCATGCTGATACCAGTGAATCTGTCGTCGTTGAGTTAATGACGCGTCTTCAGCTAAATAATTTCCAAATTCATTCCGGTGTTTTCCCTGATAACACCGGATTAACGCTGCCGAAGCACATACGATGTTGCCATGTCGATGTTGATACTTACGGATCAGCGAAGTCCTGTATGGACTTTGTGTGGCCGCGAATCACAATCGGTGGCGTCCTGGTGTTCGACGATTATGGCTTTTGGGGTTGTGAAGGTGTTACCGAGCTTCTCGACAAAGAGTCACCTGACAATTCGTTGCTAATTCATAATCTGAACGGTCACGGAATCCTTGTAAAGATCAGTTCGGATTAATTAGTGAGAACATAGGCGCATAACCGTGCAGTTGGGGGCCTTCGATTTTTCCGGTTCACTTACTCCTACAAGTGCCCACAAAAGTATTGAAACATGTCCAATAGCAACATAAAGCTTGCTTACGCTACTGATTCGAAGCCTCCCCGTCCGGGGCCTGAGCACGAAATTGTAGCGCACTGGAAAGAGGACGCGACCACGCCGGTGGTCTCGATAATCTGTACAACATTTCAACATGCACCTTATATTAACGACGCATTAAACGGGTTCCTGATGCAGGAGACCGATTTCCCGTTTGAAATAGTAGTGCATGATGACGCCTCCACTGACGGGACCGCGGAAATCATCTCTAAATATGCCGAGAAATACAGAAACATTGTTCGGCCTGTCTTGCAGAAGCAGAATCAATTTAGCCAAGGAAAGCATCCGTCATATCTGACCTTTAATCGATCCCTAGGGAAATATCTAGCCTTTTGCGAAGGAGACGATTATTGGATTGACCCCCAAAAGCTTAGTAAGCAATGTAAATTGATGGATCATCACCAAACCGTCAATATTTGTATTCACCCAGGATTGCAGTTCTCCGAGCACAGCAAAACCGCTTCAAAGATCGGTTACCATGGCGACACGGCGGAAGTTAAATCGTTGGCGGAAATGCTCGTCCAGCCGGGTCAGTTTTGTCCCACTGCATCCATCGTTGTAAGAAAAGCCGCGGCACTCAATATGCCGGAGTGGTATTTTTCCAGTAGCGACTTGCCTTATGGTGATTTTTTTATAGAAGCCATATTGGGAGTGGACGGCATGCTCTATATGCCGGATGTTATGTCACTATATCGTTGCGGGTTACCGGGATCGCACACTGACCGTACAGCGAAGCGAAATCAGAGTGAACTCGTCCGTGATTATGACGCAACCATTCGATCTATCTCAAGGTTATTCGAAATACCCAGGATGCCGACGGATGCTTTGGAAACGAGGCTTTCGATAATTAAAATGAATTATGCATTCAGATTTATGGCTCTGTCGGATTATGATGGCTTTCGTTACGTACTAGAGTCGTGGCCGACAATGAACGTAACTCTAAAGGCAAGAATATTGAAGGCCTCAGCTAAAAGTCGTCCCTCGTTCAATATCCTCAAGGCTTGTCTTGATTACAAAAGGGCTGTTACATCGCGGTCTGTGAATTAAACGTGAGGACTCCCGCCACGTCAGAATAGTTGTCGTCTTCTTACAATTCCCCTAAAGGCGGCACTGGAGAACGAAAATGGTTCGATACGGACAACGATTCAAAGACAGCGCGGTGGCGCGATTGCTGCCGCCGGAGAGTGGTGCGCTGGAGGTAGTGGCGTATGACGTGGGCATTGACGCGGGAACATTGGCGCGCTGGCGAAATGAGATCCAGGCCAAGGTCACCCCGACCCGCGGCTGGACGGCAGACGCACGGCTGGATGCAGTGATCACGACGGCCGCGATGGACGAGATGGGCAAGAGCGCATGGTGCCGCGAGCACGGCGTGTTTCGGGTGGATCTGGACAGGTGGCGGGCCACGGCCACCGCAGCTCTGGGCGTATCAATGGGGTCTGCCCCTGACCTATCCCCACATAATCCTCTTCACAATCAGGTCACTAAGGCGTAGCCTGTGATAGAAACAGCGTGTGCATGGACATTTTCTCTTCCGAGGACACCACATCTTCGGGAGATGCCCATGC
>Ga0307374_10006675_pt1 | contig 18042 bp, 20 predicted proteins | sample OX3MG_FD_202532 | JGI IMG/M metagenome (GOLD analysis project Ga0307374, IMG submission 202532) | Soil microbial communities from Risofladan, Vaasa, Finland - OX-3 | ecosystem: Environmental > Terrestrial > Soil > Coastal area > Acid sulfate soil | place: Finland: Risofladan, Vaasa | collected... | reverse complement strand
TCCTTGCGAACGCACTCGCCGACGATGGCGAGGACGGCCGCCGAGCGCGCGAGGAACTCCTAACCCAGGAGCAGCTCGCGGCTCCGGACCTCATCGACGTAGAAACGGTCTCGGTGCTCCGGAAGCGACCCCGGGGCGAGAGTCCCGGAAGACGCCGAGTTGGTCGCCTGGAAGGTCGCCCGAGCCGCCGCCGCGCTGGCCCGTCAGAGTCTGATCGACGAGTTCTGCCTGGTCGTCGAGCCGGTGGCGATAGGCCGGGGCATGGCCCTCACCTCCGGCATCCCAGACGCTGTGCGTCTGGAGCTCATCGAGGTTCGGAGCTTCGGATGCGGGGTGGTTAGGGTCCGAGACCGGATTGATTGCACTGTGCCGACACTGTGACCGGCGCGAATGCCCGGGCGATCGCGCAATCCAACACGGCGCGGACCCTTATCCAGACTTACCGGCCGCTGATCGACGACGCGCCTGAGGGACGGCCGCAATCCCGTGTCTGCAGCCAAGCCGCTGACCCGACTGACTTGAGCAAATTGGGGCACGGCACTTGACGTCCTTGAGCTTCGCGATGACCGCCCTCGGAGGTCATAAGGAAGCGCCACTTTCCGCCAGCTTGTGGAACGGTGCGCGGGCCCGGAACGAACCGTCAGCAGAACTCGGCGCGGATCGTCGTGATGCCCTCGTGAGCGCCGGAGTGGAGGAAGTAGCCCGGGCCGGCCGAAGCGTTCGGGTTGCCGCTCGCCCCGAATGGCCCGCTGTCGTGATTCGTCGCAGCGACGATCGTGCCGCTGCAGCTCGCGTTGGCCGAGGGAGCTGCATTTGCAGTCGTCGGCAAGACGACCACCGCCGCGGGCAGCAGCAGCGTTGCCGTGAGCTCACAGATGAGCAGCCTTGTTCGTCGTGACATTCGCAGGTCTCCTTCATATTCAGGGTTTGGCGCTCGGCACTAATCCGAGCAAGCGCAATCTTCGCACTCAGGTTGCACGCACCGAACAAGACGCTGACCCGCAACCTCATCCCCTGCGAGGCCGTCGCATGAACGGTTCCGGCCGTTGGAGCGTTGGGTGGACGGCGGTGTCAGCGAGACGATCGACGCGCTCGACGACCCCTCGCGTTCGGCAAGACGCGGACCGTCGCGGACCGTCTAGCTCAGTGATCATGCTCGGGGTGAGCACCTCGGAACCGGTCACGACGAGAGGGTTGGCCGACGACGAGTAGCCGGCGTCAGCGACGAAGGTCCCGACTGGGCGATCGTGGCCTGCAACGGTGAGGTTCTTGGTAAGCGCCTGCACGACGGGGCCATCCCCGAGCCGGCTGGGGCAACGATGCTTCAGGACAAGTCGAGGATCATTGCGATCTCCTCGCGGAGCTCCGGAGCTTGAGTGCCCCTGCTCAGCGGACTCCCGCGCTGCGAAATTGCACGCTGATTCGCCCTCCGACAGGCCGAGTGGTCTTCGGCACGCAGTGATCGAAGGTCCGCTGGCAGGAGCCGCCCATCACCAACAGGTCGCCGCTATCGAGAACAAGGCGCAGTGACCGACCGCCGCCGCGCGGCCTCACAAGGAACGGCCGCGTTGCGCCGAACGAGGTGATCGCTACGAGAACGTCCGCGGAGTTACCGCGCCCGAAACGGTCGCCGTGCCAGGCGACACTGTCATGCCCGTCGCGGTAGAGGCAAAGGCCTGCTGTCGAGACGTCGTCGCCCGGCGTACCGCGATAGTGCCCGCGCAGCGCCTCGCGCATCTCGAGCAACACGCCATCCGGCAACGGCTCGCCGGCGTCATAGAACGCGAGCAGACGCGGGACGTCGACCACCCGGTCGTACATCGGCCGCCGCTCAGCGCGCCAAGGCACCGCGTCGGCCAGGCGTGAGAACACGACATCGCCACCTTCGATCCAGCCGCGTCGGACATCGAGCCAAGCGCCGTCGCCGAGCTCGAGCCGCTCAAGACCAGACTCAAGGGCGCCGATCTGCACCTCAGAACCGAGACCAAGTAGCGAACCCTGGATCGCGACCACGAGTCCGAGCCTAGCGCTCGTGCGAACATCTGTTCGATCGAGAGGCAATAGCCGTCTTGGTGGAAGGCACGGCTTAAGGCCTCGAGACGATGGGAGCGAAACGGCCAGACGCGAGGCGTCGATGTACGAGCGCTCTGTGGCCGTTCTCGACGTGCAACGCAATCCGACCGATCGCGTACAGACGGGTGGCCGTGATCAAGCCGCTGCACCTGAAAGGACGTCATAACTCCAACACGGCGGGCGTCGCCCCGGTCCCGAGAATTGCGTCGACAGAGTGTGTGCGGACGCCCACGTGGAAGATGAGACGTGGCCGACGCCGCCAAATGAACCGGTGCCGGCGAGGTAGAGCCCGCTCGCGTCCGCGGCGAGCAGGGGTCGGACGAGCTTGGGAGCGGTCGTCTTCTACAGCGCGGCTCCCGATGAGTCCGAGATCCGCCACACCGCTGGCCCCGTCGGCGTGCTCCCTCGAAGAGCCGAACGACCCCGGGCCGCTGGCCACGATCGGATGCGTCGCGGTGTTCCGTTGAAACGACGCGAGGGGCGTCCCGACGGCGATCTCCTGCCTGCCGATCTGCTTGACGAGCCGCACACCCCTCGTGGACTGTTTGTCGTGACGAGGCTCAACCGTCCCGAAACGCGCCCGACCATCTGGAAGGCTGATCACCGTGCCTCCCGTCGGCCTTCGGCCGACGGTCCACGACACCCCGTAGCCGATCGCCCCGGCGACGACGGCGCAGGTCACGATCAATTTCGCTCGGCGAATCAGCACCGTGCCCATCTCGTCGCCGCCCCGCTGGACCCGCATAACCCGTCCGAAAACCCGACCTGCGAGCGCCCGACGAGTGCCCTAGAGCGGCGACGGCCGGTTGCCTCTGCTGAGTACGGTTGAAATTGGTGCTCGGTCGAAGATCTCGCGCGCGTCGGCGCTTTCGTCCCCGTCGGCGGACCCCGATGGCGCTGCTCGGCCCGACAGCGGTTGTGCTCGCCACGGTCGCGGCAGGGTGCGGGTCGCCCGCGGCGAAGCCGTACCTGTCCTCGAAGATCCTGACCGTTGACGACGAGACCCAGACCGTCCACCTCGACCTCGTCGCAGCCGAGACGGACGGTTCTAACGGCTTCAACTTCGACGGGTATGGCCACGGCGAGCTGCGCGTGTCGGTGCCAAAGGGCTGGACCGTCGACGTCACCTGCACCAACGCGTCGACTGCGTTCACCCACTCCTGCGCTGTCGTCGCCGGCGAGCTGGGTCGGATCGTTTCGCCGACCGGCGGCGCGGTTGCCTTTCATGGTGCGACGATTGCGGACGCGGTGAGCGGGTGCGGGTACGGCACGACGGAGACCTTCAGCTTCGTGGCGTCTGCCGTTGGCATCTACCGCATCGCGTGCCTCGTCGTGGGCCATGAGGCCGATGGGATGTGGGACTGGTTCGTCGTGACAGGTGGCGGGAGCCCGTCGGTGAGGACGAGCACGCACGCCCTCTCGCCCCGAGGCTGATCGGGGCCGTAGCCGCTGGATGGCGCGGACGGCGTCCCTGAATGCAGCTGGGTCACCGCGTGGGGGTCGCTGCCATCGGGTAGCGAACGGACCCTGTTCCGGCGGACGGGGTGGGCGCCGGCGGTGGGAGTCGTCCGCCCGCTACGGCCTCTTGCCAAAGGCGGCGATCATGATCGGTCCGAAGGCCGACCATCTCGGGTCGTCGAGGAGCTCGAGCATCGAGTCCATCTCCGCGTCGGTCACCTTGTCCGGCCCGACGAGCCGTGGGCGGACGTGCATGAGGGACAGTTTCAACCACCGAGCGCCCGGCGAGCCACCCTCCATGAGGTTGACCCGTCCGTCGTGCTGCACCTCGACGAGACCGGCCTCCCGCATCAGCTCCGGCAGGCGCCGGCCGAAGTAGTGGTCGATGCCGTTCTTCGCGAACTCCGCGAGGCGCACCGACTGGACGTGTTCGTGAAGGCTCGCGCCGAACTCGCTGACTGGCACCGCGCCGGCGTAGTCGACGTCCTCGACGACGAGCCAGCCACCCGGGCGGAGCGCACCGACGAGTTTCCGGAGCACCTCCTCGCGGGCCGGCAGGTGCTCGAGCAGAAGGCGCGCGTGGATGAGATCGAAGGGCTCGGGCTCGAGGTCGTCATCGACGATGTTGTGGATCCGCACCTCCATCCGGTCGGGCGGGGCTCCGCCTGCAAGGGGCGTCACGTCGATGTCGGTCGCGATCACCCGGCCGTCGCCTTCCGCCGCCTCGCTCAACCAGCGGGCGATCGATCCCCCGCCCGCACCCACCTCCAGCGAGGTGCCCTGCCGGTCGAAGGGGATCGAGCTGAGCACCCGCTTGCTGCCGTCGTCGAAGTACTCCTCGGCGGCGCGGATGCGGTCGTTCTGGGCACTTCCGAAGACATAGCTACTGGGGTCCGAAGACATCGTTTCCTCGCGTGGTCGGGTCCGTTGGCGTCGATGTTCGCCGCCGCCGGGTGCCGCCGCTGGCGGGTTTCGGTCGCGGCGTTCGTCGGGCCGCCCCTTTGCTGTGGCAATCTCGCAGCGGCGCGCCGCGCCCCCCGGCGCCGGTGATCGGGGCCAGGTCAGGAGCAGCGGTGGGCGACGACAGATCATCCGACGACGGGCAGGCGAGCGTGCTCCTCGTCCACGGCGGTAGCCATGACGGCTGGTGCTGGCACCTCGTGCAGGCCGAGCTCGCCTCGCTGGGTGTGGCTTCGGTTGCGCCCGACCTGCCCTTCACCACCGTCGCGGACGACGTCGCGACGGTCCGGGGCGCGATCGACGAGGCACCGGGGGAGGTCGTCCTCGTCGGTCACTCGCGCGGCGGGCGGGTGATCACGATGGCCGCCGCGGGGTCCGACAAGGTCCGCCGACTCGTCTACGTCGCCGCCCAGATGCTCCCCGAGGGGGCGACGCGAGCGCCGCACCACCGCCCGACACCGGCCGCGCTCTCCCTCGCGGAGATCGACGGCCTTCCGCCCCTCGAGGCCGCGCGCGACGCCTACTACCACGACTGCCCCGAAGACCTCGTGCGCGAGGCGGTCGCTCGCCTGCGGGTCGTCCCGGCGGGTGCGAAGGGAGCGGCGTCGAGCGCGCCCGCGGCGTGGCGGACGATCCCCTCGGCATACGTCGTCTGCACGGACGACCACATGATCCACCCCGACGACCAGCGGGACATGGCCCGCCAGGCGGGCGACGTGTTCGAGCTTCCCTCGTCGCACTCGCCGTTCTTCTCGCACCCCGCGGAGCTCGCCGAGATCATCGCCGCGTACGCACGTCGCTGACGTGGGGCGTAGCGGAGCGGGGCAGCGCGGCGGGTACCGTGACGCCATGCACAGGGTCGCGATCCCCGAGGAGGTGCTACAGCGTGTCGCCACCCGTGGACCGCGCCCGCAGATCCTCGACGATCTCGAACCGACGCGCACCGCCCACCTGGTCGTCGACCTGCAGCACGGCTACATGGAAGAGGGTGCGCCGCGCGAGTGCGCGATGGCGCGGGAGATCGTTCCCCAGGTGAACGCGATCAGCGCCGCGGTGCGCGACGCGGGTGGCGTCAACGTCTTCTTGCGCATGAACCTCGACACGGCGATGACCGCCAGCTGGCGGACCTACCTCGAGCGTCTCGGCGATGCCGCGGCGCGGGAGCGGACGATCGCGGCGTTCACCCCCGGCTCGCCCTACTTCGAGCTGTGGGACGGCCTCGACGTCGCCGAGAGCGACCAGGTCGTCGACAAGACACGGTTCAGTCCGTTCGTCACCGGCGCCTCGGCGCTCCCGGAGCTGTTGCAGCAGCGGGCGGTCGACACCGTGATCGTGTCGGGCACCGTGACGAACGTCTGCTGTGAGTCGACCGCCCGCGACGCGATGCAGCTCGGCTACCGGGTGCTGTTCGCAGCGGACGCGACGGCGACGCACTCGGACGCGGTGCACAACGCCACTCTCGCCAACCTGCTGCTCAGCTTCGCCGACGTGCAGAGCGCGGAGGAGATCGTCACCGCGCTCCGTCGGCCCTCGCGGGTGATCGCCCCGGCCGTCGCCGGCTGAAGTCCGAAGGCGCCGCACCGCGAACCTCGCGCGGGGCCGCTGCGGGTTGCTCCCTATCCTTCGAGCTGTGGACTACGAGGTCGTCGTCGAGATCCCGAAGGGGCAGCGGAACAAGTACGAGGTCGACCACGACTCCGGCCGCATCCGCCTCGACCGCACGCTCTTCACGGCGATGACCTATCCCGCCGACTACGGCTTCATCGAGGGCACCCTCGGCGAGGACGGTGACCCCCTCGACGCGCTCATCCTCCTCGAGGAGCCGACCTTCCCCGGCTGCCTCGTGCGCTCACGGGCGATCGCGCTCTTCGAGATGACCGACGAGAACGGACCGGACGCGAAGGTCATCGGCGTTCCCGTGGGGGACCCCCGCTACGACCACCTGCAGGACCTGGGCGACCTCCCGAGCTTCCAGGTCGACGCCATCCAGCACTTCTTCCAGGAGTACAAGGTCCTCGAGTCCGGGAAGGGCGTCGGCGACTTCTCCTGGTCGGACCGGGCGGCCGCCGAGCGGGAGATCGAGGCGGCGACCGCCCGCCGGAGCGCCGCGCCGCAGGGTTGACGCGCTGCTCAGGGAGCGGCGCCGAAGTCGACCTCGTCGGTCCCGACCGTTCCTGCGGTGCGTCCCGGCGCGGTCTGGTAGCTCCAGTAGAGGTTGGTGTGCGCGATGACCTGCTCGGGGGGCGGGGCGCCCCACTCCGACTGGTCCTCGGTCGTGTGGGCGTCGCTCACGAGGGTCGTGTCGTAGCCGCGCGCCAGCGCCCCGTGCAGCGTCGAGCGGATGCAGGCGTCGGTCTGCGCGCCGGCGACGACAAGCCGGCCGGCGCCGAGGCCAGCGAGCACCGACTCGAGCGTGGTGTCCTCGAAGGAGTCGCCGTAGCTCTTCTCGACGAGGGGCTCGCTCTCGAGCGGCGACAGCTCGGGGACGATCCGCCAGTCGTCCGAGCCGCGCACGATCTGCTCGTCGGAGTGCTGGACCCAGACGACCGGGACCTCTCCGCGTCGCGCCTTTTCGACCAGGCGGCCGACGTTCGCGACCACCGTGTCGCGGGCGACGGCCGCGGCGACGACGCAGTTCTGGAGGTCGACGACGAGGAGCGCGGTGTTCGGGCGGTTCTCGAGTGTGGTCATGGCCTCCTCCTCACGCTCGCCTGCCACCAACGGTAGGCGCCGATCCGGCGGAGCGGCGAGCGCCGCCCTCCCGAGGGGGGCGGCGCTCGCCGGCCGCGCGCTAGGTGGCGCTGAAGTAAGGGACGAGGACGGCGCCGTCCTTCAGGGTGTCGATGTAGACCTGCTTCGCCGCCACCGGGTCCGCGTACTGGTCGTTCTGGCCCTGGTTGAGGAGCTCGGTGCGCAGGCTCGACTGCTGGAAGGCCCACTTCGCCGCGGCGCGCAGCGCGTCGACCCTGGTGGCGTCGACCCCCGTCTGGGTGAAGATCGGCAGCACTGCCGCCATCTGGTCGATGAGCGCCACCGCGGCGTAGGCCGCGCGCTCCGAGCGGTTCTTCGCCGGGTACTGCTTCAAGAGGTCGGCCGTGGTCGGCACGTTCGCGATGAGGCGCCCGTAGGCCATGCCCTTCGGCGCCTTGGAGGTGGCGGCGATCACCTTCGCCGCGCCACCCTGGATCAGCGGGCCGCCGACGCCGAGGGTCACCCAGGCCAGCTGACCGTCGCCGCGCTGGAAGCCCGCCACCTGCTGGCCGGCGTTGGCGTAGCCGGTGAGCCAGTTCACCGGGGCGTGCAGGACGCCCATGATCGAGCGGGTGATCGTCGGACCGGTTCCGGTCGCCTGGGTGAGCGCCCGGTAGGGCGTGGTCGCGTTCTTCACCTGGGCGAAGGAGGTGATCCCCGAGGCGGGGGTCGCGAGGAGCACGAGCGGGCTCGGGCCGTAGGAGGCGATGTAGGCGACTCGGGCGGGGTTGAAGTTGATCCCGAGCGTGTGCGTCAGCACGTTCGCGGCGTCACCGACGGCGTTGATCTCGCCGATCGTGAGGCCGTTCGGCGCTGCCGCCTCGGCGAAGTTCTGCCCGGGGATCGTCGCTCCCGAGGAGATGTCCTCCACGTTCACCGTCGCGTGGAGGTAGCTCGAGAAGTAGGGAGCAAGGTCACGGGCGATGGTGTCGAACTCGCCGCCCGGGGCGCCGTCGGAGATGAAGCTGATCGTCTGTCCACGGTAGAAGGCGAGGCCGCGCTGCAGCGGCGTCTTCGCGCTCGCCGGCACGCTGCTCGCGGCGAGCGGCGCCGTGGCGGCAATTCCGAGTGCGGTGAGCGCTGCGAGCGCGCCGAGGCGCGGGCGGCTGAAAGTGCGGGCCATCGATCCCCCTGGGGCTGGAATAGGTCCGGCGAGTGTACTGTTTTTTGTGGACGGGCCAAGGATCGAGGAGCGGGTCGTGAGAGAGCTGCAGTCGTCAACGGACGGTTTCTCCTGGCGCCATCCCCTCGTCGAGCCGCTCGCCGCCGACGACCGCTTCCGGCACTTCGCGCTGCAGGCGATGGACCGCGGCGAGGGCAAGGTGGCGCGCTCGCCGCTCGTCCGCGGCGAGCGTCTCGCGGTCTACGTGCAGGCGTGCCAAGAGGGTCAGGGGGAGAACTTCCTCCACCAGCACGGGGACGAGGCGGCCTGGCTGGTCCTTGAAGGCGAGGCGGTGTTCTCGGGCGAGGACGGGCAGGAGATCGCCGTCGTGCGCGGCGGTGAAGGCATCGCCCTTCGGCCGGGGACCCCCTACCGCTACGAGTGCCGTGGTCCGATGACGGTGATGGTCCGCACGGCCGCTCGCCTCGACGACGCCGAGGCCCCCGCCGCGACCCGCGCCGCGACGGCCTTAGCTCCGACGGCCTGAGCCCCGCCCGGAGCAGAGGCTGGTGGTCAGGGGGTTTCCGCGGCCATCCAGTCGCGGAGGATCCCGGCGAACTCGTTCGGCCGCTCGAAGGGGGCGGGGTGGCCGGCGTCGTCCAGGACGGCGAGCGTCGCGTTGCGGCCGATCAGCTCTACGAGCTCCTCGCCGAGGGCCACGAACGGCGGCGCGAGCGCGCCGGCGACGACGAGCACCGGCATCTCGAGTTCGGCGAGGCGCCCGTGCCGGTCGGCGGGGCCGAGGCCGAGGTGGCGGTGGAACTGCGCGAGGCCGCGCGGCGTGTTCTCGAGGTTGGCGGCCCGCTCGATCGCCTCGCCCTCGGCGTCGAGGAAGAAGTCGGGGCGGCGCAGCCGCGCCTCGATCGACTCGCGGAAGTACGCGGTGGCGGCGGGCTCGGCTGCTTCCAGGCGCTCGATGATCGCTCGCTGCTCCTCGAGGCGACGCTGGCGCGTCGCCGGGTCGCCGACGCCCGCCACCGAGCCGATGACGACGAGGCGCTCGAGGGCATCGGGGCTGGCGAGGGCGAGCTCGATCGCCCCCCGCCCGCCGACGAAGTAGCCGACGTAGGTCGCGCGCCCGACGGTCTCGCCGAGGAGCGCCCCGAGCTCGGGCACGTCGCGAACGGCGACCTCCGCGGAGCGGCCGTGGAAGGGGAGGTCGACGGCGAGCACCTCACAGGTCGTGGCGAGCTCCTCGCTCACCCGCCGCCAGGAGCGGGCGCTCTGGTTCGCGCCGTGCAGCAGCGCGACGCGCTCGCCGCTTCCGTGTCGCTCGTAGGCGAGTGCTGCCAAGGTCGTCCCCCCCCCGTCGTCGCCGACGAAGGTAGCAGCGCCGTGACGACCCCCGGCGGGGCCCGCGGCCTGGCGCTGGTGCGCCGTCAGGGCGTGCCCGCCGACCGGGCGGCGGCGAGCAGCGTGTCGGTGCGCGCGTCCGCCTCGCCCGCGAAGTGACGGTCGAGCACCCGCTGGAAACGCTCGCCGGCCGGCGCGGCGCGGAGGAAGAGGGTCATCGAAGAACGCAGCTTCAACGCGTCCACGGCACCGAAGATCGCCTCGATCGGCCGCTGCTCCGCCTCGACGATCGCGCCGCATTCGACTAGGCGCTTCCCGAGCAGCGGATGCTCCAGGTACGCCGCCGCCTCCTCGAGGGAGCCGATCGCGTAGTAGCGCGCCGTGTCGCTGTGGCCGAGGCCGACGAGCTGGGGGAAGACGAACCACATCCAGTGCGTCGACTTCCTTCCCCGGCGGAGCTCCGCCAGCGCGCGCGGGTAGCTGCCGTCGCGCTCCTGGGCTGCGGCGAAGCGCTCGAGGTCGAACGGCTCGTCGTGCCGGTCGCCGCGCGCGGGCCCCCTCACGCCGGCGCCGAGGAGGAGCGGCGCGGCCGGCGGATCCCGGCACACAGCAAGGCCTGCTCGCCGGTACGCGAGCGCCGGCCGGCCCGTGCCGCGAGCGCACCGGTGCTCGACGGCGCCCCGCTCGGGAGGGCGTCGATCCGGACCAGCACCCCCGCATCGTCGCGCTCGCGCACACGCCGCGCTCCGAGAGGATGGCGTTCCTTGGGCTGGCGGCCCGTCGGACGCCGTCCTCTACGACTTCGACGGCCGCGGCCTCTTCGCGGCGCTCGACGCCGAGCGCGGCCTCAGCTGGCGGGGCGTCGCCGACGAGATCTGGGAGCTGTCGGGCGAGCTGAACAGCCGCCGGCACGATCATCCCATCAGCCCGTCGACGCTCACGGGGATGGGCGAGCGGGGAACGACGAGCTGCCAGCACGCGCTTTCATGCTGCGGTGGCTCGGCCGCTCCCCCGAGAGCTTCCTCCTCCGGGGAACGGGTCGACGGCGGGGGGGGGGTTGCCGCCCGCCGGCCCCGACCGGCGCCTCCGGTGGAACCTCGCCCACCTCTACGAGGCGCTCGCCGGCCTGTGACGCGAGCGCGCTGACCTGGCCGCAGCTGGGGCTGCTCGGCTGCATGCCGAGACAGCTCACGGGCCTCCGCCGGGCGCGCATCGCCGCCTCGATGAACGTGGCGATGCGCATCGTGCAGGGGCTCGAGCGGCCGGCCGCCGACTTCGTCGACATGGCGGGGCGGTGACCGGCGCGTCAGCCGGCGAGGAAGCTGAACCGGACCTTGCGCAGCGGGTTGTCGCGGTTGCTGTCGACGAGGACGAGGCGCTGCCAGACGCCGAGGAGCGGTCGGCCGTCCTGCACGGGGATCGTCACCGAGGACCCGACCAGGCAGGGCAGCAGGTGATCGCGGCCGTGCCCCGGCGAGCCGTGCTGGTGTCGGTAGGGGCGGTCGGTCGGCAGCAGCCGGTCGATGGCGTCGGCGAGGTCGGCCTCGCTCCCCGAGCCCGTCTCCATCAGCGCGATCCCCGCGGTGGCGTGCGGCAGGAAGACGTTCACCAGGCCGTCGCCACGCCCGCTGCAGAAGCGGCCGAGCTCACAGGTCAGCTCCGTGACGAGCTCCGCGGCGCTCTCGACGGTGATCTCGATGGTCTCCATGCTTCTCTTCTAATGCGTGCGCGCGATCCGGGCGGTCGTCGGCGCCCGCCGGGGCCGCTAGAACGGCGCGCACGTTCGAGAAGGGAGCGGGCATGCAACTGCGCAGCGACGACTTCGAGGAGGGCGGCGCCCTCCCGGCGCGGGCCGCACATCCCTACGCGGCTGGGGAGAACCTGAGCCCGCACCTCGCCTGGGAGGGAGCGCCGCCCGGCACGGCCTCCTTCGCGCTCACGTGCTGGGACCCGGACGCGCCGACGGGAGTCGGCTTTGTCCATTGGGTGCGCTTCGACATCCCCGCCGGGGTCCACGAGCTCGCGGCCGGCTTGGGAACGGCGGCGGGGAGCTGGGTCGACGGCTTCACCGACTGGGGGGAGCCCCGCTACGGCGGGATGGCGCCCCCTCCGGGGGACGAGCCCCACCACTACATCTTCACCGTCTACGCCCTCGGTGTCGCCTCGCTCGGCCTCGACGCGACGACGACCTACGCGAAGTTTCGCTTCCTTTCCGCCGAGCACGTCCTCGCCAGCGCCCAGCTCGTCGGGCGCTTTAGCGTCGCGGGCTGAGCGCGGACGCGGAACGGGCCCGGGTCGCTGCCCGGGCCCGTTCCGCATCGCTCGTGACCTAGGAGAAGTAGGCGCTCTCCCAGGGGAACAGCGAGTACGGCGTCGCCGGCAGCCCGTGCAGGTTCTTCGCGACGATGTTGTACGGGTTCGTCGCCGCGATGTCGTCCCACGGGGTGACGCTCGACAGGTAGTTGTTGAGCTTGTGGTAGTCCGCGACCCGCGCCGCCCGGCCGTAGCTCGACCGTGCGGCGAGGATCAGCTTGTCAGCGACCGCGCTCTTCAGCCCGTTCTGGGTGAGGGCGCTGCCGGAGTAGAACCACCGGTAGGCGATGTTGTCCGGGTCGGGGAGTCCCGGCGAATTGATCTGCAACGCCGCGTAGGTGAGCGCGTGGAGGTTGGTGATCAGCGTCGCCGTCGTCACCGGCTGGATCTGCGCGTTGATCCCCACCGCCTGCCACTGCGCCTGCAGGGCGTCGGCCAGCTGCACCTGGGTCGGCACCGCGGAGACGAGCATGTTGAAGGTCACGCTGCCCCCGAGCTGCTTCACGATCGCCTGCGCCTTGGCCGGGTTGTAGGAGGGGTAGCCCCTCAGGTTCCCCGAGTAGGCCCAGCTCGCCGGCGGGAAGACGCCCTCCACCGGCTTGAAGACGTTGTGATAGAGCGCCGCGTCGATCGCCTTCGGGTTCGTCGCGTACGTCACGGCCTGTCGCAGCAGGGCGTTGTCGAACGGCGAGTGGGTGAAGGAGAAGGTCACGTAGGTGATCGAGGCCGCGACGCCGTGCGAGACCCTGAGACTCGGATCAGCCTTTGCCTGCAGGATCTGGGGCACCGCGCCGATGTCGACGAAGCTCAGCCAGGCCTGCGCCGTCCCGGACTGGAGGGCCGTGAGGGCGTTCGCGTCCGAGGTGACGGTCTCGACCGTGACCTCGTCGAGGTGCGGCTTGCCGCCCCAGTAACCGGTCCAGCGGACGAAGTTCGCCACGGACCCGGGGGTGCCGCTCTGGAACTTGTAGGGGCCGGTGCCGACGGGGTCGTTGGTGAAGCTCGCACCCTCGGCCTGGTAGGCCGTCGGTGAGACCATCAGCGCGCACTGCTGGGTGGCGAGCAGCGGGATGAGGCCGGCGTCACGGGCCGACAGGTGGATCACCACGGTGTAAGGGCCCGAGGCGACGACCGAGGTCACGACCGCGAGGTAGGAGGTGCACTCCGAGTTCACCGTCGCGCTCGCGTAGCGCTCGAGGTTCCAGACCACCGCCGCGGCGTTGAAGGCCGTGCCGTCCTGGAACTTCACGTGCTTGCGGAGCTCGATCGTGACGGCGAGGCCGCCACCGGTCACGTGGTAGCCGGTGGCGAGCGAGTTGAGCTCGATCGAGTTGGTCGCCGGGTTCATGTTGAACAGCGGGTCCCAGACGGGGAACATCGCTGCCGTCCCCGGCGGGATGTTCGGCAGGAACGGGTCCATTCCGACCCAGGCGCCGCTCGCCTGGACGCTGACGACGGTGAGGTGGCCGCCGTTCTTGCCCGGAAGGACAGGGGCGTGCGGTTTCACGCTCGCCGCCGCCGGCAGGGCCAAGGTGGCGGTGACGAGGAGGGCGGCGAGTGTGCCGGCCCAGGACTTGAATCGTGTTCGTCTCATGCGTATCCCCTATCCCCCTCCGGTGACCGGAGGGGCCCGAAGAAGCCTCCCCACAAACGGTGGCACGCGGTGCGCCCCGCCTCATCGCAGATCCGTCGTTCCTCCTCTCACTCGGCGGCCGGTGTGATCAATCGCCCGCGCGGCCGCCGGCAGCGGCGGCGCGCCTCAGGTCCACGGGTCGACGCTCACGTGGATCACGTCGCTCGTCCCGGTGCGGCGGATGGCGGCGTCCACCTCGCTCAGCGCGAGCGCCGGCGCGGTGATCTCGCGGTAGGGCAGGCGACCGTGCGCGAGGTAATCGATCGCCCAGTCGACGGCGCGGTAGCTGTGGCCGCGCACCCCCTTCAGGGTGAGCATGCGGGCGCGCATCGCCCCCATGTTCACCGTAGGCGTCGGCTCGCCGACCGCGCAGACCATCGTCCCCCGCATGTGCAGGCAGTCGATCCCCGACGCGAGGGTCTGCTCGTTGCCGGCGGCGACGTCGACGACGACGTCGGCCATCTCGCCGTTGGTGAGCTCGCGCACCACCTCGACGAGCGACTGCTGCTCGACGTCGACGGTGCGGTCAGCACCGAGGCGTTCACCCATCTCGAGGCGTCCCTTGTCCTTGGTGAGGCCGGCGACGATGACGAGCGAGGCGCCCGCCTCCTTGGCGGCGACGACGGCGCCGAGGCCCTGCTGCCCCGGACCGATGACGATCACCGCCTTACCCGGCGCCGCCCCGCCCTCGCGGTAGGCCCACTCGTAGCCGTTGGAGAGCGGCAGCGCGAGCGGCACCTCGTGGGCCGGGATCGACTCCGGCACCCGGTGCCACATCGTGTTCGGGTGCAGGTACATGTACTGGCTGTAGCCACCCCACAGCCCGGGCGCGACGTCGAGGCCGGTGGAGCCGAAGCGGATCACGCCCGCGCCGCCGGCGAAGGTGTCGGTCTCGGCGCACAGCCGGGCATCGCCGCTGCGGCACAGCCGGCAGTGGCCGCAGGGGATGTACTCCTCGATCATGATCCGGTCGCCCTCGCGCAGCCCCCAGCGCCGCTCGGCGTCCGGGCCGAGCTGGTGCACGGTGCCCACGACCTCGTGGCCGAGAATCCGGTCGGGGCCCTGGCGCTTCAGGTAGGCGCCGACGTCGCTGCCGCAGACCCCCGTCGCTTCGACGCGCATCCAGCCGCCGTCGCTCCCGACCTCGGGCACCTCGATCTCGCGTACCTCGGACTCGCCGAGCCCGACCACCACCGACGCAAGCGTCTTCATCTCGTCAACCCCCTGCACGCCACCGGCGTGCCATCGCACAACCTCTGACCCCTCTCGAGGGGCGCCTTCCCTTCCCTACGGCACCTCCACGTCCGGCAACACCGTAAGGAGGAGATCCCTGACGGTCATCGAGGAGAGCCCCGAGATCCCCGAGCGCAGCGGCGGCCGCGGCCGCGGCGGCTGCTCGCCGCGGCGCAACAGCTCGACGATCACCCGCACGCGCTCGCGCTCCAGCTGCTCGATCGCCTCGGTCGCCGTGTCGGCCTCGGCCGCGCAGTCCGGCAGCTCCGGGTACTCGGCGCGCCGCACCCACTCGCCGTCCTCGCGCTCGACGGAGTAGATGACCGCCACGTAGGGGACCGCGAGGAACTCCCCGTAGCGGTCGAGCTCGCGCTCGAGGTCCGCGGTCATCGGGCCAGCTCCGGAGGCGTCCTGGTCATCGCGCGACGCGCTCCTTGGCCTTGGAGTAGAGGAGGTCGAGGCTGAGCTTGGAGGGGTCGAGCGCGGTCTCGGTGCTGCTTGCCAGCACGTCGGCGATGAACTTGCGGGTCTGACGGCCGTCGATGCCGAGGAGCACCTCGGCGACCTCGGCGAGCTCCGGCTGGTCGGCGATCTCGACGGGCCCGGGGAAGAGCCGCTGCAGCTCCCGGAGGGTGTCGGCGAGGATGTCGCGGATCACGTTCGCCGTCGGCAGCGGGAGCTCGACGACGGCGTCGGCGCGCGAGGTCACGGCCTCGTCGAGGAGCCCCGGGAGGTTCGTCGTCCCGACCACGAAGGCCCCCGCGATCTCGCGTGCCAGCCAGTCCAACGCCCCGAGGAGCGCGGCGGTGCCGCGGAAGACGTCGGCGGGGTTGATGTCCATCGAGGCCTGCGAGCGCGCGACGGCGAGCACCTCGACCTCGTCGAGGACGACGATCAGCGGGCCGGCCTCGGCGAGCTGGGGGAGCTCCTCCTCGAAGAGCTGCACGATGTTGCGCTGGGTCCGGCCGAGCAGCTCGGAAGGGAGGATGTGCATGTTCACGTCGACGACGCGCACCTGGCCGTAGCGGTCGCCGAAGACGCGCGCCACCTCGCTGCCGAGGCCGCGGGCGAGCGAGGTCTTGCCGATCCCGGGAGGGCCCGAGAGGAGCACGAGGCCGTGCAACGGCAACCCCACGCCGCCGAGGCCGTGCTTGCGGAGCTCGATGGCGAGGATCGCGTGGTTGAGGATGCGCTCTTTGATCTCCTCCGGCACGATGATGCGGTTCCAGTTCTCCGCGAGGGCTGGATTGTCGTGCGCCGACGTCACCGTGAGCGCGTCGCTCACATACGAGTGGTGCCCACCGTCAAAGCTCATGTCGTCTCCCCGGTCACGGTGATCTCGGTCGCCCCGTGCGCGGCGGTCGCGACGGGTTGTGGTGCAGCGGCGGTCTCGGTCGAGGCGAGGAGCGGGAAGTGGCACGCCACGGCGTGCCCCGCCCGCAGCTCGACGAGCGGCGGCTCCTTCTCGGCGCAGACCGGCTGCGCGTAGGGGCAGCGGGTGCGAAAGCGGCACCCCGACGGCGGGTCGGCGGCCGAGGGGAGCTCGCCCGTGAGGCGGATGCGCTGGGTCGTCGCCTCCTCGTCGGGGATCGCCGAGAGGAGGGCCGCCGAGTAGGGGTGCAGCGGCGCAGCGAAGAGGTCCTCGGCCGGCGCCGTCTCGACGAGCTTTCCGAGGTACATCACGGCGACTCGGTCGCTCACGTGCTTGGCGACCGAGAGGTCGTGGGTGATGAACAGATAGGAGAGCGAGAACTCCCGCCGCAGCTTCTCGAAGAGGTTGAGGATCTGCGCCTGCACCGAGACGTCGAGCGAGGAGACGGGCTCGTCGCAGATCAGGAGCTGGGGATGGAGCGCGAGGGCGCGTGCCACCGCGACGCGCTGGCACTGGCCGCCGGAGAGCTCGCGCGGGCGCCGCCGCCCGTGCAGGGTGATGTCGAGGCCCACCGCCTCGAGGAGCTCGGTGACGCGGGCGCGTCGCTCCTGCGCGTTGCCGATCCCGTTCACGAGCAGCGGCTCGGCGACGATGTCCTCGACGTGGTAGCGGGGGTCGAGCGAGCTGTAGGGGTCCTGGAAGACGACCTGCAGGCCGAGGAGGCCGCGCCGCAGCGAGTCGCCGGTCAGCTGCGTGAGGTCGCGGCCGTTGAAGCGCACCGACCCGGAGATCGGTCGCGGGAACTGCAGGATGGCGCGGGCGAGCGAGGACTTCCCGCAGCCCGACTCGCCGACGAGCGCGAGGGTCTCGCCGGGCGCGATCGAGAAGGTGACGCCCGAGACGGCCTGCACCCGTCGCCGCGCCCCCCGCCCCGAGGTCGCGAACTCCTGAACGAGACCCTCGACCTCGAGGAGCATCTCGGTCCCGCTCTCGATGACGCTCACAGCGGGAACCAGCAGGCGTATTCCTGCCCCGGCTCGTCCCCCGCGAGCGGCGGCTCGGCCTCTCGGCAGCGGTCCTGCGCGTAGCGGCAGCGCGGCGCGAAGGGACAGCCCGCGGGGAGGTGGCTCGCGTCCGGCGGTCGCCCGGAGAGGGCGGGGAACACGCTGTGCGGCGTGTCGGTGATGCGCGGGACCGAGTCGAGGAGCCCCCGCGTGTAGGGCATCCGCACCCGCCGGCGGAGCGTCTGGGCGGCGGCCCGCTCGACGATGCGGCCGGCGTACATCACGCCGATCTCGTCCCCGTAGCTGAAGGCGAGGCCCATGTCGTGGGTGATCAGCAACAGGCCCATGTCGAACTCGCGCTGCAGGCCCTGCAAGAGCTCCATGATCTGGGCCTGCGTGGTGACGTCGAGCGCCGTCGTCGGCTCGTCGGCGATGAGCACCTTCGGCTTGCCCGAGATCGCGATCGCCATCATCACCCGTTGGCGCATCCCCCCCGAGAGCTGGTGGGGGTAGTCGTGCGCCCGCTCGGCGGCGAAGGGGATGCCCACCAGGTCGAGGAGCTCGATCGCCCGCTTGGAGGCGTCGTCCCTGCTGAGGCCGAGGGTCTCGTGCACCCCCTCGGCGATCTGCGCGCCGACCCTGATGGTCGGGTTGAGCGAGCGCGTCGGGTCCTGGAAGACGATGCCGATCCCGCGGCCGCGGATCGCGCGCCACTCCTTCTCGCTGCGGCCGAGCAGCTCCTCCCCGTCGAAACGGATCGATCCGCTCGACGAGAAGCTGTTCGAAGGGA
>Ga0307374_10006672_pt1 | contig 18043 bp, 22 predicted proteins | sample OX3MG_FD_202532 | JGI IMG/M metagenome (GOLD analysis project Ga0307374, IMG submission 202532) | Soil microbial communities from Risofladan, Vaasa, Finland - OX-3 | ecosystem: Environmental > Terrestrial > Soil > Coastal area > Acid sulfate soil | place: Finland: Risofladan, Vaasa | collected... | reverse complement strand
ACTCTGCTTACTTCTCCCGTTTTTTGGATTATTACCTCAACGACCCAGGGGGGCACGATGTGCCTAGGCTTTCCTAAGCTGAATCGAATCCTCGCTTTCCGCTTGCTGCAACCCTTCCCAATTCGTACAATGCCCTTTCTTTACGAGCTCGGAATTGCCGCCTCACGATGCAATCGTCGGGCGGTTGCGGAAACACTTTTTCAGGAGCCATGAATGACTTTTCTCGATTACGTCGAGAGCCGCCGCGAAGACAATCTGAACGAACTGAAGGATTTTCTCCGCATCCCGAGCGTCAGCACCAAGAGCGAGCATAAGCCCGACATTGATCGCGCCGCCCGCTGGGTTGCTGACCGCCTCCGCGAGGCTGGACTTGCCAAGGTGGACGTGATTCCCACAAAAATGCATCCCCTCGTTCTCGCCGAATCCTTGGAAGCTCCCGGCAAGCCCACAATTCTTTTTTACGGACACTATGACGTTCAGCCCGCCGAGCCACTCGAGCTCTGGACTTCGCCCGCCTTCGATCCCACCGTCCGCGGCGGAAATCTTTATGGCCGTGGCACCGCCGATGACAAAGGCCAGGTGCACATTCACCTCAAGGCCCTCGAAGCCCTGCATAAATCCGAAGGCAAATTGCCCCTCAACGTGAAAGTAATCATCGAGGGAGAAGAAGAAGTCGGCAGCGTCAACTTGTGGGACTTTGTCACCAAAAATAAAGACCGGCTCAAGGCCGATGCCCTTATCGTCTCCGACACGTCGATGCTCGCCCGCGGCGTACCGTCCATCACCTACGGCCTACGCGGCCTGAATTACTATCAAATCGAAATCACTGGCCCATCGCAGGACCTTCACTCCGGCGTCTTCGGCGGCGCGGTTCCCAATCCCATCACCATCCTCGCCGAACTCGTCGCCAAGCTCCACGACAGAAATTTCCACGTCACCGTGCCGGGCTTTTACGATGACGTCGCCCCTCTTTCCGCGAAAGAGCGCAAGGCCCTCAACTCGCTCCCCTGGAAAGAATCCGAATTTCGCAAGACCGTCGGCGCGCCCGGCCTCTGCGGGGAAAAGGGGTTTACCAACGTCGAGCGCCTCTGGTGCCGTCCCACCCTCGAACTCAATGGAATCTGGGGCGGCTACACGGGCGAAGGCTCGAAGACCGTGATTGCTTCCAAGGCCTTCGCGAAAATCTCCACGCGTCTCGTCCCCAATCAGAATCCGGCGAAAATCGCCAAACAAGTCGAGCGCTACATTCGCGGCCTGCTGCCCAAAACCGTCCGCTGCAAATTCGAAGTCCTCAGCACCGGCAAACCCTGGGTCGCTCCTTACACGCATCCGATTTTCCAGAAAGCCATTCATTCGCTCGAAAAAGGCTTCGGCAAGAAAGCTGTCTTCATTCGCGAAGGCGGCTCGATTCCGTTCGTCACCCAGATGCACGACACGTTCAAAGTCCCCTGCGTCCTTCTCGGCTTCGGTCTTCCCGACGAGAATGCCCACGCCCCGGACGAGCACATTTCCCTTGAAAATTATTTCGGCGGAATCAAATCGGTCGCCTCCTTTTATTCCGCCCTCGCGCAGCCTTGAACTCCCGCCTGCGGGCCGCCCGCCGAAAACCTCGATTTTCTGCGGCTTTCTTGCATTTTCACTTGCGTTAACTGCACGGTGCGGCTATAGTGCCTCCGGCCTCCCAGCAACTACCAACGGGAAAAAATACTTCAACAGAGGAGATAGCAACACGATGGCAACCCCGATGAGCAAGTCGAAGATCATCGCGCACATGGCCGAAAAGGTCAGCACGAAGGACAAGCCGGTTTCAAAAAAGCAGGTGGCTTCGTTTTTCGATGAGCTTTTTAATCTCGCGGTGAAAGAATGCAAGAGCGTCGGCAAATTCGTCATTCCAGGAATCGGACGCGCGGTCAAGGCGCATCGCAAGGCGCGCATGGGCCGCAACCCCGCTACCGGCGAAGCAATCAAAATCAAAGCCAAGACCGTTGTACGCCTTCGCGCCGCCAAGGCGTTCAAAGACGCTGCACTTAAGTAAGGCGCGATTGTTGGAAGTTTTGCGACGAGGCCCCGGCGACACTTGGCGCACCGCCAAGCTTGGGCGCTGGGGTTCTCGCTGTTTTTTCTTCCGAGTCGCCTCCAATCCGTCTCTCTCTTTTCCCTGGGAATAGCCGTCATGGAAACGCCCGCTTCTCGCCAGCACTCCGGTCTGCTCACCGATCTTTACGAACTCACCATGGCGGCCGGTTATTTCCAGACCGGCTTCGACGCGCGCGCCACATTCGAGCTGTTCGTGCGCAATCTTCCGCGCGAGCGCAATTTCCTCGTCGCCGCTGGCCTCGAGCAAGCCCTCGAATTCCTCGAAAAGATTCGCTTTGCTCCCGAAGAAATCGAATATCTGCGGCGCCAGCCGGTTTTCCGCCACGTCCGTGCGGAATTTTTCGATTATCTCGCCCGCTTCCGCTTCACTGGAGAAGTCTGGGCCGCCCCCGAGGGCTCGCTCGTTTTCGCCGGCGAGCCGCTGCTGCGCGTCACCGCGCCCATCATCGAAGGCCAGATTCTCGAAACACGCCTCCTCTCCGCCATAAATTTTCAAACCATGGTCGCCAGCCGCGCCGCTCGCCTGGTCGCCGCCGCAAAGGGAAAACCCGTCGTCGAATTCGGCGCGCGCCGCGCCCACGGCGGCGAAGCCGGAATTTTTGCGGCTCGCGCTGCCTGGATCGCTGGTTGCCAGGGAACTTCCAACACCGTCGCGGGCCAGCTCTTCGGCATTCCCACTTACGGCACGCAAGCGCATTCCTGGATCATGGCGCACGAAGACGAATCGGAAGCCTTCGACAGTTTCCTCGACGTTTTCCCCGAGCAGGCCACGTTACTTCTCGACACGTACAACGTTCGCGCCGCCCTTCGCAAAATCATCGCGCGCGGCCGCAAGCCCGCGGGAGTTCGCCTCGACAGCGGCGACCTGGCCGCCGACAGCAGTTGGGTTCGCGCGCAGTTGCATCGCGCCGGGTGGGACGATGTTCAAATTTTCGCTTCGGGCGATCTCGACGAGAAACGAATTTCCACGCTTCTCCGGCGCGGCGCGCAAATCGACGCCTTCGGAGTGGGCAGCGCGCTCGTCGCTCCCACCGACGCTCGTAATCTCAGCATGATTTATAAACTCGTTGAGCTAGAGCGCGGCGGAAAAACTCGCGAAGCGGCAAAGCTCAGCGAATCGAAGTCCACGTATCCCGGCACGAAGCAGGTCTTCCGTTTCGCGAGTCCGTCCGGCAAATGGAAAAGCGATTTGATTGCCCTTGCGAATGAATTGCATCCAGCCGCCACGCCGCTTCTCGTTCCTGTAATGCGCGCGGGCAAGCGAATCGCTCCGCCCGAACCTCTGACCGCCGCTCGCAATCGCTGCATCGAAAGTCTGAAGAAACTTCCTGCCCCTCTTCTTTCCATGCGGCATGGCCCGCCCTATCCCGTCCGCTACAGCCAGCCGCTCAAAACCCTTCTCAAAAAAGTTCGCCTCCGCCTCCGCCGCCCCTCTCCGCCCGGATGATTCATAGCACGGCATCGACGGGCAACGGCGCTTTGCCCGGCCTTTACGTTCGAGCGTTTCGCCAAGACGCCGCCGAATGAGAGGAAAACTACTGCGGAAGAGATTAGACCTTGCGAAGTCAGTTCGGTATGCTTGGCCTCACATGAAAGGATTCTTGGTTCTCGTCGCTCCGGCAGCGGACAAAAGTGTCCCTTCGAAAACCCCTTGACCTCGAAGGAGTTTCGCTGGGTTGGGTCTCGCAGCATCTCAGCGTGGCGCTGGGATTTGGCGCGCTGGCGCTGCTCTATTCGGTTGCCGTCCTCGCCGCCATGTGCTCCCGGGGACTGAACACCAGCGTGGCCTGAGCAGCCCGCCAACCCACGATGCGGGCACAATGGATTCAGCCAGCGACGGCAAGGAGGGCAAAACATGGAAATCCGCACCATTGAACCGTTCCTGAAATATTTCGGCAATGTCCGGGAGCGCACCATGCGCGTTGTCCGTTGTATCCCGCCCGGCAAAGTGGATTGGTCGCCCCGCGAAGGAAAATTCACGCTGGGCGATCTGGCGCGACACATCGCTACTGCGGAGCGCTATATCTTTAGTTGAAGTGGTTCAGGGCAAGCGAAGCCGCTATGCTGGCTGCGGCAGGGACTGGCTCGCGGACGCGATGAAATTATCTCGTTCATGGAGAACCTGCATCGAGAGTCAGTCGAAATCATCTCTCGCTTGAGTGACGCTGATCTTCAACGGAAGTGCACGACGCCGGAGGGGACTCCCATCACAACATGGAAGTGGCTACGTTCAATGGTTGAGCACGAAATTCACCATCGCGGGCAGGTCTACACGTATCTCGCCCTGCTCGGAGTGCCCACGCCGCCGCTCTATGGGCTAACGTCTGAGCAGGTCGCAGAGCGCAGCACAAGCACTTCGTGATGGACGGGTTCCAGGGAAACGCCGAAAGTGTTCGGGCCGAAGCGGATGAGCAGACGCGCACTATCGCTCGGGTGTGGACATTGTTTGCGCGAGCACCTGCTAAAAAAGCAGGTCTCATTGTCACAAAAACTCCATTACAATCAAATGGTTGTACGTGGGCGTGTAGCTCAGCTGGGAGAGCACCTGCTTTGCAAGCTCGCGAGACAACTCCATACCCTCCAGCGATTTCTTTCATTTTTGTTTCTTTACAATAACTTGGGGCATCTGCTTTTCGCTCAAAAGCTAACCCCAGTGGCGAAAACAGATAGGGTTTTGACACAGTTGTGACACAGCAACGTGGGTGATTGCCTGCAGAAACCATAATGGAGACAGCTTCGCGTCCGCTCCTCCCACTTCAGTGAAGCGCGTCATGCCTCAGAGGATCGTTCCCTCTGTGCCGGCGATGTTATGGGTATTGGCGTGAAAGGCGCCATACCTCTCGGAATCGCCAGCGGGCTCTTGAATCTTCTGCCGTTCCTCGGACTGGTCCTTGCGCTTGCGGTTCCTCTTGCAGCGGCCATCCTTCAGTTCAATACGCCGGGACCTTTTATCGTCATCACTCTGACGATTCTCTTCCTGCATGTCGTGTCCTCAAATCTTCTTGTTCCGAAATTTATCGCCACTCGCGTGAGTATCGGACCAGTGGCTGCGACGGTTGGGATGCTCTTCTGGGGCTGGTTATGGGGCGCGATGGGCTTGCTCCTGCTGTGCCGCTCACAGCGTTCATCAAGCTGGTCGCGGATTTGCACGCGTTCCTAGGTCACTTGTCCAACATGCTGGCGCTGACGCCACGTCCGATTTCATGCTGGATGCGATACGGTGGAACAGCCTTGGAACGCGCGATCCCTCACCTGCGCCGTCGTCCGGGAATGAAATCCGGAGGGAGCATCTAACCAGCTGGACCGGTTATATTCACATCTACACCAGCCTCAGCGTCAATTTCAGTACGTCTCTAGACGTTCGCGGACGTCTGAAGCTCTAAGACCGGATGAATACGCCCTGATATTGGACTCTTGCCTAGGCATTTCCGTACTCTTTCCATTCGCGTTCCATGGCTTTAGCCTTTACCGCGCTGAATTTGAGACGACACACCACTTGTGTCTAATCGCGCGAAATCTGCTTCTAATTATACTGGTATTTGTAGTACCTCAGATATTACGCAGGCTTCTGTCCTGTTGGGTAAAAGATGATGGCTGGCTGAATTCTCTCCGCCTTTTTCTTCACGGCTTGGGCGTGGCGTCGGGGAGTAGGATGCGGGACCAACCAGCTGGGGTGCGATGGAATTGGGCGGTGGCGGAGAGAAGGAAGGAGCCATGCTCGCGGTTCCAGGTGAGGCATTGGATGGCAACGGAGGAGCGATCAACTTGAAGGATGTTGAAGGAGTTGAGTTCGCCGCGAGCGCGGGTAGAGGTGGCGGTTCCGGCGTGGATGACGAGCGCGGAGTGGCCGGGGATTTTGTAACGCGTTGCGCTCTCGCTGGCGTGGCTGACATGCAAATGGCCGGAGAGGATGATATCCACGCGGCAACGCGCAAAGCCGGCCATGGCCATGTGGGCTCGTCCGACCAAACCGTGAAGCTCGCGGGTTTTCGGCAAATCGAAGGGATGATGGGAGACGATGAAGCGCGTGCGATGCTCGCCGCAAGATTCGAGCCGGGCGCAACTGCTGGCGACCTGCCGGCTGTTGATGCGGCCACTCTTAAAGGTGAGCGAGCGGGCGGTATTGATGCCGACGATGGTGATTTCGTCATCGGAGTAGTAGGGCTCAAGGTCGGCAGTGATGTAGCGCTGGTAATCGCGAAGGGGTTTCAGGGCGCGGGCGAGAACGTTGTATAAGGGCACGTCGTGATTGCCGGGAACGACAATTTGCGGCGCAGGGAGAGCGTCCAGAAACTGGCGGGCTTGCTGAAACTCGCGCTCTTTCGCGCGCTGAGTAAGATCGCCGGAAACCACGACAACGTCGGGTCGGGCTTCGGTAACGGCGGCGATCAAGGCCTGCACGGTGGCCGGTTCGATGCGGCCGAAGTGGGGGTCCGATAGATGAGCGATGGTGCGCATTTTTCGTTCGAGTGCGTTAGGCACTGTTTTCCGGCACCTCTTCGACGGGGACGATCACGCGCAGAGCGCCGGGACGGATGAGGTAGTTCAACGGTGTATTCATTTTGTATACTTCGCCGTCGGTGGAAACGCTTGCCTGGCTTCTGCGCGTCTCGATGCAGAATTGCTTCGAAGTAAGAACATCGAGATCGCTAGCTTCGTCCAAGAGACCAAAAACCGCGAGGAAGGCCAGCCGCAACAGATCGAGACGGCCGGCGCGATTGGCCACAAAGAGGGAGAGCTCGCCTCCATCCAGCCTTTGGCGCCCGCCGATATTCAAACCTTCCATTTCATATTGATTATTGCCGATGAATACGAAGGGGGTGTTACGCAAAAGCTCCTTTCCATCCAGGAGCAGACGAACGCGAAGAAGCGAGTAGTACCGCAGAACCGAGAGGGAGGCCTGAGCGAAAGCCAGCCACTTGTGACGGCCTTGGTTCTGCTGCTCTTCGCGCCGGCGCAGCATGCGGGGATAGATGCCGAGGCTCGAATTGTTTAGGAAGATGCGGCCGTTGACGTCGCCGACATCAACAGGTACCGCGCGGCCGGTGAGGAGATTGCGAGCAGCGGCATCGAGATCCAGGGGAATACGCAAATCTTTTGCGAAATGATTCCAGGTGCCGAGGGGAAGAACGCCCAGCGGGATGGAAGTTCCCAGGAGCTCGGTGGCCACGGCGTTTTGGGTGCCGTCACCGCCGCCGGCCACGATGATTTGGCTGTTTTCCTGGACGGCGCTGCGAGCCAGCTCGGAGACTTGAGCGCCGCTGCGCGCCAGGAGGATACGAGCAGGAGTGCCAATTTCAGCGAAGATTCTGGAGAGTTGTTCGCGGAGTTCGGGATCTGAGCAGGAACCCGAAGCGCAATTGAGGATACAGGTTAAGCCAGAAGAGGCCACGTGGTTTCCCTGTTTTCAGAGCGCGGAACTGCAACGCCACCCAATGAGTTGGAGCATGGGAATCAGAAGCGAAGGCAAGTCTACCACACAGATGTGCCCCATCGAGCGGCGGTATACGAGCTTGGTGGCGAGGGCTGCTTCGTCACATGCCATTGGAACCAGCAGCGAATTAGAACGGGTGTGTTTCTCGCTCGTCATATCGAATTTGACGAAGGGCAAGAGCTAGTGACCAAAGCGATGTTTCTTCCTGCCATCCACTTGCTTTCCCCGACGAACTTTATTTGGCCAATTTAAAGGGCACCTTTTCTAAAGAGCTAAGCGCAGGTCCATTCAATAGCTTTCCGTCAGGAGTAAAGCGCGAGCCGTGGCAGGGGCAATCCCATGTGTGCTCGGTCGAATTCCAAGACACGATGCAACCCAGATGCGAGCAAACCGCGGAGCACCGATGCAGGTTGCCTTTGTCATCGCGTGAGATTGCGAGCTTGGATGAGCCCCGGCGAATCACCGCGCCCATTCCAGGCTTGATTTCTTCGACTGTGCCCACTTCGCCGGGAGTCAGCCAGTGGGCATATTCTCCTGCGACCTTAGGGTTTTCCCGCGCAAACGTGTCTGCTGCAGGAAGCGTCTTCCGTGCAGGGTCGTATAGGGCAACCCATGGATTGTCGCGGCCAATAATTAAATCGCGCAAGAGAATTCCGGCAATTGTGCCGTGTGTGATTCCCGCTCCTGAATCCCCAGTGACGATGTACACATTCGGATCGTCCTTGGGATTGCGGCCTATGAACGCTACGCCGTCTATCGATTCCATCACTTGTCCTGACCACCGAAATGCAATCTCTTTAATTCCAGGGAAATGTTCCCGTCCCCAAGTGGCTAGCCGTGTGAATCGGCCTTCAATTCCTTCGGCCTGCCCGGTCTTGTGATCTTCGCCTCCAACAATCAATATATCTTGCGTCTTACCCTTTGCATATATCCGCTGAAGCCGGACATAGTGGAACGGATCTTCAGTATCCCAGTACAGGGCCCGGGCAATCGAGCCCGCTGGCACGAATGCACCGATCACATACGTTCTATAGGGCTCTTGTTTGGTGTAGATTTTGTCCCGATCGTTGATTGGTGTGTTCGTCGCAACGACCACCGCACCAGCAGAAACGATCGCGCGTCCTTTCGTCCCTATCTTTACCGTCTTCCTGCTTTTGATTTCCTTTGCCTCCGTTAGGCCAAACAGTCGACCGTCCAAGCGTTTGATGGCGCGCGCAAGACCCGCCAGATACTTCAACGGATGGAACTGCGCCTGCTGCGGAAAGCGGAGACACGCTCCAAATTTAAGATCGACCGGAGACTGTTTCAGTTTTCTCACTTGCAGTCCAGCACGCTTTGCTGCTTGCCACTCCTCTTGGAGCGGTTTTTGAGAGGCCCCTTCAGGGAAAAGCAGATATCCTTCTAAGCGTTCAAAATCACAATCGATCTTCTCTTCAGCAACGATGAATTCAATTTGGGCAATCGCTGCGGTATGACTTTGCGCGACCAATTGAGCGCCCTTCGCGCCGTGAAGCGCTTCGATTTCGCGATAGCCTGCATCTATGACATTCGAAAGATGTGCGGTAGTGTGCTCCGTTTCGCCTGATCCTATTTGGTTTTTGTCGAGGATTACCACGGACTTACCTTCGCGCGCCAGGAGGTAGGCCGTAGTCATGCCGGCGATTCCAGCGCCAACGATGCAAACGTCGGCATCGATATTCTTATCGAGCACAGGCATTGATGGTTCCTTCGATGTCGCGGACCATGGCGATATGCCTTCTTCGAAAATGGAAACTTTCCTTGATACGGATCTAACCGCGCGTCGTGAGGGTGCGTGAGCCATCGCGTTTCCTCCGAACATCCAACTTAGTACCGCAAGTCAACAATGATCGCACAATGGATCACCGTGCGGCACGGTCCAAGTCAGAATCCCGATACAACTATTTCCGCCATCCATTCACCATCACTAAGGTTTACAACGTAAAGATCATTCCGACCGCTGCCGCAGTCATGACCCCGAAAGCAGCCCAGCCTAAATATCTGAGTAGCGGCGCGTTCACGCGCTTGCCCATTACTTTGTGGTTGCTGGTAAGGAGAATTACAAGCAGGATCAGGGGCGGCGCCAGGAGGCCATTTATTACCGCCGACCAGAACAGCATTCTTACCGCATTGAAACCCATGTAGTTCAGCACGAGGCCCAACGCCATGGCAACGGCCATTACTGCGTAGAACTTGCGCGCGCTTCTTGGCTTGTCGGCCATGGAGCCACGCCACACCGCTCCTTCCGCTACTGCATAAGCGCACGATCCCACGAGGACCGGGACGCCCAGCATTCCCGTGCCGATCAGACCCAATGTGAACAGGAGATAGGCTCCATTGCCGGCAAGTGGACGCAGGGCTTCGGCGGCCTGCCGGGCCGTTGCGATGTCGGTCTTCCCATATGCGTGTAAGGTGGCGGCAGTCGTCAGAATAATGAAATACATGATGAAATTCGAGAAAAACATACCCGCGACGGTGTCAGCGCGCGCGGTTCGTAACTCTCCAGCAGTCGCATTTTTGCTCTGGGCGAGGGCTCTGCCCTTGGTCCGTTCTTCCTCGACCTCCTCAGCGGCCTGCCAAAAGAAGAGGTAAGGAGAAATCGTGGTCCCCAGAATTGCCACAAGCACCGCGAGGAATCCGCGTGACCACTCCAGATGGGGTACAAACGTCACCGCCAGCGCTTTCGCCCAATCGACATGGGCGTAAAACGAAGCGAATACATAGGCGAACAGCACGAGCGTCAGCCACTTGAAAACCTTCGCGATCAAGTTGTAGGAAGTCCAAAACAACAGCCCAACGATGAAGAACGCGTAGAATGGAATCCAGATCAGTGAGCGAATTCCCGTGATGAGTTGCGTGGCTTCCGCCATACCACCCAGATCAGCGCCGATGTTGATTACGTTTGCGATGACAAGAATCGAACACGCCCCCCAGAGCACCCAGCGTGGATAATAAATCCTCACGGCGGCTGCCAGCCCGCGCCCCGTAACCATGCCCAGCCGCGCGCACATGAGTTGGATCGCGGCCATCAGCGGAAACGTGAGAAGCGCGATCCACAGCGTAGCGTATCCGTAGGCTGCTCCGGCGACAGAATAGGTTGAGATTCCTGACGGATCGTCGTCAGCTGCGCCGGTGATCAGGCCTGGTCCCAAGACGGCGAAGGATCTCCTCAGAAGGTTGTGTCCTTTGCCGTTTTCGACATTCTGGGTAGGCAGATTTTTTTTTGTCGTCATACCCGTCGAAAGCGATGCTCTCCATCAAGGGTGTTCATCGAGTTCGCGTAAGACACCGCGACGCTAAATCTTCCAATGGCAGAGTAGGACTTGCAAGTTTAATCGGTAGAGTTTCGGCAAGGGAAGCTCCAAAAGATTGGGAATACCTTCAGGCAAAAACGCGTGGACATTTTGTTTGCTGTGGATTTGGTGCGATTGAGTGCTACGCATCAGGTAGACAGGTGTGTTTTGTTTACGGGCGACAGTGATTTGGTACCTGCGGTTGAGGTCGCCAAAGATGAGGGTGTGGTTGTCCAAATCTACTATTCACCGAGATCGATTCACAACGAATTGCTCAAGGTGTGCGATGAGCGATTTGAGATCACGAAGGCTTTGATCGACAAGTGGAAAGTGCCTCCCGCTGCGCCCATGGCGTCACCGGTTGCGGCTCGTTAGATTCAAACTGTACCACTACCGTTTAATCGCCACCACGAGTATTTGCCCGGAACAATTCCTGAATCGCTTGACGGAGGAAGAAGAGAGAAGGATGTCGCGTGACGTTACGTGCCTTTCCTAGCCGCTTTCATCGCCGGCGCTTGGCTTTGCCAGTGAAATTGAGAACGAAGAGGTGGCTGTCGCTATCGAGGTGCTGAGCCGGCAGAACAGTACTGAATGAGGCCGTGCTAAATCGTTTGGAGAAAGCCACAGCCGACAGGTGCGTGACATTCACTGCCGCCTGGATCTGGGATCAAGTCGGCCATGCCGAGTGCTTAGTGTGCCACTCCAATGGAACCTGGCGGCAAGGGTAGCTTCCAAGAGGTCAAACTGCAAAGGGCCGCCCGGACTACCGTGTGCAGTCACTCCACAAGGGACATGACCGCCATGCGTTCCATGGAATTAAAGCTCAAGAATATAAAGATAATCACGACGCGTGTCTGTCCCGTTGTGAACAGTAATAAACACAATTTGCCGAACGTAGAGCTTCTGCTCACGAGGCAGATGCTCCACCACAACAACGCGATAAGTCTCCGAACCACGGCGTCGACGAAACTTTCGCAAGCGGCATTGTCTTCCGGACTGCCTGATCAATTCATGCCCGGCAGTGATCCGCCCCTCCAGCTGAGCGCGTTCACGAACTCGCTCAGCCATCCCGCTCCAAGCCTGTAAACGTGACCAGCCCGAGTTTTTGTACCACGGCGAATGAGAGAGTCTACATCACAACCTCATCGGGCAACGGTGCAAATGGCGGCTCGCAGGGAGCCGTAGGCGACCGGAGAGCCGCCATTTGCGGCGCGAACGCCGCCGGCGCCGGCGGCCTGTAGCCCCCTGAGACCGCTCAATTCAAGTTCGCAGCCCATGGCTGTGATATAAACTCTCTCATTCGCCGTGGTACAAAAACTCGGTCCGGTCACTTTCAATCGCGGAAAACGAATTTCCACGAGTCTCTCTCGCATGTGGTCTGACAACGGCTCTTATATTTCCGCGAGGCCGGCACTCGACTCCGCCCTGGCGGAAGATCAAATTATTTCCGGTATGGAGGAATTGACTGGAATTCATGTGATGACGATTCACCGTTCAAAGGGAAAGCAGTTTGACGGTGTCATAATTCTGCGCGAAGGCCAACGCGGTGCAAGCGGATGGTCTTCCTCCTTAATCTGGCGTGGCGACCAAAGCCCCTATCCCCGCAGTCGAAAAATCCTGCGCGTGGCAATCACGCGCGCAATCAAGCACGTCTTGATTCTTGATCTCGTGTATCCGAACTGTCCCATTCTATCTGCCCACACGCTCTAGCCACGCCAAGCCGTCCGCACGTACCACGCTCAACTTTTCAGTCTGACTAACCCTCGCTACCGACGAGGCAAGACACGCTGCCCGACCGTGCGCTTCGCTTCGCCGTGCTCACTTGTTCCTTGTTCTCCCGCTGCGAGATTGTCGCGTCGCGGCGGGTGCTTCGTCCGCCTACGGTCTCCACTAGCACGCTTCGCGCCACCGAGAAGCAGTGTCACTCACGCGTGCGGCCCGTTCCGACCTGGACTCGCCAATCTCTGCGCTTCTCTCTCCTGTTTCGCGTCCTCGCTCCCCCGGCTGTGGGTGAAGGGAGCGAGGACTCCCCGAAACAGGAGGACAGGAAAAATGAAAGTCGAACAAGCAAAACAAATCGCAAGCAACGCAATCGAGCAACTCCGGCAGGCTCTCGAAGCGGGCCACAGCGAGCGGCTCAAGGAATATCTCGCGGCGATGGCGCGCTTCCGGCGCTATTCGTGGCACAACGTGATGCTTATCGCTTCGCAGAAGCCGAACGCGACGCACGTGGCGGGCTTCCACGCTTGGCACAAGCTGGGCCGCTTCGTGAAGAAGGGCGAGAAAGGCATTCTGATTCTCGCCCCGATCATTCGGAAGAAGGCCGAGAACAACCCCGAAAGCGAGCCGGACGAATCCTCAACAGCAATCGGATTCCGCGCGGCCTACGTGTTCGACATTAGCCAGACGGACGGCCAGCCGTTCCCCGAAATCGGCAGCGTGAACGGAGATCCGTGCCAGTATCGCGAGCGGCTTGCGAAGTTCGTCGCCGAGCACGGCATCGCACTCGAATACTCCGACGACATCGCGCCGGCACGCGACATTTCGTCAGGCGGCAAGATCACGTTGCTTCCCGGCCAGTCTCCGGCTGAGGAGTTTGCGACTCTGGCACACGAGGTCGGGCACGAACTCATGCACCGGAGCGAGCGTCGGAGCAGCACGTCGAAGCGCATCCGCGAAACCGAAGCCGAGGCCGTCGCGTTTGTCGTTTGCAGCGCAATCGGCCTTCAAACGGGATCAGCCGCTCAAGATTACATCGGCTTGTACGGCGGCGACGCGAAGTTGCTCGGCGAGAGTCTCGAATACATTCAGCGGACCGCAACCCAAATCCTCAACACAATCGGCGCGGACGAATCATCCGCGCCGGCCGCCTAACGGCGGGCACATCGCTCCGCCAGAAGCCTTCAAGAGTCTTTCTCTGATTGCGCCGCCCAACTCTTCCTCGCCGGGTAAAGGCGCGATGATGACATCGAGCTTCTGTTCGTCCAGCCAGCGCAGCCCGGCGTAGAGCCGCGAAGCCAGGGTGACCAAGTCTCCCCACCTGCCCCAATCGAACTTCGCCGCAGCAGAAATGTTCCACCCCGTCGGCACCAATGCGCCTACTTTTTTTTCCAGCCTTTCCTCTACTGCGCTCGCGAGGGCACTCTCGCACCAGCTGCTCAACAGTAACTTCGTGCGCGGCGCATAGTGGCGAGGCATCATCCCGGGAGACAGCAGTCCCGTCTGCGGTGGCGAAAGAGTCCCAGGATCGGGCACATCGACGTCACCCAGAACCCGCTGGAGCTGCTCCCGCGTCACAGCACCATGACGGAGGATGAGAGGCTTCGTCGCGGTTAAATCCAATACGGTGGACTCCACGCCGATATCGCATTGCCCACCATCCAAGACCGCTTCGATCCGTCCGTCCAGGTCCGCCAGCACATGGTCTGCCGTTGTCGGACTGACACACCCGAAGCGGTTGGCGCTCGGTGCCGCGATTGGCACGTTGCTCGCGGCAATTAAGCGTTGCGCCACCGAGTGCGCTGGAAAACGCACGGCCACAGTCTCCCGTCCGGCAGTCACTACGTCCGGTACTGCGGCACTTTTCCGAATCACCAGGGTCAATGGTCCCGGCATAAATGCGGAAAACAGATCATCAAATCGCGCGGGCAGACTTGGCACTACGGACTCCAGCATCTCACGCGAATGCACATGCACGATCAATGGATCCCACACTGGTCGATCCTTTGCCATGAAGATTTTCTTCGCCGCTGTGCCGTCGAGCGCGTTCGCACCAAGACCGTAGACCGTCTCAGTGGGAAAGGCGACCAGCCCGCCACAGCGAATGATCCCCGCTGCGTGCTCAATCGAAGCCTCCCCGTTCGCGGATAAACGAATCGTTCGCATGGCCGGAGAAGAGATTGTAGCTGGCGGATGGCGACACCGCCATTGCATCGGGCCTGCGGGCCCGCTAGACAAATTCCGCACGCAACGTGATACTCAACGGCTACGCCCAAATGAAGCACCGCAAAAATCTCGGAGCTAGAGCCACCTCTGGACAAGATCGGCGATGATGAGAATACTCTTCGATTTTCATTCCAATGGGCAGCCCTATACTGCTGATGCCGTCGTAATCTGCTGCTTTGATGCGCGAACGCGCCTGATTGTAGGCGAATTCTTGCGCCGCTACGACATCGTGAATCCCGACATGGTGGTAATTGCGGGCGGCGGTCTGGCGCTCTCGTCTCCTCGAACCGAATTTGATCGCCCATTCGTTCTCGAACAAGTGCAACTCGCTGCTCGATTACATCGGGCGCGACGCGTTATCCTCATGAGTCATTCCGATTGCGCTACTTACGGCGGCTTGGCCAAATTCGATGGCGACCATGCACGTGAGATGGCACACCACGGCGCTGAGCTGTGCCGCGCTTCTGAGGTCATAAAGAACACGTTTCCTGACCTGACAGTCGAACGCGTTTTTCTCAGATTCGATAGTGTCCTGAGCGTTGCCGACGAGGAGTGTACTGAGCATTGATTTCTACGTTCGCAAACACACAAGAATGCTGGCCCCGCCTTCCCGAAGAAGCGGCGACATTACGCCTATCCCATTGGTTGCTTAAGGACTGATGCGGCAGTCTGCTGGAAAACAATGGTAGACGCGATTTTGTGGGACAACGATGGTGTGCTCGTTGACACCGAGGGCCTCTTCTTTCAAAGCACTCGCAGAACATTGGCCAGAATCGGCATTGAACTGCGCTTGCAACAATTCTTAGAGTTGTCGATGCGACAGGGCCGCAGCGCGTTTGATCTTGCGGCTGCGCGCGGCTGGAAAGGGCAACAAATCGCCGATTTGAAACACGAACGTGATCGCCTCTATTCCGAAATGTTACGAAGGCAGGGGCGCGTGCTCCCCGGTGTACCGGAAACTTTAAGAGCACTGCATGGCCGAATGCGTATGGCAGTGGTAACCAGCTCGCAGCGCCAACATTTCGAGGCACTACATGCCAACATCGGTTTAGCCGCGTATTTCGAATTCGTCCTCGCGCGGGAGGACTACAGGAAGGCAAAACCAAATCCAGAGCCTTACCTGCTCGCATTGGAACGACTGAGGATGAGAGCCGAAAGGTGCGTCGCCGTTGAGGACTCGGAGCGCGGACTAGCTGCGGCCCGTGCCGCTGGCATCCGTTGTCTGGTGATTCCAAACAACATGACCCGCGATTGCAGCTTTCCTGGAGCCACTGCAATATTGCCGGGAGCAGCAGCCGTTCTCGATGCCGTGCTGGTGCTCTAAGGTCAATTCAAGCCGCAATGGACTTCCGTCCATTCGGTCTCGATGCCACTTTCTGAGCGAAAGCCATCAGGAGTTTTCTATCCTTCTCTTCGATCCGGCCCAAGAGCCTTCGGAAATTCGACAGGAACCGCGCGTCCTTGCCAGAGCTTCCCCAGGCAATCTCATCCGCTGTTTTGCGCTTGGGAAGGTTCTCAAGTTTCGGCGGAGCCTCTCCATCGTAGAAGAGTCTGTACAGCGGCACTTCCAACGCCCGCGCCATCTTCTCCAGCATCTCCACTGTGGGAACCGTGTGGCCGTTTTCCACGCGCGATATGTAGCAGCGTAGCAGGCCGGTGCGCTTCTCAATGTCGCCCTGTGACAGCTTCTTTTCTTCGCGCAACATTCGCAAACGGTCGCAGATCACCATAGGAAATGCCCTCCGACGGATGCCATTCCGAGGCCCACATTCAACCACGACGCGCTGCGGAAGGAAAGGTTGCAGGTCACCGCTTCCCTGTCACTGCGTCGGTTGGCCTTCGCCTCAACCGATTGAACCGACGCGGTACATTCCTCCTTTCCTGCCACGCTGTTCCTCGGGCACAGCTTCGGGGCAATTCCTGCGCCCGGCAGCTTCGCCGACTCTGCTTTGTTCGGCTCCTCCCAAAAAATCTCTGAAGGTTCGCCGAGATTTTTCGTGCCCCTCCGAAAAAGCGTCGGCTCGCTTTGGGAGCAGCGCCCTCTCGCTTTTCAGTGCCCCGAGTCACAAGGGCAGAAAAGGAGATTTTTCGAAAATGTACCTCAATTCAATTCAGATCATCGGTTTCATCGGCAAAGACCCGGAGCGACGCCAAGCGCGCAGCAACGGCGCAGCGTTTACCGTTCTTTCGGTCGCCACGCAGCGGTCGTGGAAGAACGCGGACGATGAGTGGGCCTCCAAAACCGAGTGGCATCGCGTGGTCGCCTGGAACAGCTTGGGCGAGCGCGTTGCGGCATCGCTTCACCAGGGCGATCACATTTTGGTCGAAGGCACGCTCGTCAGCAGCAGCTACGAACGCGAATACGGCAAAGGCAAGAAGGCCACGACCGTGAAGCACACGGTCTGGCAGATTCGCGCCGACTCGACCCGCAAGCTGAACCGCGGGGAGAAGGAGCCGGAAGCACTCGCTTCCGGCTCAAGCCAGGGCGGGAAACCTTCGAACGATTGCGCCAGCGACGCTCCCTTTTAGGGGGCGTCGCTTGATTGCAGTTGGGCTACGGCGGAGCCCGTCTTTGTTCCCTTTTTGTAAGGCGCCAGATATATTCTTCTTTGTCCAGTAAAGCCAGCGCAGAGCGTGCGCTCGTCCTCCCAGCGAGGCAGAGGTCTGGCTAAACCGTGCAACTGACGGATTTCCATGCAAAGTATTTTGCGAACGAACTCACGAAGCGCTGTGCCTCTGACAGTGTCGAAAAACTTGCGTCTGTACTTGCTGACGCGCAAGTTGATTTGAATCCGCACCAGGTCGAGGCTGCCCTTTTCGCTTTCCGAAGCCTATTCTCAAAGGGCGCGATCCTGGCAGACGAAGTCGGCCTTGGCAAAACTATCGAGGCCGGCTTCTCCCGCGCCAACTCCACCAGCTTCGTGCGTAGCGGTTCATCCGACCGCCTGGTCTGATAGCGATAGCTCGATACCGCCAAGGCCATCAAGCCGCACGCCCGCCGCTGGCTGAAGGCATACTCTTGCTGCACTTGCTCGACAGCCGCCTTCCAGGCTACGAGCTCCAGCCGTTTTTTCGAATCACCGACTGCAATGCTTCTTTATCCAGGCTCAGATCCGCGATGACCAGCCAGAGTTTTTGTACCACGGCGAATGAGAGAGTCTACATCACAACCTCATCGGGCAACGGTGCAAATGGCGGCTCGCAGGGAGCCGTAGGCGACCGGAGAGCCGCCATTTGCGGCGCGAACGCCGCCGGC
>Ga0307374_10006671_pt1 | contig 18048 bp, 13 predicted proteins | sample OX3MG_FD_202532 | JGI IMG/M metagenome (GOLD analysis project Ga0307374, IMG submission 202532) | Soil microbial communities from Risofladan, Vaasa, Finland - OX-3 | ecosystem: Environmental > Terrestrial > Soil > Coastal area > Acid sulfate soil | place: Finland: Risofladan, Vaasa | collected... | reverse complement strand
TCGTGGCGGGTTGCGTAGCGCGCACGGCGTGTAGCATGGCGGGGGGTGTGTGTCAAGTACAATAACGTGTCATGTCAGAGATACGCACACGCGCCGCAGCTGTGGCGAGGCTCGCCCGGTGGATTGGCCTGGTGGAGCGGTTCGCGCGGCGGCCCGGTGGATCGGTTCGTGCGGCGGCTCGGGCAGATCGGGCGGTTTCCGCGGGCACTGCCGGAGTTGCCGGAGTTGCCGGAGTTGCCGGAGTTGCCGGAGTTGCCGGAGCGAGCGGTTCAGAGATCGACCGCACAATCAATGACGGGCGGCAGTAGTTCTAAAAATCCCCTCGATTTGCGACGATTTTCATCAAGCTGCCAGCTTTGCCAACGCATTGGAATTGGCGTTCCGCGCGGTGATCAGTGCGGTGACGATGATCCTCCCCTTGGTTGAGAGGTGGTAGCGGTGTGTGCCGGGGGCCTTGGTGATCAGGCGATGCGCGCGCGGCAGAGCCAGCTTGCGCGACACCGCCGCGGCGTGGCGGCGCTGCTCCGGTTTTGATGCGTTGTCGTCGGCGAACAGCAGCCCGCCCAGATCGCGATTACAGAAGCCATTGACGGTGAACTCGCCGCGGCTGATGGCCTCGAGCAGTTTGGCGTCGTCAGGGGCATAGGGGCCTGCGGCGGCCGTGACAGATGCAGCGGAGGTGGCGGCTTTTGGCGCCGCCTCCGCTGCAATCGGCTAATTCAGCCGCAGATCGATCAGGTGCTTCGGATCCGGCTTCAGCTCGCCCTTCTCGACCCGCTTGACGATGTCGGTCAGCGCCGCGTTGGCCGGAGTCGGGATGCCGATTTCTTCCCCCTTGCGAACGATCAGTCCGTTGAGGAATTCGATTTCGGTCCGCCTTCCCTTCATCATGTCCTGACCCATCGACGGCCGGTGCTCGCCGCCGCCGGACTTGCTCACCTCGGCCAGGCGGTGTTCGTCGTATTCGCGCACCGCTGCCGGGTCGCCCTCGCCCGCCTTGGCGATGATTTCCGGGTCGATGTGGTGGATTTCCTCCAGCTCGTAGCCCAGCGCCTGGCCGACGCGGATCGCCTCGCTGCCCAGGCGGGCACCGAAACGACGGAGGGAATCATTGGTCAGGATGGCCTTGCTGATCAGGCCGGTGCTGGCTGACATGCCGTTGGCCATCGCGTTGGTCACCAGCTTCGACCAGCGCTCGCCCCACAGGTTCGTGGTTGCCAGCGCGGAATCTGAGTAAGCGACCAGGCGGCGGATCTCCTGCACGCGGTCGGTGATGCGGCCATGCACCTCGCCGGTGCGGAACACGGTGTGCTTGTCGCCACTCTTGCCGGCGGCGCGGCGGATGTGGCCGGGCTCGCACAGATCGACGGTGATGGAGCTGGCGATGCAGCCGACCACGCGGCCCCAGCCGACCACGTCGGCGATGGTCTCCTCGTTCATGCAATTCTGCAGCGACACCACGAAGCCGTTCGGCGACAGGTACTGCGCGATCAGCGTCGTGGCCCATTTCGTGTCGTACGACTTCATGCAGACGAAGGCGATGTCGATCGGCTTTTCCTTCGCCAGTTGCTGTGCGTCGGTCACGTGCAGCGCGCGCACCTTGGCGGTGAACTCGGGCACGTCGCGGATATGCGTGATGCGCAGGCCCTTGGCGCGCATGGCTTCCACATGCTCTGGCCAGGGATCGATGAAGGTGATGTCCTCGCCCGCCTGTGCCATGTGCGCGCCGGCGTAGCCGCCGACCGCACCGGTACCCATGACCGCAATCTTGTAGCCCATCTGGTTTCTCCCCTTCGGCGTCAAGGCGGCCAGTCTCGCCGGATAGGAGCGAAACGCAAGCGCGGGGCGGGACGCGGACCGCCGAGGCCGACCCGCATCGTGCCATCCGTTGCGACGATGATCCGTCATGCGCCCGCTGCGCCGAAGCCGATGGGCGCCGGTTCGCGCGGAGCCGGGCGCCTTGCGCGATCGCGGCAAATCCTGCCGTGCGGCGCGTGCCGCCTCGCGCCGGTCAACACGGAACGGCATGCGGCGAACGCACCCCGAAGGGCGGTCCGCGCTGCTGGCGGTCCGGCGGGGCGTGCGGGTGCGCGGGGTGTCGATCGGCATCGGGAACGTCGCGGCGTGACGCCGGGCGGTTTTTCGGCGCCGCGGGATATTGCGATAGTCGTGGCGTTGGCGTGCCGCATGTCGGTTTGCCGGGGCTTCCTTGACTCGCATGGTGAGGGTGCCTAAAACTCCCCCTTCCCGCCCGACCGCCGCTGATGGCGGGCACGACATTCCGACCAGCAGACAAGCGAGCCCATGGCCAACACCGCATCCGCGCGCAAGCGCATCCGGCAGACCCGCAAGCGCACCGAACTCAACCAGGCGCGAAAATCGCGCATGCGAACCTTTGTGAAGAAGGTTGAGACGGCAATCGCCGGCGGCAACAAGCCGGAGGCGGTTGCGGCGCTGCAAGCGGCGCAGCCGGAAATGCAGCGCGCCGCCGGCAAGGGCGTCGCGCACAAGAACACGATCGCGAGGAAGCTTTCTCGCCTGTCGATGCGCATCAAGGCCCTGGCCGCGGGTTAAGCGAATTTCGTTACGGGGTCAACCTTGACGGTTGACCTTGGGCGACGGTCGGGGTGATAATCGCTGCCGAAAAGACAGCCGTTGACCGCCCAAGAAATGATGGGGGTCCTGTTCGGTATTGTGCGCGGCAATGCCGGTTGATTGCTCGGAAGACCCAATCCACATCTCGAAATCTTCTTGCGTTGTCCTTCCGCTATATTGTCGAGGGCAAGATTTCTATTGCCTCACAATTTCAGGTTTCGCATAATCGTAACTAGACGACCCCCTCTCCTGAGCGATTGTCTCCGGCCGGTTCGCGGCCTTGTGAGGCAGCCGCCTTGGCAGGTGTCGTACTAATCGGCGTGGCGCAGCGATTGGCCGTGAAGGTCTTGGGGTCAATGGCGGCATAAGAACCGGTTCAGGGGAGCACGGGATGCCCACGACCATGGAGCAGGACATCGTGGCGACACCACAACTTGCGGCCCAGTGGGCGCGCGTGCGCGGCCGTTTGCAGCAGGAATTCGGCGAGGTCGAGTATCGCAGTTGGTTGCGGCAGATGACGCTGGTCGGACTCGACGGCGACGAGATCACGGTGCATCTGCCGACCAGGTTCCTGCGCGACTGGGTGCGCAGCCGCTATGGCGATCGCATCAATTCTTTGTGGCACGCGGAAAATCCGGCCGTCCGCCGCGTCGATATCCGCTTCGGCCAGGCGACGGGGCCGATCTCGGGCGCACAGGACGGGCTGGGCGAGAGCCTTGCCCCTCCCCCCATTGCGCCGCCGCCCATGGCGCCGCCGTTGCCGGTCGGCCGCGGCCGCGAACGGAACGGGGAGCCGCGTTCCGAGCTGAACGCCGCGCTGGACCCACGCTTCACCTTCGATGGCTTCGTCGTCGGCAAGCCGAACGAATTCGCCTATGCCTGCGCGCGCCGGGTGGCGGAAAAGCCGTCCAGCGCCGGATTCAACCCGCTGTTCCTGTATGGCGGCGTCGGGCTGGGCAAGACGCACCTGATGCACGCGATCGCCTGGGAACTGAGGAACCACGAGGCCGGTGGCGCCTATCCGGTTACCGTTGCGTACATGTCCGCCGAGAAATTCATGTACCGTTTCATTACGGCACTGCGCAGCCAGTCCACCATGGAGTTCAAGGAGCAGCACCGCAGCGTCGATGTGCTGATGGTGGATGACCTGCAATTCCTGATCGGCAAGGACAACACCCAGGAGGAGTTCTTTCATACCTTCAACGCCCTGGTAGATGCGGGCAAGCAGATCGTGGTGTCGGCTGACAAGTCGCCGTCCGACCTCTCGGGGCTGGAGGACCGGCTGCGCACACGCTTAAGTTGTGGAATGGTCGCGGACCTGCACGCGACCACGTTCGAACTGCGGATCTCGATTCTGGCGGCCAAGGCGCAGATTGCCGGCGTGCCGGTACCGGAGAAGGTGATGGAATTCCTGGCGCACAAGATCACCTCCAACGTGCGGGAGCTGGAGGGTGCGCTGAACCGGCTGCTGGCGCAGGCCAACCTGTTCGGCCGGCCGGTGACGCTGGAAGCGACGCAGGAAGTGCTGCACGACATCCTGAAGGCGTATGAGCGGCGCGTCTCGATCGACGAGATCCAACGCAAGGTCGCCGAGCATTACAACATGCGCCTGACCGACATGTTTTCCGCGCGGCGGGCGCGCAATGTGGCCCGGCCGCGCCAGGTGGCGATGTACCTTGCGAAGCAACTCACCAGCCGCAGCCTGCCGGAGATCGGTCGCAAATTTGGGAATCGCGACCATACGACGGTGATGCACGCGGTGTCGCGGGTTGGTCAGCTCATTGAAGTCGATCCCGCGTTTGCCGAGGACGTAGAGTTGCTGCGGCGCATGCTGGAGGGGGGGATGGCGTAACGAACGTCTCGCGCTCCGCGGCGGAGGTCAAGGGGCGAAAGCGGCGCGGGTGAGGGTGATCGGGTCGCACGCCGGCGGTTGCAGGCCGACCTGACCACCCTCGCCCGGCGTTTCGCGCCGACCTCTCCGGCAAAACAGGCGGGAGAGGTTTTAAGAGTCCTTGGCGGGCCACGACGGCAATTGCTACAGTGGTGGGGCGATTCGCTCGCTTGCCCGCCCGGCGGGTCCCGAAGCGGCGGCCGGACCCTTGTAGGATGTGCCACCATGAAGCTGAAGGCCGACCGCGCAACGCTGCTGAAGGCGCTGGCCCACGTCCAGAGCGTGGTGGAGCGCCGCAACACCATCCCGATCCTCGCCAACGTCATGATCGCGGTGCGAGACGGGCGGCTGACGCTGACCGCGACCGACATGGAAATCGCCGTGGTCGAGGACGTGCCCGCCAGCACCACCCGCAACGGCGCCTGCACCGCGCCGGCCGCCACGCTGTATGAGATCGTGCGCAAGCTGCCCGAGGGCGCCGAGGTGGAGCTGGACCATCCCGGCGGCGACGCGCAGCTCGCGTTGCGGGCGGGCCGCTACGCCACCAGCCTGGTGGTGCTGCCGACCGAGGATTTTCCCTCCATGACCGCCGGCGCGTTGCCGCACAAGTTCGGCCTGCCGGCGCAGACGCTGCGCGGCCTGATCGACCGCACGCGGTTCGCCATCAGCACCGAGGAAACCCGCTACTACCTCAACGGCATCTACCTGCACGTCGCCGACAGCGAAGGCGAGAAGGTGCTGCGCGCGGTGGCGACCGACGGCCACCGTCTGGCGCGCGTTGAGGAGCCGCTGCCGGACGGCGCCGGCGCCATGCCCGGCGTCATCATCCCCCGCAAGACCGTCAACGAACTGCGCAAATTGCTCGACGAGGTCACCGGCAATGTGGAGATCGGCCTGTCCGACACGCGCATCCAGTTCCACGTTGACCAGATCATGCTGACCAGCAAGCTGATCGACGGCACCTTCCCGGAATACGAGCGAGTGATCCCACGCGGCAACGACAAGATCCTGCGGGTCGGCAAGAAGGATTTCGCGGATGCGGTGGGGCGCGTGGCGGCGATTTCGTCGGAGCGCTCGCGGCCGGTGAAGCTGTCGCTGGCGCGCGACCTGCTGGTGCTGTCGGCGGCCAGCCCGGAACAAGGGACGGCGACCGAGGAGTTGGACGCGGATCACGTGAAGTACGAGGCTGGGCCGCTGGAAATCGGTTTCCAGGCACGCTACCTGAATGACATCACCGACCAGATCACCGATCAGGTGGAGTTTCTCTTCGCCGACGGCTCCGCTCCCACGGTGGTGCGCGACGCGGCCGACGCCAGCGCGCTGTACGTGCTGATGCCGATGCGGGTCTAGCGAGACCTCTGCCGCGTGCTGCGCGCGCGGCAGAGGTCATCGCGAAGCGGTGGGCGAGGGTGTCGCGAACCGCACGTACAGCGTTCGTTCACGCGCGCGGCTCGTCTTGTACCGATATCCGTTTTGGGCGCCTGGCGTCAGGGTTCGGGGTGACCCGATCACCCTCACCCTCGCCGCTTCGTACCTCGACCTCTTCCGCGGCGGGGGCGAGGTTCAGAACAACCCGAACAGCCCGCGCAGGAAGCCTGGCGTCAGCGCCGCCAGGGGGTTCACAGTTACCGCCGGATCGTCGAGATCGCCGCGCAACGTGTAGCTCGCGGCGAACACGCCGCCGCCGCGCTCCGGGCTGAACAGCCGGCCGACCAGCGGCACGTTGCCGAGCAGTGCGTTGAAGAAATACGCCGGCACGATGGTGCCCTGCAGGTCCGCGGTGCCGGCGTCGATGTCGATCCGGCCCTTGGCGGTGAGCCCAAGCGAGGGGCTGAAGGCGCGCGCGTCGGCCAGTTCAAGCACGTCGTCCGACAGCGTGAACGGTGCCACCAGCCGGGCGAAGGCCAGCCCTGGGCCGCGGAGGACATCGACCAGCCCGTACAGTGTCATCGCCTGGAGCAGCTTGCCCAGTGCCGCCGCGCGGCTGACCCGGAAGTCGGTCAGTTCGACGGTGCCGTGCAATGGATGTCCTGGGCGCGAATCGTCATAGGTGCCGCTGATCCGCAGGCTGCCGTCCTGCATCGTGCCGGTCACGTCGAGCGCGCGCAGCAGGTCGCCGGCCTTGGCGGCCGTCGCCGTCAGGCGCCGGCCTCCGGCGTCCGGGACGATCCGCAACGCGAACGCCCCGTTGTCGCGCGTGGCTCCCTCGACGCGCAGTCGCCGGAACACCGTGCCGTCGTTCTCGGCCTGCACGCTGACCGGCGCGAAGAGATAGCCGCCCGCCATCAGGACGCGGTCGAACCTCGCGTCGAGGGTCCAGGGCGGCCCAGGGGGCGATGCGACCGGGGGCGATGCGACCGGGGGCGATGCAGCCGGCCGTGGGCCGTGCCGTGCCGCCTTGGGCCGCGACAGCCGGGCGGACAGATCGAGTAGCGGCCCGCTCAATCGAACCGCGATCGGGGCTGCGCGCGGCGAGGCAGGGAACCGTACCGTTCCTTGCATCTCGCTGCGGCCAAGCGTCAGGCGGTCCAGCCGGACCAGCGAAATCCGGCCGTCGGCGCATGCCGCGCTGGCGCGGAGGGTCAGCCCGTCGGCCTCGGCCTCGATCCGGTCGATAGCGCCCAACCGGTCGTGTTGCAGCCGCAGCGACGCCGTTGCGTGCGCAGCGGCGCCGGGAGGCTTGCGCCAGTCCAGCGGTGCCACGGTCAGCGTCGCGTCGGTCAGGTCGGCATCGACCGACACGCCGCCGCTGCCGTCGCGTTGCTCCGTCAGCACCGCCCGCAGGCCGATCGGGCCGGCCAGCAGGCCGGTCGCATCCAGCCCGGCCGCCGCGAGCTGCTTCGCGTCCGCCTGCCCAATCGCCGTCACCCGTTGCAGTACCTGGGCCGGCGGGCCGGCGCGGAAATCCATCGCCGCGTCCAGGCTGGCTGGAATGCCCGCCAGCAGCGCCTGTCCCTTCACCGTCAAACCGGTATTGGTCGCCACCAGGTCCAGCGTGCCGCCGCTGAGATCGCGCCCGGCCGCCACGCCGCCGAGGAATGCGTCGGTCACGTGGGCACCGACGCGGATGGCGATGTCGTCCATGGTGACATGCTTCTCCAGCGGCACCGTTGCGGCGATCGTCGCCACAACGTCGCCGGCCGGGTTTCCCAGGGTGATCGGATGCCGGTCCAGCAATTGCAGCCGCGGCTCACGCAACAGGGCAATGGCGTCCGGCAGCGACCCCGCGACGTCTGCCTGAATGGTGGCGACCTGGTCGTGCTGGGCGAGGCCGGTGATGCGCATCGAGCCGCCGGTCAGCGCCAGCCCGTTGCCGCTTCTCAGGGCTTGCCGGCCGGACATGAGGCCGATCTGCAACGTGTCCGGATCGACGATCCGCAGCACCGCGCTCCCCTGCTCGACCGGCGGGACGGGACGCAGCCAGGACACCGTCAGGCCGCTGCCCTCCAGCGAACCGCTCGCCCGGGTCAGCGTTACCGCCGAGAGATCGGCGTTGGCCGCCAGGCCGATCTCGGCGTGGCCGTCATGCGCCACCCCCGCGGTGATGTTTTCCAGGATCCACGACCGGGCGTTGCTGCCGAGACCTCGCGGCCACAGCACCGGCAGGTCGGCGAAGGCCACTTGGTCAAGGCCGAGCGACAGATCGGCCTCGACCCGGCCGTTGCCGCGTTGCACCGTGCCGGTGACGCTCAGGGTCGAGGGCGCTTCGCCTTCATGTGCGCGCAGTCGCAGTTGCGCGGCGTCCAGCCGGATGGCGTCCGGCGTGCCCGAGGCGACCAGGCTGGCACCGGCGATCGGCAGGCTGCCGGTGCCGATCCGCAGCGTGCCGGCGCCGGCCTGCAAGGCCACCTGGGCTTGCCGCAGGTCGAGCGCCGGGCCGAAATCGGCCGTCGCCTCGGCGCTTACCGGCGCGTCAAGCGCGGACAGGAAATCGAGCGCGGGGGCGGCTCGCGCCAGGGCAGCGGGCGCGATGGCGGACAGCCGGGCGGTCACATGGGTTTCGGCGGCGTCGCGGGACAGAGTTGCGGTCCCGGTCAGCCGCGCGCGCTGGTCACCAAGCGCCAGCGACAAATCCGCCGCGCCGTTGACGCCGCCCGCTGCGCGGCGGGTCAGGTTGACCTCGGCCCGCGGAGCCCGCCACGTCACGCCGAGCTTGCGATCGACGACGGTCACCACCGCGTCGCGGATCCGCACCCGCCGCAACTGGCTGAACCAGCCGGGCGCGGCGGTTTCATCGGTTGTAGGCGGCTTGGCGAGCAGGGCCAGCAGCGCCGGCAGCGGGCTGCCGATCTGGTTGTCGGGCGGTTCCGGTTCGGTCGGCCGCGTCATGCTGCCGAGATCGACGCTGAGCGTGCCATCCTTGGCGCGGCGGATGGTCAGTTCCGGACCGTCCAGTTCGAGGGCGCTGGGTTGAAGCCGCCCGAGCAGCAGAGCGGCAAGCGAGAGCGACACCTCCGCGCGGGGGATTTCGACGTGGCGCAGGCCGCTGGCGTCGGTCAGGCGGATGTCGGTGAGGCGGAGGTCGATCGGGCTATCGACGCCGAGGCGAAAGCCCTCCCAGGCCAGCGCGGTGCTGGCGATCGACAGTTTCGTGGGTCCGCCGTTGGCGTTGGCCGCCGCTTCCAGGCGGCCGGTGAACCAAGCGACGTCCAGCGGTCCCCGCGACAGGCGCCACGCGGCGGCGGCCAGCAGCACCGACAAGATCACCGCCGTGCCGAGCGCGATCGTGGCCAGCCGGTGAAGCACCAAGCCCAGGCCGCGCGCGGCGTGGCGGTGAAACCGCGTCAAAAAATCTCTCCTGCGAAGTGCGAGAGGCCGGCGCGGAACGGCGGGTAAACGTGACGCGGCGTGTTGCGACCAGGCTTTCGTGCGGCACGCTGGCGGATCGGTGCGTGCGGCGGGGCCCTCACCCTCGGCGCCGGCGCGGCTTGACCTCGGCGGCTTCGCGGGAGAGGTTTTTGTTGTCGCCTATGGCCGCACCGTTCCACCTGGCTTCGACCTGGCCCGCGCCGCACGATCCGGCTGCCGCCGAGCGGCTGGTCGAGCGTTTTTCCGAATGCGGGCGAGCCGAGGCGCGGCTTGCCGGGCGGCCGGCGGTCAGGGCCTTGCTGGCGGCGCTGGGCGGCAACAGTCCCTATCTGTCGGATCTGGCGGTGCGGGAGGCCGCGGCGTTGCGCGACCTGGCCGCGCGGGGGCCGCAGCCTGTAGTGGACGACGCGCTGGCAGCGCTGCGCGCGGTCCCGCCGGGGAGCCCGCGCGCGCCGGTGGCGGCGGCGCTGCGCCGGGCGAAGCGCGTGGTTGGCCTGGCAACCGCGGTGGCCGACCTGGGCGGCATCTGGCGGCTGGAACGGGTCACCGCCGCGTTGAGTGACCTGGCCGAGGCGGCGCTGACGCTCGCGGCCGCCCATCTGCTGCGGGGCGCGCACGCTGCCGGCGACCTGCTGCTGCCGGACCCGGACAATCCCGGAAGGGGGGGCGGGTTCACGGTGCTCGGCATGGGCAAGCTCGGCGCGCGCGAACTGAACTATTCCTCCGATGTGGACCTCGTGCTGCTGTACGATCCGTTGGCACCAATATACACCGAACGCACCGAGGGTGATGCGACGGCAAGCTTCGCCGCGCGGTTCGCTCGCGGTTTGGTGTCGCTGATGGAGGCCCGCGACGCCGACGGCTACGTGTTCCGCACCGACCTGCGGCTGCGGCCCGATCCGGCGGCGACGCCGCCCGCCGTCGCGGTGACCGCCGCCATCACGTACTACGAAAGCATGGGCCAGAACTGGGAGCGGGCGGCGATGATCAAGGCGCGTCCGGTGGCCGGGGACCTGGCCCTGGGCGCGGCGTTCCTGGAGGCGATCCGGCCCTTCGTATGGCGCCGTGGGCTGGATTTTTCGGCCGTGGCCGACATCCACGCGATGAAGCAGCGGATCAACGCGCATGCCAGGAAACCACTTCCGCCAGGCGGAAGAGGCCGGCGCGACGCGCCGGCCGAGGGTGCCGCGGCGCCCCCGGGCCAAGCCGCGATGCGGTCCGGGACAGCATCGGCGCGGTCCGCGGCAGCGTCACCCCCGGCGCTTTCGCGCCTCGACCTCTCGCGCTCCGCGGGAGAGGTTCTTGGGCATAACGTGAAACTGGGCGAGGGCGGCATCCGGGAGATCGAGTTCCTGGTGCAGACGTTGCAGCTCGTCTGGGGCGGACGCGACCCCGAACTGCGCGCGCCCGCCACTCTGGTCGCGCTGCGGCTGCTGGTACGGGCGGGCCATATCCCGCGCCGCGCCGCCGCCGAGTTAGCCGCCGCTTACCGCTTCCTCCGCCTGGTCGAGCACCGGCTGCAAATGGTGGCCGACCGCCAGGTGCACGCCTTGCCCGAGCGCCCGGCCGAGTTGGAAGCCTTTGCCACCTTCATGGGGTTTTCCACCGCCGCCGCCTTCGCCGCCGCCCTGCTGGATCGGCTCGCCCGGGTGCGGGCGCGGTATGCCGAGGTGTTCGAGCAAGTGCCGCAATTGCTGGAAGGCGAGGCGGCGGCCGGGCCGTCGCTGGATTTCAGCGGCGACGGCGTGCCGGAGGAGACGCTCGCGGCGCTGCAGGGCCTGGGATTTGCCGAGCCGGCCCGCATCGTCGATGCGGTGCGGCGGTGGCAGGCGGGACACGTGCGGGCGTTCCGCTCGCAGCGGGCGCGCGAGCTGATGGATTTGATGCTGCCGGCGCTGCTGGCGGCGCTCGGGCGGCAACCGCACCCGGACGCGACCTTCGCGCGGTTCGACGCGTTCATCGCCCGCCAACCGGCCGGCGTGCAGCTTCTGTCGCTGTTCCAGCGCAACCCGTCGCTGCTGGAGCGCGTGGCGGCGGTGCTCGGTGCGGCGCCGCCGCTCGCGGATTATCTGGCGCAGCACCCGGCGGCGCTGGAGGGCCTGTTGTCGCCGCAGGACGACGATCCGCCGGTACGGCTGCTGCGCAGCCGGCTGCGCGACGCGCGGCTGCTGGAGGACGTGATCGGCATCATCCGCCGCACAGTGAAGGAGGTGGACTTCTCGCTCTCGGTGGCGACCATGGAGGGACGGCTGGATGCCGATGCCGCCGGCGAACGCCGCAGTGCGCTGGCCGATGCCGCGCTGGCGGCGCTGCTGCCGCCGGTGCTGGCGGATTTTTCCGTCCGCTTCGGGTCAGTGCGCGGCGGGGCGATGGTAGCGGTATTGCTGGGCAAGGCCGGCGGGCGGGAGATGATGGCCGGCTCCGATCTGGACCTGATGCTGATCTATGCCCATCCGCAGGACGAGACCGAAAGCCGCGGCGCGCGATCCCTGCCGGCGAGCCAGTGGTTCATCCGCGCGGCGCACAGCTTCGTCGCGGCGGTGACCGCGCCGGGGGCGGACGGGCAGCTCTACGCGGTGGACATGCGGCTGCGTCCGTCGGGCAACAAGGGGCCGGTGGCGGTGTCGCTGGCGAGTTTCCGCCGCTACCACGCGGAGGATGCCTGGACCTGGGAGCGCATGGCGCTGACCCGCGCCCGTGTCGTCGCCGGGCCGCCGCCGCTGCGGGCGCGGGTGGAGGAGGCGATCGCCGAGACGATTGCCGAAGCGGGCGAGCCGGTGCGGATCCGCGCCGACGCGGCGGCGATGCGGGCGCGGATGCGGCGCGAGTTGCCGCCGGACGGGGTGTGGGACGTGAAGCAGCGGCCAGGCGGGCTGGTGGACATCGAGTTCATTGCCCAGACCCTGCAATTGATGGTCGCGCGGGAGAACCCGGCGGTGTGCAGCCCGAACACCTGCGAGGCGCTGGACCGGTTGGCCGCGGCAGGCAAGCTGGATGCCGCTGATGCCGCGCTGCTGGTGCGTGCCGACCGCGTGTGGCGCACGGTGCAGGGCATGCTGCGCATCACCGTGGGCCGCGCGATTCCGGGGGAGTTGCCGGAGGCGTCGGTGCGCCCGTTGTTGCGCGCGGTGGCGGCGCTGGGTCTGGCGGCGGACGATGTGCCGGGCTTGCGTGTGACGCTGGACGCCCTGGCCGCGGAGGTCAGCGCGGTATTCGAACGGATCGTGGGAAAGACGGCAGGGGCGCAGAGGCGTGAGTAGCGTCTGAGCCTTTCAGGGGCGATGCGCAACCGCACAACCCCGTTGCCGGCCGTATCACGCCAGCGCCCAACCAGAAGCAGACTCCCCTTGCGGGCTTGTGCCGCGAAGCGGACCAATGTTGGGGGAGGGGTTCGGCGGCACGAAGCCCTTCCCCAAAGGGAGGTGGAGCCTGCTTCTTGCTGGTGCACCGGGTCACTCACAATGCGGGGACCAGCCGGAGCGGTCGATCGGAGTGCCGTGTCAGGCTCTGCCAACGGGAATTTGCGGCCGGCACGACTCAGTACGGCGGGGCCAGCCATGCTCTGGCCCCGGTCGTTCAGGCATAAGAAAATTGCTGGGCCCGGATAACGGGCGGCCAGGTCGGCGGACCTGTGGCCGCACGTGCAAAGACCTGCCGGCGGAACGCCGGCGGCAGTGCAGGTTCGGCGTCGGAACGCTCGATGTTGTTGGGTGCCGGCGCTGGAGCGGCAGCCGCCGCCTGCCGCGACAGCAGCAAGGCCATTGCCGCGGCTGCCGGAGCCGCCGGGGTCTCATCGACGATCCCTGGCGTGACGTTGGGATTTTCCCACCATAGCAGCCCGCACGCCGGGAGACCGGGGCGGGCCCCCTTCACGCTGCCGCCGAACGCCACGATGGTGCGGGCCAAGTACGGCCAGTCCGGATGGCCCGGCCCGATGCCGCGGCGGCGGCACATCCAGGCGACGGAGCGACCGAACGGGCCGCGGAGCGACGCGGCCTCGGCCTGCGTCGATCCCGCCGGCAGGTCCGGCCGGTCGTGGTACCAGGATGGCAGTGGGGAGCGGCGTGAGCGCCCGGCAAGCATGCGCTCGAGCATGAAGCGGATGATCCGCGCGAGGAGATGGACGACCCACTCCGGCAGGCGCGCGGACGGGTCCGGGCCGGCCCGATCTGCATCGGGGGAATAGGCGTCGGCCGGAGTCGTGAGTGGATCGCGCATCATGGTGGGACGGATAGAGGGCGGCCTTTCCTGGCGGGTTGCGTCGTGCGCGGCGTCTAGCATAGCAGGGCGGGTGTGTCAAGGGAAATAACGGGATGTGTCAGAGATACGCACGCGCGCGACGGATGTGGCGAGGCTTGCCCGATGGATCAGCACGGTGGATCGGTTCGTGCGGCGGCACAGAGGTTTTGGCGGGTTGCGGGACGAGACGGTCGCCGTGCCGCGCCGTCAGTCTCGATGGGCGCCTGGGCGGGTGGCCGGAATCGACCCAAAGCGCACATTCATGTCGAGGCCGATGTAACACGAGAAGTGTCGGCCGCTTCGTCCAACGGGCGGTGTGCGGCAGCGCAGGCGCGATTGTTGGCGTCCAACTCCGGCGCCATCAGTCGGAGTGCGGCAAGGCGGCGCGCCACGTCGCGCACATAGCGCACCTCGACCAACGGCACATAGCGCACCTCGACCAACGTGAGTGCGCGGCCGAGCAGGGGGTGCTCGCGGCAGGAGAGAAATTTCTTCAGCACCTGATAGCCGCCGATGGTGAAGCTCCAAACCGTGTCCGGGACGTTGCGCCAATAAGCGGCGTCATTGAGGAACACGTTGTTGGTGTGGGCGCCGAGCAAGGCGGCTTCTGCCTAGGCGGGCGCTTTGCCGGGCACGTAATCGCGTGTGACGATGCGTCCGCGGCCCGGCATCACCGCACCGCCCTTGCCGGCATGGCCCCAGCCGGCGGTGAGCATGTGGTCGGTCTCGGTCATTGAGCCGCCGCCGCGTTTCACCTTTTCCCACAGGATGACTCGGCGCGGCCGCAAAGCGCGGCACTTATTAACCTTCCCATAATAATTGCCATGAGGTCGCCGGCAAAATTGCCGTGGCCAACAGGCTGCCCGAGAGCGCATGCAAGACAACTATTATGGTAAGGTTAATAATCCTATGGGATAAACCGCCGCCCGAACCGCGTTCACTCCCCACCGCGCGGCCGAAGCGGGCCAAGCTGTTCTGTCTCCGGGCGATGCCGGCTGAACACCTCCTTCGTCTTCGCCTCAAGCTCCCGTCGCATCGTTTGGGAAACACGTCCAACCACCACGTTGGCGGGATCTGAGAGACCAGGGAACCAGACCGGCGTCACGGGCAGGTGACCCACGCGCCACAGATGCAGCCAGAATTCTCGTGTTTGGCCAAGGTTGGCGGCGTGCTCGGCAGAGAAATGGATAACGCCGGGTCGCCCAGCCACATGCCGCAAAGGCTGGCTCGTGGTGTAGGCAACGATGGCCTGCTCGGCGGAAGCGGCGAGAATATAGCTGACATGATGGTGACGGCTAGGCCTTGCCGGATTCTCGCTCTCCGGGAAGGCGCACCACACAAAGTCGCCAACGTGAAAAGGTGGGGAGGTCATTCCGTATCCATGGCATTTGTCGAGCAGGTAAGTGCAGTGCCGGCCCGGCATGCGGTAGCGCATGCCGGGCCGGCACCACCGTGTTATGCCGCCAGTAACTCGTCCTCGCCGACCTTCTTCGATCCACTCTTCCGGCGGAGATAGGTAATAAGTGATTTCAACCCGCGATCCCCCTTTCCGCCGCTGATGACGACCTGTTCTCGCCCTTGCGGATCGAGTTTGGGGTTCCCCTCCTTGTCCACCCAGGCACTGCCAATTTTGCCGAACCAGTCGCTGTTCGTACGAGACCAGTCGACCGCGGCCAGCGCCTCGGCGACTCGCTCGATGTCTTGCGGGCGCGTATCAGGGTTCCACATTACGTCGTGGGCTATCATCCCGATAGCCTCCCATCCGGTGCGGGTAAGGTGTATCGAGTTTTCGTCTCGGAAGCGTTCTGCCCCCATTTTGTCTACGAAACATGCCAGGAATTTTGCGATCCTCTCCTGTGTGTCGTCGATATTCTCGCCGTTCGTCAGAGGGTTGCGAATCTCTTCGTTCTTGGCTCCTTGCAACGCCTTCTCACCTTCTGCTGCGATGGTGACAAAACCAAGCAGCACTCGCCGCACCACGAGCGCGGTGGATTTCGTGCCGAGGCTTGCCCCGGACTGCTGCATCCCCCCGTGGTCACGGATCACAGGTTGGTCTTTCAACCAATCTGTGATTCGTGAGTATGGGCTTGCCAAGTCGAGCTCCAGCGCTTTTGATGGGGGAACGCGACTCACCCGATAGTTGAAGTCGAAGAAAAGCTGCCCAAGTTCTTGCGGTGAGAGGCGACCCTTCTCCGGTGACGGCGCGAAGATAGTCACGTTGAACGTGAACCACTCATCGATATTATGACCCTTGTCGATGAAATCCATCGCTCCGGTAACCCGAGCCAGTCCGTCCAGCAGCATACGTTGCTGTGAAATGCCCAGATCGAGATAGACCGTGCCGATATTGTCGCCGATTGTGACGCCGGGGCTGATCATGATGCCGGCACGGGCCGAAAGCGGCTCAAACGTCGGTGACAACGTGAGGCCGATGCTGAGGCTCGGAAAAGCCCCCGGCATGGTCGCGTGCGGGGCCATACGCGAACCGATGTAGTCGTATATCGTCTCGGCCCGGGCTGGCTTCGTTTTGCGCTGGTAGTCCTGGTAGAGGTCGCGCAGCGGCGCCGGCAGCGCCTTCCAGTTTTTTGACCGCGGATCATGGCCGAGGAGCGTGGTGATCTCGCTGGGTCGGCAGAAGGTGCTGTAGGCCATTAGGTGATCGCCCGCTCGATTCATGATGCACGGGACAGGCAGCTTGTGCGATGCGGAAGACATCCTCATATTCCTTGTGACTGCGGACGGCTCGCTTTTGCTGAGGGGGCCGCCCATGGTTGCGATACTGCCCCCGCGCGCACCGCGTGTGGGGGCAGCAGCCGGTCGCCTACCTGTCGCCCTTGTGGCGAGCCGGTTTGACCAGGAGCCACCCCCGACCCGATCCGTCCGTCGGGGGAAGCGGCTTGCCGCGCGTTGAGTCGGCTTGCTCTCCTGTGCGGCTGCCTTGTGGACCAGTCTGCTCGTAGATGCCCGAGCGCGGGGTTGGCGTGCCGGGCGATAGCAATTTCTCCATCGTAATAAATCCTTTGACTGCAGGGCAGCCGGCTTTTTTTGCTGAGGGGGCGGCCCACGGGTTGCGAATCGCTCACCGGATACGTGGCGAATGGCTCATTCGTTGGCAAAGGAAGGCTCCCATGTCAATGGGTCTTGGGGGAAATGGCGAGCTTGAGGCCGTTTTTTCGTCCGGACGTGGTGATCTCGCGCGCAGCAGAGGTCCTCAATTCTCCGGGGAACGCCGATAATGCTCTGGGGAAACGCCTCGATACGCCGGGGCAGTCGTCCTCGGCCCATTCCCGCAGAATCATCGGATTGGACTGGAACGCAGGGGCGTGGCGGCCTATTCTCTTTGCTATGAACGAGATACGTCCGCCGCTGCCGGTCGAGGAGTCGCAATCCGACCCTGGTTTGACCGAGTTTAGGCCAACGGTGATCGTCGCCCCCGAACTCCGCGGGCGGCGGGATTTTGCCGTTATCCGCGAGCCGGACGAGACCGACGAGGACTATCAGTCGCGGTGCGAGCTAGTTGCCCTCTTGCTGGACTACGCCGAGAAAGGCTGACAGACAGGAGCTTGGCCGAAAAATTGTTATGAAGCGCGGCCGAAAGTCCTGTCGGCGCCTTCGCTATTGTCGGCTGAACGTGCGGCATGATGCCTTACGTCAGCTCGATTTACTGTCAATGCGCTTAGCCCTATCCGGCAGGTAACCGTGCTCGGGACGCGCCACGCGTTGCTACCAACAAACCTGCATCCGGAAGCCCCGAGCCTCGGTTGCGCAGGTTCGGCACGCAGAAGACGCGCGGCTTCAGCCGCTCGCCCGCCGCGTTCAGCGCTCCCGTGAGGGCGCCGTAATAGCTGATCTCGCCGGTTCCGGCGCGCGTGGCGCGGATGCGGGCGATTTCGGCGAGGTAGTCAGAATTGCCGTTCCTCCCGGCAGATCGCGCAGCCTTCGGGCGGCGTGTCCTGCTCGGGATACTGCGTGCCGCAGGTGGTGCAGATGAAGGCGGGCATGGGGAACCTCCCTGGCGCGGCGTGTCTGGCGGAAGGGTAGAGCAGGGCGGCGGGGCGGAAAATGGCGGGCGCGCACAGTGGGGTGGATCGGGGGCGAAAGGGCGCTTGATATGCCGCGGGAGGGCGGCTATATGCCGCGCCCCTGTGCGGGGCCATAGCTCAATCGGGGCTAACCGCGCCGGTTGGGAGGTCTACGCTTGCTGCGAGGCATCAGCAGCGAGTTGAAGGCCGCTTGACTTAGAAGCGCCGCGGAAGATCAATCGCAGGAAACAACTATCCGAGAGTCAAAACAATGAAGCTGGCGGTCCTTTGCGGGGGGCTCATTGTCTGGTCGGCAGTTGCTGCCACGTCGGCCGGAGCGGCGGGAGCCCCTCTTGGCAATGAGCTGTACGTGGACTGCCAGCAGAACTTAGCCCATCTTATTCACCGGATAAGTCGATCCCGGATTGATAGTGAGCAAGCAATGGAACCCGGCGCGCCCCATCCGCGGCAGGGTGACCCGCATTTCAGTCC
>Ga0307374_10006670_pt1 | contig 18049 bp, 13 predicted proteins | sample OX3MG_FD_202532 | JGI IMG/M metagenome (GOLD analysis project Ga0307374, IMG submission 202532) | Soil microbial communities from Risofladan, Vaasa, Finland - OX-3 | ecosystem: Environmental > Terrestrial > Soil > Coastal area > Acid sulfate soil | place: Finland: Risofladan, Vaasa | collected... | reverse complement strand
CTCAATCCAATTTTTGTCGCGGAACTTGAGAAGCGGCTGGAACTGACATTTGTGCCCGACGTCCGCGGCGATCTGGGTTTAACGAACGTAGCACCGGGCTTCAGCCCGGCACGTGCCGACCCGAAGGTCGGCGCTACTTTCGGCCCCGAGGACGTGTTCGACTACATGTACGCGATGTTCCACTCGCCCGCCTATCGCAAACGCTACTCGGAGTTTCTGAAGAGCGATTTCCCTCGACTGCCGCTCACAAGCAACCGTGGACTTTTTGCTGCCCTGGTGAAAAAGGGAGGCGAACTGGTGGCGCTTCACCTCATGGAGTCGCCGAAGCTGGCTGAGTTGATCACCACTTTTCCCGAAAAGGGAAGTAACGTGGTCGAAAAGGTCCGTTATACTGACGCCAATCGGCGCGTCTGGATCAATGGTGTTCAGTACTTCGAGGGCGCGCCGCGTGAAATATGGGAGTTCCACATCGGCGGCTACCAGGTGCTTGAAAAGTGGCTCAAGGACCGCAAGGGACGCGAGCTCAGTTGGGATGACTTGCAGCATTACCAGAAAATCGTAGTCGCCTTGAAGGAAACTCTTCGCCTCATGGATGAGATCGACGCCGTGATCGGCGCGCACGGCGGCTTCCCGCTCCAGTAGGTTTACCGCCGCTGCAACCAGCTTTTGCCTCCGTCTCAGTTTGCCGTAGCGCCGACCTTCAGGTCGGCATTTTGAAGGCTGTGCCGGGCTGAAGCCCAGCGCTACAAAACCAAAATGAGCCACTACCCGCAAAGCCCTTGACTTCAACCCGGAAAGCAAGTTATCTAGCCTACAATCCCACTCGCTCCGGCGGCCAGCATGGCCCCTCGCCTTTCCTCCTCGCAGGCAGCGAATAAAACCTCATGGATTTGACGCCGTTGACAGTTACACAGAGCGACATAAGTCGGCGACGCTGCAAACCTGTAGCGCCGGTCTGCGACCGGCGTATCTCGCCGCTCATAGAGCGGCGCTACAGCAAATGGCCATCGCCGACTTATGTCGTTATGTATAAACGCGCGCTGATTAAACGTAACGGCGGGCGTCTCTGCCATATGGAGCCTCTTGATTTATCAAGCACGCTTCAGCGTCTTGCGGCCGGTAATGGCGCAAGGCCGAGCCTGCTCGCAGAAAAAACAAAAGATGTTATTTTTTGAGAGGGTCAACGGGGAAGTGATTGAAAATAAAAGGTCGGAAAAAATACGAAGCGGAAACGAAACGGAGCAACCGGCAACCTATTGAGAACACAAGCTCGCCGCTGGCGGCGCTCGCAAGGAGGCCCAGAGGCTGCAATTGGGCAGCGTCAGCACCGCGGCTGAAATCCGTCCGCCACCCGAGACTGACTAGTCTGCTAGCTGGCTAGGACCTTTTCATGAAGTCCTCGCGAAGAGGAGTGAACACGTCGAAGGCCACCGTATCCTCCAGCTTGTGGGGCGCGTCCGAAGGCACGCAGGATACGCCGTCTACCTCAAGGTCGGTTTCCGTGCCGCCAGCCCACAGCCTCACGCGGCCCGTTTGAATCCAGGTGATCTGCTCGTGCACGTGCTGGTGGAGAGGGATCACGGCGCCCTTTTTCATCTCATGGCGGACGATCATCAGCCGGTCCCCGGCGATCACCTTCCGGCCGATCACAGGGTTCACCGTTTCTGACTCGACCTCGTTCCAATGCAGGCATTTGAACATATCGAATCTCCTTGGCGTTCTTTGGTTTTGTAGCGCCGGGCTTCAGCCCGGCACAGCCTTCAAAATGCCGGCCTGAAGGCCGGCGCCACGACAAACTGAGTCACTACCGATCGCAATGCACTAACGCGTTGGTTTTCACCGCGCACCCGAAGGATAAATCCGGCTGGCGTTGCCGTGAAGATAAGCATGGGCGATTCGCATGGCCGTCAGGCTAGCGCGTCTTTTTCGTATGGTCAGCCAGTTCAACGGATTCAAGTCCTTGTTGCGCGATGCGTCCCCTCACCGTTATTGGCCGGGCGACAGCTGTAGTTTCCGGAGGATCGCCTGCCGGTCCGGCGCGAACATCAGACCGAGGGATTTCTCACGCGGGCAGCGCCACCGCACAGGAAAATAAAAGGTAGAGCAGACGAAACGAAAATTCAACAGCGATCGAAGTGAATATAGTGTCTCGTTTGCCTCGCTCATCTCCATTGTCTCACGCCGCGCCGGTAGGATCAGAACTGCGCTGCATTCGTGCGTCGCGCCGCGATGACGCGGCAAGTTCGCGGCGCGACGCAAATAATTTTTATGACAGCAACCAACATTTTTTGTTTGCATCCAACCAAGTGTAGTGGATAATATAGCCACTACAGGAGATGTCACGTGCCTTTTGGGTTTGTGACAACGGAACTTAACGAGGTTCCCGGCCTGGGCAAGAGAATTCGTCAGGCAAGCTTCATGGCTTTTATTCGGAAGCGCGGCAACGCGTATTACCTTGTTCACAACGTTCGTAAGGACGGCCGGGTCCGGCAATTGCACTTGGCCTGCCTCGGCCGGAGACCAAGAATCGATCAAGAGGTTATAGCCGGAGTGGCGGCGAGGCACCCATTCGTGAGGGTGAACTGGGATGACGTGAGAGAAAGAACTTCGCGCGAGTGGATGAGGCCCGTGGAAGAGAATGCGGAATACCTCCGCAACCTTTTATCGCAGACCCGGGACTTTCACTTGAGCATCGCTGATTTGCAGCGGCCCATGTTGGAGATGGCGCAGGATCGTGACTTACAGGCGCAGTTGCTCACAGAGTTGAGGTTGTTGCGAGGAACCCTCGACGTGAAGTTAAACCCTTCTCGCAAGAGCGGACTTTTGAACTTGCGAGCAAAGATTTAGCGAGGTTCAGCTATGAGCGAGAGCCACACCATCCTGGATCCTACGGTACGCAGCCCGGAGGTCCGGGATTTCGAGACCGCCCTGCGCAAAAGAATTGTGGGACAGGATCGCGCAATCCGGCAATTGGCGCGCGTCTACCAGGTCCATCTGGCGGGGCTTGGGGCGCCGGGCCGGCCCGTTGTGAACCTGCTGTTGTTGGGGCCGACAGGATCGGGCAAGACGCGGCTGGTGGAGGCGAGCGCTGAGGTGTTGTTCGAGACGCCCAACGCAGTGCTGAAAATCGATTGCGGGGAGTTCCAGCACAGCCACGAAATCGCAAAGCTGATTGGGTCTCCTCCGGGATATCTGGGCCACCGGGAGACGCAGCCGCTGATCACGCAGGAAATCTTGGAGGAGCATTACACGGACAAGCTGAAGCTGTCCCTCGTGCTTTTTGACGAGATTGAAAAGGCGAGTGATGCGGTGTGGCAGCTCTTGCTGGGCATTCTGGATAAGGCCACTCTGACCCTGGGGGATAACCGCCGGGTCGATTTTTCACGCGCGATGATCTTTATGACGTCTAACCTTGGCTCCCTGGAAATGACCAAACTCATGACCCGGGGCATGGGATTCTCAGCCGGCATCGGGGATGACGATTCGGATTTGGACCAGAAGATTTACCGGGCCGCAACCGACGCTGCGCGCCGCAAGTTTTCTCCGGAGTTCATGAACCGGATCGACCGCGTCATAGTTTTCCGCGCCCTCCAACCCTCTCACCTGCAGCAGATTCTGGATATCGAGCTGGCTAGGGTGCAGGAGCGCATCATGGCCACAACCGGAGAAAAACAGTTCGTCTTCAAGTGTACGGAACCGGCCCGTGATTTTCTGCTGCGCGAAGGAACGGATGCAAAGTCCGGCGCGCGCCACCTGAAGCGTGCGATCGAACGGCATCTGGTTTTCCCACTCTCCAATCTCATCGCGACCGGACAAATCACTTTGGGAGACTTCATCACCGTCGACCACACCCCCGAACTCGACCGCTTGACCTTTCTCAAACAGGAACAAGGAGCTTTGGTCATTTCGCCGGAAGAGACCGGCCCTGGAATGGCCCTTGTGCCTGTTTCCCTCGAAAGGGCCGCGTCGACCACCGCGCTGGTGCGCCGCGCATCGAGCGAATAGCTCCACCACTAGCAAGGAAAAAGCAAACGTTCTGGGAGATCGGTTTCTGGGCCGTGCAGATGTGAGCCTACGCGCGGAACAGCGCGTCGAATTTTTTCTTAACGTCGTCTCGCGCCAATGTAGGTTTTGCGCCGCCAGCCGCCCCCCCCAGGCGCAGGCGGAAGTAGTCGCAATAGTTCGCGGCTTCCTTGTCGCGAATCCATTCCGCCTGGGTCTCTGCGCACTGGTTGTTTTTGGAAGGATCGTAGAACTGGCAGTTGCGGCAGGAATGAAGACCGGCGCCGCACTTCGAACATTCATCGCGGCTGCCGATCCGCTGGCCCGGCGGCATTTCTAGAGATTCACCGCATTTCCAACAGTGAAAAGTCATTGCTGCCTGTGTATGTCCGCCGCCAGTTGTCACTCGCCCTGCCAGGAAGCCGGCTTCCGAATTCGCACTCGTGACAACGGACACCAAGCGGCAGATGGCCTTGTTACTGGGTACTGGCCTGGTCTTCATCCGAAAGCTCACCGGCCACTTCGGGCACCGGCGGCATTTCGGCTTCGAGCACGGCTTCCGCCTCCGCTGCGGGGACCTCAGGCTGCCGTGGCCCCACTTCGGTGAGCAGGCGGAAGCTGCGATAATACTCCAAACCGGTTCCCGCAGGAATCAGTCGGCCCATAATCACGTTTTCCTTCAGGCCGCGCAGTTGATCGACCGCGCCGCGAATCGCCGCCTCCGTAAGGACGCGAGTGGTTTCCTGGAACGAGGCTGCCGAAATGAAGGAATCGGTGGAAAGCGAAGCCTTCGTAATTCCCAGCAGCAGCGGCCGGCCGGTGGCAGGCTTGCCGCCGTTGGCGGTGACGCGTTCGTTTTCCTCCCGGAAGCGGAACTTGTCCACATGCTCGTCGAGCAGGAATTCCGTGTCGCCCACGTCTTCAATTTTGACCCACCGCATCATCTGGCGGACAATTACTTCAATGTGCTTGTCGTTGATGTTGACGCCCTGCAACCTGTAAACTTCCTGAATCTCATTCACCAGGTACTTCTGCAGCTCCTTTTCACCGAGTACGGCGAGAATATCGTGGGGATTGCGCGGGCCATCCATGAGCGGTTCGCCCGCCTTTACGTGTTCACTCTCTTGGACAGAAATGTGAACACCGCGCGGCAGCAAATACTCTTTCGGCTCGCCCTTGGACGGAACCACCACAATCTTCCGCTGCCCCTTTAAGACCTCGCCGTACTTCACGACGCCGTCGATCTCAGAAATAACGGCCGTTTCGTGCGGCCGCCGCGCCTCGAAAAGCTCGACCACGCGCGGCAAACCACCCGTAATATCCTTGGTTTTGGTCGTCTCGCGAGGAATTTTGGCGAGCACGTCGCCAGGGCTTACCTCGTCGCCTTCCTGCACCATCAGGTGCGCGCGGGAGGGCAGTAAGTACTTCTTCGATGAGGTTTTCGAACCGGTGCTGGATTTGACCAGCAACTGGGGCTGCAGTTTTTCGTCAGGGGCATCTGTGACCACCCACCGCGACAATCCCGTGACCTCGTCAACTTCCTCACGCAGCGTTACGCCTTGTTCGAGGTCCTTGAATTGAGCAGTTCCGCCCACTTCCGTCAGGATCGAGAAGGTATAAGGATCCCACTCTACAATAATGTCTCCCGGCTTCACCGGCGAGCCATCCGCAGCCCTGATCTTCGCGCCGTAAACCACCGAATGGCGCTCCCGCTCGCGGCCCCGGTCGTCGACAACCGCCACGGAGCCATTGCGGTTCATGACCACGAAGTGGCCGTCACGGTTCTTGACCACCTGGAGGCCCAAAAACTTAGCAAAGCCGCTGTTGCGAACTTCGAGCGAGGATTGTTCGCTGACGCGGCTCGCGGTGCCGCCGATGTGAAACGTGCGCATAGTGAGCTGCGTGCCCGGTTCGCCGATAGACTGGGCGGCAATCACGCCGACCGCCTCACCGATTTCAGCCAGTTTGCCGGAGGCAAGGTTGCGCCCGTAACATCGCACGCACACGCCGCGCCGGGATTCACAAGTCAGCACCGAACGGATTTTCACGCGCTCGATGCCAGCCGCCTGAATAGCCGCCGCCAAGTCTTCATTGATCTCCTGGTTGACGTCGACGATGACGTTGCCCTCATAGTCCTTAATCTGCTCCAACGAAACGCGGCCCACGATCCGGTCGCGCAGAGGCTCTACCACCTCTCCGGCTTCCACGATGGGCTCGACGAAAATTCCGTCCACCGTTCCGCAGTCAAACTCCGAAATGATGACGTCCTGTGCAACGTCCACCAGACGGCGAGTCAAGTAACCGGAATCAGCCGTCTTCAGCGCGGTGTCAGCCAAGCCCTTGCGCGCGCCGTGCGTCGAGATGAAGTATTGCAGCACGTTCAATCCTTCGCGGAAGTTCGCGGTGATGGGGGTCTCAATAATTTCACCTGAAGGTTTGGCCATCAGGCCCCGCATTCCGGAAAGCTGACGGATCTGCTGCTTGGAACCGCGGGCGCCGGAGTTCGCCATGACGTAAATCGGGTTCATCTCGCCAGACTTATCCTGCGCTTCGAGCGTCTGGAACATTTCATCCGCCACCCGGTCCGTCACGTTCGACCAAATCGCGATGACCTTGTTGTAGCGCTCGCCGTGGGTGATGGCGCCGTCTTGGTATTGCTTTTCAACCTCGATGACTTCCTTTTCGGCCTCCCCGACCAGGCGCGCCTTACTCGAAGGCACCACGAGGTCGTCAATCCCGATCGAGAGCCCAGCCTTCGTGGCGTACAAAAAGCCAAGGTCCTTGATTTCGTCGAGCATCTGGACCGTGGTGTCCAGGCCAAAGCGCAGGTAGCAGTAATTCACCAACGCTCCGAGGCCTTTCTTGCGCAGCAAGCCGTTGACAAAAGGCATCTCCTTCGGCAGGTGATCGTTCAGAATCACCCGTCCGACGGTCGTCTCAATAAACTGGCTCTTCACCGTAATGGGTTCGGTGTGAAGCACGTCTTGATCGTCGTATGCATTCTCCAAGTCAATGACACGTCCGGTGTACCGCAAGCGTATGCGGCTTAGTGTTTCCACCTCACGAGCCTCGAGGGCGAGCAGCGCATCCTCGCCGCTTGCAAACGCGCGACCCTCGCCGCGGCTCCCTTTGACGCCCTTGGTGAGGTAGTAGACTCCGAGGACCACGTCCTGTGTTGGGATGGCCAAAGGCTGGCCGCTCGCCGGCGACAGAATGTTCCGCGAGGAGAGCATCAGCACGGAAGCTTCGATTTGAGCTTCGGGCGAGAGCGGGATATGCACCGCCATCTGGTCGCCGTCAAAATCGGCGTTAAACGCGGTACAAACCAGCGGATGAATCTTGATCGCTTTGCCCTCCACGAGAACCGGTTCAAACGCCTGAATTCCCAGGCGGTGTAGCGTAGGCGCGCGGTTCAGAAGCACTGGATGATCCCGGATGACTTCCTCGAGGATGTCCCACACCACCGGCTCCTGGCGCTCCACCATTTCTTTGGCCGCCTTGATGGTGGCGCATTGCCCAGTCTGTTCAAGGCGATGGTAGATAAAGGGTTTGAAGAGTTCGAGGGCCATCTTCTTCGGCAGGCCGCACTGGTGAAGCTTCAGCTCAGGCCCGACAACAATGACCGACCTTCCGGAGTAGTCAACGCGCTTGCCGAGGAGGTTCTGGCGGAATCGTCCCTGCTTGCCTTTCAGCGTATCGGACAGCGATTTCAGGGGCCGGTTGTTCGTGCCGCGCAGGACGCGCCCGCGGCGGCCATTGTCGAAAAGCGCATCCACAGCCTCCTGCAACATTCGCTTTTCGTTCCGGATGATCACGTCCGGCGCGTGCAACTCCATCAGCTTCTTAAGCCGGTTGTTACGATTGATGACTCTACGGTATAGGTCATTCAGGTCCGAGGTGGCAAAGCGCCCGCCGTCCAAAGGCACCAAGGGCCGCAATTCCGGCGGAATAACCGGGATGACATCCATGATCATCCATCCCGGTTTGTTACCGGATTTCCGGAAGGCGTCTACAACCTTGAGCCGCTTGGCGTACTTCACGCGCTTTTGCTGCGAGGGATCCGTTCGCATCTTCTCGCGGAGTTCTACTGCGAGCGTCTCGATGTCCACCCGCTTCAGCAGTTCCTTGATGGCCTCCGCCCCCATGCCGGCGTGGAACTTGCCAGGGAATTCCTGTTGCAACTGCCGGTAGCGCTCCTCGTTGAGAATCTCCTTTTCCTTAACGGGAGCCTCGCCCGGATCGATTACGACGTAGTTTTCAAAATAGAGAATCCGCTCGAGGTCGCGCAGCGCGATGTCAAGTAGATGCCCGATGCGGCTCGGTAGTCCTTTGAAGAACCAAACGTGGGAACAGGGTGAAGCCAGCTCAATGTGCCCCAAGCGTTCGCGCCGGACTTTGGAAAGTGTTACTTCCACCCCGCATTTGTCGCAAATAACGCCGCGATGCTTCATCCGCTTGTACTTGCCACAGAGACACTCCCAATCCGTGACGGGGCCGAAGATCCGGGCGCAGAACAAGCCATCGCGCTCCGGCTTGAAGGTGCGGTAATTGATGGTTTCCGGTTTCGTCACTTCACCGTGCGACCAGGACCGGATTTTTTCCGGCGACGCCAAACTCACACGGATCATGTCAAATTCGCCAATCAAGCTGACTCGGTCATAAGGGCTGCTGCGAAACAAGGTATGCCTCCTAGCACGGAGTTAGAAACTTATCATATGAACGCCCGAAGACTGCGGCCCCGCCGCTCAACGAGTCCAGAGCGGGCTGTGAGAACCACGATGGGATTAACAGCCCCACCCAAGAGCTTTCCGGGCAGGCAATCCATTTAATGCAAACGCATTAAGTGGCGTGATGTCTGCTGGTGCGGCGATGTCCTCATCGCCGGATTTTCGCCGGTGGGGACACCGGCGCACCAGAGTGGCGTCACATCAACCAATGCGTTTGTATTAGTAAGCCCTACTTTGTCGAAGCTGGAGCTAAAGCCTGTTGTTCCTTCGGCCTCTTAATAAGCTCCACATCCAGGCCAAGGCTCTGCAGTTCGCGCACGAGAACGTTGAACGACTCCGGCACGCCGGGCTCGATCGAGGCTTCTCCTTTGACGATCGCCTCGTAAATCTTGGCGCGGCCATACACGTCATCGGACTTGGCTGTCAGCAACTCTTGCAAAATATGGGCTGCGCCGTAGGCTTCAAGCGCCCACACTTCCATTTCGCCAAATCGCTGGCCGCCAAACTGCGCTTTGCCGCCCAGCGGTTGCTGAGTGATCAGCGAATACGGCCCGATCGAGCGCGCGTGAATTTTGTCGTCGACCAGGTGCGATAGTTTCAGCATGTAAATGTATCCAACCGTCACAGGCAGATCGAATTTTTCGCCGGTCATGCCGTCATAAAGCGCAATCTTACCGGAGGTCGGCAACCCGGCTTTCTCCAGATACTCTTTGATCTGCTTTTCCGTCGCTCCGTCGAACACCGGAGTGGCAAAAGGGACACCATTCTTGTAACCGCGGGCAAAATCAACGACGGTGTCATCGGACATCTCATCAATCATCGCGCTGCCCGAAACGGTGCGCAGAAGGCCTTTCAGCTCCTTGCGAACCATCTCAGCACGGTTTTCCTGGCTGAGCAGTTGGATAACCTTTGTTCCCAGCTCTCTGGCCGCCCAACCCAGGTGGGTTTCAAGAATTTGACCTACGTTCATGCGTGACGGAACGCCAAGCGGATTCAGAACCACCTCGACCGGCGTGCCGTCGGGAAGGTAAGGCATATCCTCTTCGGGAAGAATGCGCGCAATCACGCCTTTGTTTCCGTGGCGCCCCGCCATCTTGTCGCCGACGGAAAGCTTGCGCTTCATGGCGATAAACACTTTGACCAGCTTGATGACGCCGGGCGGCAATTCGTCGCCTTTTTTCAGCTTGCCAATCTTTTCGTCGGTAATCTTGCGAAGGATGTCGATCTGCCTCGAGGTCATTTCCTCGATTTCGTCCATTTTTTCAAGTAGTGTCGGATCCTTCTTGGCGATCTTACTGCGCTTCAAATTGCGCGTTGAAATGCGGGCCAGCGCTTCGCGGTCAAGTTCAGCGCCCTTTGAAAGCAGCCTCTTGTTCGTTTTTTCGTCGTGGAGGTCCGCGAGCAGTTTTTCACCATCGAGCAGAGCGGCAAGTCTTTCCACACGCTCAGCGTTCAGGATGCGGATTTCATCGTTCAGATTCCTTTCGAGGCGAGCGACCTCGCCGGTCTCAATTGTCTTGGCACGCTCGTCCTTATCCGCGCCCTTGCGGGAGAAAATCTTCACGTTAACGACGATCCCCTCAATTCCTGGAGGGCAGGTCAGCGAAGCGTCGCGAACCTCGCCCGCCTTTTCTCCGAAGATCGCCCGCAGCAGTTTTTCCTCAGGCGTCAACTGAGTCTCGCCCTTAGGCGTAACTTTGCCTACGAGAATGTCGCCGGGCTTCACGTAAGCGCCGATGCGAATGACGCCGCTTTCGTCGAGGTCCTTGAGCAAAGACTCGGAGACGTTGGGAATATCCCGCGTTACTTCCTCCGGGCCGAGTTTCGTATCCCGGGCTTCAATTTCATATTCCTCGATGTGAATGGAAGTGTAAGAATCTTCCTTGACCAGCTTTTCACTTACCAGGATGGCATCTTCGTAGTTGTACCCGCGCCAGGACATGAAAGCCACCAAAACATTCCGTCCCAGAGCCAACTCTCCGCCTTCGGTGCAAGGGCCGTCTGCGAGCACATCGCCAGCCTTGACACGCTGACCCTTCCGAACGACCGGCTTTTGATTGATGCACGTGTTCTGGTTGGAGCGGCGGAACTTGATGAGCTGGTATATGTCCGCTCCAACCTCGCGCGAAAGGTGAGCGCTGTGGCCATTGCCCTCCACGCGCACGATGATACGTTCGCTGTCCACGCTGTCCACCACGCCGTCGCGCCTGCAAAGCACTACCGCTCCGGAATCACGCGCTGTTACTTCCTCCATGCCGGTACCCACCAAAGGCGCCTGCGCACGGAGCAGGGGAACGGACTGCCGTTGCATGTTCGAGCCCATCAGCGCGCGGTTCGCGTCGTCGTTTTCAAGGAACGGGATCAGCGAGGCTGCGACACTGACCAGTTGCTTCGGACTCACGTCAATGTAATCGATACTGTCGCGCCGCACGAGGACGAAATTGCCAGCTTGCCGGGCATTCACAAGCTCATTGACGATGCGGCCCCGTTCGTCCACCGCCACATTCGCCTGAGCAATAATATGGAGATCCTCTTCCCATGCGGAAAGATAGAACGAATACGGCTCATATTCCACAAGCTTGCGGCGTTTTTCACGCAATTCCCCGTTCACTTTCTCTAGATCCTTTAGTTCAACGTGTTCGCCCACTCGCCAGGGGCCGTCTCCACCATGAAGGATGGTCACGTAGTCTACAATCACTCCGCCCCGCACCTTGCGGTAAGGACTCTCAATAAACCCGAACTCGTTGATGCGCGCATAACAGGAAAGTGAGGAAATCAGCCCGATGTTCGGACCTTCAGGAGTTTCGATGGGGCAAAGGCGTCCGTAATGGGTGGGATGAACGTCTCGGACCTCAAACCCCGCCCGTTCCCGCGAGAGGCCACCCGGCCCAAGGGCCGAAAGGCGCCGTTTGTGGGTGATTTCGGAAAGCGGATTGGTTTGATCCATGAATTGGGACAGTTGCGAGGAGCCAAAGAACTCCCGTATCGCAGCCATTACCGGCTTGGCGTTGATCAAGTCATGGGGCATGGCCGTGGACATTTCCTGGTAAACCGACATCTTTTCCTTGATGGCCCGCTCCATCCTCACCAAGCCGATGCGAAATTGGTTTTCCAGCAGTTCGCCCACCGCGCGTACCCGGCGGTTGCCAAGATGGTCGATGTCATCAACGGCGTAGTTGCCGCCCGGATTCTTACGAAGCTTCAAAAGATAGCGAATGCAGGAGTATAGATTTTCTGGTTCGAGCGTCCTCTTATCGAGGGGCAGCTGAACCGTCGCGCCTGGGGAATGTTCCGTGGCGAGCGCGCCCTCGCATCCGCGCACGACTTCTAAACATGATGTTCCCTGGCGCTGGCCCACGAACATCTTTTCATGGTCGGCCAGGACGTAAAAGTTGGACAAGGGCAAGTTCCGGGCATCCTCAAGCTCGAATGATGTCACTTTGGCGTCCAGCCGCTCCTTCAGCCGCGCGGAATATCCCAGTTTGATGTTGAACTTGAGGCGGCCCACTCGCGAAAAATCGTACTTTCGCGGGTCAAAAAACATGCCGTTGAACAGTGCCGTAGCCGTGTCAAGCGTCGGCGGGTCTCCGGGACGCATCTTCCGGTAGAGCTCGATCAAGGCTTCCTGCGGAGTCTTCAACGGATCCCGTTTCAGCGTCTGGCTGATGACGACGCCCGTGTCGTCCCGCACGGGGAAAAACAGCTCCAGGTCCTTGATTCCTGATTCCAGGACCGAAGTTAGCAGGGCTGGGGTAAGCTCGTTGTTAGCCTCGAGCAGCACTTCGCCGGTTGCAGTGTCCACAAGGTCCGCCGCCGCATAAGCTCCTTCCAAATCCTGAGGAGCCACTTCGACCTGAGGAATGTGCGCCTTTTGAATCTCCTTAAGCAGAGCTGCAGTGACTTTCCTGCCGGCATGGACAATAATGCCGTTGCCGCGCGGATGCTCAACGTTTTTGGAGAGCTTCGATCCCAGTAAACCTTCCGAGACATCCTGATGCAGCTTCCCGCCCTTAACTTCGACGTGTTCGACCTGATAGAAAACCTTGAGGATTTCGCTGTTATTCTTGAGGCCCAAGGCCCGGAGAAAGATCGTGGCCAGGAACTTGCGCTTGCGGTCGATGCGGACATAAAGAACGTCCTTACTGTCGTACTCGAATTCCACCCATGAACCGCGGTACGGAATGATCTTCCCAAGAAAGTAAGTTTTCTGCGGTGTGGATTCGAAAAAGACGCCGGGGGAACGGTGTAGCTGGCTAACGATAACACGCTCTGTCCCGTTGATGGCGAACGTGCCGTTCTCCGTCATCAGAGGTATCTCCCCGAAGTAGACTTCCTGCTCCTTGATGTCACGGATATTCTTCTGGCCGGTTTCGATATCCTTGTCGTAAAGGGTGAGGCGAATGGTGACTTTCAAAGGTGCGGCGAAAGTCATTCCCCTTTCCTGGCAGTCGGTCACGTCGTACTTGAGCTGCAGCGCCACTGGATCCCCGCAACGGTTGCAAAAGGTGACTACGTTCTCGTTGAATGTGCCGCAGCGGGTGCACAATACGTCACCAGACTTGAAAGGATCCGTGATGACGGTATGGCCGCAGTTCTTGCATGTGCTGCGCAGGTGATGGAGGCCCCGCAAACTCCCGCACTTGCACTCCCAGTTCCCAATCGAATAATCCACGAAGTCCAATTGAGAGACGCCGCGGAAGTCGGTAATAGGAAAAACCGAGTTGAATACCGCCTGCAACCCAATGTCCTCCCGTTCGGAGGGAAGAAGGTTCATCTGCAGGAAGCGGTCATAAGACCTGCGCTGCACTTCGATGAGGTTGGGTATAGGGATGACTGAAGGAATTTTGGAGAAATTAATCCGATGACGCGACGCGCCGTTCCGGCCGTTGGGCATCCTTTCGACTCCTTGCTTGAAAATTTGTTGAAACTAGCCGCGCAATGACGAAATAACCCTTTCGAGGCTATGATGCAGAGCACGCAGATGAGGATGCAAAGGTCCGTCGCCTGTGCTAGGCGACTCGTCCGGCCCTCGCCCTGACAGCAACCCCGGGAGGCGCGCAACAGGTGCGGTACACGGAACCTCCCTCCGGGGATAATCTGGCATTGGCAAGCCAGGTGTTCTATTTCACTTCAACGGTAGCCCCGGCCTCGGCGAATTTCTTCTTGATCGACTCCGCCTCGTCTTTGGTTACACCTTCCTTGACCGGTTTCGGCGCGCCATCGACCAGATCCTTCGCTTCTTTCAGCCCGAGACTCGTGACTTCGCGAACCGCCTTAATCACATTGATCTTATTCGCCCCCACGGCGGTCAAAATAACACTGAATTCCGTCTTCTCTTCGGCCGGAGCAACTCCTGCCTGAGCCGCCCCGCCCGCTCCAGCGGCTACCATTACCGGAGCCGCAGCGGCAGCGCTCACACCCAAAGCCTCTTCGAGCTGCTTCACTAACTCTGCAGCCTCCAAAAGGTTTAGCGCTTTGATTTCTTCGACGATCTTTTGAACATGATCCGACATCTTTAAGTTTCCTCCTAAAATTTCCCGCTCGGCTCTTCGCCCGGATGGAGCGATTAGTCCTGGCTCGGAAGTCTATTGGCCAGACGCTTCCCTAAATTTTTTCTCCTTCACACCCTGCTGAACCACGCAGGCCAGATTTCGTCCGATGGCAGCAATCGCTGAAGCCACCCGCTGCGCCGGGGCATTGATCAGAAAGAGCGCCTTAGATAACAACTCCTCACGCGCCGGCAGCGTCGCAAGAGCTGTGAGATCCTTCAGATCGATCACCCGGCCCTCGACAACGCCGGCCTTGAATACCAGAACGGCATTCTCCTTGGCGAAGGCCGTGATAGCCTTCGCAAGGGCTACAGGATCTGCCGCCGTGTATGCAAGCGACGTGGTTCCATGAAGTTTAGCCGCTGCAGCCTCACTTAGAGTCCCCTGCGCCGCTCGCTCGATAATGCTGTTCTTTGCAACCCTGTACTTCGCGCCGGCATCCTCGAGCTTGCGACGCAACCCGAAATCCTGACCCACCGTCATCCCTTCAAAGCTCGAAAGGATCACCGCACGAGCGCTTGAAAGTTCCTGGCGAAGCTCTTCCGCCGTTTGCTGCTTGGCGTCTTTTTTCACTGACCTGTCCTCTCCATCTAGCTTAAGCCGCCTCGACCGTTGCCGGGTCAATCGGAATACCGGGGCCCATGGTTGACGAGACCACAATGCTCCCCACGTAACGGCCTTTCGCACTCGCGGGTTTTGCCTTAAGCACGCTGGCCACCAAAGCTTGTGCGTTTTCGGCAAGCTTCTCAGCATCAAAGGAAACCTTGCCTACCGGGCAGTGGATGATCCCGGTCTTGTCCACGCGGAACTCCACTTTGCCTGCCTTTACTTCCCGAACCGCCTTGCCGACGTCCATAGTCACGGTACCTGTTTTGGGGTTCGGCATCAGGCCCCGAGGTCCAAGAATCTTACCGAGCCGTCCGACGGACTTCATCATGTCCGGGGTAGCGACAACGGCATCGAAGTCCATCCATCCGCCCTGAATCTTCTGAACAAGATCGTCCCCTCCCACCTCGTCAGCGCCAGCCTCACGGCCTTCGCGCACTTTATCTCCCGAGGCGATCACGACAACGCGCTTTGTTTTACCCAGACCGTGGGGAAGCACCACCGTACCGCGAACCATTTGGTCCGCGTGTTTAGGATCCACGCCGAGGCGAATTGCAACCTCCACCGTTTCGTCGAACTTGGCGAACGCCGCCTTCTTCAACAGAGGCATGGCTTCCGGCAGGGAATAACCTGGCCGGTCCACCATCTTCACTGCTTCGTCGAATTTCTTGCCCAACTTCAACTCCTTGACAGGAATTTTTGGTCATCCCCAGCCATTCCTGAAGCCTGCCCCAAAGGCCTCAGATTACAGAGCCGCAACCCAAAACTAGGCCGTGACCTCAATACCCATGCTTCGGGCCGTTCCCTTAACACTGGAGATCGCGGCCGCCAGATCGCGAGTGTTTAGATCCTGCAACTTCGTCTTGGCAATCTCTTCGACCTGCTTCTCGGTCACCTTTGCCACCTTGTTCTTATTCGGCTCCCCGGAACCCTTTGCGATGCCGGCCGCCCGCTTAAGCAAAACTGCCGCCGGAGGCGTTTTGGTGATAAACGTAAACGTGCGGTCCTGGTAAACCGTGATCACGACGGGGATAATCAACCCCTCCTGATCTTTGGCAGACGTCTTGGCGTTAAACGCCTTGCAGAACTCCATTATATTGACGCCGTGCTGGCCAAGCGCGGGACCCACAGGCGGAGCCGGAGTGGCTTTGCCCGCAGGAATCTGGAGCTTGATCATCGCGGAGATCTTTTTTGCCATAGCAAATCCCCTATATTGAATCGCCAGGCGGGCAGGCGTTTGAAATCTAGGGTCGCGTCCCAGCCCGCTACTGGCCCTTCTCTACCTGATAGAAGTCCATCTCAACTGGCGTTGAGCGCCCAAAGATGGTGACCATCACTCTCAACGTTGACCGGTCGTCATTAATCTCATCCACCAACCCTGTAAAGTCCTTAAACGGACCCTCGTTGATCTTGACAGTCTCTCCCTTTTCAAACCTGAGCTTCGGTTTCGGATGCTCGGAGGCCACTTCCACCCGGTGGACGATGCGGTCCACCTCGTCGCGCGTCAGCGGACTAGGCATCTGGCCCGAACCCACGAAACCGGTAACGCGAGGCGTGGAACGGACCAGGTGCCAGGTCTCGTTATCCATGTCCATTTCAACCAGCACGTATCCGGGATAAAAAAGCTTCGGAGCGACTATCTTTTTGCCCGCCCGCATCTCCACCACGTCCTCGCTCGGGACGAGAACCCCGCCGATCCGCTCTCCCAAACCCGCCGCTTCGACCCGGCTTCGCAAGGTTTCCGCGACCTTTTTCTCGAACCCGGAATACGTGTGGATGATGTACCAGTTCTTGAGCATGACTGACGATCTTCTTTCGAGGGGCGGCGAAGGTGAAGCCAGAGGCATACATGAGCCCGAACTATGCGCGATGCAAGAAGTAACCGAGGGCTTTCGACACCGCATACGAAAATGTCTGGTCGCAAAGCCAAAAGAAGAACGCAAACGCAAATGTTGTGATCAACACCATGATCGTGGTCCCGTAAACTTCCTGCTTGCTTGGCCAAGCCACCCGCTTCATCTCGACGCGGACTTCCTGATAGTAGTCGCGGAGCCGCTGCCACGCGCCGTTTTGGATGGTGATCTCGTCAGCCATATGGTTCTCCCGGTCGGCGCCACCACTTCCGGCCGCCTCCCGGCCATGGAAAGTTACGCTTGGCAGGGGCGGAGGGATTCGAACCCCCACGTCCGGTTTTGGAGACCGGCAGTCTAGCCGTTAAACTTACGCCCCTTCGCGTTGCTGACCCCCCAAAGCCCGCTAACGCTGAAGCCCTAAACCACGGATCGCTCCGCCCGTCCGTTATTTGACCTCTTTATGCGAAGTGTGGTGACGGCAAGCCCGGCAAAATTTCTTTATCTCCAGCCGGTCTTGATGCTTCTTTTTATTTTTTGTGGTTGTATAATTGCGATTCTTGCAATCGGAGCACTGTAACGTGATGATTTCGCGCATAAACTCAAAAAGCGAGCACACAGGCTCGCACCCCTGCTACTTTTTCTCCGCTCCACAACAACTACTGCGAACAGACTTGATGATCCCCTCGCCCAAACTTAAGCCCAATTCCTAATCGCTAGATAACCACCGCCATGGCGAACCCTCATTGACCGCCACTACGCTAAATGCATTATAGCAGATTATTACAAGTTTGGCGCAACCACAACTCCAAAAAAATCTCTGGAACTGAAATGGAAATGGAAAAATTGCTATCCACAACAAACTAAACAAGTTATAATAATCGCTCGCCTGCCGGATAATTTCGGTGACCGGGCGCATTTTCACAGCGTGGCCGCCTTCTCGAATCGCAAACCTCAGCCCATTCTCCATCGCAATCGGCGTGATCAACTCGATCTCCATCGTCGCGTTGTCTCTCGGCATCACCATCTCCGTCCCCTCAGACAACTTCGCCACTCCCGTCACGTCCGTCGTCCGAAAGTAAAACTGCGACCGGTACCTATTGACGAACGGCGCATGCACTTTCCTCTCGACCGCCCCTGCCTACCTTTCCGGTAACGACCCAGCAATTGCAGCCCTCACCCAGGATTTCTTTGATCATGCAACAGTGCTTAAGAGAACGCATTATGAAATAGCCCTTCAACAAGAGCCAACCCATTACAACTTTTTCGGGTGCGTTCTCACGCATCCTACCCCTTAGGCCCGCTGATGGAGAGA
>Ga0307374_10006665_pt1 | contig 18055 bp, 20 predicted proteins | sample OX3MG_FD_202532 | JGI IMG/M metagenome (GOLD analysis project Ga0307374, IMG submission 202532) | Soil microbial communities from Risofladan, Vaasa, Finland - OX-3 | ecosystem: Environmental > Terrestrial > Soil > Coastal area > Acid sulfate soil | place: Finland: Risofladan, Vaasa | collected... | reverse complement strand
ACGCTTTCTTGATGATGGCAATGACCTCGTCAATATGATCTAGTGCCTTGCAGAGTCCGACGAGGATATGTTCGCGTGCAAGAGCCTCCCGCAAATCGAATTCAGTACGGCGCTTCACCACCTCCTGACGATGTTCTAGGAAGTTGTCAAGCATACCCGAGAGCGAAAGTATCTCTGGTACACCGTCGACGAGCGCGAGCATATTGTAATGGAAGGTGCTTTCGAGCTCAGTATGCTTATAGAGCGCGTTCAGCACTGCCTGCGGATGTGCAGTGCCCTTCAGCTCTACGACGACGCGAATATCGCTCGCCGACTCGTCGCGCAGATCACGGATGCCCTCGAGCTTCTTTTCCTGCACGAGTTCCGCGATGCGCGTGATGAGTTCGCTCTTGTTCACGCGGTACGGGATGGAGGTTATGATGATACGAGTGTCCTTCTTACCGTCGTCCACGATTTCGGCTTCACCGCGCACGACCACTGGTCCCTTGCCGCTGCCATAGGCGTGTTTGATGTCCGCATGACCGAACGCGACACCGCCAAGCGGGAAATCGGGACCCTTCACAAACTGGAGTAAATCGTCGGTTGTCGCGTCCGGATTCTCGATGAGATGCACGCTTGCCGCAACCACTTCGCGTAGATTGTGCGGTGGGATATTGGTCGCCATTCCGACCGCGATACCAAGCGTCCCGTTCAGGAGGAGGTTTGGCAACGCCGCGGGAAGCACCTGTGGTTCATTACGCGTCGCATCGTAGTTCGGTATCCAAGAAACTGTGTCCTTATCGAGATCGGCAAGAAGCGCCTCAGCGATGCGTGATATCTTCGCTTCAGTGTAGCGCATCGCCGCCGGCGAGTCGCCGTCGATGCTCCCGAAGTTTCCCTGACCAAGTACGAGCGGATATCGGTATGAAAATTCCTGCGCCATCTTGGTCATCGAATCGTAGACGGCAATGTCGCCATGCGGATGATACTTGCCGAGCACATCGCCGACGACAAGCGCTGACTTGCGGAATTTCGCGGCGGGCGAGAGTCCAAGTTCTTTCATCGCGTAGAGAATGCGGCGGTGCACCGGCTTCAACCCGTCGCGCACGTCTGGAAGCGCCCGCGCAGTGATGACGGTCATCGCGTAATCGATGTACGACTGGCGCATCTCGGCGACAATCGGTTGATTGATGATATTCGCCGTTGTGACGGGCGCATCGCGCTGACGGTCTCTTGGTGCCATTATCTATAAATTACGTAGTTTTAAAATTAAAATGGGATGATTGTCTGCTCGGCCGGTTTCGCTGGAGTCGCCGATGCTACGTCGACAATTTCGATATGCGCCGCCGACACGTTCCCGTTCCCGCCCGACAGTGCCGCTGCAGCGCCGGCAAGGCCACTGGTCCCATCAGCGGCATTGGTCGTTATGACCGGCTGCTGCCCAGTACTCTCGGCGAACGTGCTCCCTTGAATGGCGAATGTGCCGGATCCAAGCGAACCAGCAAACCACACCAGCGCGACAAACCCCGCGATTCCCGCGGCGGTGGCAAACGCGACCCGCTTACGAATATGATGCGGTTTCCTTTTGAGGTGCTCGACGTGTTTGAAAACGCTTTTCATACCAGTTAGGGTGTTATCACGATTATACTCCCATCACGGCCGACGAGGTCTTTTTTCTTCAGTGTGAGTTTGTCCATTTTTTCGCTGCCGTTTCCGGCCGCCTTGAGAAAGGACTCAAGCGCCTTCGGCTCGCCAATACCGCTCCAATGCATCGGGACGATTATTTTCGGCTCGAGCGACACGGCAATTTCGTGCGCTTGGGCTGGCGAAAGGACACCGATGCCGCCAACCGGCACGAAAAGAACATCGATCTCGTCAATACTCTCGCGCGCCTCCGACGAAAGCTCGGTATCGACGAGCGCGCCAAGATGCACAATCGTCATGTCTTCTAACTCAACACTGTACACGGTGTTGACAGCCTCGCTCTCGCCTTTTGCAAGTCCATATTTACTCTTTGAGAGAAATCCCTGAATAACGACGCCTTGCCGTTCATACTCGCCTGGTCCCGTAACGGCGAACGGGGCCTTCTCACCGTAGGTCACTTCCTCGACACCATTCATATCGGGATGGTTGCGCGAGACTAGTGCGATGTCTGCGCCAAAGCGAACCGCTGGCAGCGACGCGCCTTTCGCAATGGGATCAAAGACAAGCGTGAGATCGCCAAATGTCACCTTAAAGCACTGTCCGCCGTGGTGGGTGATGACCATATATAATGCGCTTATTGTAGCATTTTTTGACTCAATTTGCTATAGTCTTTCTGTTGCGTGCCGGAGAACTAGAAAGGCGTTAACCCTGATATCCGTAAGGAGTCAGTACCCTTCTCGAAAATCCGCACCGCTTTATGTTTATGTCTGAAGAGACGAAGAAAGCCGCTGTGCCCGCTGCGACAATTCACATAGCCGAAGACCACCCAATGACGGCCTTGCTTGACGCTATTCCGATGCCGCCGTCCACCGGCGACCTTGTCGAAGGAACCATCATCGCGATCTCTCGCGGCCGCGTCTACATTGATCTTCCGCCATTCGGCACCGGTCTCATTTACGGCCGTGAATATCTCAACGCCGCCGATGTCCTGCGCAAGGCGAATCCGGGCGACACCATTAGCGCCAAGGTCGTAGACCAAGCTGGTCGCGATGGGTATATGGAACTCTCCTTAAAGGAGGCGCGCCAGGCCGCAATCTGGGGCGAAGCCGAACAGGCAATTCTAACCGAGACTCCGTATTCCCTCGTCGTGGAAGAGGCGAATAAAGGCGGGCTCATTCTTTCGTGGCAGGGCATCCAGGGATTTCTTCCAGCATCCCAACTCTCGAAAGAACATTATCCGCGCGTCCCTGAAGGCGATAAGGACAAGATCCTCGGAGAACTCATGCAGCTGGTTGGTCATCCTCTTTCGGTGCGCATCATTACCGCCGACGCGAAGGAAGGCAAGCTCATCTTCTCGGAGCGCACCGGGAATGAGGAAGAAGAGAAGGCTTCGCTTATCGATAAGTACCATGTCGGCGATACGGCCGAAGGCGAAGTGACTGGCATCGTTGACTTCGGAGTCTTTGTGAAGCTTGAACCTGGACTCGAAGGACTCGTGCACATCAGCGAACTTGATTGGGGACTCGTCGAAGATCCGCACGCACTTTTCTCTATAGGCGACAAGGTGCGCGTGAAAGTCATCGAGATAAAGGACGGTAAGATATCGCTCTCCATTAAGGAGCTTATGGAAAATCCATGGCACACCGCCGCCGAACGGTACCATAAGGGCATGGAAGTGCCGGGCGTCATCATCAAATACAACAAGCACGGTGCACTTGCCTCGATAGAAGAAGGCGTTGCTGGACTTGTACATGTGAGCGAATTCGCTTCGCCTGCCGAATTGCGCGAAACCTTGGAACTCGGGAAGACATATCCCTTCACTATTACGCTCTTCGAGCCGAAGGAACAGCGGATGACACTTACATACGCGGGGAAGAAAAAATGATAAACAAGAGCAAGAGGCAGCAGAACAGAAACACTCCCATATATGGGAGTGTTTCTTCCTATTTCACCTCCAAGGCTCGCCAGCGGTTTCTTTTTATCGTGTGTTGGCGAACATCGTCGCGGATTCGATGCCTTCGGCGGCGAAGAGGTTGATGGCTTCGGCGGCTTTCTTCAGAACTTTTTTTACTGTTGCCGCTTCAGATGGTTTCCATTTCCCTATCACCAGCTTGATGACTTTCCCCTCACCAACGACTTTTTTCGCCTGATTTTTCTTTCCTGCTGCTGAAATGCCGATGCGGATGCGCGCAAAATCTTTTGTCTTAATAGCGCGCATGACACTTTCTACCCCCTTGTGGCCTCCCGAGCCGCGTCCGAATACCATTTTGATGGTCCCGAGCGGTAAATCGAGATCGTCATGGACAACTAAAAGATTTTTTGCCGCCTTTTGGCTCTTCACGAACATTGCTACCGCCTTCCCCGAGAGATTCATCATCGTTTCCGGCAATACGAGCATCACGTTTTCTCCTCCAATCGCGCCCTTGCTCACGAGCGCATTGGAAGTCTTATTAAAAACAAACTCATCGAAGCCGTCATTCTTCGTGATAAGCTCAACCGCATTCCTGCCCGCGTTGTGCCGTGTCTTTTCGTATTCTTTCCCCGGATTCCCGAGCCCGACAATAATGAGTGCCATGCACCTATCGTATCACAAGCAAGTCATTTTAATTTTTTGGACTCTCAGAGCCGGCGCGGCGCGGCAATTACGACACCGTGAGACAGCTAGACTGTAATTTACGTCGGCGAGTGCGAGAGCGATGCGCCGCCAGATAATCGATGTGTGCTCAAAAATTGAAATGACTTGCGTTGTACAAACGAACAAGTACAATGCCCCCATGTCCGACACTGGAAAGGGTCTGCTGAAGGATCTTTTCACGCTTGTATTCCTCATTGTTGTCGTTGTCATTCCCATTCGTATTTTCGTCATCTCACCGTTTATCGTCGACGGCGAATCGATGCATCCTACCTTCGAAAATCTGGATTACCTCATCGTCGATGAGCTTGTCTATGACTTTACGGCTCCCGCACGCGGCGACGTCATTGTCTTCCGCTATCCTGGCGACCCTTCCATCTTCTACATCAAGCGCATCATCGGTCTTCCGGGAGAAACAGTTTCCATCGACCACGGCGTCGTCACCATTACAACCGTCACCGGAGAGAAGATTACGCTTTCCGAACCATACGTCGTGAACGAAGATGCAACGTATACAAAGAGCGTCACGCTTAACACGGGAGAATATTTTGTCATGGGTGATAACCGCCCGAACAGTTCCGACAGCCGCGTATGGGGACCGCTGCCGAGGTACGATATCGTTGGCCGTGTCGACCTTCGGCTCCTGCCGATTGGCGAGAGCGGCTTCTTCCCTGGTTCCGCATCGTATCAGGTAACTGCGACCACCACTCCATGATGCGCGATACTATTCCGGCGGAAGAATTGTTGCACAAGGCAAGCGTCATCGGTCAGTACTACGGATTCACGCCACTTTCGTCCCTCACTACCAAAACACGCGGACGCATTCGAAAGTATGCCGGATATCCTGAGACGCTCACCGGCCTTGCGCTTGATCCGATCGCCGAGATTATCGCGAGTTTTTTAAAACAACTGCAAAACGTTGACTGTGCACCCTCTCCGCGGCAGCCGCTTTTCGTATGGCATACCAACATTACGCCAGGTCGTCCTGCACCGAAGAAAGCGACTATTCAATTCCACGCGCTCGGCACGGACCGTGCGCTCTCCGATGCCGTCGTTATCCGTGCGGCCATCGCGCTTGCCCGCGACCTCTTCCATGATGAACCCGTCGTCCGCATCAATTCCATGGGCGATAAGGAGACACGTGCGCGCTACGCACGTGAACTTGGAAATTTCTTTAAGAAACGCTCTGCGACGCTCCCGGAAGAATGCATCGCCTGCGCGAAACGCGACACATTCGAAGCTGCTGAGCTCGCGATAGAGCACGAATATGCGGACGATCTCCCCGCACCGACAGAACATCTTTCGGACGCGAGTCGAAAACGCTTCGAAGATCTTCTCGAGTATCTCGAGATAACCGAGACGCCCTACGAGCTCGCGAAGAATCTCATCAGTCGCGGCTCAACATGGAGCGACACCTGTTTCGAATTGACTATCGGCGGGAATCGCATCGCATGGGGTTCTCGCTACAATGATTTCACTCGCCACTTTTTTCCGGGCGCTTCCGTAAGCGCTATGGGTGCCGTTCTTCAGATAGCGAGCGAGGGAAAGATTGTTGCAAGGACGCGGTCCACGCGGCTGCGCTTCTCGTTCGTTCATATCGGCGACGAAGCAAAGCATCTCTCCATTCGTCTCGCCGAGGACTTCCGCAAGGCGCACGTATCACTTGCACAGGATATCGGCGTTGAATCGCTTACCGAGCAGCTCCATCTCGCTGAGAGGCGCAATAGTCCTTATCTCCTCATTATGGGCCGCAAGGAAGCACTTGAGGGCTCCGCCATTCTGCGCAACCGACAAACGCAAATAGAGACTATTCTCCCCCTCACGGGTCTCATTGAGCGCCTCAAAGCAATCGCGTAAATCTGGACAGTCGCGGTTCTGATGTGCTAGAGTAATCGGGATATGGAAGCTGGCACACGAGTTGAGGTACGCCGCGGGAAGAACGAGAGTTCCACCGCGCTTATTCGCCGCTTCACTCGTCGTGCTCAAACACTCGGTCTCGTGCGCGAGATGCGCGATCGCCGTTACTTTAAGCGTGCGAAATCAAAGAACATCGGCCATAAGCGCGCGCTCATTTCGAAGATGCGCCGCGAGACCTATAACGAGCTCGTTAAGCTCGGGAAAATAGACCCCGCAGCGAAGAAAACGCGCAAGGGCGGCAAGCGTTAGCGATGGCCGGCGTTTCAATACGGAATTTCACGCGGCGCCGGACGGCGCCGCGTGCTGTATTTTCTGCGATTGCAAAGGAAATTCTTCCTGGTTGGGACATCTCACTCGCCTTTGTCGGTCCTGCGAAAGCTCGTGCGCTGAACGTTCGATTGCGCAGAAAATCCTATACGCCGAATGTGCTCTCGTACGCCGTTGGCAAAAAAAATGGTGAGATAATTATCTGTCTTGCTACTGCAACGAAGCAAGCGTCGACGCACAATATGGATGAACGGACGTTCATCCTATATCTCTTTATCCACGGTGCGCTGCACATAAAAGGATGGACACATAGTGGTAGGATGGAGAAATGCGAACGAATGCTCTTGGCGAAATTTGCCAAGAGCGCCGGGCGCCTTTTACCCAATGTCACGACGCATCGCAACCGGCATCGACATCGGCACGTACCAAGTAAAAATGGTCGTCGTCGAAGAACTCTCCGATAGAAACGGTGGGCGGCAGCGACGCATCCTCGGTACTGGCCTTGCCGAGTCGAAAGGGATGCGCCACGGCTACATCGTTAATAAGGAAGAAGTAGCCGCGAGCATCCTTGAGGCGAAACGGCAAGCAGAATTGGTTGCGCGCGTACCGATACGCGCCGGTTTCCTCGCCGTCGGTGGTATTTCGCTCGACGAAGCGCGCGCGACCGGCTTCGCCATCATCTCGCGTGCTGACCAAGAAATAACGGCACTCGACCTCGAGAAAGCGGAAAAAGCGACGCGCGAGGCGGCGGCGCCCGGATTTCTCAATCGGCATGTGCTTCACAGTATCCCAGTCGAATATCGCATCGATGGCGCCAAGGTGCTTGGCGATCCTGTCGGCATGAAGGGCGTTCGGCTCGAGGTTGATTATCTCTTCGTCACCTGCCTAGCTCAACACGAAGAAGCGCTCGCTGCTGCCGTCGAGGATGCCGACATAGAGATTATCGACCAGATGGCCTCCCCACTTGCGGGCTCATACGTTCTGCTTGATGGTGATCAGAAAATGAAAGGCTGCGTCCTCGCGAACATCGGCGCGGAAACAGCCTCTATCGTTGTCTACGATGAAGGCATCCCCATATCGGTGAAAGTGTTTCCGATGGGCTCAAGCCATATCACGGACGATATCGCTTTGGGCCTTCGCATTTCGCTTGAGGAAGCCGAGCGAGTGAAGGTTGGCAAGCTTTCGGGACAGATGTACCCTCGCAGGAAAGTTGATGACCTAATCGTAGGCCGCCTTGCTGCGATGTTCACTCTCGTTGACAAGCACCTGAAGTCGCTCGGACGCCGCGGTCCGCTTCCCGCAGGCATCATCATCTCGGGTGGCGGTGCCGGTGTCGGCTCCATCAGCGATATTGCGCGAGGTACGCTCAAACTGCCCGCTCGGCTGGCGGAGCTTCATATATCCGCCGATACTAAGATCAGAGACGCGACCTGGGCAGTCGCATACGGCCTCGCGCTCTGGGGGCTCACTGGCGACACGGCCATACCGAAGAAAAGCTTGCATGCTTCTCTTGGAAAATTTTTTCGGCAATTCTTGCCGTGAATGGTGAGTCGTATCTATAAATTGTCAATATTTGCATATCTCCCGCTTCTGTTAGTATGACGGGGATTAATCCATAAGCCTTACCTATGTCAAAACGCGTTGAGCCAGAAGTCGAGACGTTCGCACGGATCCGCGTGGTCGGTGTCGGCGGCTCAGGTAAAAACGCGATTAACCACATGATCGCGTCGAAAGTGCGCGGCGTCGAATTCATCGCCGTCAACTCCGATGCACAGGATCTCCACCGCAGCCTTGCGAAACGCAAGATTCACATCGGCAAGAATCTCACGCGTGGGCTCGGTACCGGTATGAATCCGGAGCTTGGCAAGCGCGCGGCAGAAGAGACGCGGCAAGAGATTCAAGAAGCGCTCACGGGAAGCGATATGGTCTTTATCACCTGCGGCATGGGTGGTGGTACTGGCACCGGCGCGTCCGCAATCGTTGCGAAGATAGCAAAGGAGATCGGTGCACTCGTCATCGCAGTCGTGACCAAGCCATTCTCATTTGAAGGGGCACAACGTAAAGAAATCGCCGAGCGCGGCCTCGCCGAGCTCAAGAAAGAAGTCGATGCCTTCATAGTCATCTCAAACGATAAGCTGCTCTCCATCGTCGACAAAAACACGTCGGCAAAAGATGCTTTCGCTCTGTGCGATGAAATTCTTCGCCAAGCCGTTGAGGGTGTCTCCGACATCATCACGACCCCGGGTGATATCAATACCGACTTTAACGACATTAAGGCGATTATGGAAAGCGCAGGTCCCGCGCTTATGGGTATCGGCACGGCCGAGGGAGATGACCGTGCAAAGCAAGCAGCTCACCAAGCGGTCAATTCCCCACTCCTCGATGTTTCCATTAGCGGTGCAAAGGGTATCCTCTTCGTCGTTGCGGGCTCCGATGATCTCGGCATCATGGAGGTTCAGGAAGCGGCAAAAGTAATCAACGAATCAGTGGATAAAAATGCCAAAGTCATCTTCGGCATGATGAAGGACGAAAGTCTTAAAAAAGGACAGATTCGCATCATCGTCATCGCAACCGGATTCCCAGAAAGCGCGGTGCACTCCTCACCAGCCGGGTTCGAGCGCTCCCTTTTCTCCATACCGGCTGAAAAACGCGAGGAGGAACGTGGCCGGATTTATCACGAAATCCTGAAACGAGATGAGAAATCGGATGAAAAAAATGTGGACAAGCGCGAGATGAAAGACGTTAAAAAGGAGGGGTTACCTGCAACTGCCGAGAAGGAAGAACCCATCGTGACCGCGGTACCCCGAAAACGCGAAGATGCGCCGCTGGCTCCAGAAGATGACGAGGCATGGGGCGCGATACCGGCATTTTTGCGCCGGCATAAGAAATGATAAAATAGACGTAGGAAATACACTAGAACGCGGCGCCCTTGGTGCCGCGCTCTGGTATACTACCCGCGTATGTATGATCTCATAATCATTGGTGGCGGTCCCGCTGGCGTCGCTGCAGCGGTATATGCGGCGCGTAAGCGTTTGAGAACTATACTTATCGCGGAAGAAATCGGCGGACAGTCTGTCGTTTCCGAGGGTATCGAAAATTGGATTGGAACATCGAAGATTCACGGTGCTGAACTCGCGAAATCATTCAAAGCACATCTCGATGCGGTGAAAGGCGACGTCGTAGAACTCGCGCTCGGCAAGCGTGTAACTACACTTGCAAAGATTGACGGTGCTTTTGAAGCAACAACAAAAACCAGTGTGAAGTACCAAGCAAAAGCAGTGCTCATCGCCTCCGGTGCTGGTCGGCGCAAGCTTGGCATCCTAGGTTCGGATATGTTTGAGAACAAAGGAATCACCTATTGTGCCTCCTGCGATGGTCCACTTTTCGAAGGCCAAGACGTTGCCGTCATCGGTGGCGGTAACGCCGGCTTTGAAACTGCACTCCAGCTCCTTGCATATGCGAAATCTGTCACGCTCATCCATCGGCATGCGGAATTTAAGGCCGATCCGGTTACTATCGAAAAAGCGCGGGCGCACAAGAATATGCGCATCATCGCGCATGCCGAACCGACCGAGATCACGGGCGATCAGTTCGTTACAGGTTTAAAATATACAGACAAAGATTCCGACGAAACAAAAGAGCTCGCGGTCTCTGGCATTTTCGTTGAAGCAGGCGTGATTCCGAATACTGATTTTGTCGCGAGCATGGTCGAACTCGACGCAGTGAAACGCATCAAGATCGACCCGCGTAATCAACGCGCGAGCGTCGACGGCATGTGGGCCGCGGGCGACTGCACCGACGAGCTGTACCATCAAAATAATATAGCCGCGGGTGACGGTGTAAAAGCGCTTGAAGATATCTACCTTTGGATTAAAAAGCACTAAAACGGACTACCGATGAAAAGCCTCGTCATAAATCTGCTCCCATTCGCGGGCGATGACCTCAGGAGAAAAACGCGCCACAAACGTCTGCGCCGCCTTCCCCATGCGTTCGCGCAGCGCTTCGTCGACAAATAACAGCGAAAGCTTCTCCGCAAGAGTCGCATAATCGCCCGGCTCCACCAAAAAGCCACAATCTTCAGGCGTGTAGTCGGGAAGACCACGAGCGCGCGCACAGACAGCGGGAATACCACTTGCGTAGGATTGCATGAGCGCAATAGATTGACTATCGGTCCTTGACATAAGAACGAATACACCGGCAGTTTTGTATAAATGAGGAAGCACGGTCGTGCGATTGAGAAACCCGGTGAAAAGCACGTTTTTCTCGATGCCGAGTTCCTGCGCGAGTTTTTTGAGATTCTCCGCAGCTGTGCCATGACCGGCCATCACGAACGTCAGCGTTGGGAATGTTTTTACCAAAAGCGGCACGGCACGGAGTATGTCATCAATGTTTTTCTCGGGGCCGAGACGACCAACGAAAAGCACGACTGGATTTGTCACAGTAAATCGTCGCTGTTCATCGGCCTTCTCTCTCGGAGTAGCCGGAGAAAAGGCATTGAGCTCAACCGGGTTAGCGACAGCGCGGGCCGGGCGGCGGAACCCTTTCTCGCGCATGTTGGCAATCAGTGCTTCGTACGGAGCCGTGACGAAATCACAGTGATTGTAGTACCACGCATCGTATGCGCGCATAACAGACGGCAGGGGAAAATAGTCCTCGACCGAGGTATGGTTGGTTCCTATGAGCGGCACGCGGAAGTGCTTCGCCGCGCGCAGGGCTTCCCAGCCGACGCCGTATGGGCTCTGTGTGTGGATAATGTCGGGCTTGAAGACCTTCAGGTGGGCGAAACTGCCCCGAGACGGAAGGGCAAAGCGTGACTGACCTGTCGATGACGGTACCGGGAACGACGGCAAGCGCGCGATGGACATGCCGTCAATGGTGTCGTCTTTCTCGTCCTTTGGATATAGACGGCCGACCTTGGCGTAATCTTTTGGCGCATAACGCGGGCCGATATAGCATATCTCGTGTCCGCGCTTCCTGAGTTCCCTTCCGGTGATAACAACGGTATCAGTAATGCCGGAGAGTTCCGGATCAAAATTGTCACTAAAGTAGGCGATACGCATGTATGAATAGGAGTATACTATGCAGTATGAAGGTAAGCTTCTCAATACCGGCCCATAATGAGGAGGCGGTCATTGCACAGTGCCTGCAGTCGGTGCTCGCAGAAATAAAGCGGAGCGGGGTTAATGCCGAGGTCGTGGTCGTCAATAACGCTTCCAAGGATCGCACCCGGGAAATTGCGCTCGGATTCCCCGGCGTACGCGTCGTCGACGAGTTTAAAAAAGGGCTCACGTATGCGCGCGCCGCTGGTATGTACGCGACCGACGGCGAAATTATCGCGAACGTCGACGCCGACACGATGCTTCCGCCAGGGTGGCTCTCGACCGTTGCCGAGCGGTTCTCGGGAGATCCGAAGCTCGTAGCACTGTCCGGTCCTTTTATCTACTACGACCTCTCCGCTCTTGACCGTGCACTCACGCGCGGCTTCTACGGAATTGGCTATCTCCTCCATTTGCTCAATCATTACGTACTCCACACGGGCGCCATGCTTCAAGGTGGCAACTTTGTCATTCGTCGCGATGCGTTCATACGTGTTGGCGGATTTGACACCACCATAGCGTTTTACGGTGAAGACACAGATGTCGCGCGCCGACTCGCGAAAGTTGGCAGTCACATGGACCTGGAAACTGCCAATGTACGCTTCGGGGCGACGACTCAAGAACGACGGTGTCATCAGGACGGGCTGGCACTATACGCTCAACCATCTCTCCGTCATCTTCCTCAAACGACCGGCGACAATGGTCTACAGCGATATCCGCGAAGGTGGTGCCCCATCCAGTCTGATACCGCACTAGACCTCCCCGTTTATCGACATCACTTCTATCTCTCTATCTTTCTTCAGGAGCTTTCTGCGCATGTACCAGGTGAGTGCATAATAGCCCGCAATGACAATTGCGGCGAAGAGAAGCACGTATTCGACGTTGTTGATGACTGCCACAATATTCCCGCCAAGCGAGGCGCCCAAATAATAGCCTGCGAGGAGGAGCGTTCCGTACTGAAGCACCGCAACGAGACTGCCGTAAGCAAAGAAAAGTCGCAATGGCATCCCAACTGTGCCCGCGACAACGATGAAGGCGGACGCAATGCCATACGAGAGCTTACCGATGAGCATCGTCGTCGCGGGGCGCCGCTCCCAGAGGAGACGTACCTTCTCCAAGTGATCATTCGTCACGCCTATTTTTGCGAGCATACGAGCAGCAAACGCAGTACGGCCGCCGAAGTGGCCGATGGCGTAGTACACACCGTCGAGTCCCACATCGCGTACGAAGAAGAACACCGCGAGAAAATAGAGATTGAAGTAGCCGAAGGACGCGAGCGTGCCGGCGATAAACGCAACTACCGGCCCCTCGATGAGAGACAACGGAAGGAGTATCCAATAGCGATACTGTAGAATGAGTGCGGTGATGAGTGAAACGGACATTGTTTCAGGTCAGTATACCGCGGTGCTATGATAACGCTATGAATCGCGCACTGCTCTTTGGCGCTTTTTTATTGATACTCGTTCCAAGCTCAGCATACGCCGCAAAAACGAACCCGCCATTCGAGATCTCTGGATGGATTCCCTACTGGCGAGAAGCGACAGGCACAATCGATACACTGTCGCATATTCAGGATTTCACGTCGGTAATGCCATTCGGCTACATCGTCCAGAATGACGGATCGCTCTATGACGCATTTGGCTTCGCCGCTACCTCTTCCACCTCAATTCCGAACCTGCTGCGCACCGTTGCCCGCGCTGAGAAAGTGAAAGTGGTGCCGACAGTGATGTGGAGTAACGGTACGGCTATCGACCGGATCCTGCGCTCCGCGCCCCAGCGCATCGCGCTTGAGAAACGCATCGCCGCGCTCGCGAAAACCAAAAACTTCGACGGCATCGATATCGATTTTGAAAATAAGCCGATACGAACGCGGCCATATTTTTCTCTTTTCCTCAAAGGACTCTATGAGCGCATGGGACAAAAATGGGTCTATTGCAGTATCGAGCCGCGCACGCCGCCCTCGTCCGCGTTTGCAGTATTGCCGACGACGCTCGACTATGCGGACAACTATTTCGCTATCAATAAGTACTGCGACCGAGTGGAAATTATGGCCTACGATCAGGATTCTGTCGATCTCAAGCTGAATGCCGCGGCAGGCTCCGCACCTTACATCCCCGTCGCCGACTCGAGATGGGTGCGGAAAGTAGTAACCATGGCGGCGCAAATCATCCAGAAGAAAAAAATTATAATCGGCATCGCCACCTACGGTTATGAATACGATCTTGTTCCACTTACCCATGGCTACCGCTACAATATCGATTGGGCATTCGACCCTGACTATGCCACTACTCTCGCGTCCGAACTCGGTATTTCGCCTGCGCGCAATGCTGCCGGTGAAATGAGCTTCGTCTATGCGCCGACAACGACGCCTCAATTAGCGAGTGCCGTCCCGGGCCCACTTCACATCGTCTGGTGGAGCGACGCAAACGCTGTGAGCGACAAGATAGCTCTGGCCAAGTCGCTCGGCGTCCGCGGCATCGCTCTCTTCAAACTCGACGGTGGCGAAGATCCTGGAATTTGGAATATTCTTCCTCTTACTCCGTAAAACTTTCGTCACTCCCGCTCTTGAATCTGTCCGATACTAAAGTCTTCGGGCGGAGGCGAAGGGATATGAAAGCTCTCGGGTCGTACCTTCGCCTATGGCTTAAAATATTGCTTTTCTATTTTCAGACTCCGGTTCGAATCTCGGCGGGTGCCCCACGCCATACCAGATGGTCATCTATTAACAACTATTAGAGGCTGCGGATTCGAATCGAATCTTGATTCGATGGTCTTCATCCCCTCGTTCATCTGCATCCACAAGAACGTCCATATCCAGACGAATGCGGCGAGCGAGAGTGGGATGGCGGTAACGAAAATGCCGAAGACCGCGAGGGCAGTCGCCGCAGCTTGAGTGATCGAGGTCGCCCAGATGATGCTCTTCGCGGGCAGGAACTTCCACCAACGTTCCTTGGTGTGCGCGACATAGACGAGCATGTGGCCGGAGACGGTGAGCTTCAAGAAAAATGCCGTTTGAATAATCGCGAGCGGCAAGTGGAAAACGTCCGCAAGCAAGAAATACATAACTAAGCTCTCGGCGACGCCGACAAGGCCAAACAAAGTTCCGAGCGTGAAGCGCTCCCGCGGCACGACATCGGCGGGGCGATCGACACGCTTCACGCGGTCGAAAGCGAGCGTGATGATCGGTATGTCGTTGAGAAACGCTAGCAGGATAATCTGAACAGGCGTGAGCGGGAACCCTTTGATAATCAGACCGAGCACGAGCGCGGTGACGATGAGACGGAAGCTTTCCGAAATGCGATAGACAGAATAATTATAGAGGCGGAAGAAGATTTTACGCGCTTCGGTAAGCGCGGTCTGCATCACGCTGATGCCAGAGTCCAAGAGGACGATGTCGGCTGTGCCCTTGAGCGCGTCGACGGCGTTGGCAACCGCGATGCCAACATCGGCCTTGCGCACGGCGGGCAAATCGTTCACTCCGTCGCCGGTTGCCGCGACAGTGTACCGCTGCTGAGCGGCCGTCACGAGCGCGAGCTTGTCCTCGGGCGAGACCTCGGCGAAGGCTGCGGTCGTCGCGAAAATATCGGCTGGAAGATTTGCAAAGTCGAGATCCTTCGTTCGCACTATATTGCCCATGAGTCCGAGCGTCACGGCGACGTGCGCGGCTGTTTCCTTGGTGTCGCCGGTGACCATAATCGCATTCACGCCTTCGTTCTTGAGGAAACGAAGAGTCTCTTTCGCGTCGGCGCGGAGCGGGTCGGCAAGTACGAGCATGCCGATGAAGCTCATGCCGTGTTCGTCTTCGATGCCCGAGGGATCTTTCTTAAGAGCGACAGCTATCGCGCGACTACCGTCTTTCGCCGCATCTTCCGTATCGCGATGAACTGATGCAGCGAGGCCATCGAGAGGAGAACATAAACGCTCGATGATGGGCGGCGTCCCGACAGATACGAGATAACGGACACCATCGCGTTCAAGTAGCGTCGTGGTACGTTTGCGCGTTGAGTCGGCAGGAATCGTTTGGAGCACATGCTGTGGAGAGACATCGGGCCCCCCTGCAGCAACAATCGCATAATCGATAGCGGTACTGCCCGGTTCCGCAGCCATGGAAGCATAGACGCGGACGTCGTCTTCGGAGAAAGGTGTGTACGCGTGAACGCGCTCGACTGATATCTTATTCTCCGTGAGCGTGCCCGTCTTATCGGTTAGAAGAAGTGTGACGTTGGCGAAATCTTCGAGCGAAGAAAGTCGCCGCACGAGCGCCTTCTTGGCGGCGACCGCAAGTGCCCCTATTGAAATAATGAGGGTCATCACGGTCGGTAATGAGACCGGAATACCCGCAATGAGGAGCGAGAGATCGAGAATAAGGATGCTGGCAAGCGGCTGGCCGTCGAGAATGAAGACGACCGTAAGGATGGCTACAGCGATCAAGCTCGCGATGATGAGATAGCGCGAAATAGAAAGGATTTCACGTTCCATGCTCGACTTCCGTTTTCCTTCTTTCCCCGCAGCAGCGATTTTGCCGAAGAACGCTTGGTTGCCGATTGCGGATACGGTACCGGTGAAATTACCCGTGACCACTACCGAGCCCGAGTATGCGGTATCGCCAACCTTTTTCTCTTTTGGGAGTGATTCGCCGGTCAATACTGCCTCGTTTATTTCCAAGTTCACCTCTTGATCAATGTGTGTGTCGGCCGTCACCAGCGCACTCACGCCGCACTCGATAACGTCCCCCGCGACAAGTTCGCGAGACGGAATATTCATCCATGCGCCGTCGCGCATGACCTTCGCCTCCACCGAGAGCTGGGAGCGCAAGGCTTCGAGAGCATTATCTGCTTTGCGCGTGTGCCAGAGCGTCATCCCGACATTCAGCACCAAGAGCGCGAGGATGAACCATCCGTCAAATTGCTGGCCGATATAGAAGGAGAGCGCCGATGCGACAACAAGCATTACTGACGCTGGCGAGGCCAGAGCTTTGATCAGTTTAACGAAGGTGCTCGGCCGCTTCTTGGCTATCTCGTTCGGACCGTATTGTGCCAACAACCGTGCCGCTTCTGCAGAAGTGAGTCCCACCATTCTTCCAATACTAACTTATTTCTTCAACGCGAAGTGAAAACTTGAATACGAAAGGTATCCGGGTATGATGACGCCGAACCACGAGAGCCAGAGCGGGATAGATACTTCGCCGAGGATAAGATTCCAGCCGAAGGCGATGCGGACTAGGTGAAGTAGGGCGACGATGAGGAAGGCGAGGCCGACGATCTTCAAGAGTCCGCGTTCGGTCGGAGACTGGATCGGCAGCTTCATATTCCAGCCGTAATGCGCCAAGATAAGGATGAGCACGAGATCGAAAACGATGCCGGGCCATGTCGCGCCCGCGTTCCAGGCAATGCCGAGGATCGTGACCGGCAAGAGACCCGAACCAGAGAGCCACAGGGCGCAGATAATATCGGCAATGACGAGGCCGACGGCGACTTTCGCCAGTTCACGTAAGAAGTGGTGGTGCATACCTCTTAAGTATGCCTTGCCCTCCGATTATTTCCACCTATACAGGTGCACAGCGATGTACATCCCGAGCATCCCAAGGAGGAAGCCCGCGCACACCGTGGCAACGTCGTGGAAGGGCACCCAAATGATTCCAGACCATGAGCAGATGAGAATAATCGCCCATACAACAGCGACTCCGATTACGTACACATAGAGCGGGCGCTTGTTCATGAGCGTATGCTATCACTTTTTTGCGCTCTTCACTTCACAATAAAAAGAGCTAGAGCACCCGTGACCCAGGCGATTAACAACCCGACCCCTACGCCACGAAAATAGGCATTCCCGGCACTATACCCAATCACAAAGAACACCGCGCACAGGACAAGCTCAAGGAGTACGAGTTTGACGAGGGTCGAGCGCCATGTGTCCATAGTATCGTAATTGTAGCATAGTTCGATACCGCTTAATTCCCAGCCCACTTGTTATACTAAATAAATGAAGGTCTCTTCCAGAACGGTACATACTCTGCCCGAAGATCTGAATAAGGCACTTGCCGCTTCCCCGAGCGCGCTTGCAGCATGGGAGGACATCTTGCCGCTTGCGCGCAACGAGTGGATCCGTTGGACCATTTCGGTCAAGCAAGAGCAACCCGAAAGGACCACGTAAAGAGGGTGGTCTCGGAACTCATCGAGGGGATGCGCCGACCGTGTTGTTGGATAGGATGCATTCATAGAACTGACAAATCGATCAGTCCGTCGATACGAGGAATTCTCGCTAAACGCGCGAAGCGAAAGTAGACGAGCGGGAAAGTTCGATTTCCCTTCGCCCTATCTAGATTTCTCAAAAATACGCTGCGTAATAATGGCCCAAAATAAGGCCTTCGGGTCTGTCCGATAAAAAGTATCAAGGGCGCAGCTCTATGCGTTTCTTCAAACCCATTTTAGCAGAAAATGAGGCCTCTAGGGTAGTCATTCGGACGTGATCTACCCCTTCATTCACCCCTTCATTCGACCTACACCGGAATGAAGGGGTA
>Ga0307374_10006664_pt1 | contig 18056 bp, 16 predicted proteins | sample OX3MG_FD_202532 | JGI IMG/M metagenome (GOLD analysis project Ga0307374, IMG submission 202532) | Soil microbial communities from Risofladan, Vaasa, Finland - OX-3 | ecosystem: Environmental > Terrestrial > Soil > Coastal area > Acid sulfate soil | place: Finland: Risofladan, Vaasa | collected... | reverse complement strand
GTTTCGCCGCCGGTTGTGCTCTCGGTGGGCGAGAGCATCGCCGTCGGCGACTCGCCCACGGTTTCGCCGCCGGTTGTGCTCTCGGTGGGCGAGAGCATCGCCGTCGGCGACTCGCCCACGGTTTCTCCGCCGGTTGTGCTCTCGGTGGGCGAGAGCATCGCCGTCGGCGACTCGCCCACGGTTTCGCCGCCGGTTGTGCTCCCGATCGACGAACCGATCGCCATCAACGACTCGCCGCAGCTGCTGTTGCTCAGCCTCCTGGGCGTGGCGTAAAGTCACTGTGACGGCTTGTCTGCCACCACTTAACAGCTCAGTCGACCTTCGCGAATCGCCGTATGGACATCATCGACCGCCACTTTGCCGCGGAGAACGCACATGACGTGGCAGCAACGCTCGCGACGTACACGGACGACATCGTCTGGGACGACGTCACTCACCCGCTCTGCCCGGTGCAGGGCAAGGAGGCCGCGGGGGAGATCTACTCCGCGATCATCGATGCGATCCCGGACGTCCACCTCGAAACCGTGCGCCGCTTCTCCGCCGACGGCGGCTCCAAGGTCGTCGACGAGTCGATCCTGACGGGCCACGTGCACGGCGTGTGGGCCGGGATCGCAGGTGAGGGCGCACCCGTGCGCGTCCGGATCCTGCACGTCTTCGACTTGGAAAACGGCCTGATCGCCCGCGAGAACACCTGGTTCGACGCGGCCGACGTGCTGCGGCAGGTCGAGGCCCACCGGGCGTCCGCAGCCTCGCTGCGGCGGACTGAATAACCCGGCTCAGGTCAGTTCCGCCAGTCGAAGGTGCTTGACCGCGGGTCGCGGTTCGTTTATGCATACTGGACAGTGCGCGCCTCGAACGACCCACGTCCAGCTGTGGGCCTGATCGGCCTCGGCCACATGGGAACGGCGATGGCAGAGCGCCTCCTCGACGCCGGCTACGAACTGCTGGTCTACAACCGCACGCCGGAGAAGACCGGCGCGCTTGCTGAGCGAGGCGCAGCCGTTGCCGAGACTGCGGCGGAGCTCGTCGAGCAGGTCGACGTCGTCCTCACCTCGCTCGCGAACGACGAGGCGTTCGAAGCCGTCGCGGCACGAGTTGTCGCAGGCGCGCGGCCGGGCACCGTCCTCGTCGACACGAGCACTGTCTCACCGGCTGTCTCGGCGGGTGTCGCTTCGCTCGCCGAGGCGGCATCCGTGCCGTACCTGCGCGCGCCCGTCAGTGGTAACCCGACCGTCGTTCGGGCCGGCAACCTGAGCTTCATCGTCTCCGGAGAGCGCGAGACGCTCGTGCGCGTCGAGCCGGTCCTGCGGGCGATCGGCTCGACCATCCACCACGTCGGGGAGGCAGAGCAGGCCCGCGTCGTAAAGCTCGCGATCAACCTGATGATCGCGGGGCTGGCGCAGCTCATGTCGGAGGCTCTGGTGCTCGGCGAGGCGGCCGGCGTCTCGCGCGCCTCCCTCCTCGAGGTGATGGGGAGCTCGGCAGCCGGTGCGCCGTTCGTCAGGTACAAGACCGAGCCGCTGCTGCACGACGACTTTTCGGCGACGTTCACGACGGCACTGATGGAGAAGGACGTCGACCTCGTCCTTGCTGTGGCCGAGGAGGCCGGCGTCGAGCTGCCGCTCGCCGGTGAGCTGAAGGCGCTTCTCCGCGGCGCGATCGAGGCCGGGTACGCGGACGACGACTTCATCTCGCTCTTTCTCCATTTGCGGCGCGCATCAGGGCGCGTCGCAGCGTCTGTGCCGTCCTCGCGAATAGGCGGCCATCATCCCGATCAGGAGGTTGTGCGGTGAGCACGCGAAGCAGATCTGTCGGCTCGCCCGACGCGACGCGGGCGGTCGACTGGGAGCAGCGGATCGACTTCCCGCGCCTCCGCCGCGACCGCCTCGAGCGCGCGAAGGCGGCGCTCGAGGCATCGGATCTCGGTGCGCTGCTCCTCTTCGACCCGAACAACATCCGCTACGTCACGAGCACGCACATCGGCGAATGGGCGCGCGACAAGAACGCCCGCTACGTGCTGCTACCGCGAGGAGGCGATCCCATCCTCTGGGACTTCGGCTCGGCCGCCCGCCACCATCAGCTCTTCGCGCCCTGGCTGCCGCCGGAGAACTTCCGCGCCGGCGTCGCGCCGATGCGTGGCGCGATGCCGGTCGAGACAGGCATCCCCGACCGGCTCGGGGCTCGGATCGCGCACGAGCTGCGCGAGTTCGGGGTCGCCGGCGAGCCTCTCGGCATCGACATGGCCGACCTCGTCACGATCGAGGCGCTGCAGCGCGCGGGCATCCACGTGACCGACGGCTCGCGCGTCATGCTCCAGGCTCGAAAGATCAAGACAGCCGAGGAGATCGCGCTTCTCGACCAGTCCGCGGGACTCGTCGACGCCGTGTACGAAGAGATCTACCGGATGCTCCGGCCCGGCGTGTACGAGCACCAGATCGTCGGGCGCGCGCACCAGCTGCTCTTCGAGCTGGGCTCAGAGGGAGTGGAGGCGATCAACGCCGTCTCGGGCGACCGCTGCAACCCCCATCCGCACGTCTTCTCCGACCGGTTGCTGCGCCCGGGCGACCAGGTGTTCTTCGACATCATCCACTCGTTCATGGGCTACCGGACGTGCTACTACCGCACGTTCAACGTCGGCGGGGTGACCCCCGCTCAGCTCGACGCCTATGCGCGGTGCCGCGAGTGGCTCGATGCCGCGATCGCCCTCGTCCGCCCCGGAATGACCACGGACAAGATCGCCGAGGTCTGGCCGACCGCGCAGGAGCTCGGCTTCTCCGACGAGGAGACGTGCTTCGGCCTCCAGTTCGGTCACGGCATCGGCGTCGGCCTGTACGAGCCGCCGATGATCTCGCGCGTGCACTCGCTCGACCATCCGGTCGAGATCGAGGAGGGGATGGTCTTCGCGCTCGAGACGTACTGCGCCGCGACCGACGGCCGTTCGGCGGCTCGGATCGAGGAGGAGGTCGTCGTGACGGCGACCGGCTGCGACGTGATCACGCGCTTCCCCGCGGACGAGCTGCTGGTCGCCGGGAAGGTCTACGTGCGCGGTGCCGACCTGCTCCGCGAGGGGGATGCCGGGCAGGACGGAACCGCGGCTGCGGTCGCCGCCTCGGCGGTCGTGGACGGGGGCCCGAGAGCATGAGCTCGGAGACCGGAACCCGCCGTCTGGCGGACGGGATGCCGTCGTACCGGCTCGTCCGGCGGGAGGACGCGAAGCTCACCGAGGCGCTGCCCGGGCATGCGCGCGGCCTCGAGACGTGCCGCCTCGTCGACGGCTCGCTCGGCTCGACGCACATGGCGGTCACGCTCGTCTCGCTCTCGGCCGGGCACGTCGAGAGCCATGTGCACTCGTACGAGACGGGTTTCTACGTGCTCGAGGGGGAGCCCGTCCTCTTCCTCGACGGGCGCGGCGTGCGCCTCGAGCCGGGCGCCTGCGGCGTCGTACCGGTCGGCGCGCCGCATGCATTCCGCTCAACCGGGCGTGCGCTCTGGATCGAGATGGTTGCGCCCCGGCCCCGGACGGACGGGAGCGACACGTTCTTCCTCGGCCCGGCGCCGGACACCCGTCCGGAGCCGCTCGACGTCCGCGATCCACGCAACCGCAATCTGTTCCTCCTCGGCGAGGGTCAGATGGACCTCGACGTTCTCAAGCACGGCGCCGCGGTCGGCGCGCCGACCGTCTCGTCGAGCATGGCGACCGCCGTGCTCGCCTATAGCGGCATCGCCGTGAAGATGCTCGTCGACCAGCGTCTCGACGCGCAGCTGCACACGATGTTCATGGTCGACTACCAGCCCGGCGCGGTCGCGCATCCGCACGACCACCCCTTCGAGGAGTCGTACTACATGTTCGAGGGAGAGGTCGACGTCGTCGCGGACGGCGACCGCCACACGTTGCGGCCGGGCGACTTCTTCTGGACCGCGGCCGGCTGTGTCCACGCGTTCTACGAGGTGCAGGGAGGGCGCGTGCGCTGGCTCGAGACGTCGGCGCCCGGGCCGCCGTCGCGGCACTCGTACCGGTTCGAGCGCGACTGGGACTACCTCGCGGCGCGGCTCGGCTCGGAGGGTTCCGCGTGAGCCGCACGAGCGCGCCCGTGCTCGAGGACCTCGAGCTGTACACGCGGCTCTACCGCCAGATGCTCCTGATCCGCGGTTTCGAGGAGCTCGTGCAGACGCTCTTCCTGAAGAGTGAGGTGTACGGCACGACGCACCTGTACTCGGGGCAGGAGGCGGTGGCGACCGGCGTCGCCAGCCTTCTCGAGGACCGGGACCGGGTCGCGGCGACCTATCGCGGGCACGGTCACGCGCTCGCGCTCGGCGTCGACCCGCAGGCGCTCCTCGACGAGATGCTCGGGCGCGCGACCGGCGTGAACGGCGGCCGCGCCGGCTCGATGAACGTGAACTCGCCGGCCGACAGGCTGATCGGCTCGTTCGGGATCGTCGGCGGCAGCATCGCTGCCGCCACCGGCGCTGCGCTCGCGCTCTCGCGCACCACCGGCGGCGTTGCGGTCGCGTACTTCGGCGACGGCGCCATGAACCAGGGCTACGTCTACGAGTGCCTCAACTTCGCGCAGGTGCAGAGGCTGCCGCTCGTCCTGGTGTGCGAGAACAACGGGTACGGCGAGTACACGGCGTTCCGCTCGGTTACGGCCGGCGAGATTCGCGCCCGCGCCGAGGTGATGGAGGTGCCCGCCGAGACGATCGACGGGATGAGCGTGTGGACCGTTCGCGAGGCCGCGGCGCGCGCGCTTGCGCATGCGCGGGCGGGCGACGGCCCGGCGTTCATCGAAGCCCTCACGTACCGCTTCGTCGGGCACTCGCGCAGCGACCCCGGCGCCTACCGCCCCGCAGGCGAGCTCGACGAGTGGAGAGCGCGCGACCCGATCGTCGTGCTGCGTGCGCGGCTCGAGGCCGACGGCGCGGCTCCTGCCGCGCTCGACGAGCTCGAGCACGAGGTGGGCGGCGAGCTCGAGCGCATGCGTGAGCGCGGCCTCGCCGCTCCGTTCCCGTCTGCTCTCGCCACCAGCGAGTTCGAGGACTGAGGCGCCGTGCCCGCTGAGCTCGCGATGCCCAAGCTGTCCGACTCCGAGGCCGACGCCGTCGTCCTCCGCTGGCTGAAGGCGCCCGGCGAGGGGTTCCGGCGCGGCGAGGGGCTGCTGGAGGTCGAGACGGACAAGGCGACCGTCGTCTACGAGGCCGAGGAGGACGGCACGATCGACGCGATCCTCGTCGCCGAGGGCGAGACGGTGGCGGTCGGCCAGCCCATCGCCAGGCTCGCCGGCCGAGGAGCGGAGGCGGCGGAGCCCTTGCCTGCACCCGCCGCGACGACCGGCGCGGCTGCTGCGGGCGTGCACCCCAACGCGACGCCGGTGGCGCGGCGGACGGCGGTCGAGCTCGGCGTCTCGCTGCACCACGTGGCCGGGACCGGCCCCGGCGGCAGGATCACGCGCGAGGACGTGCGGCGCGCGGGGGCGGGCGCGCCTGGGCCGGCGCCGGCGCGGACGACGGACGTTCGCGGCGACGTCCGCGTTATCGAGCTGACACCGACGCAAGCGACGATCGCGCGCCGGATGGCGCAGTCGGCGGCGGAGATCCCGAGCTTCACCGTCTCCGCCGACGCCGACGTGTCGGAGATCGTCGCGCTCCGTCGCGGCGTACGCAAGGAGTCGGCGGAGGCTCCCTCCCTCAACGACTTCATAGTCAAGGCGGCCGCTCTCGCGCTGCGGGAGTTCCCGCGCTTAAACGCGTCGTACCTCGACGGCAGGATCGAGTGCTACTCCCGTGTCAACGTCGGCGTCGCGGTCGCCGCCGACGAGGCGCTGCTCGTCCCCGTCGTCGCGGACGCGGACCGCAGAGCCCTCGCCGAGATCGCAGCCGAGACGCGGCGGCTGGCCGAGGGCGCCCGGAGTCGCTCGCTCGGGCCCGACGAGCTGCAGGGTGGCACGTTCACCGTCTCGAACCTCGGCATGTTCGGCGTGCGCTCGTTCACCGCGATCGTCGACCTGCCGCAGACCGCGATCCTCGCCGTCGGCTCCGTGCGTCGCGCACCCGTCGAGGATGGCGGTGGCGTCGTCTTCCGCGACGTGATGACCCTCACGCTCACCTGCGACCACCGAGTCGTGTACGGCGCCGACGGCGCCCGCTTCCTGTCCCGCCTCTGCGAGCTGCTCGAGCGGCCGCTTGTCCTCACCCTCTGATGCCGCCGGTTGCCTTCCGCACCGCGGTCCGGGACGCGCTCGACGAGGAGCTCGCGGCCGACGAGCGCGTGATCCTCTTCGGGGAGGACGTCGCCGTCGCCGGCGGTGTCTTCGCAGCGACGTCCGGCCTCTACGAGAAGTACGGCCCGCAGCGTGTGTTCGACACGCCGATCTCGGAGCTCGCGCTCGCGGGCGCCGCCTTCGGCTCCGCAGTGACTGGGCTGCGCCCTGTCATCGAGATCATGTTCGGCGACTTCCTCACGCTCGCCATGGACATGCTCGTCAACCAGGCGACGAAGTACCGGTTCCTGACCCAGGAGCAGGTGAGCGTGCCGCTCGTCATCCGCTCGGTCGTCGGAGCAGGCGGCCGCTTCGGCGCGATCCACTCGCAGATGCCGGCCTCCTGGTTCATGGGCGTCCCCGGCCTGAAGATCGTGGCGCCCTCGACCCCTGCGGATGCGAAGGCGCTCCTCAAGGCCGCGATCCGCGACGACAACCCCGTGCTCTTCCTCGAGCACAAGCGCCTGTATGCGCTCGAGGGAAACGTGGACGGCGCGGCCGGGAAGCTCGGCGAAGCCGCCGTCGTGCGCGAGGGCAGCGACGTCACGCTCGTCACCGCGATGAAGAGCGTCCTCGACGCACTCGAGGCGGCGGAGCGGCTCGCGCACGACGGTGTGTCGGTCGAGGTGATCGACCTGCGCACGCTGCGCCCGATCGACGTCGACACCGTGCTCGCCTCGGTGCGCAAGACGAATCGCCTCGTCGTGGTCGAGGAGGGCCCGCTCACCGGCGGCTGGGCTGGGGAGGTCCTCGCCTGCGTCACCGAGCAGGCGCTCGGGCACCTCGACGACGCGTGGCGGATTGCGACGCCGAACACGCCGATTCCCTACAGCCCTCCGCTCGAGGACGCGTTCTTGCCAGGGGCAGATCGCATCGTGGCGGAGATCCAGCATCGGTTACGGTAAAGGCGTGGCCGTCACCGATCGCAGTTCCGAGTCGTCGAAGGTCGGCAGCCGGCTGCGCGGGGGGCGGGAGCGGCGAGGGATCAGCCTGCGCGAGCTGGCGCGACGCGTCGGTGTCTCGCCGAGCCTCGTCTCGCAGATCGAGCTCGACCGGGTCAACCCGTCGGTGAGCACGCTCTATGCGCTCGTCACCGAGCTCGGGATGACGATGAGCGAGGTGTTCAGCGACGGCGCCCAGGAGTCGGCGCCCCGCGTTCCCCGCACGCGCGCCGACAGCGACGGCATCGTGACGGATCCCGACACGCGGCTCGTGATCAACCTCGCCTCGGGCGTGCGCTGGGAGCGGCTCACACCGCACAGCGACCCCAACATCGAGTTCCTCTACGTCGTGTACCCGGTCGGCGCGGAGTCGTGCCCGGAAGACGCCCTCGTCACTCACGGCGGCCGTGAGTACGGCTACGTGACGAGCGGGATGCTCGGCGTCCGGGTCGGTTTCGACGAGTACGAGCTCGGTCCCGGCGCGTCGATCGCCTTCGACTCCTCCTCACCGCACCGGCTCTGGGCGATCGGCAGCGAGCCCGTGCACGCGGTCTGGATCGTGATCGGCCGTGTGGCCGATCCGCGCACCGACACGGACTGAGCCGAGCGCTACGCCGCGGCGGCTTCGCGGTCGAGCCGCTGCCGCGCGGCCCGGAAGCGCGCGATCAGCTCGGGAGCCTGGTAAAGCACGAGCGCGAGCAGGATCAGTACCCCGATCGTCATGTCGGCGTATTCGGTGGGCTGCTGGAAGAGCGGGAGGACATTGTTGATCTCCGTGAGGAAGAGCGCCGCGAGCATCGTCCCGAAATACGATCCTTTCCCGCCGGCGAGGCTCGCGCCGCCGAGGACAGCCGCCGCGATGCTCTCGAGCGCCTGGTTGCCGATGATCGGCGAGCCGACCTGCACCTCGGCCGCGAGGAAGAAGCCGGCGAACGACGCCATCACCGAGCACACGACGAACGCGAGGAGGACGGTGCGTCCGGTCGACATCCCGAGCCGCCGCGAGGACGTGACGTCGAGGCCGACCGCGCGGAGCGCGAGGCCGGACCGCGTCCGGTACAGCCAGAGGTCGGCGAGCGCGGCGAGAACGACGACGCCGACGAATGCGAGCGGGAGGAAGCCGACGGTGGTGGTGAGGGCGTTGGTCGCGTCGGTCGAGATCGCGCCCTGCGGGTAGCCGCGAAGCAGCAGCGACACACCCTCGAGGACGCTGAGCGTCCCGAGCGTCGCGACGATCGAGGGCAGGCGCAGCACCCGGATGAGCAGCGTGTTGAAGATGCCGGTGGCGAGCCCGACGCCGACGAGCGCGAGTGCGCCGAGAACCAGGGCGGGGCCCGACGTGCTGGGCGTCATCGTGAACGACGCTGTGACGACGCAAAGGGTCATGAGCGCCGCGACCGAGATGTCGAAGCCGCCGACGAGGAGCGCAGTCGCCTGTCCCATCGAGACGAGGACGAGGGGCATCGCCGCGAGCAGCAGATTGTTGAGGTTCGCCTTGCCCAGGAACGTGGACTGATTCACCTCCGAATACGCGCCGAGGGCGACGATCAGTGTCGTCATCAGCGCGAGTGGCAGCCAGCCCCGCTTCACAGGTGCGCTCCTTCGCCGTCGCGGGCAGGCGACTTGACGCCCGCGCGCGAGCCGACGATCGCCTCGACGATCCGCCGCTCCCCGAGCTCGTGTCCGGGGATCTCCTGCACGATGCGCCCGCGCGACATGACCACGACGCGGTCGCACAGACCGGCGAGCTCGAGCGGGTCGCTCGACTTGACGATGGCGGCGAGGCCCTCGTCCGCCTTCGCGCGCAGCGCCTCGTAGATATCGAAGCGGGATCCGACGTCAACGCCTTGCGTCGGCTCCTCGGCGAGGATCACCTGGACGTCTCCGCGCAGGAACGGCCGGATGAGCGATACCTTCTGCTGGTTGCCGCCGGAGAGCGACTGGACGGGCTGCTCCGTCGACCCCATGCGGACGCGCAGGCGCTGGACGAGCTCGGCGATCGCGCTTCGCTCGCTGGCGCGCCCGACGACGCCCCAGCGCGCGAGCCGCCCCAGTACCTGGACGGTCGCGTTGGCGCGCACGCTCAGGATGGGGAACAGGGCCTCGCCGCGACGGTCGCCGCTGAGCAGAACGACACCGGCGCGCAGCGGCCCGAGCGGCGAGTGCATGTCGTACGCCACACCGTTGCACGACGCGCTGCCGGCCGCGTGTTCGACGCCCGCGAGCGCGCGCAGGAACTGCACCTGCCCGTTGCCCTCGGCGCCCGCGATCCCGAGGATCTCCCCCTTCCGCACGACGAGGTCGATTGGGCCGAAGCGCTCGCCGCGCAGCCCCGACACCGCGAGCACGACCTCGGCCTCCTTGGGCAGCGCGATCCGCTCCGGGAAGGCGACCTGCAGCGGCCGGCCGATCATGAGGGCGACGAGCCCCTCCTCGGAGACGGAGGCGTCGTCGAATGTTCCCTGGGCGACGCCGTCACGGAGCACCGTGACGCGGTCGGTGATCGCGAGCACCTCGGGCAGGCGGTGGCTCACGTACACGATGCCGACGCCCTCCCGCGCCTGCTCGAGCACGAGCGTGTGGAACTGCTCGATCTCCTCCGGCCCGAGCGCGGTCGTCGGTTCGTCGAGGAGCAGCACCTTCGGCCGAGTCAGCAGGGCCTTTGCGACCTCGAGGAGCTGCCGCTCGGCGAGCGAGAGCGAGCCCGTGACCGCCGTGACGGAGATGTCGAGCTTGAACGCCGCCAGCGTCTCCTCCGCCCAGTTCTGCATGCGCCCGTACGTCGGCCTGGCGTCGGCCGGCAGGGCGAGATAGATGTTCTCGGCCACCGACAGGCCGAGCACGTGCGAGTAGTCCTGGTAGGCGATGCCGAGCCCGAGCCGCCGGGCCGCGGCGGGAGAGTGGCGCTGGAGGCGGCTCCCCCCGATCTCCACGGTTCCCTCGTCCGGTGCGAGGAAGCCGCTCGCGATCCCGAGCAAGGTCGACTTCCCGGACCCGTTCTCCCCGACGAGGGCGTGGATCTCGCCTGCGCGGCAGTCGATGCTGACATCAGAGAGCGCTTGGACCGCTCCGAATGCCTTCGACACCCCACGAATGGACAGCACGCCGGGGCGAACGGGACCGGGACTCGACATTGCAGGAATCAGCTTCTGGTTCTGGATCGTCCTACGGATACATCTGGTGGAGCAGGCTCAGCGGGATCAGCGACGTCGGGGAGGCCGTGTCTGGATACCCCTTCGTGCACATGTCCCGCTTGGCCTGGTTCTGGAGCTGGATCGGGAGGACGATCGTCGGCGGGATCTTCGCCCCGGCGAGCTTCATCATGTCGGCGGTCAGGGCCTCGCGGATCTGCGAGTTGCCCGCCGTGTAGTAGAAGACCTTGAGCTTCGGGTTCTTCAGCTTGTCGGCGAGGCAGCCCATTCCGGACTCGTCGGTCCTGTAGGTGAACACGCCCTGGTAGGGGATGTTCGCGGCCTGGTACGCCGCGTAGCCGCCCTGCGACATGAACAGCGCGTCCTCGTAGCTCAGGCCGGCCAGGTCGGGGTACTTCGCGAGGATGCCGGAGACGATGCCCTGGACCTTCGAGGGATCCCAGTTCGTCGGGTCGTTCGCCACGACCTTGATCGACGGGGCGAGCGCCTTCTGCTCGCAGGTCTGCCAGCCCAGCGACAGCGGGTTGCCGGGGAAGCCGCCGAGGAAGGCGATGTTGCCCGACTTGACCTGCGTGTTCATCACGTAGGCGAAGACCTTGCCGAGCTTGCACGTGTCCTCACCGACCACCGTTGTGTAGTTCTGGCCGGGCCCGGACACGTAGCCCCAGGCGTACGTGGAGACCGGGATGCCGGCCTTCGTCGCCTGCTGGAACACCGGGAGCATCGCGTCGCCGAAGTCGGGGTAGGTGACGATCGCGCTCACGTGCTGCGCGATCATCGACTTGAAGTCCGCGATCGCCTGGTTCAGGTCGGAGTGCGCGCTCCTGTAGATGATCTTCCCGATCTTCGGATACGTGAGCGCCTGGAGGATGAACTCCATCTTCGACATCTGGCGGTAGGTGTTCTCGCCGAAGCCTTCGACGTATGCGACGGTGAGCTTGCCGCCCGTGCCGGTGCTACAGCCGTTGTTCTGCCAGCACTTGAGGGCGAGTGCGTAGTTGACGGTCTTCGTCGAACGTCCGAGGGCAGCCAGCGTGATGTTGCGGGCCGTCTTGTTCGCCGGAAGCAGGTTTGCGTGGAAGAGCGTGTGCGCGAGGGTGGTAGACGGCGCCGTGTAGCTCTCGCCGAAGCCCCCGCCGCTCCCCACCGTCGTGCCTCCGTGCCCCACGTAGCCCGAGGGGCCGGACACTGCAGAGTGCTTGGCGCCTGCGGTGCCGCTCGCGGCCACGACCAGACCGATCGCCGTCGCAGCCACGACCATCATCACCGTGAAAAACCGGCGATTCCGTCTCATCTGTTCCTCCTTACGTCGGTGCATCATTGACCGTTCTTCGACCAACCTTCGGCTCTCGTGCCTGCCCTTACCCGCCGGCCTGTGCCTCCCGTGGAGGCGGCTTGGCCGGTCGCAGCCCGCGGCTGAGCACCGCGGCGACGCGGTCGCCTGACACGACCATCCCCGCGATGATCGCGGCGCCGAAGACGATGTACTGCATCGCCGTCGACAGACCCATGATCACGAGCATCTGCGTCAGGAGCGTGAGCGCGAGCGCAGCGATCCACGTCGACGTCGCGCTCGCGAGCCCGCCCGAGAGCGAGGCGCCGGCGATCACCACCGCCGCGATCGGCGCGAGCAGGTACGCCGAGCCGAAGGCGGGATCGATGCCGATGCTCACGCCTGCGAGCAGGACAGCGGCGACAGCGTAGAGCGTGCCCGCCGCGGTGTAGGCGAGCACGATGTGCGTGCGGACGTGCAGCCCCGCCATCCACGCCGCTCTCGGGTTCGCGCCCACTGCCTGGAAGCGCCGCCCGGCCGCCGTGTAGCGCAGGGTGAGCGCGACCGCGAGCGTGATCGCGGCGCCGGTCCAGAAGACGCTGCTGATCCCGAGCGGTTTCGCGGTCGCCCAGGACGACAGCCCGCCCGGCACGTTCGGCTGGTTCGTCACCACGTCGCGCGAGTACTTGCTGCTCCACGCGAGGACGATCTGGCCCACCGCGAGCGTGACGAGGAGCGGGTTCAGCCGCAGGATCCCGACCAGCACGCCGTTGACGAGTCCCACGAGCACGCCGACGCCGAGGCAGGCGAGGATCGCAACGGGGAGCCTGTGGTCCGAGCCCGCTCCGACGCCTGCGATCAGGTTGCCGCCGAAGGAGATCACCCCGGGGGTCGAGAGGTCGATGCCCGCGTGCATGACCACGAGCATCTGGCCGAGCGCCGCGATGGCGAGGACGGTCGCCAGGGGGAGGACGTACGACCACGAGGTGCTCTGCAGAGCCGCGGGCGCGACGAACGCGGCGATCACGACGAGCGCGCCGGTGGCGAGCCACACGGGTAGAAAACGGGCCGCGACGACGGCGCTCGCGACGAACGCTCGACCGGGGGCGGTCAACACCCTCCCTTCGGGGTAGGGCGACGGTGATGGGCTAGCCGCGGCCAGGGGCCCATTGTTTGCAGTTGCGGCCAGCAGTGTCAATAGTGGCCGTACGGAGTTCGCGAATTGCCCGCCTTCTGTACATCCCAGCTGAACGCAAGTCTGGGCCAGATCGACCTCGATAGCGCGGACGTTCTCAAGGGAGTGCGTTGACGCGTCGCGATCGCGCCGTTTATGCTTGCTGGACAGTGAGGCAGCGCAAACAGCGGTTTAGTGCAGCCGAGCCAATGGCAGCCGCCTAGGTCGTTACCCCTCGGGCTCGGCCCGCGCCTCTGCGGGCCGACCTTGTCTACGACTACGCGCGAAAAGGAGAAAGCGAATGGCAACAGGGAACGTCGTCATCGTCGGCGGCACGCAGGGGCTCGGCCGCGAGCTCGCACAGTCCTATGCCGACGACGGCCGCGACGTGGTCGTGACCGGACGAGACCTCGCCCGTGCCGAGGCGGCCGCGAACGAGATCGGCGGCCACACCGGCGGCATCGCCTTCGATCTCGCCGAACCACACGCGATCGCGGATCGCCTGGCGGACCTGGGAACCGTCGACTACCTCGTGCTCGCCGCGATCGAGCGTGACACGAACACGGTGCGCGAGTACGACATCGCCAGCGCTCTGCGGCTCGTCACGCTCAAGCTCGTCGGCTACACCGAGGTGATCCACACACTGATCCCGCGCCTTGGCAACGACTCGGCAATCCTGATCTACGGAGGTCTTGCGCGAGACCGTCCCTATCCCGGCTCGACAACGGTCACAACTGTGAACGGTGGCGTGACGAGCCTCGTGCGCACACTCGTGACCGAACTCGCGCCCACCCGCGTCAACGCGCTGCACCCGGCGATCGTCGGCGATAGCCCGCAGTGGCGCGACATGCCGGCGGAGCGCCTACAGGCGCTTGTGGAGCGGACGCCGATCGGGCGTCTCGTGACGATGGCGGAGGTCGTGACCGCGTCGCGTTTTTTGCTCGAAAACCAGGCGATCAACGGCATCAACCTTGTCGTGGACGGCGGTTGGACGTGCGTGTGACGGGACCATCCGGTCTCGAGCGGATCGCAGCCGACGTTCTCGCACCAACGTAGAGACACAACAGGAGGAACAGATGTCGGACAAGAAGATCATCGCGGTCGCCGGGGCCACCGGCGCCCAGGGCGGCGGCCTCGCCCGCGCCATCTTGGCTGATCCCGACGGCGGGTTCGCGGTGCGCGCGTTGACGCGTGACCCGTCGAAGGACGCCGCGAGGGCGCTCGCCGACCGGGGGGCGGAGGTCGTGCAGGCGGACCTCGACGACGAGGCCAGCCTCACAGCAGCATTCGAAGGAGCCTACGGCGCGTATTGCGTCACGAACTTCTGGGAGCACTTCTCGGGAGACAAGGAGATCGAGCAGGCCGGCAACCTGGCCCGCGCGGCCAAGGCCACCGGCATCAAACACGCGATCTGGTCGACGTTCGAGGACACGCGCAAGTGGATCCCGCTCGACGACGACCGCATGCCGACGCTGCAGGGGCACTACAAGGTCGCGCACTTCGACGCCAAAGCGGAGGCCAACCACTTCTTCGCCGACCTGGACGTGCCGACGACGTTCCTCTTGACCTCGGGCTACTGGGAGAACTTCATCTACTTCGGCTGGGGACCGGCGCGCGGTAAGGACGGCGTGCTCGCCGTCACCTATCCGATGGGCGACAAGAAGCTCCCGACGCTCGCGGTCGAGGACATCGGCAAGTGCGCGTATGCGATCTTCAAGGCCGGCGCGGAATACATCGGCAAGACGGTGGGGATCGCAGGCGACCATCCGACCGGGGCCGAGATCGCCGCCGCGTTCACGAAGGCGCTTGGCGAGGAGGTGCGGTACAACGACGTCCCGGCCGACGTGTACCGGGGCTTCGGCTTCCCGGGCGCCGACGATGTCGGGAACATGTTCCAGTTCAAGCGGGACTGCAACGACGACTACTGCGGGGCGCGCAGCCTCGAGTTCTCGCGGCAGCTCAACCCCGAGATGCAAACGCTGGACGCCTGGTTGGCGCAAAACGTGAGCCGCGTCCCCCTGGGGTAGCCCGTCTCCACCAACGCTGAAATTCTCTACGAGGAGGATGCAAGATGACCGACACAAGCCCGCACGCCGAGGACTTCGTTCCGGGCCGGCCGATCGTATTTCGCAACGGCATCGTGATCACCGTCGACACCCCCGGCGTGATCCTCGGCGGCGACGTGCTGATCACGGGCGACACCATCACCGCAGTGGGCAAGGCCCTGCCGGTGCCGGATGGCACCGTCGAGATCGATGCGAGCGCCGGCATCCTGATGCCCGGCATGGTCGACACCCACCGCCACATGTGGCAGACCGCTCTGCGCGGCTACGGCGGCGACTGGGCGCTCAGCCAGTATTTCGTCTTCTACTACCTGCAGCACGGGCAAGTCTTCCGCCCCGAGGACATCTATGCGGGCAACCTGCTCAGCGCGCTCGAGTCGGTCGACACCGGAGTCACGACGACGCTCGACTGGTCGCACGCGCTGCGAACGCCGGACTACGCCGAGGCGGCGTTGCAGGCCTTCGACGAGATCCCGGGCCGTTTCGTGCTCGGTTACGGCAACTACCTCGGAGGCGCTTGGGACTGGATGAACACCCCCGAGTTCGATCGCTTCGTGACGCAGCACTTCTCGAGCCCGACCGACATGCTCGGCCTGCAGATCGCCTTCGACGTGACCGGTGCCGAGGACTTTCCCGAAAAGGCGGCCTTCCAGAAGGCTCGGGACATGGGCCTACGCGTCACGACCCACGCCGGGGTGTGGGGCGCGACGACCGACATCGGCATCGATCAGATGTACGACGCCGGGTTCATGACGCCGGAGATCACCTACGTGCACTGTGCGACCCTCAAGCCCGAGAGCTACCAGAAGATCGCGGCGACCGGAGGCACCGTGTCGGTGGCGTGCGAGAGCGAGCAGAGCGCGGGTCAGGGGTATCCGTCGACCTGGGAGCTGCGCAAATACGGCATCCCGGCCTCGCTGTCGATGGACACCAGTGTCTGGTGGAGCGCGGACTTCTTCTCGGCCATGCGCGCCACGCTGAGCGCCGACCGCTCCCGCGACCACCTCGAGGCTCACGCCAAGAACGAGACCATCACGGCCAACCGGCTCCGCGCCGAAGACGTCGTCTGGATGGCGACCATGGGCGGCGCGAAGTCGCTCGGCATGGAGGACAGCATCGGCTCGATCGCCCCGGGCAAGAAGGCCGACCTGTTGCTGATCAAGAACGACCAGTCGCCGGCCATGACGCCGATCCTCCACCCCTACGCCCATGTGGCGTACCAGGCAGGCACCGCCGATGTGCACACCGTCGTCGTCAACGGCCGTGTGCTCAAGTACGACGGCACCCGCATCGGCCTCGACATCGCGCCGGCGCGGGATGCCGTGGCGAAGTCGGTCGAGTACGTGCGCTCGCAGCTCGGTGAGCAGGCCTGGGAGGAGGGCATGCACCCGGTGCTCGAGCCCGCGGCCGAGATCGAGAACCCGTACAAGTACACCAAGGGAACAGCGACGGCCAAAGCGCAAGGCTGAGCGTCGAGCCCGGCGGCTGAGGCTACTGCCGAGCGGCCCGACGATGTTTGTCGGGCCGCTCGGTGGGTCATCGCACGATCGCGGCTTCCCCCGGCCGTGGGAGAGACGACGTTAGTTAAGACCGGTCAGCTGTTCAGTGACTATCGGTTCGAATTCGTAGTCGTCGAGCAGGGAATGGAATCGGAATCGGAGCTTCTAAGCGGGTTCGCTCTTAATTCGGTTGCTCAGCGGTTGATTCGCTCTTGACGACGCGCCCACCTCAAGCAGGCGCGGCGTCTTCCATCTCCCTGGGCATGCCCGCGAAGTTGATGCGGCGAATCCACGCGGCAAACAGTGGATCGACAACCCGCTGTTTGCGTCCTTCGGCCTCCAGGTCCGCCGTTGCGACCAGCTGCTTGACAGACCACTGGGCGTTGGGCTTTTCGAGGTCCAGACGGGCAAGGACGCTTGCCTTGTACGGAGAACCGTGACCGGCGATCACAGCCCGCATGGTCTTCTGATGGTTGACGGACAGCTTCCTCCATGCTGCATCGAACTCTGGTTCGAGCTCGTCGAGCGCCGTCGCGTAAGCGCGTCTCCAGCTGTCGAGCGTCGCCGTGTCGCCCTGCTCGACCTGTTCCCAGAGGTGATAGGCGAGCAGCATCGACCGCTGCGGATGGCCATCCGCAGCGCTGAGCAGAGGATTTAGTGCCTCGCCGACGTTCCTGTCGGTCTGTGCGAACCGCTCTGCGATGTACGCCGCGAGATCTTCATACGGGAGGCGGCCGAGCCGCATCGGTACAGCCGATCCGTAGAGCGGCCTGGACCTGTCCTCGAACAGCTGCTTCATCAGTCCGGGCTCGCTCCCTGCGAACACGTAGGACGCGAACGCTGCCTGATGCTGGAAGTGGCTCCTCATGATCCCGTCGAGGTTGGGGATGTTGTTCACGTCCTGGAACTCGTCCAGCGCGATGAACGCGCGGTATCCGCCCTGCTCGTCCAACCGCTGCGGCAGGTCGAGCAACGCATGTAGGGCAGCAAGCGGCTCGACGTCTTTTGGGTTGAGCTGAATCTTCGCGCTGATCCCAAAGGCCCCCAGTGACAGGCCGAGGCCAGTCTGCTGCAGCCAGGCCTCGATCTTCCCGTGCATGGAGCCCTTGAGCGCCGCGGCGTACGCCCGCTCGACACGGATCGTCACATCGGCGATCGAGACGACGCGATAGAGGTCGACCAGGATCGGGATTAGGCCCTCGTGCGTTCCGCCCTCCTGGAGGGCGCGCTTCAGGAGGCTCGTCTTTCCGTACTTCCTGGGCGCGTACAGCCGCACGTAGTGGCCGCCGATTGCCTTTGTGAGCAGGTCGTGGGTCTCCTGATCCCTGTCGATGATGTCCTCCGGGGCAAGAGGGTGGGAGTAGACGAAGGGGTTGACGTCGGTGATCACCGGCCCAGCGTAGCAAGCGAGTATAGTCCTGTCATACCTGGAAGTATGGCGAGGTTATACTTCTCCAGAGCCCTCTCGGGCAGGCTCACCGTAAAGTATAGTGTGTTCATACCCGAGGGTATAGACTGGCTATACTTGATCGTGATCGAGGCCCAGCTCTCTCACGCACCGGGACACGGACGTCGGGCTTGCAGGTCGATGTCGGGCTCGTCGCGTGTCGGCTGAAATCGACGTCGACGTCCATGTCGGTCAGCGCCAGCTCGATTACGGTCGGATCGGCTGCGTCGGCCCGGCCGAGGTCGGACATGTC
>Ga0307374_10006663_pt1 | contig 18062 bp, 17 predicted proteins | sample OX3MG_FD_202532 | JGI IMG/M metagenome (GOLD analysis project Ga0307374, IMG submission 202532) | Soil microbial communities from Risofladan, Vaasa, Finland - OX-3 | ecosystem: Environmental > Terrestrial > Soil > Coastal area > Acid sulfate soil | place: Finland: Risofladan, Vaasa | collected... | reverse complement strand
TGGCATTCGGGGCATGCCGTGGGGGGATCCTGAACGGCGAATCCCCCGCAGTGGGGACATACACGCGCCTGCCAACAGGCCCGATCGCCACCCTCTTCCGGGACTTCGCCATCTCGGCTCATGACCCCAACCGGGAACGGATGTGGGCGCCGGGCGGAGGCCGGGGAGGCTGCCATGGGGAAGAGTCTCCCACCCCTGGCACGCTCCAGGACGTCCGCCGGCTCCCCGCCGGCTCCGCCGCAACTGGACGAGACGGGACGACTCCAAGTTTCCCCGACGGACAGCTCCGGCCGACCCCCAACTGGGTTCGAAGACTGGTAGCTGCGACCAGCCCAGGAGCGGACCTCGACACGATCGGGGCCCCAGCCCGATCTGCCACGCCGGGCTGGAGCGGGCCCGACCCGAGCCGCTAGTCTGAGCTGGTGAGCGCCGAGCCATCCGCCCCGCCTCGTCCGGCCGGCGCCAGGCCGCCCGAGCTGGTCCAGTCCCGCCGGTGGTACTGGGCGTTGCTGGCGATCTCGCTCGCTGGTGGCCTCGACGTGGCCCAGTTTCTGGCCACCAATCGATCCATGTTCAACGCCGCCCCGGACCGGGCTGCGGGATCGGTCTTGGGGCTGCTCCTCTGGCTCATGCTGGCCGCCGTGGCGGGGCGAGGGACGACTGCCCTCAGCTCTCCTCGGCTCGCCCGGGGGACCGTTGCCGTGGCGGGGATCGTCGCGGCGGGGAGCCTGGGGCTGGCCGCGGTCCACGCGGCCGCCCACGTGGGTGGGCTCCGTCCTGCCCTCGGCGCGGTCCTCGGGGTTGCCGCTTTGGGGATCGCGGTCGCAGCCGTCCGGAGCTGAGACTCTTCAAGACGCCCGAGTTCAGCCCGGGAACCACGTCTCTTGTCCGGACTGCCGCCAGCTCAGTTAGGCCAGCGATGGCAGGAGGAACCCGTCAACGTCTCCTAAGCTTGCCGTGATGCGGCCCTGGTACCCAATCCTAGTTGGAGCGGTGGCCCTGCAACGGGTAAGAGAGCTCGCCCTCTCGCGCCGCCAGGAAGCGGCTCGACCGGGTCCCCGGGCCGCCTCGGGCAGCTATCCATTGATGGTCGCGGCCCACACCGCACTGATGGTCCTGCCTCCCCTCGAGGCTCGCTGGCGCGGGCGGCGGCCGCAGCGCCCTGGCCTCTGGGTGGGGCTGCTGGTGGCAGCCACCGGCCTGCGCTGGTGGAGCATCCGAGCGCTCGGCGCGCAGTGGAACGTCCGGGCCGCGGTTTCCCCGGATCTGGTTCCGGTCACCGTCGGCCCCTACCGCTGGATCCGCCACCCCAACTACCTGGCCGTGGTCCTGGAATTCGCGGCCCTGCCGATGGCCGGCGGCGCCTGGATGAGCGCAATCGGACTCTCGGCTCTGGACGGGGTCGTTCTTTGGGATCGCATCCGGGCCGAGGAGTCCCTGCTCGAGCGAGCCAGCGGCTATGTCGAGGCCTTTGCCGGCAAGGCCCGCTTCATTCCGGGGATCTTCTGAGGGTCGCCATTTCGACCGCCACCCCCGGGCCAAAGGCCAGCCCTAGGCCCAAGCCCAGAGGGCCGTTGGGGAGCTCGGACAGCACCACCAGCAGCGAGGCTGAGGAGAGGTTGCCGTAGCGGCTGAAGGCCGTCCGAGACGGCTCCAGCGCGCCCTCCGCAAGTCCCAGGCCGCGCTCCACCGCGTCGAAGATCCGCGGACCCCCGGCGTGGACCGCGAAGAAGTCGTAGTGGCCCTCGCCGAAGCCGGCCAGCGCACCCCCTAACTCGACCTCGATGAGTCGCGGAAGGCGGCGATCCAGGACAGGATGGAACCCATCATCACGGAGGTCGAACCCCAACAGAAGCTCAGTGCCCGGAATCAGCCGAGTTCCGGTGGCGGCGACTTCTAGTCCCCCCGGCTTCCCAGTCAACAGCGCGGCCGCCGCCCCGTCCCCGAACACCATCGCCGCGGTCAGATTGTCCATCGACTTATCGTGGGGCTGGAAGTTCAAGGAGCAGAGCTCCACACACACCACCAAGGCCCGGTGGGTCGGCTCCAGGCGCAGATGGCGGTGCGCGGCTGCGATCGCGGCCCCTCCCCCGGCGCAGCCGAGCTCGGTCAAGGGGACCCGGATCGCGTCGCCCCGTAAGCCCAGGCGATTGGCGAGGCTCACGTCCAGCCCCGGCACCATGTAGCCGGTGCAGGAGACCGCGAAAATGATGTCGACCTGGTTCGGCGCGATGTCGGCCTCGGCCAGGGCACGCCGCGCCGCCAGTTCCCCCAGACGGGGAGCCTCCTGCCGATAGAGCGCCATCCGCTCCCCCAAGGATCGGGGCGCGAAGACCTGGTCGACCGGCTGCACCGTGTAGCGGGTGACCGCGTCCAGGGCAGCGCTTCGCAAATGGGGCCAGGTCTGGCTCAAGGCGTCCAGACTGGCCTCGGGGCTGAGTTCGTGCTCAGGGAGCGCCACGCCAAATCCGGCAAACCGGGTCATCGCGAAGTGACCCCGAGCAGGGCGGCCCAGTCCCGCGGGCCGACCGAGCCAAGCGACCGGCTGCCGTCATTCACGCTCAGCAGGGCTTGGAGCGCTTCGGGCCGCCGCCCGGCGCCGGCGATCGCGCGGCGGCTGAGCCAGGCCGAACCGGAGAGGCGGCGGGCCAGGCCGGCGACGAACCACCGGCGCCGCCACTGCGCCCCGGCCCAGGCTCGGTATTTTGCCGCCGCCCCGTCCGGATCATGGCTCAGGAACCTCGCCAGCGCCTGGGCCTGGGCGAACCCTGCGCTCATCGCGTCGCCGGTGAGTGGATCCAGGAAGCCGGCGGCGTCTCCAGCCAGGAAGACTCTCCCCGCCGCCACCTGGCGAGGTCGCAGGTTGAAGGGTCCGGCCCCGGTCAGACGCCCCAGCAGAGGAGCCCCCGCCAAATCGGGGTGGGCCCTCTCGAGCATCGCTCGGTAAGTCTGCTCGCCGCTCAGGCCGGGGTCCCGCAGGTGCCCCCTGGCGCCCAGCACCGCAAGCAGGACCTCACCCGGACCAACCGGGGCCAGGTAGGTCTCGAAGTCCCCCCACAACCCGACCTCGACGTCCCGCCCGACCCGCTCTACCGCCAGGTGGCCGACCACTCCGTACCTTCGCCTTCCTCTCGAAGGGCGCCACCAGCCGAGCATGCGCGCCACCGAGGAGCGCATCCCATCCGCCGCCACCAGGGCCGACCCGACAAGCGTGCCGGCGGTGGTGTCCACCTCAACCCGATTGGCAAAGGGTCGCACCGCGGTGACCCGGATTCCCGACTTGACCGAGGCCCGCTCAGCCAGCAGCGCGTCGAGGCGGGTGCGCCGGACCCCGAAGCCGCGGCCGTCGGCAAATTGGGCGCGGGCGGTCTCCCCGCCCGCCGTCGAATAGCGCACGCCCAAGAGCGGCGGAAAGCCGGACGCCCCTAGGTCCACTCCAAGCTCCCTCAGGAGGCGGGCACCGGAGGGCATCATCCCCTCCCCGCAAGGCTTGTCGCGAGGGAATGTCCCCGCCTCCAAGACCGTGGCTCCGGGGAGCATCAAGCCCAGTGCCGAGCCGACCGGTCCACCCCCGGCGACGATGATTCCGCCGTTCATTTCTGAAGGCGACGCTAACAGAGCCGCGGCCGCCCGCGAGCAGCTTCAGTCGCGGCCGCGGAAGCCCGCGTCCGACCCCGGGAACCCACCCGTGCCGGTAGGCTGGGGCTGTGGATCTCCTCTTGGTCGTGGGGCCCGGCGACTTGCCGGAGCGGATTCTCGCCAAGGCCCGCCAGGTGGTGCGGTCGCCGAGCTCACCTCTGGACCAGGGGATGGTCGCCAAGCTCCAGGAGCGGCATCCTCGGCAGGTCAGCGTGGTGGCTCCAGTCGACCTCGAATCTGGACTGGCCGCCGCCCAGCAGCTGCAGCGGGCCGGATTCTCGGTCACCCTGATCGCCGATCAGCCGTCAGTTCCGGGTAACGGAATCGAGCACCGGCCCTTCAGTGACCCTGGGGCCACGATGGAGGCCGCCAACTCCCTGCTTGACCTGGTTGGCAACACCCCGCTAGTCCGGCTCGATCGCATCGGCAGGGATCTCGAGTGCCACCTCCTGGCCAAGCTCGAGTTCCTCAACCCGGGTGGCAGCGTGAAAGATCGACCGGCGCTCGCGATGATCGAAGCGGCCGAGTCGGCGGGTCTGCTGAAGGCGGGCGGCACCATCGTGGAGCCGACCTCCGGAAACACCGGCGTCGGTCTGGCGGTGGTGGCGGCTCGCCGCGGCTACCGCTGTGTGTTCGTGATGCCCGACAAGATCGCCGCCGAGAAGATCGACCTGCTGCGCGCCTATGGGGCCGAGGTCGTGGTCTGCCCCACCACGGTCGCGCCGGAACATCCTGACTCCTACTACTCGGTTTCCAACCGGCTGGTGGGCGAGATTCCGGGCGCCTACAAACCGGACCAGTACAGCAATCCCGCCAATCCGGCCGCCCATCAGGCCACGACCGGACCCGAGATCTGGCGCCAAACAGGGCGCCGGGTCACCCATTTCGTGGCCGGCATCGGCACTGGGGGCACCATCTCCGGGGTGAGTCATTTCCTGAAGGGAGTCAACCCCGCAGTGCAGGTCGTCGGGGCCGATCCCGAGGGCTCCGTCTACTCGGGCGGGACCGGACGCCCATACCTGGTCGAGGGCATCGGCGAGGACTTTTGGCCAGCCGCCTACGACCGCGCCGCCGTCGACCGGGTGGTGGCGGTCAGTGACCGCGACTCCTTTCTCACCGCCCGAGCCCTGACCCGAGACGAGGGAATCCTGGCCGGGGGCTCAGCCGGCACCGCCGTGTGGGCCGCACTTCAAGTCGGACGCGAGTTAGGTCCCGACCAGGTGGTGGTGGTGCTGATCCCGGACTCCGGGAGGGGTTATCTCTCCAAGCTCTACAACGATGCCTGGATGGCTGATTTCGGCTTCCTGCGAGCCAGCGGGCGGAGCGCCGCCGACGTCCTCGCCGCCAAGGGTCGGCAGCTGCCCCCACTGGTCCACGTTCACCCCGACGAAACGGTGCAGTCGGTCATCCAGTTGCTCCGCGAGTACGAGGTGTCGCAGGTCCCGGTGGTGAAGGCCGAACCTCCCCTCGCGGCCGCCGAGGTGGTGGGCGCGGTTCAGGATCGCGAATTGTTGGAGGCGGCCTTCCACGACCCCAGCCTCCTCTCGCGTCCGGTTGGTGAGGTGATGGGACCGCCCTTGCCGACGATCGGGGGCGGAACCTCATTGGAGCTCGCGGTCACCCGCATGGAGCGCAGTGGGGCCGTCCTGGTCCTGGAGGATGGTCATCCGGTGGGCATCCTCACCCGGTCGGACATCCTGGGCGCGATGCTGGGTCGCTCGACCCGGTGACAGGGGCCGAGCCCGGCTTCGAGACTCGAGCCATCCACGCGGGCCAGGAACCCGACCCGGTCACCGGCTCGGTGGTGCCCGCCGTTCACCTCTCCACGACCTTCCGGCAGTCAGCCGTGGGAGCCCATCAGGGGTTCGAGTACTCCCGCTCGGGAAACCCCACCCGGCAGAGCCTGGAGTCCCAGCTGGCCAACCTGGAAGGGGCAGGCTTCGGATTCGCCTTCGCGAGCGGGTTGGCGGCTGAGGACGCCGTCCTTCGAGCCCTGGTCCCGACCGGGGGTCACATGGTCCTCAACAGCGACGCCTACGGGGGCACTTTCCGGCTCGTCGACCGGATCCACTCCCGGAGCGGGGTTGCTTACGACGTCGCCGACGCCGACGACCTCGACTCTTTGGCCCGTGTCTGGCGCGACGCGACCGCGCTGGTCTGGGTTGAGACCCCCAGCAATCCGCTCCTTACCATCACCGGCATCGCCGGGGTGGCCGAATTCGCCCACGCCCGCGGCGCCCGGTTGGTGGTGGACAACACCTTCGCCACCCCTTACCTCCAGAACCCGCTGGCGCTGGGAGCGGACGTGGTCGTCCACTCCACGACCAAGTACCTGGGAGGTCATTCCGACGTGGTCGGGGGCTTCGTCGCCGTCAACGACCCCGCCCTGGCTGATCAGATCGGATACCTGCAGAATGCCACCGGTGCCGTCCCCAGCCCTCTCGACTGCTATCTGGTCCAGCGGGGGGTCAAGACGCTCGCGGTCCGGATGGACCGGCACTGCCGCAACGCGGAGGCGATCGCCACCTTCCTGCAGGGTCATCCGATGGTCGCCGAGGTTTTCTATCCCGGGCTGCCCGAGCACCGCGGCCACGAGATCGCAAGCCGCCAGATGCGCCAGTTCGGGGGGATGGTCTCCTTCCTCCACCGAGGCGGGGAGGCGGCCGCCGTCGCCACTGTCGGTTTGACTCGTCTTTTCACCCTGGCCGAGTCCCTCGGCGCGGTCGAGTCCCTGATCGAGCATCCGGCTCGGATGACCCACTCGTCGACGGCTGAATCCCCCCTCGCGGTCGCTCCCAACTTGATCCGGCTTTCGGTCGGACTCGAACTCCTCGACGACCTCGTCCAGGACCTCGACCAAGCCCTGGACGGCTGACCCTAGGGCGCCCTATTCGGGACGTCGCCGCGACTCCCGGGTGAGCGCCGACCAGCGCCGTCGAGCCTGCTGACGAAGGGCCTGGTCGCCTTGCCGAGCGGCGAGCGAAGCCAGCTCCCGCTGCAGCTTGCGCCAACTCTCTAGCCGAGCCGCTGAAATCCGTCCCGACGCGATCGCCGCTGTCACCGCACAGCCCGGTTCGGTGCCGTGGTGGCAGTTGCCAAACCGGCAGCTGGCTGCCAACTCCTCCAGGTCCGAGAAGGTCTGGGCCAGGCCCTCGGCGGCGTCCCAAAGGCCCAGCGCGCGCATCCCCGGGGTGTCCAGCAGCACCCCACATTCGGGCACCACCAGCAGCTGACCGTGGCTGGTCGTGTGCCTTCCCTTGCCGTCCCGCCGGGTGGCCCCGACAGCCATAAGACCCCGCCCGGCCAGGGCATTGATCAATGACGACTTGCCCACGCCGGAAGGCCCGAGGACGGCCACCGTGCGGCCCGGGGCGAGGTGCTCGCTGGCCAGCTCGGCGAGCCCCAATCCGGTCGTGGAGCTGACCGCGCGCACGTCAACCCCGATGGCGATCGCCCGGGCCCAACCGATGGCCCGGCGAAGCTCGGATGCCGGCATTTGGTCCGCCTTGGTCAGGACCACGACCGGAATCGCTCCGCTCTGCCAGGCGAGGGCCAGGTACCGCTCCAGACGGGCTGAGCTGAGCTTGACCTCCAGCCCGCAGGTGATGAAGACGCGGTCGACGTTGGCGGCTATCACTTGGGCAGCAGCCTCGGGCCCGCTCCGGTCGCGAACGAATGCCGTTCGCCGGGCGAGCACCGACAGCACCAGCTCCCGGTCGCCGGGGTGACGCCCCGGCCCAACCACGGCCCAATCGCCGGTAGCGACCAGCAGGTGGAGCGCATCGGCGCGCCCAGGCTCCGGGCCAAGTACCGTGCAGACTCCGCGGTCGACCCGGGATACGCGGGCCGGTCGACCCGCTCCCGGACCGAGCCGGTCGAGCTCCTCCTGCCAGGCCGAGTCCCAGCCCAGTACGGCCAGGGAATCCACTCCCAGGGGACGATCAGCGATCAAGCGGCTGCCTCCGAAATGAAGGTGCCTGCCGTCAGGATCCCTTGATCAGCGAGGGCTGAGCACCCAGGTGTTGCCAGCTGGACGGTTCGCGCGCGGGGCCAGCGAGAGTAGGACGTTCATCCGGCTCACCTCCGCACTTACCTGGGCTTCCGTCTCGAGGCGGTGAGCTTAGCGGTCGGCCCTTGCCGCGCGCAACAATGGGGTCACCCGGCCGGCGCCGCTCGGCGGACTCGGGGGTGGGCAGTGGCGGCAGCCTCGCCTGCCCTGACCTGGAGGAGTTTGGATGGGGATCGACGTGACTCCGACCGGGTCTCGCGGCACCCGGTCCCCGCGGCTGCTGAATCGGCTCCTCGCCCCGTTCATGAAGCTACAGATCGCCAAATACCGACGCAACCAGGGACCCGAGCAGCCCCACATGATGGGCTTCCCCGCCCTCATCTTGACCACCCTCGGAGCCCGCTCCGGGCAGCTCCGCACGGTTCCCCTGGGGGGCTTCCCCGATGGCGAACGGGCCTGGCTGGTGGTCGCGTCAGTGGGCGGAGCGGCCCGGCACCCGGCCTGGTTCCTCAACATGGCCCGCCATCCGGACCAGATCTGGGTCGAGGTCGGCCCCCACAAATACAGAGTGGAAGCCCAATCACTCAGGGGCGAGCAGCGGGAGGCGGCCCTGCGCCGGATCAGCTCGATCGCACCTCGGTACGGCGAGTATCAAAAGAAGACCGACCGCGAGATCCCCATCATCCGGCTCAGCGTCCAAGACTGATCCCGCCTCTTGACCCAGGTCCCTTGACGCCCGAACCCTCTCCGAGGATGGGTGCTGGTAGGATCGGCGACGGCCTGGAGAACTCCGAGTTCCGTTCGGCCGGGACTGCCGGGCCCGAGGGCTGATATGGCTGACATCCGAATCGACGGCGACGACTTGGTGCTAGTCTTGGGCCGACTTGAGAAGGTCGAAGGGGTGCACGGCGACATTCGCGTACCGCTAACCTCCGTCCGGGAGGTTGAGGTCGTCGACCATCCCCTTGAGTTCATCCACGGGCTCAAGCTCGCCGGAGCCGGGATACCCGGGGTGACTGCCATGGGCACCTGGGTGAGTTCCGACGGCCGGACTTTCGCCGCCGAGCACCACGCCAGCCGAGGAATCGTGGTCCACCTTGAGGGCCAGACCTACGCGCAGCTTGTAGTCGGTTCAGCCGACCCGGAGGCGCTCGCGGCCCGGGTTCAGGCAGCCCTGCCGGGACGCGCAACCTAACTGGCTGACGGCTCCCCGCCTACGCCAGCCTGATTGGGCCCCGAACACGGGCCAACCAAACCGAACCTAGGCGGCCGGTGATTCACCCGGAGCACCGGCCACACGGTTGTATCTCGCAGCTGTCTGCCTGAGATGTTCGAGGAGCTCCGGATAGCCTTCCGGATTCTCGATGTCAAAATCGACCCCCAACATTCCCAGCCATGCGGCAAGGGCCTGGGGAGAATCTGAACTCAGCTCGACCCGGCAGCTGTTCTCGCTGATCGGCTCGATGACCAGCTGCTGAGGCAACCGCGGGAGGATCGCTTCGGCACTCGCACGAGCGATCACGCTGGCCCGATACGGCCAGGCCAGACTGATGCCCTTGATCAAGTCGGCTGCCGGATCGTCGTCGGGGAGTTTACGGGGTACGAATCGGCGTCCGGCGTGGTTAGGTACGAGGCGGATCCGATCGACCCTAAATGTGCGCCACGCGTCGCGGCTTGGGTCCCAGCCGACGAGGTACCAGCGTCGTCCAGCATTGACGAGCCGGTAGGGCTCAACGTCGCGACTGCTCTCGGTACCGTCGTGACGTCGATAGTCGAACCGGATCTGGACCTGGTCGCGGCACGAACTGGCAATGGTCGTCAAGGTGTCGGCCGGGACCGCCGGACCGGAGGCGGGTGCTTGCACGGAATACGTCTCCAGCGCGCTCACCCGGCGCCGGAGTGTCGCGGGAAGCAGTTGCTGCACCTTCGCCAAGGCGCGTACCGAGGCCTCCTCGATCCCACACACCGACCCTCCTGCCCCGCTCCGCAATCCCAGGGCCACGGCGACCGCCTCCTCGTCGTCGAGTAGGAGGGGTGGGATGGCAGCGCCGGTCCCGAGCCGATATCCGCCCGCAGCACCGATGGTGCTGTCGACCGGGTACCCCAGTTGGCGTAGGCGCTCGACGTCCTTGCGAACCGTCCGACCGGAAATCCCGAGACGCTTGGCGAGTTCGGTGCCGGTCCAGTCGCGCCGGCTTTGGAACAGCGACAGGAGGCGGAGCAGCCGAGCCGAGGTTTCGAGCACCCGCCAATAATGCCAGAGAATTAGGAACGAAGCGTGCCTAGATCGGCGTTAACATCTCCCTATGCCCCAAAACAGCGAGATCAAACCCTTCCGAATAGATATCCCCCAGGCCGAAATCGATGACCTCCGAGCCCGTCTCGGGCGCACCCGCTGGCCCGATGATCTGTCCGGGGTGGGCTGGGAACTAGGCGTCCCCCTGGACTACTTGAAAGGGCTCGCCGAATACTGGGGCGGCACCTACGACTGGCGCGGTCAGGAGGCTGCCCTGAACCAGTTTGCCCAGTTCACCACCACCATCGACGGCCAGAACATCCACTTCCTCCACGTGCGATCGGCGGAGCCCCAGGCGCTGCCGCTACTCATCACCCACGGGTGGCCCGGATCTATAGCCGAGTTCCTCGACATCATCGGGCCCCTCGTCGACCCAGCCGCTCACGGTGGCGACCCGGCAGATGCCTTCCATGTGATCGCCCCTTCGATCCCTGGCTTCGGGTTCTCCGGCCCGACGCACGAGAGGGGATGGAACACACTCCGCGTCGCCCACGCCTGGGTGGAGCTGATGAGCCGCCTCGGATACGAGCGCTATGGCGCCCAGGGCGGAGACACAGGCGCCATGGTCTCGCCGGAGCTGGGTCGAATTGACCCGAAACATGTCATCGGCATCCATGTCAACAGCCTGGTGACCTTCCCCTCCGGACAGGCCGACGAGATGAAGGACCTCCGCGACGGCGATCTACAACGTCTTGAGCTCATGCAACGTTGGCAGAACGACTTGTCGGGGTACGCCATCCTTCAGTCCACCCGCCCCCAGACGCTCGCTTACGCGCTCACCGACTCCCCCGTCGGTCAGCTCGCCTGGATCGTCGAGAAGTTCAAGGACTGGACCGACCCCGCCCGGGAACTCCCGGAGCACGCCGTCGACCGTGACCGGCTCCTCACCGACGTCAGCATCTACTGGTTGACGGCGACGGCGGGGTCCTCCGCCCGCCTCTACTACGAAGGCGCCAAAAGCTGGGGCCAGACAAGTGAGCCCTCCGCTGTTCCCACCGGTGTCGCGGTCTTTCCAATGGACGTCACAATCAGACCCATCGCCGAGCGTGAGCACAACGTCGTGCGCTGGACCGAGTTCGACCGGGGCGGACACTTCGCCGCTATGGAGACGCCCGACCTTCTCGTTGCTGACGTGAGGGCGTTTTTCCGGCCGCTCCGCTGAGCACCCCCCCGCCGAGTGGGCCTGAGTGCAGATCGAGGCCCAGACCCGCGGGGCAAGGTCCTATCGGAACCCCGACGCCATCTTGCGTCACGCCCACGACGGCGGGTACTGCATCGCCCGACACGGACCACCAGTCCAAAGATCGCGAGCTGGTGCTGCGTCGAGCCTGGCCTCAGACCTACCAGAAAAGGACTTCGGGACTCGAGCTCCGGCATCGCTCGCCCGACCAATTGGCCAGATAGCGCCAGCCCATCGATGTCCCAGCTCGCAATCGATTGAGCGCAGGGGCCGCCCTGCCGCGCTCATGTCTCAGGTCTCCAGCATCACTCCCGGGATGCTCATTGCCGACGCCACAGGGCTCCTTGACGACGCGGACTTCCCCCCGGCACCTGGGTGGTGGCCTGACCCCCGACTAGCCGAATCGCCATCTTCGGGGGCTCTCCCATCCCGCTGGTTCTGGGCACCCCTCCGCGAGGTTCTCCCGCGCGATACCGGGCTCCAGGCGTTGAAGCCACAGCTCAGCCGCCGAGATACGACATCTCGGGCTTGCTGCCCACCGGGCGCAGGGTTTGGCTCGAACGGAGCTCGGAATACCGGTCGGTCCGCCGCTCCCACAACGTCTTCAGCTCGGCCGTTAGCGTCGCCTGGTCGGCGCCTGCTCGCAGCTGGGCACGGATATCGTGCCCCTGGCTGGCGAAAAGACAGGTGTGCAGACGGCCGTCTGCGGTTAGCCTGAGCCGGGAGCAGGCTCCGCAGAAGGGGGCCGTCACCGAGCTGATCACCCCGATCTCGCCCGCGCCGTCGCGATACCGATAACGCTGGGCGACGTCGGCGGCGTGGGCCGCCGCCACCGGCTCCAGTGGCCAGTGGGAATTGATCACTTCGAGGAGCTCGGAACTGGGGACGACCTCCTCGGTGCGCCAGCCGTGGCTCTCCCCCACATCCATGTATTCGATCAGGCGCAGTGTGTGGCCGTGCTCCCGGGCAAAGGCCGCCAACTCCACGACCCCCTGATCGTTGACGCCCTTCCGCACGACCGCATTCAGCTTGATCGGCCCCAGGCCGGCCTGGGCGGCCGCCTCAATGCCGGCCAAAACCGGTTCGATCGGCAGCGACACCCCGTTCATGAGCTGAAACACGGTCGGGTCGACCGAGTCCAGGCTCACGGTGACCCGCCCAAGCCCGGCCTCGGCCAGGGGGCCAGCCCACCGTGACAGCAGCGCCCCGTTGGTGGTCATGGCGATGTCAGTGACTCCGGCCACCTCCCCAAGCATCCCCACCAGGGTCGGCAAGCCGCGCCGGAGCAGTGGCTCGCCCCCGGTGAGCCGGATTTTCGTCACCCCCAGGGTGCTGGCCGCGCCAACGACGAGGGCGATCTCCTCGAAGGTGAGGATCTCGGAGCGGGGCAGAAACCTGAATCCGGGCCCGAAGACCTCCTTGGGCATGCAGTAGGTGCAGCGGAAGTTACAGTGGTCGGTGACCGAGACCCGGAGGTCGCGAAGAGGCCTTCCCAGGAGATCGCGCGAAGGTGTCACGCTGGTCATCCTAGCGCGACCCACTTGACGATTCCGGATCGGAGACGGGCCGCTCTACCAGAACCTAGTGGGCGACCGCCGCCCGGAGCGACTCCCGCAACGATCCCATCGTGCTCATCACCGCCGTGGGCTCGTAGCCGCAATGGGCCATGCAGTTGGCACACTTGGGATTCCGGCCCCGGCCGTAGTTCTCCCATTCCGTGGTCTCAAGCAACTCCTTGTAGGACCCCACGTAGCCATCGGAGAGCAGGTAGCAGGGCCGCTGCCAGCCGAAGATCGAGTAGCAGGGAATCCCCCAGGCGGTGCAGGAAAAATCGACCTTGCCTTCCAGGAAGTCGAGAAAGAGTGGCGAGTGGTTGAGGCGCCACTTGCGGCGCCTTCCATCGGCGAAGGCTTCCTTGAAGATCGCTCGGGTCCGCTCCACGCCCATGAAGTGCTCCTGGTCGGGGGCCTTCTCGTAGGCGTAGGCCGGCGAGATCTGCATGTTGTCGACCTTGAGGTCGTCATTGAGAAAGTCGAGCACGTCGCGCACCGAGGTGGCATCGTCCTGAGTGAAGAAGGTGGTGTTGGTGGTCACCCGAAAGCCCCGGCTCTTGGCCTCCTTGATCGCCGCCACCGCCTTGTCGAAGACGCCGTCGCGGCACACCGACTCGTCGTGGCGCTCCTTGAGGCCGTCCATGTGAATCGACCATGCGAAGTAGGGATTCGGCTTGAAGAGGTCGATCTTGCGTTCCATCAGGATCGCGTTGGTGCAGAGGTAGACGAATTTCTTGCGCTCCAGGAGGGCGCCCACGATCTGATCGATCTCCTTGTGCACCAGCGGCTCGCCCCCGGCGATCGAAACCACCGGCGCTCCACACTCCTCGATGGCGTCGATGCACTGCTGGACCGTGAGCCGGCGGCGGAGGATATCGTCCGGGTGCTGGATCTTGCCGCACCCAGCGCATTCCAGGTTGCACTGGTAGAGCGGCTCCAGCTGCAGCACCAGAGGGAACTTCTCGATGTGGCGGAGCCGCTGGGACATCAGATAGGCGCCCACTCTGACCTTCTGTCGCAACGGAATCGACATGCCCTACCTCTAAAGTGCCGCTAGCCCAGCCTCAATGGTTTAGGACTCTAAACCTTATGACGCTTGTAGAGTCAAACGATGGGCTCCGAAGTCGGTCCGCCCGGCGCCCCGCCGAGGCTGCTCAGGATCGGCGAGGCGGCGACCCTCACCGGGGTCAGCCCGGGTCGCATTCGCCACTACCAGGGGCTGGGACTGCTCCAGCCGACCAGGAGCCAGAGCGGCTATCGCTACTTCGGCACCATCGAGCTGCTGCGCCTTCTGCAGATCGACCTGCTCCGAAGCCTGGGTGTAAGCCTGACCGAGATCGGCACTTCCCTCCCCGGCCGCCTCGACGGCGGGGCCCTGACCGGAACCCTGGAACGCCACCGAGCCACGCTTCAGGCCGAGCGGCAGCGGCTCGACCGCCTCCTGGCGGCGCTGGACGCCGCCCTGGAGTCCGAGGCCACCAGCCCGGAGACGGTCACTGCCCTGCTGGCGTCGGCCAACTCAACCCCCCAGGACAGCCTGGGGATCTTCGGGCGACTCAGCAAGCCGCTCTCGGTCGAGACCAGCCGTGTATACGAACAGGTCCTGGGCGGGGGCTGGGGGTTGCCTGTGCCCTCGATATTCGGGCGCATGCTCCTGCCCGCTGCGGTCACCGATCTGCTCGAACAGCTAGCCCGGGCGGACGGGTACCAGGAGCTATTTCGCCGCATCCGGGTTCTTGCCCTCGAGATCCTGAGCCTCTCCTCGGCTACACCCGGGCGCCCCTCGGGAGCCCGAATTCTCGCCCGGGATTGGCTGCGGACCCACGCGGCCGAGCCTCTTCCCGCTCCCGTGCAGGCGGCCCTGGATCGAACCCTGCCCCGAATCCGGGAACGGGACGTCCTGAACCAGGGGTTCCAACTCTGGGCCGAGTCGATCTCCCCCCCCGCGGCCGAGGTGCTCCGCTCCCTCGAGTCGGAAGCGCGAACTCGGGGCCTGGTCGTGCTCGGCGTGCTGCTCGCCCGCCCCGCCCACCACCGGCCCTCGTCGACCGGTCGAGCGACCCACCCAAAGTAATACCCCCGGGGGGTATACTCGAACCGAGAGTTATCCCGGGAGCGTTTTGGTGGATGCACACATAGTCGAACTTCTGTTCTCTGGAATCCGGGAGGCAGCCCAGATGTTCTGGGAGACGCTCTGGGCCCTGATCTTGGGCTTCGCGCTCTCGGGCGCAGTCCAGGCATTCGTCTCCCGCCGGGAGATGCGCCGCCTGCTCGGTGATTCCGGAGTCACCTCGTTGCTCCGGGCCACCGGATTCGGGGCCGCTTCTTCGTCATGCTCCTACGCGGCGGCCGCGATGGCCAAGTCGCTCTTCGCTGATGGGGCCGACTTCGTGACCGCGATGGTGTTCATGTTCGCCTCCACCAATCTCGTGATCGAGCTCGGGATCGTGCTGGCGGTATTGATCGGGTGGCAGTTCACCGCCAGCGAGCTCTTGGGTGGGCTCCTGATGATCGTTCTCTTCGTCGCCGCTGCCCGCTTGACCATCAATCCCTGGCTGGTGCAGTCCGCCCGGGACCGCCTCGCGACGTCCGGCTCCGGCGGAAGTGGCCAAGCCGCCCCCGGCGAGCTGCCCTGGTCGGTTCGCTTGAGGTCGAAGGCTCTCTGGAGCGCCGCCGCCGGCTACGCCCTGGCCGACTTGCGCATGCTCAGGAAGGAGATCGCGGGGGGATTCCTCGCCGCCGGGTTTCTCGCCGCCCTGGTCCCCTCCGGAGTCTGGCGAGCTCTGTTCCTGAGCGGCCACGGGCTGGGCTCGTCGATCGAGAACGCACTAATCGGTCCCCTCATTGCCATGTTGAGCTTCGTCTGCTCGGTGGGCAACGTCCCGCTCGCGGCCGCGCTCTGGAAGGGCGGCATCAGCTTCGGAGGCGTGGCCAGCTTCATCTACGCCGATCTGATCACCTTCCCACTCATCCTCATCTACCGCAAGTACTACGGTCGTCGACTTACCCTTCGGATGGTCGGGACCTTCTGGCTGGTGATGTCAGCGGCCGGGTTGGCCACCCAGTACCTCTTCCAAGCGCTCGGGGCGATCCCCACGACGCGGCCTCACCAGATCGCGCTCCATGCCTTCGGTTGGAATCTGACCACCGGCCTAGACCTGCTCGCGCTGGTGATCCTGGGAGCTCTTTTCGTACTCACCCGGCGCACACCGGCCACCGGCGAGAGCGGGCTCTACGCGCTCGACCCGGTCTGCGGCATGCAGGTCGAGCGGGCGTCCGCCCCGGCCACCCTCGGCCGCGGCGGGCAGCAGTTCTTCTTCTGCTCCGACCGCTGCCGCGAGCGCTTCGAGCGGCACCCCGATCGCTTCTTTGGAGTGGCCCCGGCGGCGCCCGGAGCGCCGGCCAGCGCCGGTCGGCTCGACCCCGTCTGCGGGATGCCGGTGGACCCGACGGGAGTGGCCCCTCACTTCGATCATCAGGGCCAGAGACTTTATTTCTGCTCTCCCACCTGCCGAGACCGATTCCAGGCGGCGCCAGAGCGTTTTCGAGGCAAGAGCCAAGGTGCAGACCCAGCCCCAGCGCCGGAAGGGTGGTTCGATCCCGTCTGCGGGATGGTCGTCCTCCCCACTTCGGCAACCCTCGGGCTCGCGCACCAGGGCGAGCAGTTCTACTTCTGCTCGCCCACCTGCCGAGATCGATTCCAGGAGAACCCGAATAGCTACCGGCGGATGCGGACGATCAGCATCCCCGCAGCGGCAACCCCGATGGCCATCGACCCCATCTGCGGGATGAGCGTAGACCCGAGCGACCCCGGAGCGACCTTGGAACTGCCCGAGGGGCCTGTGTACTTCTGCTGCCAGCCCTGTGCCGACCAGTACGCATCGGCCCGCGTGGTCGCCGAATGAGTCGATCCCCGGCCACCCCCCGCACCCCGACCGCGACCGGAGTCGAATTTGCCGAGAGCGGTTCTCAGCGGCACAGCGGTCGTCGCGGCTCCTATCAAGCCAGCAAGCAGGAACTCCTGATCCGGTTCCAACGAGTGCTGGGCCAGGTCGGGGGTATCTCCAGGATGGTCGAAGAGGAGCGCTACTGCCCGGAGGTACTGATCCAGATCCGGTCGGCGAGCGCCGCGCTGGACCAGATCGGATACCTGCTCCTGCGTGACCACCTGGCTCACTGCGTCGCCGACGGGATCAGCGCCGGCGAGGGGGACGCCTATCTCGACGAGGTGATGGAGGTAATCCGAGGCTACAGCCGCCGCTGACCAGTCTTGGTCGGTAGCCATGGGTCGGGCTGGCCTTCCCTTTCACACTGCAATTCCTTTGCCAGTCGGGGAGGGTCCGGCCTACGCCTCAGCGCAGTGCATGCCCGAACCGGGCGCCGCAGCACCCGGGTCCAGGACGAGCCGAGGCCCGACGGGACGCGTGTCGTAAGTTGGGCTGATGCAGTCAGGAGCGATGCAACTGTGATCCTCCCCAAAGACCGCGACCCCCGCCTCATCACCATCCGCCGCGGGGGGACGCTCCCGGACTCCGACCATCGGCTCCTGGCTTTGTGGGCAGCCGCGTGCGCAGAGCACGTTCTGCACCTCTTCGAGTCGGTGCGGCCCTCGGACCCGCGGCCCCGTCAGGCGATCGAGCAGATTCGGGTTTGGGCCCGCGGCGAGACCAGGATGGTTCAATCCCGCGCGGCGGGTGGCCATGCCATGGCTGCCGCACGAGAGTTGAGCGGAGCCGCTCGGCACGCCGCATATGCTGCCGGCCAAGCAGCAGTGGTGGCGCATGTCGCCGCGCACGAGCTCGGGGCTGCGGCCTACGCCATCAAGGCCGCGCGGGCGGCGGCTGCCGGATGCGAGGGTGAGAGCGCTGGCCGGCTCGAGTGCCGATGGCAGCGCGACCAGCTACCGGATGCGATTCGCGAACTCGTCCTTGAGGATCAGCGGTTGCGAAACGAGATCTGCTGGTCGGTATTCGACGGTTGACGGGCGTGACGGTGTTGACTGCAGTGCCCAACAAGTGCTTCGACCCGCGGGATCCGGCCCGCCGCCGCAACATCCGCCGCCGCTCGTCGATGTACAAGGCGGAACTCAAGGGGGAGCTCAGGCGCTGACACTGACGAGTACCCCCCGGCCGCACTCGAACGTCCGCGCGCCTTGGCGCCAGGACGTACGTGGTCAGAGGGGCTGGAGCCGGGTGTGCAGGAGGCAGAATTCGTTGCCTTCTGGGTCGGCCAGGACATGCCAGCTCTCGGTGCCGGTCTGGCCGACGTCGGCGGGCCTGGCGCCGAGAGCGAGCAGCCGCTCCAGCTCGGCGGCCTGGTCGCGGTCGGTGGGGTTGACGTCGATGTGCAGTCGGAGCTTCCCGGTCCGCGGGTCGCTGCTGGGGC
>Ga0307374_10006660_pt1 | contig 18073 bp, 12 predicted proteins | sample OX3MG_FD_202532 | JGI IMG/M metagenome (GOLD analysis project Ga0307374, IMG submission 202532) | Soil microbial communities from Risofladan, Vaasa, Finland - OX-3 | ecosystem: Environmental > Terrestrial > Soil > Coastal area > Acid sulfate soil | place: Finland: Risofladan, Vaasa | collected... | reverse complement strand
TGTGCTGCGTCACGGCTTCCGAGGCCAGGACCCGGTGGTGAAGCTCCCACGCCCGCTGGAGCTGGTGAAGATCCTCTGCCCCAAGATGGGCGAGATCTTCCTTCAGCATGGTCAGCAATTCGATCCCACGTGTGAGTAGGGGTTCGTTGGTTGTGTAGAAGGCGCCGATGCCGCCGACATATTCGTCCATGATCTTCTCGAGACGCTGAAGCCCGTGAAGCGGCAGGAGATAGCTGGGCGAAACCGTCCCGGCGACGATTTCGTTGCGGCCAACTTCGTAATTTTCCAGGGGCTTATAGATGATCTTCTTGAGGTCTTCGTATTCCGCCTCGCTGACCTGAGGCCGGTCTTTGCCCCGCTCGTTCACGTATTTGACGGCCGCCTTGCCGGCAATCCGACCTTCCGTGAAGGATCCTGAAGAGAATTTATGGGCGGTGCCGCCGATCGCGTCGCCGGCGCCGAATAGGCCCTCGACGGTCATCATCCGGTTGTAGCCCCACTGGTATTCCGAGGGCGCGTAATCCTCCGGGCCGCTCGCCCAGGCGCCCGAGCACGTCGCATGCGACCCCATGACGTAGGGCTCGGACGTGGTCAGCTCGGGATTGATCTCCTTGGGATCGATGTTTTGCGACGCCCAGACGACCGCCTGCCCGATCGTCATGCCGAGGAAGTTCTCCCAGCCGACGGTCTCCTTGTGCGGATCCTTGAACGCCTCCTTCGTCACCATGCGAATGGGGCCCCGGCCGGCCTTGACCTCCTCGAGAAGGGCGTGGTTGCGCAGGCAGGTCGGCACCGGATGGTGGTTGACGTAATCGCCGACCAGCTGCTCGATGGAATCGCGCCAGAAGGCCTCGTAATCCTGCCCATAGGCGTTTTCGGTGTAGGTCTTGAGATGCAGGAAATAGGCGCCAACCGGACCATACCCGTCCTTGAACCGGGTGAGGACGATCCGGTTTTCCATCTGGGTCATCTTGGCGCCCGCCAGGATGGGCAGCGCGTAGGCCGAGGCGCTGCTCCATGGCGCGTACCATGTCCGTCCCATGCCTTCGCCTACCGCGCGGGGCTTGAAGATGTGCGATGCGCCGCCGGCCGCAACGATCACGGCCTTGGCACGGAAGACATAGAAATCCCCGGTGCGGACGTTGAAGCCGACCGCGCCCGCGACCCGATTGCGCTGCTGCTTGTCCAGCAGCAGGTGGGTCACCATGATCCGGTTATAGACTTCGGTGGCGGCCTTGCGCGCAGCCTCGGCGACGATCGGCTTGTAGCTCTCGCCGTGGATCATGATCTGCCACTTGCCTTCGCGCTGGTACCTCCCGGTTTCCGGGTCCCTCATGATGGGAAGACCCCACTCCTCGAACTTGTGCACGGTGGAGTCGACATGCCGGGCGATATCGTAGCCGAGATCCTCCCGCACCAGACCCATGAGGTCGTTCCGTGCGTAGCGGACGTGGTCCTCCGGCTGGTTCTCGTTCCAATGCATTCCCATGTAGCAGTTGATCGCGTAGAGGCCTTGGGCGACCGCGCCGCTGCGCTCGATGTTCGCCTTCTCGACGCATACGATCTTCAGGTCGCGACCCCAGTAGCGGGATTCGTACGTGGCGCCGCACCCGCCCATGCCGCCGCCGACGACAAGGATGTCCGCATCCACGAAGACTGTCTTTCGGCGGGCCATTACACCAATCCCTGCTTGAGTTGATCCCGGTTGAGCGCCGGCAGCGCCGCGACCTTTAGTGACTCGGGTTCGTGCGCGAGCTCCTGCGAACTCATAGCGGCGGCGGCGGGCGCCGCGTAATCAGACGGGGCCTTGATCGAGCCCCATGGCGTGGTCCTGATCGGTGAGACGAAATTCTTTTCGCGGCCGTCGCGGAACCTGATCTTCCAGGAAATGGTCCCCTTCTCGTCTTCCCTGAGCACCCGAACGCTGTGGCCCAAGGGCGCGAAATCGGCATAGCCGCGGCAGTCGATCGCATGCTGCGGGCAGGCCTTCACGCAGGAGTAGCACTCCCAGCACATATTCGGCTCGATGTTGTAGGCACGCCGGTAGGTGGTATCGATGTGCATGATGTCGGACGGACAGATATCCACGCAGTATCCGCACCCGTCGCAGCTCGTCATATACACAAATGTGGGCATGGGATCCGTCTCCTCTATCGAAGACTTGCGCTGGGCAAATCAGTAATTCTGGGGCTGTTGGCGGCCGCTGCCGAAGGTCGCGGGCTTGTCAGCAGGGGCGGGTAGATTGCGCCGCGAGCCGTTCGCCTGCTCCACCCGCTTTTGAAAGGCCGCGGCGGGCTTATAGAACATGTGGGCGAATTTCGACCATGGCACCGACCCGAACAGGACGGTCGTGGCGAGCAGATAAAGAGCCAGGAACACGTCCGACCAGATCGTGGCGCCGACAAATTGGACGATCGCCCAGATGAGGCCCAAGGTCGTGCTTGCGACAAGCGAAACAACGAAGAGATCGGCATACATCAGGCGGAAGGGCGAGCTGCCCTCCGCGGCGACATCGACCCGGATGAAGAACCAGAACCAGTAGCCGCCGCCGCAAACCATCAGCGCACCGATGTACCAAAGCGCCGGCAGAAGCCCCGGCGCAGGCGAGGCGGGGGTCGGATAGCCGAAAACCATTATGATCGTGGTACCGAGATAGAGGATGAAACCGTACATCGTCAGGAGATGGGCCAGTCTGCGCCGCACATTGCAGAATTCGCCGGATGTGAGGCCCTCCACCACAGTGGTTTGAATCGCGAGGACCACCATCTGCCCGCCGCCGACGTGTCGCGTCCCCCTGCTCCTTGCGTTTCGCCAGTGGTTGAAGAAGTACGTGGCGCTCTTTTTCATGCCCATGTCGAGTAGCGTGCCGCCCGCAACGAGCAGGATCATGACGGCGACGTATGCTTGCATGAGGGCGGGCGGTATGGACGCCGAAAGCTCGGCGAACGGATTGCTCGTGAACATTGTCTGGCGTCCCCCCTATTGCGGCCCAGGCTCAAGCATGACGATAACCAGCAGGGATCCCTCCCGCAATCAAATGTTTTGTTTTATCTATTGCATGTGTCGTATCGATAGATAAAATCGATTGATTACGATGACGCTCGATCAGCTTCGCATCTTCATCGAGGTCGCGGAACGCCGGCACGTAACGCGTGCCGCAGAGGCCCTCGGTATGAGCCAATCCGCGGCATCGGCCGCGATTGCCGCATTGGAGGCTTCCCACCAGATCAAACTGTTCGACCGTGTCGGTCGCGGGATCCAACTAACGGAGACCGGCCGCATATTCTTACGCGAGGCACACGCCGTGCTGGACCGCGCCTCGATGGCCCGTTCGGTGCTGCAGGACCTCGCCGGCTACCCCGCCGGCCCGGTCGCCATTGCGGCGAGCCAGACAATTGCGACCTATTGGCTGCCTCGGCGGCTTGCGGCCTTCCACGCCGCCAATCCCCACGTGCGGCTCAATGTCGTGATCCGCAACACGCTTGAGGTCGAGAGCGCCGTCGTCGAAGGCGAGGTGAATATCGGTCTGGTCGAAGGGCCGACCCAGCATCCGGCGCTGATTCGCGAGAAGATCGACCATGACCACATCGTGCTGGTGGTCGCTTCGAACCAGCCGCCCGTGCCAATCAACGGTTCGGGCCGGCTCAATCTACGCGCCATCAACTGGGTCATCCGCGAGCCTGGCTCCGGCACCCGCCGCGGGCTCGAGGATCTGGCCATCCGCGAGGGGCTGTCGCTCGACGACCTCAATATATTCCTCGTCTTGCCCAGCAATGAGGCGGTACGCGAAACGGTCGAGGCCGGAGCCGGGGCGACCATCATTTCGCGCCACGTCGTTGCCTCCGCCATCACTGCCGGCAAGCTCAGGGAAATCCCCATCGAATTGCCGCAACGCGAATACGCGCTGGTCCGCCACCGCGACCGTCATGCGACGCTGGCGCAGGAGGCTCTGGTTTCACATTTGACCGGCGTCACCGAAGCCGCGTGACGGGCGATGAAAACAATCCGTAGCGAGATGGCGATCACCGGCTCCCGCGAGACCGGCGGATTTCCGTGTCCGCCAACGTATTGACCAAGTCAGAAAATCCGCAGAAAACTCATGGTTTGTGGACTTGGCAAAGAGTTCGTAATCAGTAGGTCCGCAGTTCGAATCTGCGCGTCGGCACAGCAAAAATAATAACTTAAGCAATACTATCGCCGGAGCACCGAGCTACAGGTACCGCATAGGTACCATTGCAAGGACTTCAGGCGCGCCGTGGAAGCGCAGCGGAAGCATTGGGAACGCTATCCATGACGGCATTCCGATGGGCTTACGGGGCTGCTTGACTCCAAGCCAATAATAGAACAAATAAGGAACATAACGATAGCGGCCCATTCGCGCGAGAGATGGAACGGATACTCCCACCAGGATCGCTAGACGAATTGCGCACCCATGTTGCCAGCATCGCGCGGGGCGGGGCTGCCTCTGGACCCGCTCGTCTGCCGCTGTGTTTCGGCATCCCGGAAATCGATACGCGATTGCCCGCCGGTGGTCTTGCCTTGGGCGCCCTGCATGAAGTCGCTGGCACCGGCCCGGATAGGGCATCGGACGCTGCGGCACCCCTCTTCATCGGCGGGGTGCTGGCGCGCATCCCTGGACCGGTTCTCTGGATTTCTACACGCCGCGATCTCTTCGCGCCGAGCTTGGCGGCGGTTGGGTTGCATCCGGATCGGGTCATCTACGCCGAGACGGGCGAGCGCGGAGCGGTTCTGCTGGCGATGGAGGAGGGTCTTCGCCATCACGGTTTGGGAGGGGTGGTCGGCGAGATCGAGGGCCACGTGACGCTCACGGCAAGCCGGCGGCTGCAACTCGCCGCCGGGAGCTCGGGCACCATCGCCTTCGCGCTACGCCAGTCGCATCGCACCGATCAAGCCGACCTCGCCGAACCGATCGCGGCCGAGACACGCTGGCGAATCACGGCAATCCCATCGCCGCCGCCCCTCGCCTGGGCACCGGATACTCCGGGTCTCGGCCGCGCGCGATGGCGGCTCGACCTGATCCGCTGTCGCGGCGGCGAACCTCACACCTGGATCGTGGAGGCTCCGAATGCGCAGGGTCATCTCGGTCTCGCTCCCGACCTGGCCAACCGACCGGCTGCGCAGGCTGTCGAACGGGACCGCGCCGCCGGATAGGCCGCTCGTCACCACGCTTCGCGACGGTCGGCGGCGCATCGTCGCCGCGGTCGATGCCGCCGCCGAGCAACTCGGCTTGGCACCGGGCATGGCACTCGCCCATGCGCGTGCATTGATCGCCGATCTCGATGTTGTCGAGGCCGATCCGATTGCCGATCTCGCCGCGCTGCGGAAGCTGGCGGGGTGGTGCCTACGCTACGCGCCGTTGACCGCCGCCGACGTGCCCAATGGGCTTTGGATCGACGCAACCGGATGCGCCCACATATTCCACGGCGAGGCGGCGATGGTGTCTGATCTCGTCCAGCGGCTCGCCCGCGCCGGGATTTCCGCACGCGCGGCGATCGCCGATACGCCGGGGGCCGCGCATGCGGTCGCACGCTTTGCATCGAACTCGGGCGTAGTCGTGGTCGAGACCGGACAGACACGAGAGGCGTTGCGCAGCTTGCCGATTGCGGCCTTGCGGCTGCCGCGCGAGACCGTGGACGCGTTGCGCCGGCTCGGCTTCGACCGGATCGAGCAGCTTTGGGCGACGCCCCGCGCGCCCCTCGCCTTGCGTTTCGGTGCGGAGATCGGCCGCCGTCTCGATCAGGCTTTGGGGGTGCGGTTCGAGCCGATCGAGCCGGTGTTTCCACGCGAGACCGCGCGCCGGCACATGGCGTTTGCCGAGCCGATCAGCACGCCCGAGGCGCTGTCGCGCGCCATCTGCAATCTGACGGCGCGGCTATGCGAGACGCTTGAGGCCGGCGGCTTCGGTGCCCGGCGGCTCGATCTCCTGTGCCAGCGAATCGACGGCTCGCATCAGGCGGTTCGAGTCGGCACCGCCAGACCGTCGCGCGACGCTGCCCATCTTGCGCGGCTGCTTTCCGAGCGCATCGAGACGATCGATCCGGGGTTCGGCGTCGAGGTGATGACTTTATCCGCATCCCTCGTGGAGCCGCTTTCGTATGCGCCGGCCGGCTCGCTGCTCGACGCCAGAGCGCGGGTACAGGATTTGAGTGCGCTCGTCGATTGTCTCGCCAACCGCTTCGGGCTGTCGCGGCTCTATCGCGCCACCCTGGCGGAAAGCGATCTGCCCGAGCGCTCCATCGCACTCGTTCCGCCACTCGATCCGCCGCGCGGGATGACTTGGGACCCGGCTCTTCCACGGCCGAGCCGCTTGCTGTCGCCTCCCGAATCCGTCGAGACCACGGCGCTTCTGCCGGATCACCCCCCGGCGCTTTTCGTGTGGCGCGGCGCACGCCATCGCATCCGTCGCATGGATGGCCCCGAGCGCATCTACGGCGAATGGTGGCGCAGCGATGCCGAGACCGAAAGCATCCGTGACTATTATCGCGTCGAGGACGAAACCGGATTGCGCTTCTGGCTATTTCGGGCCGGCTTGTCCAACGAGGCGCGCTGGTTCCTGCATGGGCTCTTCGGATGAGCTACGCCGAATTGCAGGTCACCACGCATTTCTCATTTCTGCGCGGCGCGTCGAGCGCGGAAGAGCTGTTCGGTCGGGCAATCGATCTCGGGATACCAGCGCTCGGCATCTGCGACCGCAATTCGCTCGCAGGGATCGTCCGAGCCCACGAGGCCGCCAAAGCTACGGGCGTCCGCCTCGTCGTCGGCTGCCGCCTCGATCTCGCCGACGATGTATCCGTGCTGGTCTATCCGACTGACCGCGCCGCCTACAGCCGGCTGTGCCGGTTGCTGACCCTCGGCAAAAGCCGCGCCGGCAAAGGCGCCTGCCATCTCGAATGGCGCGATCTTATCGACCATGCCGAAGGGCTTCTGGCGATCTTCATTCCCGATCATGTGGATGAAAGGCTGGCGGAGCGTCTTCACCGGCTGCGCTGCGATTTCGGGGACCGTGCGTATCTCGCTCTCACCCTGCGGCGCCGGCCGAACGACGCCGTTCGGCTGGAGGAGCTGTCGGCGATGGCGCGGGAGGCCCGCGTTCCGACGGTCGCGACCGGCGACGTGCTCTACCATGTCCCTGCGCGCCGCATCTTGCAGGATGTCGTCACCTGCATCCGCGAGGGCTGCACGATCGATGATGCCGGATTTCGACGCGAGCGTTTCGCCGATCGGCATCTGAAGACACCGGAAGAGGTGGCGCGGCTTTTCTGCCGCCACCCGGAGGCCGTTGCCCGCACGATGGAGGTGGTCGATCGCTGCCGCTTCAGCCTCGACGAATTGCGATATCAGTATCCGATAGAAGCCTGCATTCCCGGCCTCTCACCGCAACAGGCATTGGAAAAACTGACCTGGGAGGGTGCCGGCCGGCGCTATCCCGAGGGAATACCCGACAAGGTTGCGGGCCAGCTTCGCCACGAGTTGCGGCTTATCGAGGAGCTTGGCTACGCCCCGTATTTTCTTACCGTCAATTCGATCGTTCGGTTCGCGCGCTCGAAGAATATCCTGTGCCAGGGTCGCGGTAGCGCCGCCAACTCGGCCGTATGCTTTGTTCTAGGCATAACCTCAATCGACCCGGCCACGAGCGACCTGCTCTTCGAACGCTTCATCAGCCAAGAGCGAAGGGAACCGCCGGACATCGACGTGGATTTTGAGCATGAGCGGCGGGAGGAAGTCATTCAGTGGGTCTATGACACGTATGGCCGTGACCGGGCGGCGCTTGCGGCGACCGTCATCCGCTATCGCGCGCGTGGCGCGGTGCGGGACGTAGGCAAGGCGCTCGGGTTGAGCGAAGATGTTACTGGCGCTCTGTCCGGTCTGGTTTGGGGTTGGAGCACGGAAGGGGTTGGCGAAGCCGAGGTCAAGGAGCTGAACCTCAATCTCTCCGACCGCCGGCTGCGGCTCACGCTCGATCTGGCGCATGAACTGATCGGCGTGCCGCGACATCTCTCGCAGCATCCGGGTGGATTCGTGCTGACCCACGACCGCCTCGACGAATTGGTCCCGATTGAACCCGCCGCCATGGACAAGCGGCAGGTGATCGAATGGGACAAGGACGATATCGATGCCCTCAAATTCATGAAGGTCGACGTGCTGGGCCTGGGCATGCTCGGCTGCATGCGGCGCGCCTTCGATCTTCTGGCGGAGCACCGTGCGGAACACCTCGATCTCGCCACCATCCCCCAGGAGGACCCGGCGACATACGCGATGATTCGGGAGGCCGATACGATCGGCGTCTTCCAGATCGAATCTCGGGCGCAAATGGCAATGTTGCCGCGCCTGCGGCCCAAGACTTTCTATGACCTCGTCATCGAAGTTGCGATCGTTCGGCCGGGACCCATTCAGGGCGACATGGTGCATCCCTATCTGCGTCGGCGGGAAGGCAAGGAGCCGGTGGAGTATCCAAGACCGGAGCTTAAGAAGGTACTCGGCAAGACCCTCGGCGTGCCGCTCTTCCAGGAGCAGGCCATGCGGGTCGCGATCGAGTGCGCCGGATTTACCGCCTCGGAAGCAGACGCGCTCCGGAAATCGATGGCGACCTTCAAGTCCGCAGGGGGCGTGTCGCAGTTCCGCGATAAGCTGGTCGCCGGCATGATCGCGCGCGGGTACACGGAGGAGTTTGCGAAAAGGACGTTCAAGCAGCTCGAAGGCTTCGGCAGCTATGGCTTCCCGGAAAACCATGCGGCGTCCTTTGCTTTGCTTGCTTATGCCTCATCCTGGATGAAATGCCATCACCCGGATATCTTTTGCGCTGCAATCCTGAACGCACAGCCCCTGGGCTTCTATGCGCCAGCGCAGCTTGTCCGTGATGCGCGCCAACACGGCGTCGAGATGCGTCCGGTCTGTATCAATGCCTCTCGCTGGGATTGCTCTTTGGGGCCATCGCAAGGTCGATACCTCGCCGTACGCCTGGGGCTTCGCATGGTGAAGGGACTCGTCAACAGCGACGCTGCGCGCATAGTCGCCGCCCGCGCCAATGAGCCATTCCGCTCGGTCGGGGAGCTGTGGCGCCGTGCTCGTGTGCCGATAAGCGCATTGGAACGACTGGCCGAGGCCGACGCTTTCGGCTCGCTCGGTCTCTCACGTCGGCAAGCACTGTGGGCCATCCGAGCGTTACGAAACGAGGCGCTGCCGTTGTTCGCGGCCGCCGACGATCGCGCGAACCGTCTTGAGCCCGAGATCATGGAGCCGGACGTGACACTTGCGCCAATGCGCGCCGGTAGCGAGGTGGTCGAGGATTACCGGAGCGTCGGGCTGACCCTGCGCCGGCATCCCGTCGCGTTTCTTCGCGCAGAATTGGCGCGCCAAAGCGTGATGCCTTGCGCCGATCTGGCGACCACTCGCGATGGGCGGGGCGTTATCGTGTCCGGAATCGTTCTCGTGCGCCAAAAGCCCGGCAGCGCAAAAGGCGTCCTGTTCATTACAATCGAGGACGAGAGCGGTACGGCCAATCTCATCGTCTGGCCTTCGCTATTCGAGAAGCAGCGATCCATCATTCTCTCCGCCCGGATGATCGCGTGTCGCGGACGCGTGCAGAAGGAGAGCGAAGTTACCCATGTCATCGCCGAACATCTAACCGATCTAAGCGGGTTCCTGCACAGCGTTGGCGATCGGGACGATCCTTTTCCGTTGTCCTTTGGGCGCAGCGATCAGCCAACGCACGGGAGCGGTCCCGATCGGCGCGAGGAGCAGGGGACGGGCTGGCGTAAACCGCGCGCTATCTACAGTCCCGATCCGCGCCTGGGCGCGGGCATCAAGGTCAAGGCGCGGGATTTCAGGTGAGCGCGAGATGACCGCAATGGTCGGACGCGCCTTCAGCCACGTTTCGACGGTCGAACCGTCCCGGTCCGGCAGTAGATCGATGATCCGGCGCCGCTCCAGATCGCAGACGATGGTGCCGTAGCGATGACCGCGCTTCCAGGCCCAATCATCGATCCCCACCACCCGTGGCGAATCGGGCGGTGGCTGATAATGCCGGCGAACCGACCGCAGCAGCGTGTCCTTGCTCACCGGCAGCACGAGACGGCGCGCCAAACGCGCGCCCGGCCGACCACCGAGCGCCAAGCCGAGATGACGGATCAGACACTCCAGCCGCGTCGTCCGTCGCGCCGAGGCGGGCGCAATCCCTCCGCTCAGCCGTTCCGCGAATATCCGCTGCCGACAACCCCGATCGATGCACCGGAACCGATGAACCGCCAGCCGGAGCCGGACCAGACGGCCATGCGACGGCAAATCCGCCAATGAGCGCCAGTACCGGCTATGGATACGTCGCGATCTGCGACCGCAGATCGGACACGCACTCTCCTGCGAAGGACGTCGGACCGTCAGAGTGATCGCAGCGGTACCCACCTCAACCCCGACAACGTTCAAGCCGCTTGGAACAAGCGGACGAATATCCATCTTCGACATGCGATGCTCCTTCATCACCGCATGCCACTTTCCCATGCCGATTGCACCAAAACTGAGTCTGAGCCAATATTGCGCGCGAATTTACATGGTCGTGCTCATTTGTGCGTCATGCGCCACACGCCGTCCCAATCCGCGGGCGGCGGCTCGACTCTGAGTATGTCCAACCGCTCGAGGAACAAGGCAGAGGGTCGATCGTCGGGCTTGAGCGCGCAGCAGCGCTCGAACAGCCGTTTCGCCTCGGCCCAATCGCAGGCGCGGTAGGCGGCAAGCCCCTTCGCATACTCGTCGCGCAGCTCGGCCGCTTCGGGCGAAAGCTGGCCCAAGGGGGCCAAGAGCTCGTGGATGCGTACGGGCTCGCTCTGGCCGACCACCGTGATGAGGTCGAGCTCGCGCGCCTCGACCGCGTGCTGCGTCAGGCGCAGCGTCGCATCCGAGACTATGATGCGCGTGCCATAGACCTTGTTCACGCCTTCGAGCCGCGAGGCGAGGTTCACCGTGTCGCCGATCACAGTGAAGGATTTCGACACCTCCGATCCGATGGTGCCGACCACCACCTCACCGGTCGCGATCCCCATGCGCACGGCGAAGCGGGGCGCGTTGCGACGGAATCCCAATATGTCGGGAAGCTCGGCCTGGAGCGCCGCGATCGCCTCCTGCTGCTGCAGGGCGGCGAGGCAGGCGGATTCAGCGTGCTGGTCGCCCGGCACGAAGGGCGGCGCCCAGAACGCCATGATCGCGTCGCCGATATATTTGTCGACGATGCCGTTGCTGGCGCGGATGACGCGCGTCGCGGCGGCAAAATAATGGTTGAGGAGGTTGACGAGCGCGGTCGCGGTCAATTGCTCGGAGAGCGGGGTGAAGTTCTCGATGTCGGAGAAGAACACGGTGACGACGCGGCGTTCGGCATGGTCGGCCTCGCCGGGCGTCGCCTCAATGAGGCCGGCGACAATGCGGGGATCGAGGAATTTGCCGAACGTGTCCTTGATCCGCTCCTTGGCGCGCAGCCCCTCGACCATGCGGTTGAAGGCGGCGGCGAGCTCACCCACCTCGTCATTGGTGCGGACCGGCACGCTGTAGGTGAGCTCGCCGGCCTCGACCGCCTTCGCCCCTTCGACGAGCCGGCGCAAGGTGCGCACCACGCCCGCCGAGACGAAGGCGCCGATGCCCAGGCCCGCCCCGGCCGCGACCACGAAGAGCGCGGCACTCATCAGCATGATCGCCGTAAGCTTGCCGTGTGCATCCGCGGTCGCTGCGCCGGTCAGGGCCACCATGTCGTACCGCACTGAGGCGATGTCGGTTCCGAACGCTTCCTCATAGTTGCGGAAGTCGAGCGACAACGTGGCGGCAGCGCTGCGATGTCCGGCGCCGAGCGCCGCCAGAACCTGCCGGCCCGAGGCGATGAAAGGATCGAGCTTGCGCTGAAGATAGGCCACCGTGCCCTGGAGCCGAGCGAAGACGAGGCGGTAGTGGACCGGCATCCGCGTGTCGCCGACCGCCGCCGCAATGAGCCGGTCGGCTTCAGTGAAGTCGTTGACCATGCGCGCGGCAAGCGCTTCCGCGCGCGCCTTGCCGGCGGCGATGTCAGCCGGGGTGGCATCCGGCTGGCGCAACAGGCGCAGCGGCACCAGCTCGTATTCGAAGGTGATGACGTCGAGATCGGAGATGAGCCCGTTGACAGGCTGATCATAGCGCGTGATGCCGCCGACCTCGGTCGTGACCTGGCGCTGCAGGATCGCCGAAACGCCCACCACGATTCCGAACACCACGAGCAGCGCAAGCGCGATCGAAAGAATCTTGAGGCGGACGGTCATGGCGACCAAGTGCGGTTGGCGCGCGATGCTACTGCGGATACCGACGCAGGCGCAATCGATTGCCGGCGGCCGGCAGGCCGCGCGTCGGGCAAAGCCCGCAAAGCCGCCGTTTCACCCCCACCCGCCGAATCCGGCGCGGCGTCAGCGCCTTTCGGACGCCGGGGTCAGCGGCGACATTTGTAGTGCATGCGGTTCTCGGCGGCGAGCGCAGGTGGGCTGCACCGTGCTCTCGGCAAGGATCTGTGCTGGCGCTGAACAACCGCGACTTGATTTCGTAAGGATGCGGTCGCAGAGCTCGGAAAGGATCCGAAATCTTTCTTTCTTCGAAGCTCAGGCGTCGCCAAAACAGCACACTGTCTGCTGTATCGGCGATGCCAATTAAACCGACATTTGCACCCACTTCCCAGCGGGGTCGATACCAGGATTGCGTCACTGACTGTAAATACGCACCGAACATTCACCCCGCTCCGAGCGATGATCAGCATGTTGATCTTCCGCCAAAAACCCGCGATTCCGCTGGGGTCCTGATCGGCGCCGATCTTGACCCCAGCAAATAGCAAGAACGGGAAGCAAATTCAAACCATTGTTATGATGTCGGACAGGGGGCGTGCTTTGATGCGTATTCACACTCGAGGTCCGCGGCGTCGTTCGGATGAGCTGCAACGCCTATTGGCGGTGGCGCTAGCACCGCGAGGCGGCGCTGGCCGGCGAGTGACGGTGACGGCAGTTCGATCGGTGGCTGAAGCCGGAGAACAGCGCTTCCTGCATCACCGTCCGCTCACCCATCATCGCCGGCACTCCTGTTCGCCGACAAAAGTGAAGCAGCAATAAGGTGTCGCGTAGATAAGGCCGCAACGCCGACAGATGACCACGCGGTTGGTTTCTCCGTAGGCCCCGTATCTGACGAGACACTCCACGTCATCGCCGCCACAAAGGCACGGCCGACCCTTGAGCCGGTACCGCCCGGTCCGGACTTTCATGTCGTACTGCTTCACATGTCGGCGCTTGTCGAAATTAAACTGCATGCTGCCAAGTCTGCGTCACACCGCGTTCCGCTCCCGGCCGCCCCGTACCATGGCGGCGGCGCCAAAGCAAGCTTGGACGGCACCGTCGGATGTGATAATCGCTTGTTCCATGGCTCTTGAAACGGCATCGAGCCGGAACGCACCGGGCGCGCCCAATGCCGACGATTTACGGGGGAAAATCGACCGCGTCGGCGCGATCATCGTACGCGGGGTGCTGGCGGCCATGCGACCGCGCATCGTTGAGGCGCTGAGCGCGACCCTCGAGCCCGGCTACGCCGTGGAACCGGATTTGCAAATCCAGCGCAACTCCTTCCCGCTCGTAGGCAAGCGCGGTCCGTTCAAGCTGTTCGGCCTCATCGGGCCGGGGTGGCATCACGATTCCGGCGACGAGCGCGCCAACCGTTATCTGTTCGACGACGATTACCGCATGGTGAAATGCGGACTCTATCTTCAGGACAACAGCGAGGAGCTTGGCGGCAGCATCGATATCGCACCGGGCAGCCACCGGCGCCTGTTTCTCACCGGCCGCAACTCGGTCGATTTCTATCTTCAGCGCGTGCGCCAGAATGTCGGCATCGTCACGGGTTGGCGTTCGCTCGACATCAAGGCGGGCGATTTCGTCGCCTTCGACAGTTGGCTCTCGCATCGGGGTACGATTCCGCGCGGCTACCTCGACGCGAGCGAGGTCGAGCGACGCAAAAGCTATGTCGACCTGCCGCCGGAAAAGACCAAATTCGCGATCTATTACAACGCCTCGCGCCGTCGCCTTGCGCGCACCTATGTACAGCATTGTCTGAAGCGCGGCCAAGACGATCTCGCGCCGCGCTCGAGGGCAACTACCATTCGTTGTTCTTCGCCGACTTCCCGGGCCTTTGCTTTCCCGAGGACTACCCGCCGGAATTCGTCGACGTTATCCGGCGCAACGGCCTCACCATGTGCCAGCTCGAGGGCGATGAACTCGCGGCGGCCCTCGAGATGCGGCGCCGGGCCCTGTCGTGCGAGCGTTTCAATGACTATTTGCCGATTGGACCAGAGTGATCTTCATGGAGCGCTGCTGACGTGGTGATCACAGGCAACAGCGACAGCCGCGACATCACTTCCGTCCGCGGCCGAACTATCATCGTTACCGGTGCCGGCCGAGGCAACGGTCATGCCATTGCCACGGGTCTGTCGCAATACGGTGCCACCGTCTATGGCCTGGATTTGGCCTTCGCGGCCGGCGAGAGTCCGTTCACGCTCGTCCACTGCGACCTCACCGACGAGCGAGCCGTCACGACCGCGCTCGGGACAATTGTGGCTGCCAACCGACCGCTCGACGGGCTTGTCAACAATGCCGGGATCAGCCTGCCCCCGGAGAACTGCTATAGCCGCGAGACGTTTGAGAGGACGATGGCGGTCAACGCGCTTGCGCCGCTGCGCTTGAGCTGGATGACCGCGGAGATCATGAAGCGGCAGAGTAGCGGGGCGATCGTCAATATCACCAGCCTGGGCGCCGTCGTCGGTTTTCCCAACAATCCTGCCTATCAAGCGTCGAAAGCCGCATTGCGGCAAATCACCAAGGCGATGGCCGTCGATTACGGGCAATACGGAATTCGCGTGAACAGCATTTCGCCGGGATACATGCGAACCGACATGACCAAAGGCACCTTCAACGATCCTGAGGCCCGCGCCATTCGCTCGCAGCGAATGATCCTCGATCGATGGGGTGAACCGACCGATCTCGTCGGCGCGTGCCTATTCCTGCTGTCCGACGCCTCGGCCTACGTCACGGGAATCGATTTGCCGGTGGATGGCGGATGGCTCGCGAAGGGCCTTTAAGGGAGCGACGCAGATGCAAGAACTCGATCTGGGCGGTGTAAGCGGTCAAGAATATTACGAGCTTGTGTTTCGGCAACATCTCGATCACGGATGGAACGAAGCGCCGGGCAAGGAAGTCGTTCTAAACGCGGTGGCCCGAAATCATCTTCGCTTTCCGACTGCTGGGGCCCTAGGCGACATCGGATGCGGGACGGGTCTCCTCCTGAGCCGGATTCAACAGGAAGTATTGCCGGAATATCGCCTAATAGGGGTCGATTTCAGCAAGACAGCCATCGATGAAGGGAGGAAGCTTTATCCCCGAATATCGCTCCTCGACGAGGACGGCGCTGCAACCAGCCTTGCGCCCTCCTGTCTCGACATTGTCGTCAGCTACGGGTCTTATGAGCACTTCCCCGATCCAGCGGCGGGTATCAAGGAGATGGCGCGGCTTTTGAAGCAGACCGGTCACTTTTTTACGATGATGCCGACATTGGAAGCGTACTGGGATAATGAACGAACCGACGAGGGGTGGTATCCGGACAAGACGGGTCAGCTACAGTGGAATCTTCCACGTTCACATTGGGAGTCCCATTTCAGAGCAAACGGCCTTCAGCTATGGAGCGGCGAAATCGTCTCGCGTTATGGGGCTCGAAAGCCTGACGTTTTTTTCTTTGGTACCCGTGGACACTAGCAGGAAGCCAGGTATTGACGATGGATGCCAACGACATTCTCGCACAACTGACCGAGGCAAGACGCCTGAAACAAGAGATATTGTCGGCGCTGCACAAGCTCATGATCGACAATGTTGCGGGTAAGACTGTCGAGCAAACGGAATTGAAGGTGTGCATCGATGCATGGGTCGATATTTTTGGTTCCCCATTATGAGAACGTATGGCCCGCCCCGTCTGCAAGGGGTTTGTGCGATTTGATCTGAGCAGTCTGTATCAACGTATCCGGTCTCAGGACACAGCGCTGGCCAAGATGGAGATTCGCGCGTTCCGGTCCTCATAAAACTTACGGCGTCATAGCGCCAGTTTTAAAACCAGGGTTCCGAATATCAGCGGGTTGGAACAGGGGCGCCGAAACCCGACAATTGTCACGCTCTACGAGTTCGCCAACGCACTGGGTGTAGCGTATTTGGAACTCCTCACGCCCGCAGCCGATCGCAAGTGATGAGCGCCACCCATTTGATGCGATTCTAGACTGTGAGTCGGCGCTTGTGCCTCGGCGGCCCTTTCCGACGCAGAGGAATAACCCATGACCGGTCCGTCAGATCCGCGTATCAGATGCCAGGCTGACCATCCACGCCCTCTCCATCGACGGTGACGGAATCGGGGGCATTCTGCCGGCGCGGGTCCTTCAACGCATCGAAGAGGTCACTGGCAAGAGAGTCCGGGATCTCTTCGACTTGGTCGCTGGAACGTCGACGTGCGGGATCCTGGCTTGTGGCTTGTTCCGGGGCATGGCTGCAAAGGATCTGGGCAACCTTCTCTCTGGCGCTCCGTCAGGACCGTGGGCGGCGTTGAAGGGCCGCGCTACGATGTGACGACGCTTGAGACAATTCTGTCGCAGATCCTGGGAGAGGCTTCGCTCCCCTGCTTCACGCTGCGGCTGCAAATGCCGCTTGGGTTTCCTTCTCAAAGGCCAGGACTTTTTGCACGCTCGGGCGCTTTTGCATACGCTCGAAATGCGCCGTGCAGTTCTTGAACTGCAAGGTGTCGAGCTTCAACTGCACGCCGCGGCGGAAGCACCAGAAGAAATGCGCATCGGGCGCAGTGAAGTGGTCGAAGAACCACTCGCGACCGGCGAGCATTTCGTCGGCAATCTTGAACGTCTCGTACACCATTTTCGCCGAACACCGCTTGACCGTCTCCTCGGAACCTGCCAAGTCGCACACGCGGGTGGGCGTGTTGTAAATCCCGAGATAGGGATGGATGCCGGAGGCGCACCACGCCATCAGCGAGATGGCTTTCAGCTCCTTCATCGGGTCGGCCGGAAGCAGCTTCGCCGCCGGGTAGTTGCGGTGAATCCATTGCTGGATCGCGACGTTCTCGGAGAGAGGCTCGCCGTCGATGACAAGGACCGGTACCTTGTGCTTGGGATTGATCTTCAGATAGTCAGCGGTCATCTGCTGCCGTTTGCCCATGTTGACGGGGCGCACCTCGAACGGCGCGTTGGCCTCGGTCAGCGTTACGTATGGGACGAGCGAGCAGGCGACGGGCGCGTAATGGAGGATCAAATTCATTCTAAGCTCCTGTCAGAATTGGGCACGTCCATGTTCGTGAGGCGCGTCCAGGAGATCGGCTCATCGAGTGCCCAATTTGTACCGCGGTCAGAACCTGGCGCTCAAGCTTTGCATTGTGCGGTCCGTCGAACCAGGCTGACCTATGAATTGCCCGACGTTGCCGGGGTGAGCGCCGAGCACAAAACGTTTTGTCAGGTAGCACATCATGGAACCTTTCGGAACCAACGCGCTGCTGATCAATTCCATCCGGACGGCAGAATAGGGCACTGGCTGCATCCGGTCCTCTCGATTCTCATGGACGGCAACGCCGACACCGTCGCCTATCAGGCGGACCAGGTCCTGGGCACGGATCACTTCCGCTTCGAAATCTCGGCCGGCCTCGATCCCAACGATCCGACCACGGTGAACGAGGATTTCGATTGTGCCGAGCCCGACGACATCACGCGGCTCGAGCGTCCGGCCTAGCGGCTTCTCGATGAGAGTGCCGATAGAATACAGCGACTGACGGCCTTGATGTGATCGCGATCTTCGGGCGACAGAAGGCAGGCGGAAAGCTGAAGAAAAGAGCAATCCCTTTAGAAGAAATAGGTCAATCGCACAAAGATTGTGCTTGAAAATATCGGGTGCCTGTCTTATATAATTAGCGTCGGGCCGCAATCAGGGAGTCTCGTTTCTCTGTTGCGTCGCCCGACCTCTGGCCGGGCTCGGCTCTCTGA
>Ga0307374_10006659_pt1 | contig 18075 bp, 15 predicted proteins | sample OX3MG_FD_202532 | JGI IMG/M metagenome (GOLD analysis project Ga0307374, IMG submission 202532) | Soil microbial communities from Risofladan, Vaasa, Finland - OX-3 | ecosystem: Environmental > Terrestrial > Soil > Coastal area > Acid sulfate soil | place: Finland: Risofladan, Vaasa | collected... | reverse complement strand
CGGCGTAGCTCAATTGGCAGAGCAGCTGTTTTGTAAACAGCAGGTTACGGGTTCGATTCCTGTCGCCGGCTCCCACAATTCGCATTTAAAATGGCCCGTTGGCCGGTCAATTAGCCCGGACGCCAGCCCGTTTTACGCCAACCCGTACGCCAACCCGTACGCCAACCGGGATTCGGGTTTCCCTGCTTGGCCTCGGCACCTCGGGGGGCCCGCTGAACAAGCTCGTCACCACACGGGGAGTTGGATCTACAACCCCAATTTCAGCGCCTCGGCTCGAGACGGTCGCCTCACCTAGTCCTACTGAAGTCCTCTCACCAAACCGTCAGTGGCCGGGGGTGTCGGTGGTTACGGAGCCGAGAGTCCTTGGTCACGAGTCGCGACCCGGTCTCGACAGCGGTCGCGTAAATTAGTCGATCAGCAGGATCGCCCGGAAAGGATGACGGCAACGCCACCGCGGTGGCTGCGATCGCAGGCGTGACCGCCAGCGTCCTTACCTGTGCCGACAGTGCTTGCAGCCAGGCTGAGACCGGAATCGTGAGTCTGATTCGATCGTGGGTTGCCAGCCAGGCCAGCTCGAACCACGAGATGTCCGCGACAGCGAGCTCCTCGGCCTCGCGAACCGCCTTCACCGCGGCTGCGCTCAGGCGATCCGGTTCGGCCGACCACCAGTGGACAACGTGGCTGTCGAGCAGGACCGTTCTCAATTCAGCTCCCAGGCTGCTCCCGTCGTGAACAGGTCGTCATCCTCGGCCGCGGTCATGGCGACGCCCGCCAACGCACCTTCAAGGGCCGATGGTCCCGACGCCGGCACCAGACGGGCGACGGTGCGACCATGCTTGGTGATATTCACCTCCTCGCCCGCGGCCACATCGTCGAGCAATGCCAGAATCTTGGCCTTCGCCTCGGTTGCCGTTAGTGTTCTGACCATATGGTCATTTTACTGGTTAGATTGGCCTAATCAAGGGAAGGCTTCAACCGGTCCGGGACCTGGGTCCGCGACCCGCGACATCCGCGCCCCGCCGTTCGGAAAAGGAGATCTGTCGCCGTGATGAGTCCCAGGTCGACCGCGGGGCACCGCCTCGGGCGGGCAGGCGCCCTTTTGACGCTGGTAGTCCTGGTGGCGGCCTGCTCCACGCCGCGCGGTACGGTGAACCGGAGCTTGGCCTCCGCCGCCCCGACGGTGACCACAGCGCCGCTCCCCGCGTGCGTTCCCGCCTCCCAGGTGATGCTGCCTCCAGGTGGTGCCCGCGCTGCGGACCCGATCTGGACCATCGCCTCCGGGCTCAATCGTCCGGACGACCTCCTCGTCTCGGACGGAACTCTGCTCGTGGCCGTCCTGGGTACAGGATCGATCGAGGCTCTGTCTCCCGGCCTGCCTCCTACCGCTCTCGCCGGGCACGTGCAGACGATCGAGGGCATGGTCTACCTGGGCGGCAATCTTTACGTGGCCGGCCAGGCGCAGGATGCGATTTACGAGTTGACGGCCGGCCAGGCTCGGCTCGTTCTCCAGTTGAACCCGGTGCCGGGACAGGATGGCGTGGATGGGATCGCGGCGGCGGACGGCATGCTGATCGTGCCCGACAGTCCCCGGGGCGTCATCGACTGGGTGGATCCCAGCACCGGCCGCATTACCAAGCAGGTTGGCGGCATGGTGCGTCCGACCGGCGTCTTCGTCACTCCGGGCGGGTCGCTACTCGTAGCGGACGAGTATGGCAACGCGGCGCTCGAGCTGGCTCCCGACGGGAGTCGGACCTATCTGGTGCGCGGCCTGCCCATAGTCGACGACATCGCTCAGGACTCCCAGGGCAACGTGTTCGTGGTCACCCCCGTGATCACCGGGGGGAGGTTGGTGCAGATCGCCCCGGGACCACTCAAGGATCTGGCCGACGGCCTTTTGGCCCCCCAGGGCCTGGCGGTAGACGGCGCCGACAATCTGTACTTCAGCGAGGAGGATGCCGGCCGCGTCGATCTAGTGATACGGACCTTCAAGCTTGTGCCCCTGCGCCCGGTGCGCGACTCAGCCAGCCAGCCGGTGTGCGTCGACGTCGTCCGCGCGCCGGGCTTTGACGCTCCGATCACGCTCTTGTCGAGCCCAGGAGTCACGGTCGTGACGCAACCCGGACTGGGCAACCAGGCTGCGGTTCTGGTGTCAGGCTGCGTGACCACGCCTTGCGCGCTGACAGCGGTCTCTGGTACTTGGCATGACGTGCTGAGCCTTCAGGCCCAGGGGACCTGAGTGTCAAGTGCGAGCGAACCCCCATAACAGTGTCCTGGGCGGGATCGTATGGTTTAAGGGTGCAGATTGACTTCGGCCCGTCGGACTGCCTGATCCGCCTGTCGCCCCGGCCGCAGCCGTGAGCGACGTGCTCGGCGCCCCGCTGCGAAGGGTCGAGGACGCTCGACTCGTTACCGGCAGGGGTCGCTACGCCTCCGATCTCCGGCTCGAGCGCCAGGTCTACATGGCGGTCGTGCGCTCGCCGCTGGCCCATGCCCGCATCCTCGGCATCGACCTCGCAGCCGGCTCCAGGCCCGGCGTCCTGGCTATTCTGACCGCGGCCGATCTGGATCGCGGACCGAACCTCATTCGCGAGGACATGGGTCCGCCCGAGCTCTTGGGATTCGGCCGGCCCGTGCTGGCCCCCGACGTGGTCCGATACCAGGGCGAGGCGATAGCGGTCGTGGTCGCCGAGACCCGCTACGTCGCTGAGGACGTGGCCTCCGAGCTGTATGCCGACCTCGAGCCGCTCCCGGCGGTGACGGGGGTCGATCGGGCCACGCTGCCCGGCGCTCCCCGGGTCCATGAGCAATTCGATCGCAATGTCGCCCTGAGCGGGGTCAATTCCTACGGGGACATCGATGCCGCCTTCGATGGGGCCCCGGTCGTGGTTCGGGGACGATTCTTCACCAACCGGGTCTGCGGGGCCGCGATTGAGCCCCGGGCGGTGACCGCCGCGCCGCGTGGGGATGGAGTTGAGATCTGGTGCTCGACCCAGCACGTGTTCGGGGTTCGAGACAAGGCCGCGACCTTTTTAGGACTCCAGCCGGAACAGGTCCTGGTGCGAGCCGAAGACGTGGGCGGTGGGTTCGGGCCCAAGGGCAGGGTCTATCCCGAAGAGTTGCTCGCCGCTTTCGCCGCGCTCCGCCTGGGCCGGCCCGTGCAGTGGGTGGCGACCCGCAGCGAGGACACCGCGACCACGGTTCAGGCCCACGGCAGCGGTATCGAAATCGAACTCGCCGCCGAGCCCGACGGGCGCCTGCGCGGGCTTCGGGCGCGGATCCAGCATGATCTGGGCGCGTACGTCTCGGTCGGGGCCGGAATAATTGAAATCATCATTGCTCACATGCTGTCCGGCTACGTGCTGGAGGCGTTCCGGGTCGACTACGACCTCTGCTTTACCAATGCCACTCCGACCGGCACGATCCGAGGGGGAGGTCGGCCCCAGGGCAATTTCGCGACCGAGCGGATGATGGACCGCCTGGCTCTGGAGCTGAACCTGGACCCGGCTGAGTTGCGGCGGCGCAACCTGATCCAGCCCTCCCAGATGCCCTATGACACCGGGCACTCGCGTGGCGGCCTGCGCACGGTTTACGACAGCGGTGACTACCCTCGGCTTTTGGAGTCGGCACTCGAGCTGGCTCAGCTCGACCAGCTCAGGCCCGGAATCCAGCCCGATGGCACGGTCGTTGGGGTCGGCGTCGCCTTCTGCGTCGAGAGCACCGGCACGGGAAGCGGCGAGCCAGCGCGGACCGACATCGGGCCCGACGGGCAGGTCCGCCTGTACATCGGCTCCAGTCCTGGGGGACAGGGCCATCAGACCATGGCGGCGCAGATCATGGCTCACCGATTGGGCTGGCCGATGGAGCGAATCACGGTCGTCGCCGGGGACACCAGCCAGCTGCCTCGCGGGGGGGTGACCGCCGCCAGCCGAAGCGCGGTCCACGTCGGCAACGCGGTTTCTCTGGTGGCGCGGAAGGCTCGAGCCGAGCTCCTGCGCCTCGCCTCCGAGCGGCTCGAGGTCGACCCTGAAGACCTCGAGCTCGAATCCGGTGTGGTCAGCGTCAGGGGGGCGCCGGCGAGTTCGCTGAGCGCAGCCGACCTCATCCCGTCGGCTGGATTGTCGGTTGAGGAGGCCTTTGTCACCGACAGCCCGACCGTGTACGCCAGTGGTTGCCACGTCGCGGTAATCGAGCTTGATCCCCAGACCGGGTCGGTGGGCGTGCTTCGCTACGCCATCGCGCATGACACCGGCCGGGAGATAAATCCACGCCTGGTCGAGGGCCAGCTCCACGGCGGTCTCGTCCACGGTTTGGGTTACGCCCTGCTCGAAGAGGCGCTCTACGACCAGGACGGCGGATTTCTGTCCACCACCTTCCTCGACTACTCCATCGCCAGCGCACCCGACTTCGCCCTGGTGCCGCGGCATCGATCCCTCGATACCCTGAGCCGGGCGAACCCTGAGGGCATCAAGGGGGCCGGGGAGGGAGCCACGATCCCTGCACCGGCGGCGGTGGCGAACGCGGTCGAGAGCGCACTGCGCCTGATTCGCCCGGACGCATTCGTCGACGAGCTGCCGATCACACCCCTGCGCGTTCGGTCCTGGATCGGAGGCGGCTGAGCCGAGCTCGACTAGGGGGCTGGACCCAGGTCCGGTCTGGTGACGGGCATACTGGCCTGCGATGAGTTGCCTTGCCGCCCCGCACGATCTCCCCCGAGCACGGCCCCTCGCTCAGGCAAGCTGCTGATACCGCGCCGGCGCCGGACCGGACCACCGTCCGACGGGGAAGGGACGCAGAGCCCTCCCGCGGAGCCCACGGGGCGCCGAGCCTCCGGCGTCAGCGCGCTCAGTCCGCAAGGCGCCCACATTGACTTCGGCGGCCAATTGCCCGCCCGCGTACCTTGGACTCCGAGTCTGATTCGGCTCATCGCGGGCTTGGTCATGGCCCTTTTCACCGCCGCGGTCGACACCACCATAGTCAGCACCGCACTGCCGACCATCACGCACGAGTTCGGCGGCTTCTCGCTCTACGCCTGGATCTTCAGCGGCTATTTGGTCACCAGTACGACCACCATCCCCCTGTGGGGCCGCGCATCCGACATCTTCGGGCGGCGTCCCGTGCTGATCATCGGGGTCCTGGGATTTGTCATCACCTCGGCGCTCTGCGCCGCCAGCTTCAGCATGCTGTCGCTGGTCGTCTTCCGCACCCTGCAGGGCCTGGCCGCGGGCGCGGTCGTGTCCACGGCCCTGACCATCGCTTCGGATGTCCTGCCGCCCCTGCAGCGGACCCGTATTCAGGCCCTGATCAGCGCCACCAGCGGTGCCGCCGCGATGCTGGGTCCCGTCCTCGGCGCCCTGTTCGTGTCGACCGTGGGCTGGCGCTGGATCTTCATCGTGAACCTGCCCATCGGCATCATCTCGGCCGCCTTTCTCATCGGCTACCGCGAGCGCGTACCCAAGCGAGCCGTTGCCGACAGAATCGATCCGCGCGGCGTGATTCTCCTCACCTTTGGTGTGACGGCGCTTCTGATCGGGCTGGGAACCGGCAGCCTGGCCGCCCAGCCCGTCGTCCCGGCTCTGTTGTTGGCCGCCGTTCTGCTGGTCGCGTTCGTGCTGGTCGAGCTCCGGAGCGCGCATCCGACCGTCCCTCTCGCCCTCCTCTCGCACCGCGTGATCGGGCCCCTGGTGCTGGTCGGCCTGTTCCAGGGCATGATCCAGTACGGGGTGCCTCCGTACGGCGCTCTCTACGTGCAGGAAGCTCTGGGCGGCAGCGCGTTTGCCGCCGGTGCGGTTGTGATTCCGAGCTCAGCCACGATGACTCTGGCCCAGTCGGTGGGAACTTGGTTCATGCTGCGGCTGGGGTATAGCAAGCTGGTCTTGGGGGGCGGCGCGTTCCTCACCCTGGGCGGACTGATGCTCTATCTGGGGCCGTCGGCATGGGGAGTGCTGTGGGTCTCTGTCTGCTCGGCGGTGCTGGGCTTGGGTATGGGACTGTTCGTGCCTCCGGCCATGATCACGATCCAGCTCGCGGTGGCCTGGCAGAAACGCGGCGCGGCGACCGCGCTGAGCCTCCTCGCGCGGTCCCTGGGAGGCGCCATTGGGGTGGCGGTGATGGGCGTGGTGGTGCAGTACTTCGTCTTCCGGCCGAGCCGATTCGGCGGACACCACGCCGCCCTCTCCCAGGGTTTGCGCTACGCCTTCCTGGTATTTCTGGGCGCGGGTGTCGTGATTTTAGTCACCGGTTTCTGGCTCGTGCGCCAGGCCGACGAACCCTCGGGCGGGGTGCCCGAGACGGCGGTGGATTCGACCTGAGCCACCTGCTGCCCGGGGCTTTATGACCGCGGAGTGGGGAGGGAGGAGAGGCGGGCACCGCGGCTGGGGCGGCGGTGATCAGTGGTAGCCGACGGCCTCGAAGATGGGGCCGGTGACGTTCGACTGATCAAACGAGACCTGCATCGCGTACGGGTTCCAGGGGTCGTTCATCCAGTAGTCGTAAGCACCGCGCATCCCGGTCAGGGTCACGAAGTGGGTGCCTCCCCCGATGTACATGCCGACGATGACGGTGCCGCCGGTGGCGAGGTACGAGTCGATCCAGGCGCTGGTGGGGGACCAGTTGATGCTCGGCGCATGGCCTGGGATGTCGAGGACCGAGTTGTACATGAGACCGCCGGAGGTGAAGTTCGCAGTGTTGAGCGCGATGGTTCCGGGGTTGACCCAGCCCTCGCCAAAGTGGGTGTAGACCATGGCCACGTCGGTGATGAGACATCCGATCTCCCAGACCTGATACGGGCTGGCCCCCATGTAATCGTTGCCCCAGCGTGCGTCGCGCTGGTTGTAATAGGTGCCCCAAGAATCGCTGTCGTACTCGGGGGATAGAACCGCACCCCCGCTCCCGACCCTGCCCTGAGTGAACTGCTCCATCTGGCGTAGTTGGGCCTGGTCTGCGGCGAGTTGCGAGTTGACGCTACTTTGCTGATTGGCCAGGGCTGCGTCGTCGGCCTGGAGCTGATATTGGGCGGAGGCGATGTTCCGTAGGGCCAGAGACTGCTGAGATTGCTCCGCGCTGAGCAATTGGTCCTGCGAGGTCACCTGAGCCACGATGCCGGCCTGCTGCACCCGCTGCGAATCGAGCAGGGCGACCTCGGCCTTGATCTGGGCCCGGGTCGCCTTGAGCTCCGTCGCGAGCTGGTAGTCGCTGTTAACGATCTCCTTCACGATCATGACGCGACCCAAAAAGTCAGAGAAGTTGCGAGAGGTGAGAAGAATCTCGAAAATCGGCATTCGTTCCACCTTGTCAAGGGTTCGGACGTGGGAGTCGAACAGCGCCTCCTGGGCGGCCAGCTTCTGCTCGTTGGCGGCCAGATCGGCCTTCTCCTGGTTTTCGCGCGCGACCAGCTGGTCGAGCTGGCCCCGATCCGTCGCCAGCTGGGCCTGGGTGGACGCCAGCTGGGCATCCAGTTTGGCCAGGACGGCGCGGGTCTGGCTGATCTGGTTTTGGAGGGACGCGATGGACGAGGTGTTGGCCGCCAGCTGGGACGAAATGGTGTTGAGGAGGGTCTGATCCTGTTGGATCTGTTGTTGAAGTCCCCCGATCGTCTGGTCGGCCCGGACGGGCAGTGGACGGACCAGATTTACCGTCATGGCCGCTGCCAGTAGCGGGAGGAGCAGGAGGGCGAGGAACCTCGCGCGCCGGGGCAGGCACCCTGCTGGCGACAATAACCCGGTTCGGGGGACGGCTGATTGAGTGCGACGCATGCTGCAAATACAGCCGACGAGCGGCGGCGCACCCATTCTGACACACAACGCGGCGGCAGGGAAGCGCTTACTCGACGCCGCCTGGGGCCGGCGCCGGACCGACTCTGGGTCTAGGCGGTGCCTCTTACCCAGGACAGAACCCGGATTCCTCTTCCCCCTGCATGGTCGCAGCGGGAGCAGAATACGACGGCATCCAGACCCCAGGGCAGGACCCCGGGAAGCAGAACCTGGCGATGCGCGCGGTGAAACAGCCAGCAGTAGATGAGCACAGTGCGACCATGATGGCAAACCGGCGGTCAAAGGGGAAGGGCGTAGAGCGACCTTTTGGCGAGAGCCGTCGCGGCGGGCGCCGCCCGGGCGTTGGATAGAATGCGGACCGCGGGCGGCTAGCTCAGCGGGAGAGCGCTTGCTTCACACGCAAGAGGTCGCTGGTTCGAAACCAGCGCCGCCCACCAGTTGCCGATGGCCCCGTCGTCTAGTGGACTAGGACGCAGCCCTCTCAAGGCTGAGATCGCGGGTTCGAATCCCGCCGGGGCTACTTCATCTGATGCGCCAGGTGATAGCATCACGCATCATGCGAACCACGATCGACCTCGATCCAGCGGTCGTCAAGGAGCTCAAGCTTCGCAGCAAGGGGGCCGGCAAGAGCATGGGCAGGCTCGCATCGGAGCTACTGGCCACGTCGTTGCGAGAGCAGGAGGGCCTGTTCGAGGCCCAGCCGGACTTGGAGTGGGTCGCCAAGGATCTCGGGCGGCCCCATGTCGATCTTGAGGACAAAGAGGCCATTAGAGCCCTGCTGAGCGCGCTTCAATGAGCGCGACCGTCGACGCGAACATCCTCGTCTACGCGAGCAATCAAGGCGACCCCGTCCATGCGCAGGCCAGACAACTGCTTCAGGTCCTGGCGGCCGGACCGGACCTTCTATACCTGTTCTGGCCTGTCGTACTTGGATATCTCCGAATCGTCAGCCACTCGGCGATTCTTCCGAGGCCGCTGAGCCCGCGTGATGCTGCTGGCAACGTCGAAGCTCTGCTGAGGCGGGGACACGTCCGCTCGCTTGGCGAGGTGGAGGGGTTCTGGGAGTTGTTCCGAAGCACCAGTCGCGATCAGGCGCGCGGCAACGACGTCCCGGACGCGCACCTGGTGGCTCTGATGCGGCAGCACGGTGTGCGGCGGATCTACAGCCGGGACGCCGGGCTCCGTCGATACGCGGACATCGAGGTCGTCGACCCGTTCACATCCGCACCGGGCGGTGGTGGACGCCGGGGTCGCGCTTCGACGGGGTGATCGAGCCTCGTCCAACTCGTTCGCAACACGACTACCTGAAGTCGATCCTCGGTTTCGCTGGGGTCACTTCGGATCCCGCCCGGGCTACTTCTACACCGTCGGTGCGGCAGGCGTAGTAGGCTGCGTCGATGAGTGCATCAGCCGCCGACGAACTCGACGTCATAACGGCGGCGAAGGTAGCCGGAAGAACGCCCGAAACGATCCGGCGCTGGGTCTGGGCCGGCAAGTTGTCAGCCCGCAAGCGAGGTAACCGTCTGGTCGTTCGGCGTGGTGACCTTGAGGCGCTGGCGGCTGTGGGAGGCGAGCCCACCCTCTCGCTACCGGAGTGGGCCAAGCTGGCGGAAGACGCCCTCCGCCGTCACGGTGGTCCGTACTGCTCCGCAGCCGATCTCGTCCTCGAAGAGCGACATAGGCGCGACGTCGAGGTGAGCCGTCATCCCGGTCGTTGATGCCAGCGTGGTGATCGACTGGGTCGCGCCGGGGGCAGATCCTGCGTCCCCGGCGATGCAAACGCTCGGCCGGCTGTCGCGCGAGGCTGAGCCCGTCGTTGCCCCTGAGTTACTTCAACTCGAATGCGCCAACGTGCTTGCTGCAGGTGTACGGCGAAATCGGTGGACGGGCGCGGATGCGGATGCGGCATATGGGCGCCTGTTCGCGCTGCCGATTCGCTTGGTGAGCGACTGGGGACACCTGCCCCGAGCCTGGGAGCTCTCACGGCGTTACGACAATCACGCGGTCTACGACATGCTCTACGCGGCCGTGGCTGAGGCAGCCGGCCTTGAACTCATCACAGCGGATCAAGTCCTACTGCAACGGCTTGGTCCGCTGGGGTGGTTGCGGGCGCCCGGCCCCTGAGACCCAGCGCCTCGAGGCCGTCGAGGCGGTTCCTTCGCCTCGGCTACTTTCAGCACACGCACCTGGTCACTCTGATGCGCCAGCATGGAGTGCGGCCAATTCAGTCCGGAGGCCACGGATTCCTTCGAGGGTGAGTTCAATGCCGCAGGCTCCGCAGAGGTTCGACCATAGTGCTCCCGCCATCTGGATTCCCTTGCCGTCCTGTCGCCTCAGGTGGACTGGCTCCCGCCTGCCCACGTACCCCGGTTATGAAGAGAGCCGATTTGCGGAAATGAGACGGCCGAGTGGAAGCAGTGGCGATTGAGGCGAGATGGGCGCGGCCGATCATGCTTGCCATGCAGGCGGGCGCGGGGAATTTCGATTCTCAACAGTTCGCCCATCACTGATCTGTAAGCCTCGGTGCTGGGGGGAATATTGGCGCCTGAGCCACCTGGTTGCGCCCGCGCCTTTGGGTGGCTCCTAGACTTTCGTTTCGTGCCCTGCCGCGCCCACCGCCTCCGACCGTTTAGCCTGGACTCGCACTCGCCCTTGGGTGCGGTGGCGCTCGGTCTGCGCGCCGGCCCAGGCTGAAATGGCGCGTATAGCAGAGCTGCTGACCAACGGGATCACGATCTCGTTCGAGTTCTTTCCTCCCAAGGACGAGGCCGAGAAAACCAGGCTCGAGGTGGCGATACGCGAACTTGAACCCCTGCGCCCGTCCTTCGTCTCGGTCACCTATCGTGGCGGCAGCAGCTCCCGCCAGCGAACCACCGAGGTCGTTCGCGGTCTGGTGCAGGAACGCCGGATCACGGCCATGCCCCACCTGACGTGCGTCGCGCACGCGCGCGATGAACTGGTCGAGATCCTGACTGATTTTGAACGGGCGGGGATCGAGAACGTTCTCGCCCTCGGTGGAGATCCCCTACCCGACGGCGAGGGAAGCCGGGACCTGCTCCACGCTATCGAGCTCGTTCAATTGGCATCCAGCGTGGGCGTGGCCTGCATCGGTGTGGCTGCCCATCCGGCCGGGCATCCCAGCTCCCCCGACCTGGCCAGCGACCGCCGGTACCTAGCCGCCAAGCTCGATTTGGCTGACTTCGCCATCACTCAGTTCTTCTTTCAGGTCGATGACTACCTGGGTCTGGTCGACGACCTGGGCCGGCTGGGCATCGACAAGCCGATAGTTCCGGGGATCATGCCCATCACGAACCTGAAGCAGGTTCAGCGCATGGCCGAGCTGTCCGGAGCCGAGGTCCCCGCGGGGGTGGTGAGGCGCCTTGAGGCGCGCGAGGGCAGACCTGAGGATGTGCGGCGCGAGGGGATCGCGCTCGCCACGCGGCTTTGTCGCGACCTCCTGGACCAGGGGGCACCCGGGCTCCATTTCTACACACTCAACAACTCGACCGCCACGCGCGAAATCCACGAGCAGCTCGGCCTCCGGGTCGCGCGCGCGAATCCGCATGCTTAACCCGGCGCGCCATCCGGGGCCTGGCGCGGGGTGGGACGGTGTCCCGTCACGATTTGTGATACCAGAATTGACCGCGGAGAAGGTTGTCATGAAGTGGTAAGCTGCCCCCGCGGCAGCCACAGCTTGGCGCACCAACTTCCGATCCTGTGATCTATTTAGGACGAGAGAGGAGACAAATGCACCGATCGATGTTCGATTTCCGGCTCGGCCGGGTTCTGGCCCTCGGCGCGGCGATCGCCACGGTCGCCGCTGCGTGTGGCAGCAGCACGACGGGTACTTCGTCTTCGCTGGCGCCGGCCAGCCAGCAGATCCTTCGCATCAACACCGGAGTCGAGCCCAACAGCTATGACCCCGGACAGGAGACCTACACCTACGAGGCCGCGGTGGGGCGCAATGTGTTTGAGCCGCTCCTTAAGCCCAAGCCGGACCTTAGCGACGTCCAGGGCGCCGCTGCATCGAGTTACGACGTCTCGCCCGACGGCCTCACCTACACCTTCCACCTGCGCAAGAACGCCAAGTGGAGCGACGGCAAGCCCGTCACCGCAGCCGACTTCGTGTATGGGTGGAAGCGGCTCTTGAATCCGGCCCTGGCTGCCGGATACGTCGACCCCTTCTTTGACACCAACATCGCTGGCGCGGCCAACTACGCCAACGTCGATCCCAAGAACGCCTCCGCCATCGATGCCTTCCTTAACGGGCTCGGGCTTTCGGCGCCTGACCCCAACACGTTCGTAGTCAAGCTGCAGCATCCAGCGGCCTACTTCAAGTGGGTGGCGACGCTGTGGGTCGGGGCCCCCATCCGTCAGGACGTGGTGGAGAGCGCCGCCGGCGGACCCTTCCCCTCGACCGACGCCACCAAGGCAGAGGCCTGGGCCAACAGCCCCTCCACGATCATCGGTAACGGTCCCTTCAAGCTTTCTCAGATCGTGCCCAAGGACCACGTGACCCTGGTGCCCAACGCCAATTACTGGGCCGGTTCGCCCAAGATCCAGCAGCTTATCTACTACTTCATCGCCGACGGCAACACCGCGTTCGCCAAGTACCGCACCGGCGGTCTTGACATCCTGAACGTGCCGGTTGCCGACGTGACCGTGGTGCGGGGCGACGCCAAGCTCAGCAAGCAGGCCAAGCTCCTGCCTGAGCTGACCGCTTTCTGGATGGCCTACAACACCCAGAAAGCACCGCTCAACAACCAGGACGTGCGCATGGCGCTGTCCAAGGCAATTGATCGTAATCAGCTGACACAGAACGTGCTTCACGGCACCGATCAACCCCTGGAATCGTTCATCCCCAAGGGCATGAACGGCTACGACACCTCGGATACGACACAGAGCTTTGATGTGGCCGCGGCCAAGCAGTTGTTGCAGAAGTCAGGAGTTAGCACCGCCGATCTCAACAAGATGACGCTGCTGACCCGCAACACTACCGGCAGCAAGACCATCAATCAGTTCATCGTGCAGCAGTGGAACACCAACCTGGGCCTCAACATCCAGCTCAACGTGATTGACAGCAAGACCGTCACGAGCATGATTCGAAAGGGCAACTTCGACATCTACGGTCCTGATGGATGGGGCGCCGACTATCCCGACCCGCAGGACTGGTTCGACATTTTCCAGAGCGGCTCCTGCCATGCACTGAACTGGGGCTGCCCGACGCTTCCCGGGTACGACGCTCTGGTCCAGAAGGCCGACGCCTCACAGTCGAACAGCGCCCGGCTGGCTGATTACGCGACGGCTCAAAAGCAACTCATCGACACCGCTTCGGTGGGCTTCCTCTACCAGCAGTACGAGTACGACCTGATCCAGCCCTGGGTCGCCAACCTGACCATCACCCCGATCGACGACGAGTACGTTCCGGGCGACGAGCATTACCAAAGCGCGTACATCACCAAGCACTAGGTCTTCATGTCGGTAACAGCCGAGGGGCGCCCTGCAAAGGGCGCCCCTCTACCTTTTCGGATCAAAGTGCCGCGCACGCGCGCGGTGAGCCTGGGACTCTACGTGGTGCGCCGGGTGCTCTGGATGGTCCCGGTGGTTTTCTTCGTCATTCTCATCACCTTTGTTCTCATGCATCTGGCCCCCGGTAGTCCCTGGGACCGGGGCGGAGGGCGTCAACTCGCGCCCGCGGTGGTGGCGAATCTAAACGCCAAATACGGCCTCGACAAGCCGGGCTGGCAGCAGTTTTTGCTCTACCTGTGGAATGCGGCCCATTTCGATTTCGGGCTCTCCTATCAGTACGAGGGTAAATCGGTCAGCTACCTCATCCTGAACGGCTGGCCGTATACCTTCACCCTGGGTGCGCTCGCCTTCCTGATCGTTGTGCCGGTCGGGATCGGTCTCGGCATCGTCGCGGCGCTGCGTCAGAACACGCGCGTGGACTATCTCACCATGGGCTTCGCCACCTTCGGCGCATCCTTCCCCAACTTCGTGGTCGGGATGCTGATGATCATCGTCTTCGGCGTCGTTCTGTACAACGTGACCGGCGGCAACGTCTATCTACCCGTGACCGGCTTCGGACTCGATGATCACCTGATCCTGCCTGTCGTAACCCTGGCTCTGTTACCTACCGCCTACATTGCGCGCCTCACTCGCGCCAGCACCCTCGACACGTTGCGCCAGGAGTTCGTGCGAACCGCATGGGCCAAGGGATTGACAGAGCGCCTGGTCGTGATACGTCACATCCTCAGGAACTCTCTGATTCCGGTGGTGACGGCTCTGGGACCAACCTTCGCCTTCCTCGTCACCGGATCCGTCATCGTCGAGACGGTCTTTGCCATTCCCGGCGTTGGCCGAGCCTTTGTCACCGCGGTGGAGTCGCGGGACTATCCCATGATCCTCGGCACCACCATCCTGTTCTCGATCGTGATTGCGGTGGCCAATCTGGTCGTCGATTTGCTCTATGTGTTCATCGATCCCCGGGTCCGACTGTCCTGATGGCGAGTGCGGTCGCGGCGGCTCAGATGGCGGAGTGGGATAGTCCTGAGCAGATCGGGCTCTGGAGCGACGCCTGGATGCGATTCCGCCGCAACCGCTTGGCCGTGGTTGGTCTCGTAATCGTCATCCTGCTCTTGATCGATGCCTTCACGGCGCCGCTTTTGGTGCATCTGGGGGTGATCATCGATCCCATCAAGCAGGACGTGGCTCACATCGAGGTGGGACCGGGCGGTTTCGGTCATCTCCTGGGGACCGATGAGCTCGGGCGCGACACCCTGAGCCGGCTCATGTATGGGGCCCGGATCTCTCTCACGATCGGGATTCTGGTCCAGGGCATCATCTTCGTCATCGGGGGCACGATCGGACTGACCGCGGGCTACGTCGGGGGGCGGGTAGACAACCTCCTGATGCGATTCACCGACATCTGGTATGCCTTCCCCGATCTCATCTTCGTCCTGGTGTTGGTGTCGGTTTTCGGGCCCAGCCTGCTGTCCATTTTCGGCGCCATCGGAATCGTGAACTGGGTCAATCTGGCCCGCCTGGTGCGCGGCCAGGTGCTGTCGATCAAGGAGAAGGAGTACGTCGAGGCGGCTCGAGCGACCGGCACTCCGCCGCTTCGCATCGTCCTCCGACACCTGGTGCCCAACGCACTCGGCCCGATCATCGTCACCCTTACGTTCGGCATTCCCCAGGCCATCTTCCTTGAGGCCACCTTGAGCTTCATCGGCGTCGGCATCCAGCCTCCGACTCCGACCTGGGGCCAGATGGTGAATGACGGCTACCAGGCGGTCTACGCCAATCCCAGCTCGGTCGTCTTTCCCGCCCTGGCCATCGGGCTCACCATGCTGGCCTTCACCTTTATCGGGGATGGCCTGCGCGACGCGCTCGATCCCCGGATGCGGCGCTGAACCTTTGGTCACCTCCGGTCGGCCTGAGTTGAGCGACGCTCTGCTCCAGGTCAAGGGCCTGCACACTCAGTTCCCCACCTCGCGCGGACTGGTCCGCGCGGTCGACGGGGTTGATCTCGAGGTGCGTTCGGGAGAGGTTCTGGGCGTTGTGGGAGAGTCCGGCTGCGGCAAGACGATGACGGCGCTGTCGATCCTTCGCCTGCTGCCAGACCCGGGCCGCATCACTGCCGGCCAGATCCTGTTCCGGGGTCGGGACGTGACAGCGATGAGTCCCGAGCAGGTGCGTGATTTCCGGGGTAACGAGGTCGCGATGATCTTCCAGGACCCGATGACCTCGCTCAACCCGGTGACCAAGGTCGGCTCGCAGATCGAGGAGGCCATGACCGCCCACTCGAAATTCAGCCAGCAGATCGCCAAGGAGCGTGTGCTCGAATTGCTCACTCGGGTCCGCGTGCCCTCCGCCGAGCGTCGAGCCCAGGATTACCCGCACCAGTTCTCGGGGGGCATGCGCCAGCGCGCGATGATCGCCATGGGACTGTCGAACGAGCCCGCCCTGCTGATCGCGGACGAACCCACGACGGCGCTGGACGTGACCGTTCAGGCCCAGATCATCGATCTTCTCAAGCGCCTCAACACCGAGATGGGAGCCGCCATCATGCTCATCACCCACAACATGGCCTTGGTTGCCAGCCTGTGCGATCGGGTAGTGGTCATGTACGCGGGCCGGGTTGTGGAGGAGGGCCCGGTGGAGCAGATCTTCTCCAGTCCACAACACCCCTACACCTGGTCGCTTCTGCGCTCGGTGCCTCGGGTCGACCAGGCTCGCCGCGAGCGGCTGGTGAGCATCGAGGGATTGCCTCCCGACCTCTCCCGGCTGCCCGGGGGCTGCAAGTTCCACCCCCGATGCCCCTTCGTGGAAGCGCGCTGCCGGGAGGAGGAGCCGCCGCTGGCCGAGGTGGCCAGCGCTCAGAAGGCACGCTGTTGGGTCTTGATGCGAACGCTTGGTGACAATCCCCAGGATCGAATCGAACCGAGCGCTGCTCGGGCCACTCTGCTGAGCGCGGGGGAGGCCGATGGCGCTGTCGGCTGAGGCCTCGCTGCAAGTTCCAGGGGTCGACCCCGAAACCATCCTGCGGGTGGAAGACGTCTATAAGCACTTCCCGCTCGGCGGCCTCGGCGGTGACACGGTGCGTGCGGTTGATGGGGTCAGCTTCGAGCTCAAGCGTGGCGAGACCCTGGGATTGGTGGGAGAGTCCGGTTGCGGTAAGTCCACCTTGGGCCGCTGCTTGATTCGCCTGTTGAACGTCAACTCGGGGCGGGTCATATTCGAGGGGCGCGATCTCGCCGCCATGGGCGCCCGTGAGTTGCGCCGTGTTCGGCGCCGGATGCAGATCATCTTTCAGGATCCGTTCGCCTCTTTGGACCCCCGCATGACGGTGGGCGAGATCCTGGCCGAGCCGATCGACAATTTCAAATTCGCGCGCGGCGCTTCGCGTCGGCGGCGGATCCAGGAACTGCTGGACATCGTGGGGCTCAACCCCAACTTCACCAACCGGTACCCGCATGAGTTCTCGGGTGGCCAGCGCCAGCGCATCGGAATCGCCCGCGCCCTGGCCCTCAATCCCAGCCTGATCGTGTGCGACGAGCCCGTCTCGGCCCTGGACGTATCGATTCAGGCCCAGATCATCAACCTGCTCCAGGACCTGCAGGGCAGCTTTGACCTGAGCTACGTTTTCATCGCCCACGACCTTGCCGTGGTGCGCCACTTATCCGACCGCGTGGCCGTGATGTACCTGGGCAAGATCGTCGAGATCGCCGATAGGCAATCGATTTACGCCAGCCCACAGCATCCCTACACCAAGGCTCTGCTGAGTTCGATCCCGATCCCAGATCCAGCCAAGGAGCGCGACCGCGCTCCGATCCTGATCAAGGGCGAGATCCCTTCCCCGGTCAACCCTCCATCAGGTTGCCGATTCCACACCCGCTGTCCGATCGCGCGCGCGCCGGGCATATGCGCGGATCAGGAGCCCGCCCTGATCGAGCACGCCGGCTCCGGTCATGTCGCCGCCTGCCACTTTGCCGGAGAACTTTAGGCGCGGGGTCCTGGCGTTGTGCCGGCGCCTGTGGGGCGGTAATTCACAATAGACCTACTGCCGGTGTAGCTCAGCGGTAGAGCAGCGGCCTTTTAAGCCGATGGTCCGGGGTTCGAATCCCCGCGCCGGCACCTTACAGCTCGTCGCGTCGCATCGAGCTACGCTCCTGCCTGATGGATGGTCGATTCGACCGACCCATGTTCAGGTTGGCTAAGCGCATTCGGTCCGGCTGGCCGCCCGAGGGGCGCGGCCTCGGCTGGTATGATCTCGTCGAGCCATGGCATTAGGAGCTGATCGCGTCGTCATAACCACTCTGGTCGAGAACCACGTCGACATGCTCTTGGAGGACGGACCCGGGGTCACCCGGGCCGGACTGGCTCATCACTTCGATCCCAAGAAGGAAAATCCGATCGGCGAGAACGGCATTGCGCTCCATGTTCACGTCGAATGGGATCGCTACTCGTACAACCTTCTGTTCGACACCGCCATGTCGGGCAAGGTGATGCTTCACAACGCGGCTGCCCTGGGTGTCAGACTGGAGGACGTCGACCACATCGTGATCAGTCACGGCCATCCAGACCATTACGGTGGCCTGCTCGACGTTTTGAACCAGCGCCCCGCCCCGGTCCCGATCTCCGTTGGCGAGGCCGCGTTTCTCCCCCGATATGTGCGTCTTGCATCGGGGCAGGTCGCGCCCTATTACAACCAGGACCTGACCGAGTCGGTACTGGAGGCGTCAGGTGGTCGAGTGGTCACCCACAGGGGCGCGCTGGACATCGGTCCCGCCACCATCGCCACCGG
>Ga0307374_10006658_pt1 | contig 18076 bp, 18 predicted proteins | sample OX3MG_FD_202532 | JGI IMG/M metagenome (GOLD analysis project Ga0307374, IMG submission 202532) | Soil microbial communities from Risofladan, Vaasa, Finland - OX-3 | ecosystem: Environmental > Terrestrial > Soil > Coastal area > Acid sulfate soil | place: Finland: Risofladan, Vaasa | collected... | reverse complement strand
CGCAGCGGCGCGGGCGGAGCGCGAGGTTTGCTACGCTGACAGCCGTTCCTTGGGGCTGTAGCGCAGTCCGGTAGCGCACCTCGTTCGCATCGAGGGGGTCAGGGGTTCGAATCCCCTCAGCTCCACCCAGTGGTCTTCACGTTTCCGTGGAGACCTTGTTCACGTTTAGCTCTGACATTCTGGCCGGCTGACCGCATGGCTTGAGTTGATCTTGTTTTCCCCGTCCTGCGTGGGCCCGTGGGTGGCTGCGGTTGGTCTTGCTGGCGGCTGGAGAGGTGCGGGGCCGGCGGGCGGCGTGCTGGTGAGCGGCGGGGCTGTGGCGTGGTGGGCAGTCCTGGTTTATGGCGGTGCGGCCGGGCTGGTCGGGGTGGTTTTCCGCCGGCGTTTGCGGGTTCTGGGCGGGAGCCCGGCGGCGGCGCGGCGCTCGTTATCAGCCTGGCGGGCGTTCCAGGCGGTGAGGATGCGCTGGTTGCGGACCGCGTGCAGGGCGGCGAGCCAGAGGGCGGGCCGGGCCAGGCCCGTGAGGCGGCACCAGCCGCGGGTGACGGTGTTGCTGGCGGGGTCTTTGATGGTGGAGAAGCCTCGTTCGGCGGCGGTGCGGCGGGTGCAGGAGCGGCGGTGCGCCGGCGAGGGGCAGTCGTGTTTCTGCCGGGTCTTCGCCGCGATGTCGGGCCCGGTGGTGGGGGTCTGCTGGGTGCAGCAGGCCGGCGGGCAGGCTGGCGGGGTCAGGATCTCCGGGCGGGACCGGTCCAGGGTCGTTGAGGCGGGCCTCAGTGGGCAGCGGAGCTTGCCCATGACCGCGGGGCAGGTGACGCGGTGGCAGCCGTCGGCGTCATCGGCGGTGAGGCGGCCGGGTTTGTGGCGGGCGAGTTCCGCGGTCCGCTGGTCATGCGCGGCGGTGTCTTCGGGGGTGGCGGCGGGGCCCAGCGGCGCCAGGTGCAGCAGTGGCCCGGGGGTGGCGGGGCAGTAGAGGCTGCCGTTGGTGATGATGGCGCCGTGGACGGTGCCCTGGGGGCCGCGGTCGGATGGGTGCAGGTCCTGGGCCAGTTGCGCGCCGGCGGCGCGCAGCGGCAGTGCCCAGGCACCGGCGTCGCGGTGGGCGTAGCCGGAGCCGGCGAGGATGTCGCCGGGCGGGATCCCGTTTCCGGGCATGCGGGTGAGGACGGGTGTGAGGGCGCGGACGGGGCCGGCGTGGCAGCAGGACAGGGTGATCCGGCGGGTCAGTTCCGGGACGGGCGGGCCGTCCTCGTCGCGGGTCATCGTGGCCGTCGAGAGGTAGCAGCCGAAGAACATCTCGCCTTTGGGGCCGGGGAGGCTGGAGTTGCGGTGCCCCCAGGACGCCTCGGGGTCAGCGCAGGCTGTGCTGCCTGAGGGCGGGGGGCGGGGGGCGGGAGAAGGACTCCACGTCGGTCCAGCCGGCGGCCAGCGACGCTGAGGTGGTCTTGTGCCCGCCCGGGATGCTGGCTTCCAGCAGGTCATCCAGCACGGTGGTGAGGGTGGCGGAGGGAGTGCCGTCCGGGGTGTCTTTGGCCAGCGCCTTGGTGATGAGGCCGAAGGTGCGCTCCGCCGCGTCACCCCTGGCAGCCCGGGCGCGTGCACGGCAAACCGCTCGATCACCGGCGGATGCAGCAGCACCGGCGGCACCGGGTCCAGGCCCAGCCCGATGCCCCAGTCCGCGAGCTTGCCCGCAGCCCACAGCAGGTCACTAGGGCACCATTCTTCTCACGGGCACCGCTACGGTGCTCGTGATAGGGACTCGGCGGGAGCCGGGGTGACGGTCTCAGCTGGTCGCCGGAAAACGGCCAGAAGAACACCACCGCCCCCGGCTTCTGCGGGGGCACGGACTGGCAACAGGGAGACGCGCCGTAGAGCGCCGGTTAGTGACCGCCCGGTAGCTGTCCTCCTCGCCGGGTCGTCGCTGCCACCTTGAGGAGCCCGAAGTGTCGCTTGTGCTGCGTGAGGCAAAGTTCTTTACCGGGATCGACTGGGCCACCGAGATCCATGCCGTGTGCGTGATGGATGCCACGGGCAAGATCGCCGCCCAGTTCACCATCGTGCATTCCGCCGACGGGATCGCCACGCTGATCCGGCGCCTGGCCAGGTTCGGTAGTCCGGCCGAGATGCAGGTCGCCATCGAGCGTCCGAACGGCCGCCTGGTCGACCTGCTGCTGGAGGCCGGCCACCCCGTCGTGCCGGTGAAGCCGAACGCGATCAAGACCTGGCGCGAGGGGGAGGTGCTCTCGGGCGCTAAGTCCGACGCCGGAGACGCTGCGGTGATCGCGGAGTACTTGCGGCTGCGCCAGCACAAGCTGACTATCGCAGTCCCCTACTCCGGCCAGACCAGGGCGCTGCGGACCGTGGTCCGGACCCGCGGTGACCTAGTGCAGACGCGGGTCGCCACAGCCAACCAGCTGACCGCGCTGCTGGAGGACTCCTGGCCCGGCGCGGCGGTCATCTTCGCCGACATCGAGTCCCCGATCGCGCTGGCGTTCCTGACCCGTTACCCGACCCCCGAATCAGCCCGCCACCTCGGCGAGAAGCGGATGACCGCGTTCTGTTCCAGCCACCACTACACCGGCCGCCGCACCGCCGCCGAGCTGCTGGAACGGCTCCGCTCGGCCCCGGCCGGGACCCTCGGGCAAGCCCTCACCGTGGCGCTGCGCGACGCTGTCCTGGCCCTGGTGGCCGTCCTGACGGCACTGGGCGCCGCGGTGAAGAACCTCGACCGGTCGGCCGCCACCCGGCTCGGGGAGCATCCGGACGGCGAGATCTTCACGTCGCTGCCAAGGTCGGGTCAGATCAGCGCCGCCCAGATGCTCGCCGAGTGGGGCGACTGCCGCCAAGCCTACGAGCACCCCGACTCGGTCGCCGCCCTCGCCGGGGTCACCGCCGTTACCAAGGAATCCGGCAAGCACCGGTCGGTCCACTTCCGCTGGGCCTGCAACAAGCGGTTCCGCCAAGCGGTCACCGCCTTCGCCGACAACAGCCGCCACGCCAGCCCCTGGGCCGCCAAAATCTACAACGACGCCCGCGCCAGCGGCAAGGACCACCCGCACGCCACCCGCATCCTGGCCCGCGCCTGGATCCGCGTCATCTACCGCTGCTGGATCGACCAAGCGCCCTACGACCCCGCCAAGCATGGAGCCGCCACCACACTCGCTAACCAAATTGCGGCTTGAAGTTGACACAGGGAGTGTTCTTCGCCCGCTCCCGCCCGCCCGGTGCCACCTCGCTCACCACGGTCCGGGCGAAGTCCGCGGCCCGCGGGGACACTGACGACGGCCGCCACCGCTGGACATAAACGGCAATCCTGGCAGAATCCATACAGGACTTATACTGTAAGGAATGCGCGAGTCACCGGACCCTGGCTGCGAAAATGACCACGTGCCGCCCACCCCGGCCCAGCGCGCCCGCGCCGCCCGCCTCGCCGCGCAGATCGCCGAGCGGGCGCCCCCCGCTTAACCTGTGGGCAGACCCTAGCCCAGCCCGAGAAACCCCAGGTCACGGCCAAACGTGAATACCTGACCCAGAACCGCAGGTCAGAGCCATGATCCTCAGCCTTGGTGATCACGATAAAGATCGTTTGACCGTCACTCGACCGTCGTCTTGAGCGACTGGACCCGGCGAGGACGGGCACCGTCCGCCACGCGATGGCAGCTACTTTCCTCGCTCGTGTTTCGTTGCTCACTGCGGCCCGAGACGAACACCGGGTTCGAGTCCCGTGTGCGGTCTCATGGCTCTTCCGCGCTGGGGCGATACATTGGCTGTATGGAAGGTCTTGACCGCATCACCATCGAGCCAGGCAAGATGGGTGACCAGCCATGTATCCGCGGGCACCGGTTCACGGTGGAGCATCTGCTGAGCCTGGTGGGTGCGGGCTGGACGCTGGAGGAGATCCAGGCCGGCTTCCCGTTTATCGAGGCTGCCGACATCCAGCAGGCGGCTGCCTTTGCCGCGTTCTCGGTGCGTGAGTATCACCTGCCTGTCACCCGCCCGGCATGAGGTTCTTGCTGGATGAGAATGTCTCCTACCGGGTCGCCGCTCATCTGAAGGCGGCTGGGCACGATGCGGTGCATGTGGGTGAGATAGGGCTGACGAGCACTGATGACTTGTGATCCTGGAGCGGGCCCGCGCTGAGGACCGGGTCCTGGTTTCCGCAGATCACGATTTCGTGCAGATCCTGTTCGCGTCCGGGGACACCCGGCCCTCGGTTGTCTTGGTGCGCGAGGTGGATGCCCTGCCGTCGGCCGAGCTCGCCGCATTGCTGCTCGCCGCCTTGCCCGGGCAGCTGACCGAACTGCTCCTGGCCGGGGCGATCGCAACTTTGACACCAGAGCGGGTCAGGGTCCGGCCGCTTCCGCTCCGGCCAGGCGCAGGCGCGTAAGTATCTGCCTGCTGGGCATGGAGATGGGGCTGCGGCGTGCACAGAGAGTGAACGGCCGGTGGGGCGGGCCACGGCCATTGGGCCAGACGTCTAGCTACGACACCACCTCCCTGCCGATTACGAGCGCGTCAGAAGCTGGATTTACGCCCGGGTTCCAACGTCCAGATCCCCCAATTCTGAGTTCATCGCTCTGTCTGCTGGCCCGCGCGCTGTGACGTGCGGGAACGTCGTTCAGATAAGAACCAGTGCCCGCTCGCGCTCAGCGTGCTCGAATGCGGGTTCCATGGCATCGATATCTGCCTGCCGCAGGCCGTGCGAGGCGGCGACAGCTCGCCAGCGTCCAGTTGCTCTGGTGACTTGCGACAGGACGCCGATGGCGTCCCGTGCGTTCAGGCGGAAGTACTCGGCGACGCTCAGGAGAGTGTCGATGCTCGCCTGCGTGTCATAGAAGTCGATAGCCGTGCGGAGTTCGTTTGGGCCGGGTTCCGGATTCGGGTTCAGGTCGAAGGCGGGTGAGAGTACCCAGGAGTCGGCGTGCTCGTGCAGGAATCCGTGGTTGCGCAAGTGGTCATCTGTGTTGGAGACCAGGATCGAGAACGCTATCCGCCGCCAGAGTTGCCGCAGGTCAGCGGTCGTGGACGGTGAGCGTTGCTCGATCACTTCCGCGATTTCCAGGTAGCTGCGCTGGTCACCGTCACGGGCCTCGAGCATTGTCATAGCGCTGGTGTACCCGATCCGGGTGGCGCCCTCGCGGTCGAAGCGATCGACGACGAGAACGTTCCGGCCTCCCACGCGGATCAGCTGGGAGTCGGGCACATCGATCTCCGAGCCACGCGCGAGATCTAGGGCCACCTTTTCCCAAGCCACCACATTCCAGTTGTCCGAGCTGGCGCTCGGGAATTTCGCGATCGCGATCCGGCCGGCCGGGTCCAGAACGTGCGCCTTGGGCCGGGCACCACCTAGTGAGCTGCCGGCGTGCAGCAAGCGCCTGAGGTCTTCATAGCCGGCGGCGCCCGATTCGGCGCGCTCGGCGATTTCCAGCAGTTCCGGGAGGTCCGTCAGAATGGGTACGCCTGAGTCCTCCGGCGCGAGGTAAAGGCCTTCATCGCCGGCGCGGAAGCGCAGCGCCCCCTGGCGCAGGTCGTCTCGCACGCCGAGCAGTACGTCCAGCTCGCTCATCGAGCGTGGCGCCGTCCCCGCGAGTTTCGCACGCCTCATCTCGGCTCGCTTGATCAGCGTGCGTCCCCAACGGTCCGGTGCGCTGTCACTGAACGCACCGAATAGCGCCTGGCCAACGGATGTCTGCAGCGTGCCCCTTACCAGCGGGAGCGCGGGGTCAAGCGCATACGCCTCTGGGTCGGCCAGGTACCTGTCGTCGTACACGAAGCTTGCCGACTCCACGCCGTGGCGGTGGTGGTGATACAAGCGGCCAGCGAGCAGATTCCTTTCACCGACGGCGACATACACGGAGACATCGCCGGTCACTGTGTTCGCCTCATTCTCGGCGGGCGCACCCTCTCAGGCAGGGACTCCTGCGACATGAGACGGCCCAAGTCGGTCGAATACGGATCAAGCGCCGCCACCAGCGTGTCGAGCACGCCTAGTGCCCGGGCAACCCGGAGCGCATTCTCCAGGCTGGCACCCTGGCCGCCCTCAAGCCGCATCACAGTGTGACGTGAAATCCCGGCCCGGTCAGCTACCTGCGCGACCGTGAGCCGGCGCAGCTTCCGCCACGTCGCTAGCTGCTCGCCGATGCGCCGCTGGCCGCTAGCCACCGCCGCAGGGATCTTCGTGACAGACATGGATCCCCTAAGGTCGCTTCTGAGCAACATTAACATGCTTGAAGTTGAATACCTACTACCCAATATGCTCGCGGCTACCTGCCTTCGTCACGCTGGCCCGGACCTGGCCACTGAAGCATGCTCCCTGAGTGCCCGGCTAGCCGCTGGCAGGTGAGCCGCGTTCAAGAGATCATCTGTGCCACCTCAAGAAGCATAGAGTCGCAAATCCGCGACCTTGATGCGGGCCACCACAGTCCCCGAACATCTGGCAGGCATTCGCGTCGGATGATCGCAAGCGCTCGCTGTAGCACGGCCAGGCGCTGAAGCTCGCGCCGGACCGTACCGGAAGGCGGTCGGTGTCCGGACGTAGCTCATCATCGCGGCTACGAGCGTGCGCCTGCCAGGCACGGCGCGTCTTGCCGCCCAGGGGGAGTTGCGGGCTCTCCGCTAAGGACTGGGTCATGGGACCGGGCATCGGGGATAGATCACGGGCGTCTCCTGCGATACCCCGGGAAGCGCAACTGGCCGCCGGCGTGGGCCGCTGCGTTCTTCATCGAAGCCGACCTCGATAGCCAGGAATACTGAAGGCTGGGCAGGGAGGCGGGTGCGGGAAACAATTCGCGCGTCGGCATTGCTGCGGCAGGCGAGCGCCTGCCCGATTGTGGCGGGCAGCACAGCGGTGCTCCCGTGCCTGGGCAGCCGGCACGCAGAACTTCAAGATCTGTGCAGCCAGCACCTTGGCCAGGATCCAGCTGACGGCCGCGCCGAACGGCGGGTATTTGTTGGCTCTTCCCGACTTCTTGGTTACCGACCGTTGTCAGGCATGTCCGGTGCGGCGGTCGGACCGCCTTACCGGGGTTCGATCTGGAATCCGGGGTTGCGGAGCACGGCGGCGCCGTTCTTGCTGCCTTCGAAGTCGCCGGAGCCGAGCGCCTGGCCGGTGGCGAGCTCGTAGGCCGTTCCGAGGATGGCCTTGGAGGGGTAGCGTCGGCCGTTCCAGGCCAGCAGGTAGGTTCTGGCGGGGCCGAAGCCGTGCCGGGCGAAGAATTCTCGCGCGCCAAGCCGGTCGTATTCGCCGATCGCACGTTCCACGTCGGCGCGTGTGACCGTACTCCACCTGCTCATGCGACAACGCTACCGGTCGGCGCCGGTGCAGAGAAGCGGCTGACGGCACGCTCGCGGCCCGGATGACGAGCAGGTTTCTGCACCGTCGCCTTGCCCGTTCTGTCAGGCGCGGCATGACTGCTCGGCTGGGGACTGGCGGGCGGCGGGTTGGTGTCGCTGGCCGGTGGCATGATGGTGGTGACGGGAAGGAGTGGTCATCCTGAGCGCTGATGGCGCCGAGCGCATGCCGAAGTGGGGCGATGCCGGTCACGTGCCGGTTGAGGAACTGGCCCGCCGTCAGGGGGTCCGGCCGGTGGAGTCCGTCGATGACCTGGCCCGGCCGTCGCTGTTCGAGTCCGATGAGGAGCTGGAGGAGTTCCTCGCTGACCTGTACGCCTCCCGGCGGGCCGCGCTGGCGTGAGCTTCGCCGTCCTGGACACCGACGTGGCATCGGTGTCGCTGCGGGGGAAGCTGAGCCCGGCGCTGCGGTCCCGGCTGGCCGGTGAGTCCCTGTGCGTGACGTTCGTGACGCTCGGGGAGCTGACCAAGTGGACGGTGCTGCGGGATTGGGGCCCGCGGCGGATGGCGGACCTGGCGAGCTGGCGCCGCCAGGTGGTACTGCTGCCCTTCGACGAGCAGGTGGCCATCAAATGGGGCGAGATCCAGGCCCGCGCGCAGCTGCGGGGACGGCCCCGCCCGGTCAACGACTCCTGGATCGCCGCGTGCTGCCTTGCCTGGGACCTGCCGCTGGCCACATTCAACCGCAAGGACTTCGACGACTTCGCCGAGCACGACGGCTTGCGCCTGATCGACGCCGGGCCCAGGTAGGCCCGGTCATGCGCCAGCACAGGCATGAGCCGCCTCCGGTTACCAGCCCGCTACAGATCATCCATTTCAGCATCTGACTGGCTGGCACAGCATGAACCGGACTTTGAACGCATAACGGCGGGAGTGTGCGCCAAGTCGGACTGACCGTTCGTCACTGAGCGTGAAGCCGCGGCCGGGCCGTGGCAAGCTGAACTTGCCGGCGGCTACGCGACCGTGGCGGCGACGGCGCACCCCGCCGTCGATTCGTGCACGCTGTTACGGGCGTGCCTCATTGCGGCTAGAGCAGGCGGCGCCCGCCCCTGATCCTGGGGCCCGGCAGTGAGAATGGGAATGTGAGGAACAGGTGGCGGCGATGGATCCCCGGGCCCGGGCACGGGCTGGCGCGTAGCGTGGCGGTCTACGGCGTGCCCCGCCCTGACCCCGGGCAGCTGGATGAACTGCTGGGCCGATGCGACCAGCTACGCACCTGGGCAAGGACCCGCGGGTTCGAGCTGGACGGCGTCCCCGATGACCTCGGCTTGCTCGACCAGGCCATTGACCAGGCCAGTGGCGAGCCGGGCGGGCCGTTGCGGATGGCCGCCGCAGGAAACCAGGCCGGTCTTTTCCTCGGCGCCGTGATCATCGCCACCGTTCCCGGCGCGCGCTGGCGGCTGTGGCCGAACGGGCATCCGGTGGTGTGCCTGTCATCGGGCCGCGACTTGGACGTGGTCGCCATGGCCGGCGACCGGGTGAGTAAGGGCGCGCCCCTGCTGGCCAACGTCTACGCCGACGCAGCAGCAGGCCCACCCCGGTGATCAGGCCCTGTCCGGAAACAACCCGCGTCGCGGCTACCGGATGTGGCGCACAAACCCGCGATGGGCTCGAACTGCGGGCGCTGAGTTGCCGGCCAGGTGACGGCGGTCAGGCATACGGACCTGACCTGCTCAGTCTCCTCAGGCGAGTAGCCGCTGCGGTGGCGTGGCTTAGCTGGTGGCGCCATGTCGCCACCGCAGTTGATGGGCGCGCAGATGCTGGGCAGCCTCTGTCGCACGTTCGGGGAGCTGGAGCAGGTCCAGGTAGGCCTGTATGGGTGCCACGCAATGCAGCCCGGCCCGGTCATGTTCACCGCTGAAGACGCCTGCGTCGTTGGGGCCGACCAACTGGATGTTCGCACCCTTGGCTGCCCGCCGGATGCCGAGGCGCTCGATGGCCTCCCGGGGGTCACCGTCGACGTAGACGGTCGTGAGCCGGAAACGGGCGAACTGGTCCATCACCCAGGCTGCTGGCAGCCCAGTGAACGCGTGGTGGATGTTCAACGACTCCAGGCGCTCGGCGAGGACCCGTGCGAGCTCGATGCCGCTGCCGCTGAGGTGACCGGGCAAGATGTCATGGCTGTCGAAACGGTAGTCCTGAGCCCAGGCGTCAAGCAGCAAATCCGGATCACGAGGGCGCAGTTCCCGGTCCCGGCGCTCAAGCAGGAACTCATCATCAAGACGCCGCACGATACGAGATACGTTGCCGTCATCGAGCCCAGTAACTGCGGCAAGATCCTTCTGGACCCACCACCGTGCTGGGTCCAGCAGCAGCGCCCGCGTCACGCGAGCGCTCCTAGGCGCAAACGGCGAAGACGGCCGACCCCGGGAGCCCAACTCATTGGGACGTCCCTGCACCCGCAAGAGAAGATTCTCGGCGCGGACGTGCGCATTACCCGACAGGTCGATCCAGTTAAGCCGCACGCGGTCAGCGGTCTCCGCGCCCGCGCGAGACATGAACGGGACGACCAGGACCGGGATGACACCTTCGTCTGCGTAGGGGAGGAGTTGTTCAGCTGCGCGCGCAACCTGGCCCGGACGGCTCGAGCTCTTGACCTCAATCATCAGGACCCGCCCCTGGCCATCAGTCGCGATCAGGTCAGCCTGCGGAGCGTCGTCGCGGTGCGGCGTTTCGACCTGCACTACTGGCTCATCGAGCAGCTCGGCGAGCAAGCGCGGGAGGCGATGGCGCGCCTCACGTTCGATAGCCGCAGCACTGCCCTGCGTGAAAGCCACCTCCTGCAAACTCATGCAGGAAACCCGTTATACGCAGGAGGGCGAGTCACTACTGCGAATCGCCCTGCGAGAAACACTTCACCTGTCGCATACAGCAGGAATGTAATTTTGAACAGGACTGCTCCGAAACCTTGCTTCTGGAGACTTCGTAGCTGTCACAGAACCTCCCGTCAGAGCCACTTGCCCACGAGGGACTCACCAGGGGTGCAGGCCACGGCCGCAGCGGCACCCCTTAGCATCCAGGGCTATCCAGCGGCACGGGCAGACACGCATATGAACCGGCCACGCCACCGTTCGCATCGAGGGGGTCAGGGGTTCAAATCCCCTCAGCTCCACCCGCTGATCTTGGTGTCCGGCCAGGTCAGAAGCTCGTCGGATAGACCTCACCCTAGTTGCTGGGGTGGGTTCTTCTGGTGTTCTGGGAGGAATTTGGGAGATCAACTTCTCCCGGTTCCTCGGTATCGTCGGGTCCTGCTGGGTCACTCGTGGTGCCGCTTGCTCGGCTTGATCCTCGATCTTGGCCCGGAACGGTGCCAGCAGTTCTTCGAGGAGCGGCACGGGCGAGTGCGGGTGGGTCGGAGGCGTGGGCGTAGAGGCCGCGCATTCCCGGTACTTCGTGGCCGAGGCGCTGCTCGGCGAGGATCTCGGGGATGCCATCTTCGGCCATCCAGGTCTTGTGACAATGTGCCTCGCGGCGGGCATAGTTGCTGCGCCGGTAGTGGCCGCCACCGGGGCCGAGGAACACATACCGGCCAGTGCCGCCGTGCTGGCCGGTACAGGCACACCGCCGGTCGGCGCGGCCCTGGGCCGCCTGGTGGGTCAGCAGGCCGGCCAGGAAGGCGGGGAGGTCGACGGGCAGGCAGGGCTCCCAGGCAGGACTGCGGTAGGAGTCGTCCTTGGGCGGCAGCCGGTGAAAGATGCCGTTGACCTCGCGGAGCTGCCATTCGACATGAATCTCGCTCTCGCGGAGGTAGTCACGTTCGAGGCCGATGGTCTCCCCCCAGCGCAGGCCGGTGTAGCCGATCGTGATGATCAGGGTGAAGTCGTCGTTCCGGCCGGACAGCAGCGCGGCGCGTTCGGCGAGCAGTAAGGCTTCCAGCGGTGTCGCCCGGGCGGGCAGGGCGTTCTCCCATCTGGTGATCCCCTCGGTGCCTTTCTAGTTCCGGCTCCAGCCCGGACCGCCCGGATGACATCATCGAAATCGCCTCGATCAGCGAGGCGAACTCGTAGCCGAGTGTCACCCCCACGAACCTGATCCCGAGGTCGGACTCGCCCACCACGGCGGTGGTGGGGACCCGGGTCACCCGGTGGGAGCCGGCCAGCCCAGCGTCGGCCACCAGGTCATGGACCTCGACGGTCAGCTTGCCCGACAGCGCGGCGAGTTCCTCCAGTAGCTGGCGCTGCTCACGGCACGACCCGCAAGCGTGGGCTTGGGTGAACATGACCAGCCGGACACGCTCAGAGCACAACGTCCCGGCCTCTGGTGGCATCGGTCACCCGGTCATGGCACGCTGTCACCGGCAGCGGGCCTGCGGAGGACAGGGACCTTCAGCACCTGGTAGGTAGCCCTCGCCTGCATGAGGCTGGGGAGGACGGATGACGTCGGTCGCGCTCGGCAGGGAAACTGACCGGCGGAGTCCGGGGCGGGAGGCCTGCCGGTGACCACGGCGGAATTGTTCGAACGGCTGGCGGCCAGGTATGACGCCTGGTACGAGGGGCCGGCCGGAGCGGCGGTCTTCCCATCCGAGGTGGCCTGCCTGCGGCCGCTGCTGGCCGGGCTGCCCCGGCCCTGGGCGGAGATAGGCGTGGGCAGTGGCCGGTTCGCCGCATCACTGGGTGTGGATGTGGGGCTGGACCCGGCTGCGGCTCCGCTGGCGCTCGCGCGGGCGCGCGGCGTCCATGCCGTCCGCGGCGTAGGGGAACGGCTGCCGTTCCGCTCCGGGGTTTTCGGTGCCGTGCTGATCGTGGTGACCATCTGTTTCGCGGACGATCCCGCGGCGCTGCTGGCTGAGGCAAGGCGGGTCATCCGCGATGACGGGGCGATCGTGCTGGGTGAGGTGTTCGCCGAGTCTGCGTGGGGTGGTTTTTACCAGCGCAAGGGAGCCGGCGGTCACCCGTTCTACTCGGCGGCCCGTTTCCTGACCCGGGGTGAGACGCTCGCGCTGGTGAGCGCAGCGGGCCTGCGGGTGCAGGCGGCCCGCTCCACGCTGTGCCAGCCCCCTACCGATTCCCCGCGATCAGAACCCGGGTGTGATGGCGAGGCCGCGGCGGCGGGCTTCGTCTGCTGGCGCGCCGTCCCCGTCCGCCCGGGATGAGACAAGAACCCAAGCACCGTGGCTGAATCACACTCGGCCGAGGCTGGCGCTCAGCACGTCAAGATGATCGTCCACGGCAGCGAGGTCACCTTGCTCTGGGCAGGGCCCGAACCTGGGCGGCGGCCTGGCAGGCAGGGACTGCGCCCGGGCCGGCGGGACCATGCGGTCGTGGTGCACGGCCGATGTGCCGGCCCGGTGGGCTGCGGTGAGGAGGCTCGGACGACGACGGGGCATTCGGCGTGCTGCACGCAATCAATGCGTGGGCCGGATGGCCCTCCATCACGCTGGTGACCGGCGGGATGCCTGGGTCCGGGCCGAGCGTATCGGTGATGGCGCGTTCCAGCGCGGCCTTGGCATCGGCCGCATAATCCCTGCCGGTGTACCCGTAGATCTCCGGCAGGTGCCAGGCGCAGCTCCCCGCCGGTGAGCGCGGCCTGCTGGGCCGCCCAGCGCAGCGCCTCCTTGCCCTGCGCGGAGCCGTTCACCCCGGCCACGATCACCGGCTTGCCCACGTTGCGGGCCATTTTCCGCCCTTGCTTCACGCACCCGGCCCGCCTGCGGACGCGCGGGTCAGGTAGATCTCCCCTGCGGCTACCGGCCCGCGGCCGGGCGCAGCGCGACGGATTCCTCGATGCCGGGGAGGAGCTCGGCGAGCAGGTCCCGCACGCGGGTGTCGATCTCGTCGCGGATGCGGCGCACGGTGGTGGTGTCCTGGCCGGCAGGGTCGTCGAGTTCCCAGTCGAGGTAGCGCTTGCCGGGATAGAACGGGCAGGCATCGCCGCAGCCCATGGTGATGACCACGTCGCTGGCCTGGACCGCTTCGGTGGTCAGCGGCTTGGGGAACTCTTTCGACAGGTCGAGGCCGAGTTCGGCCATGACCTCGGTGACGGCCGGGTTGATGGTGCCGGCGGGTGCGGACCCGGCGGAGCGGACGGCGACGCGCCCGGCGGCGTAGTGGTCGAGCAGGGCGGCGGCCATCTGGGAACGGCCGGCGTTGTGCACGCACACGAACAGGACCTCGGGGCGGGCTGTCACCGGGACTCCTTCCCCCGGGAGGCCGGGTTGTGCGGGGTGGCCGCTGGGCTCGGCCGGCCAGGTCAGCCTGCGGCGCAGCCACAGCGCGACATATACGAGCCCGACCAGTACGGGCACCTCGATGAGCGGGCCGACCACGCCCGCCAGCGCCTGCCCGGAGGTGACCCCGAACACGCCGATCGCCACCGCGATCGCCAGCTCGAAGTCGTTGCTGGCCGCGGAGAACGCCAGCGACGCGGTCCGCGGGTAGGTCAGGTGCAGCCGGCGGGCGATCGCGAAGGCGCCGAACCACATGATCGCGAAGTAGGCCAGCAGCGGCAGCGCGATCCGGACGACGTTCACCGGCTGGGAGGTGATCGTCTTGCCCTGCAGGGCGAACAGGACCACGACGGTGAACAGCAGCCCGTACAGGGCGACCGGGGCGATCCGGGGCAGCAACCGGGTCTCATACCATTCCCGGCCGCGCGCCCGCTCGCCCAGGGTGCGGGTGAGGTACCCGGCGGCCAGCGGGATGCCGAGGAAGACCGCCACGGTGACGGCGATCTCGGCCATCGACACGTGCAGGCTCTGGGCGGGCAGGCCGAGCCAGCCGGGCAGCACGTTGAGGTAGAACACCCCCAGCAGGGCATAGACGAGGACCTGGAACACCGCGTTGAGGGCGACCAGCACCGCGGCCATCTCCCGGTCACCGTCGGCCAGGTCAGTCCAGATCAGCACCATCGCGATGCAGCGGGCCAGGCCCACCAGGATCACCCCGGTGCGGTAGGCGGGCAGATCCGGCAGCAGCAGCCAGGCCAGGGCGAACATCACCGCCGGGCCCACGATCCAGTTCAGGATCAGGGAGGTGGCCATCATCCGCTTATCGGCGGTGATCCGCCCGATCTCGGTGTAGCGGACCTTGGCCAGCACCGGGTACATCATCGCCAGCAGCCCGATCGCGATCGGCAGGCTGGTGCCGTGGATCGCCACCTTGTTCAGCCCGCTACCCAGGCCGGGGATCAGCCGGCCCAGCACCAGCCCGGCCACCATCGCCGCGCCGATCCACACCGGCAGGAACCGGTCCACCCTCGACAGCCTGCCCACGACATGGCCGTCCTCCGGCGGGGTGGCAGGCGGGGCGCTGGGACGCGTGCTCATCTTTGTCAGGGTCTCCTTCGTCGCTGGGCTGTGCTGGGCTGCTGCCCGGCTGCGGCGTCGGCGGCTTGCTGGCACAAACCGCAGCGGATGACGCGCGCCGGCGGCTCGACAGCCACGATGCGGTTGATGACCGCGGTGCGGGTCAGCCAGCGCGGCGCCACGTGCGCGTGGTCGTGGCACACGCCGGCACCGCAGCCGGCGCAGACCGCGACCGCGTCTGCGGGGTGACCGAGTGCGGCGCAGTCGAAACACCTCACCGGCCCGGCTCCCCGCCTGGGCGGACACGGTGGGCAGTACTCATGCGCAGGGCCTCCGCAGCTGGGCCGTGTCGCGCGCCCGGTCGGCGAGGGCCGCGTAGTGCCCGGCGAGCGCGGTGAGAGCTTCGGGGCGCAGCCGGTAGTAGGTGTACCGCCCGGCCGGCTCGGCGATCACTAGCCCGGCCTCGCGCAGCACCCGCAGGTGATTGGAGATGTTGGTCTGCCGCGCGCCGGTCAGCTCAACCAGGTGGCAGGTGCACAGCTGCTCATGGGCGAGGAGGTCGACGATGCGCGCCCGCAGCGGATCCGCCAGCGCCCGCAGCAACTCATCAGTCACCACTGAAGTCAGCACACTCTGATTCAACAGCAGCCGCCCGCGCGGGGCAAGGGAACAGGAGGTGAACAGGGCGGACGGCCTGGCAGTCGGGTCGCCTGCTAAGGATCACCGGAATCTCCCCAGACTCGATCACTGAAATTCCCCACCTCTGAGCGGTGCGGCGAGCCGGATCTGAAGGTCCGACAAACCGGGCGGGGACTCCCCGATGCTGACGGTGACCAAGCCGATCAGCAGGAGGAGCCCCCGGCTCATGCTCTCAGTGGGAGAAGACGTGGAAGCAAGCGCATTGTCCAGGCGGGGATGGTCGGTCTCGGCGATCGCCCGCCATCTTGACCGGGATCGTAAGACGGTCCGGTCGTATCTGGCCGGGGAGCGGGTGCCCGGGGTCCGCCGCCCGGCTGCCCCGGATCCGCTGGCCCCGTTCGCGGCGTATGTGGCGGCCCGGTTCGCCGATGACCCGCATCTGTGGGCCTCGGCGCTGTTCGACGAGGTCGTGCCGCTGGGTTATGACCGGTCGTATGTGAGCTTCGCCCGGCAGCTGCGCCTGGCCGGGCTGCGCCCGCACTGCGAGGCGTGCTCGGGGGTGATCGGCCGGGAGACGATCGAGATCAGCCACCCCGCCGGGGAGGAGATCCAGTGGGACTGGTTCGAGCGGCGCCGCGCGCCGTGGGCCGGGACCGCGTACGTCCTGCTCGGCACCCTGTCGCACTCGGGCCGGACCCGCGGTGTCCTGGCGGAGCGCATGGACCAGGCGCACCTGGTGGAGTCGATGGACGCGGTGATGCGGCGCCTGGGCGGCACCGCCCGCCACTGGCGGACCGACCGGCTGGCCACGGTGATCGTGCCGGGCAGCGCGGAGGTCCAGGCCAGCTTCGCCCCGGTGGCGAAGCATTACGGCGCGGTCGTCGTGCCGTGCCCGCCCCGGCGGGGGAACCGGAAGGGGGCGGTGGAGTGCGGGGTGAAGTTCTGCTGCGGCCGGTGGTGGCGGACCATGACCGCGACCACCCCGGAGGAGGCCCAGGTGAGCCTGGACCGGTTCTGGGCGACGACCGGGGACGCCCGGCTGCGCCCGCCCGGGCGCTACGCCGGCCCGGGCCAGCCCGCCGGCCCGGGCGAGGGGCGGCCGCCGTGGCCGACCGTGGGCGCGCTCGCCGGCGCCGAGGTCCTGATGGCGCTGCCCGCCGTGCCGTATCCGGCGACGATCGAGGTGACCAGGGCAGCTGATGACCGGGCGAGCGTCGCGTTCCGCGGCAACCGCTACTCCGTCAGCCCCGGCCTCGGCGGCACCGAGCTGACGCTTCGGCACCGGCTGGGGACCGGGACGGTGGAGATCTTCACCCCCGGCGGGACGCTGATGGTCACCCATCGCCTGGCCCCGCCCGGCGCCGGGGCGGTGGTCCGCACGCCCGCTCACCGCGCCGCCCTCGAAGCGGTCGTCCTGAGCCAGTTCTCCGCGGCGCGGCCGTGTGACCGCAAGGCGAACCGCCCGCCCGGGGAGACCGCGCTGGCCGAGCGGGCCGCGCTCCTGGGACCGCGGGGGCTGGAGCCGGCCGTGGACCTGGAGCAGCTGGCGGAGGTCATCCGCCTCGCCTTCCCGCCCCCCGCGCCCGTGCCCGGCGCGGAGGTGACGGCATGAGCGCCTCGTCGGACTACCAGAAGCTCCGCGCCCACCTGGCGTTCCTGCGGATGACCGCGGCCGCCGAGGCGCTGCCCGCCCTGCTCGAGCAGGCCGCGAAAGACAAGCTCACCAGCCAGGCGTTCCTCGAGCGGCTGCTCGCCGTCGAGGTCGGGGCCGTCGACGAGCGGCGCCGGGCCAGCCTGGAGCGGTTCGCGTCGCTGCCGTCCCCGTTCACCCTCGCCGACTTCGACTTCTCCGCCCAGCCGTCCGTCGACCCCAGGCTCATCGCCGACCTGGGCACCCTGCGGTTCATCGAGGACGCGACCAACGTGCTCCTGATCGGGCCGCCCGGGGTCGGCAAGACGATGCTGGCCGTCGGCCTCGGCCACGCCGCGGTCACGGCCGGCATGCGGGTCCACTACACCACGGCCGCCGATCTGGCCGCCCGCTGCCACCGGGCCGCCCTCGAAGGGCGGTGGGCCACCACGATGCGGTTCTACGCCGGCCCGCGGCTCCTGATCATCGACGAAGTGGGCTATCTTCCGCTTCCCGCCGAGGCCGCCGCCGCCCTGTTCCAGGTGGTCAGCCAGCGGTACCTGAAAGGCAGTATCGCCCTGACGACCAACCTGGGCATCGCCAGCTGGGGAAAGGTGTTCAACGACGACCCGATGATCGCCGCCGCCATGCTCGACCGGCTGCTCCACAGAAGCGTCGTCCTGAACATCGACGGGGACAGCTACCGGATGCGGTCCCACCGGGCCCGGGCCGAGGCCACCCGCCGCGCCGTGGCCAGCACATGACCGCCAGCCAGCGCCGCGTCACGATGACGTCACGACGCCCCGCCCGGCCCGCCAGCACCCGTTCACCCCGGCCAGCCACCGCACGTTCCGCTCCGGCGCCTGCCGGGCGCTCGCCCGCCGGCGGCGCCGCCCGGGCGGCCATCGGTCATCCCCGACGCCCGGCCCAGGCGGCCAGGCACGGTCCGCGAGTGCGGCAGCCGCGGCCACCGCGCCCTCGGAAACCAGCGCTGCGATCAGTACGGAACATTCACGCACCGGGCCGGAATCAGCGGCGGCGGCCCCTCCTGCGGCGAGCCCGTCACCATCACCGAACTGACCGGCCAGGAGACCCGGACTTGACAGCCCCGTAAGCTCATCCCAGGCCCTCCGCACCGCTCGTCCCCTGGGGAATTCCAGTGATCGACAGCGGGGAATTTCGGAAATCCGCAGCACGCCCGGGGAAATTCACCGGGC
>Ga0307374_10006655_pt1 | contig 18078 bp, 17 predicted proteins | sample OX3MG_FD_202532 | JGI IMG/M metagenome (GOLD analysis project Ga0307374, IMG submission 202532) | Soil microbial communities from Risofladan, Vaasa, Finland - OX-3 | ecosystem: Environmental > Terrestrial > Soil > Coastal area > Acid sulfate soil | place: Finland: Risofladan, Vaasa | collected... | reverse complement strand
ATCAGAGGGCGGCTGGTTTAAACAGCGCAAAAAAGTTGAAACATAATATTCCTCCCTAGCTCAGTTGGTTAGAGCATCTGACTGTTAATCAGAGGGTCGCTGGTTCAAGTCCAGCGGGGGGAGCTTAAAATGAAGCAGTTATGAATTGTATTTCATAGCTGCTTTTTCATTTGATACATGATTTGATACATATTTGGTACATGTTTTTTCTTAACAATTTATTGATTATTAACAATTATTTAAAAAAGTTCTTTTAATAATTTTACCTTTTGCACTTAAAATTATGTGCTGCATTATTTAGAAGTGAATTTTTACAATGATTGAATCAAAAACCAAAATCAGCTTTTTCTATAAATTTTTATCAAGCAAATTTTATCTCACAGAGATACCTGTCGAAAATAAAAGAACCATATTACTTCATTGGTTTTTTTGGAGAAGTCATGCAAAAGATACAATGAAAATTATCCGTACGGGAAGTTGTATCACTCTATTGAGCGATTTTGTGCCTATTGAAGCAAAAACATTTTTCAGGATGCTGTATTTTGAGGATTATGCGAAATATGCATTTTGGACTTTTAATGACAATTTTATCATTGACTTATCACGAAATGTTTTACTTATTAGTGAAGACAATATTAAATCTTGTGTTGAAGTATTGAGGCTATATTCTATGGCGTATGATGAAAAACTCAACACCGGCGTGGATTACGAGCTCTCATTTTGTTACCGCAAGATTACTTCTTTAAAAAAAGATAAAAGATTTGACCAGATGTTCGCACTTGACCTGCATAACAGAAAAATTGTAATGGAGTTACTTGAGAAACGAATGGTTGAAAATAAAAATGATTTATCCTCAATAGAATCTGAGCCCGCAAATCATGAACCAGAGGAGATTTCATTTTTAGAAATGCTTATTCCGATTAATGGAAGTAAAGAAAATACCCTAAGCTATATAGAATCAAAAATCATCGAAGCCAGGTTTCCGCACAATATATTTCATACCATCAGGAAAACGAAAAAGGGTGCTAACCAAACCGGGCTTAATTCTGAAATAGCTGCGATGGTGATTGTATTTCAAGAAAAAGGATATTTCAAAAAGGAGTTTACATTTAAAGAAATCTATAAAAGCTTTGGAATTTATACTAAAAATAAGTCAGGGAAGGACTATGATTATTCATTTTTTGTTGAAGAATATCATTTTAAAAAATATCTTGAATATTTAGCACCTCTGGAAATCACCAATATAAACTCAGATAGTTAGGATTTTTAGGGTTTCTCTGAAATTTGCCCTAATCCGCCTACATAAAGAGGGCAATCATTTCATATTGCATTCAATTGTTCACAATTAAAAATAATTGAAATGCAAACAAACAATCCCTTCGAGCTTATCTTAAACAAGCTTGAACAAATACAAACGACTGTTGATACTATATCAGTTAATCCACCCGGACAAAACCTTTCCGAACCAACAGATCCTGACAGGATCATTGATTTACCCGAAGCTGCTAAGATACTCTGTAAACCAGTCGGCACTGTGCGGGGGTATATCCATTCCCGCAATCTCCCGGGTAAACTGGTTGGGAAAAGCTATCTAATAAAATATCAGGAACTGATTAAATGGTTTGAGAATTATCAGGCGGCTTATGAAACTAAAAACAAAATAACTGCCACCAGTCTGATGATGGAAAACCGTAATCGCTACCGGAAAGATTAATCGTAATCACTATACCGGTAATATAATTAATCATGTAAACTCATTTCGATGGAAAGCTCACGTTCATTGGAAGATGGCGGTGGCCAAATAACGCCCCCCGAATTTCCTATTCATATTTTTCCGCAACAGCTACAACAGATAATCAGATGTTACTGTACCACACTCAATCTGAATTTAGATTATGCTGCAGTATCCGTATTGTATGCTTTTTCTGTTGCGCTCGGTGGCCATTACAGCCTTGCAGTTAAACGGGGATGGATCGAACTACCCACATTGTTTGTTGCTTTAGTAGGCAAGCCGGGTATCAACAAAAGTGGGCCTATTTCCATCTTCACGCAACCGTTGGAAAAATTAGAAAAGGATTTATTCAAAAGATTTTTAGATGAGTATTCGACATTTAAAAAGGGTAGGAGTGCAAAGAAAGAAAACGGTGATTTGAGCGCTATAACGGACGAGCCTGCACGAAGACAATTGGTTATCAAAGATGCAACGCAGGAAGCTATGTTGAAAGCTCTCTACGATAACCCTCATGGATTTGCGGGCATCTATGATGAATTGGCGGCATTTTTAAAGTCTTTCAACAAATATAAATCCGGCGGCGGAGATGAAGAGGTGATGTTGAGCCTGTTTAGCGGAAAAAGTATTTCAGTAAACAGAAAGAGTTCAGAACCTATTTTTATTGAGAAGCCATTCGTAAGTATTATAGGCAGCATACAACCACAGGTATTGATAAATCTCCTCGGCAATAATAAGATTGACAATGGACTTACGCATCGTTTTTTATTTGCCTTCCCTGATCAGGTTGTTCGCGAAGATCTTTCTGATGATGATGTGCCTGAATATATTGAAGAACTATATCAAACATGTATCAATCGAATTTTGATTTCCGATTTTTTCCAAGCTGATGGTTATCCTGCCCACAAAATAACTCTTTCAAAAGACGGGTACGAAGCTTATAAGATTTTCAGAAGAAGAATCAATGAAACTATTAATAATGAAAAGAGTGATGCCATCTCAGGTATCTATGCAAAATTAGACACCTATAGTTTGCGGATAGCTTTGATACTTCATGTAATCCGCACCGGCTGCAAAGAGCCGGAAATAAATCCCTACCAGGTTTCTGCAGAAACTTTTCGAAAGGCGGCAGAACTTATTCAATATTTTGAACACAACGCACTCAAGGTTTTTAAATTGATGGAAAAGTTCCGTGATCCATTGAAAGATTATCCGATGGAACACAAAATTATCTACTATCAATTACCCTATTCATTTACCACAAGCGTTGCCTGGGAAATCGCTAAAGAAAAAGTGAGCAGGCGAACCCTGTTTAATATTCTTTCAGACGAATACTTATTCACTAAGCTTAAGCATGGTATCTATGAAAAGATATGGTAAATCACTTTATATAATCATGCACTATCTGCATTATTTGCACTTTGAGAAAGCAAAACCGGTCCATAATGCACAAAGTGCAAATAGTGCAGGCATTTTCTACACTATAAAAAATATATCAGAATGACACTAAAAAAATTAAACTGTAGCGAAGCCAAAAGAATGGACATAGTTACCTATCTGGAAAGCCTTTCCATAAAACCTGAAAAAGTAAATGGTAATGACTATTGGTATCTATCTCCATTAAGAGATGAAAAGACACCCTCTTTTAAAATAAACCGAAAGCTAAATGTGTGGTATGATCACGGCATAGGAAAAGGTGGCAAATTGGTTGATTTAGGAATTTTGTTACATCATTGTAGTGTACAGGAATTTTTAGAAAAACTAAATACCCAGGAGCAATTTTTTTCTTTTCACCAGCAGGTAATGCCACTACAAAAACCGGAGGATGTGGTAGAAAAGAAAATAAAATTAATAGCGGCAGATCCACTCACTGATCCCATCCTTTGTCACTACCTGGAAACAAGAAACATACCTGTGGAGATTGCCAAAAACTATTGCCGGCAAATTACTTACCTGAATGGTGAAAAACTGTTTTATGCGATCGGATTTAAAAATAATTCTGGTGGCTTTGAACTTCGTTCACCCAATTTCAAAAGTACCGTTTCGCCCAAAGATTTTACTTTTTTGAATACTCAAGAAAGGGATGCTGTTGCCGTTTTTGAAGGGTTCACTGATTTCCTTTCTTTGATAGCTTCGGGTAAACAACTGCTACCCGAGCTGACAAATTTTCTGGTGCTTAATTCCCTTTCTTTTTTTGAAAAAGCAACGCCTGTCATGGAGCAACATGAGCGCGTTTACTTGTTACTGGACAACGATACTGCTGGAAAAAATTGCGTAAAGCGTGCTCTTGGCTTGTCTCAAAAATACAATGATTTATCTAACAGGTACTATGAGGACAAAGACATTAATGAATGGCTAATGAAGGAAAAAAAATCAGAGCAGCAGCAAGTGCGCCGCAGTGGAAGAAGGCTTTAAATTTTAGGAGCCAGCTATGTTTCTCCTTCGTCGAAACGCTGGCTTTCATTCATCCGCCGGGCGGATTCATGAAAGAAGCTTCGCTCATGCTGAAGCATTCACGAAGTATAAAAGACCATGGAAAGATCAATTGACCATATATACAAAAAAAGAGGAGGACGCCCGAAACAAGCTGTTACAAAAAACCAGCAGCTTGCGGTAATGTGTACCCTTACAGAAAGAAAACTGATAGAAGAAAAAGCCAATGCTGCAAACATGAGTAAATCGGAATATTTAAGAACGATTGGGCTTTCCGGAAAAATTGACATGAAAATTAAAGTGCTTCCAAAAGAGGTTTTATTCTTTACCGCAACCTTAAACCATGTGGCGGCAAACATTAATCAGATTGCTCACAAACGAAATTGTAATGATGAACTAACTGCTATAGAAAGGGCAGAATTAAACTTCTTATCGCAACAGGTAAAACAATTAGTAAACGATATTAAATCTTATTTACAATGATTGGAAAAGTGATTATCGGAAAATCTTTTGGCGGCTGCCTGCGGTATTGTTTAGAAGATAAAAAGATGGCAAACGATATGGATAAAATGATCATGAAAAACCGCGCGGACATTTTACAATACAATTTATGCTTTGGCGATAAAGTAGAATTGATACAACAGTTTAATGAGGTGAGAAGATTAAATGCAAAGCAATCAAAACCGGTTATGCATATTACTTTAAGTTTTGCTCCCGGAGAGCGATTAAATAAGCAACGGCTTTCACAAATAGCCAACCATTGTGCAGAAGATTTAGGTTTTGATAAAAATCAATTTATTGCTGTAGAACATAATGACACAGAGCACCAACATTTTCATATTGTTGTTAATCGTATCAATTTCGATGGCAAAACATTGCCGGATAGTAATAGTTATAAAAGAATTTCAGATTTCTGCCGCAAAATGGAAAAGCGTTTTCAACTGGTCCAGGTATTAAGCCCAGCCAGATTTTTATCCGGAGACCAAAAGAATTTAGCAAGACTTGATCAACGTAAGGAACGGCTGAGAATGGTTATTGACCAATCACTAAAAAGTTCAAAGGATTTTGATGAGTTTGCCGCGAAAATAAAAGCCAATAGTTATGAGATTATAAAAGGACGTGGCATTTCTTTTATTGATAAACAGGCAGTAAAAGTAAAGGGTAGTGAATTAGGTTTTTCCATGGAAAAGATCAACGGGCAACTCAAACAAAATCTTATTCATTCATCCAGACAGACAACATACATCAATCTTTCGCAAAACAAAAAACGATTACATCTATGAACGAAGAAGTTTTAAAATCAATTCTTACTGAAATACTGGAAGAGCAGAAAATGTTCAATATCAATAATGGTTTACTTACAAAAGCTATTGAAGATTTTTCTGAAAAGTTATCAGATTTTGAAAATAAATTATCCAACAACCTTGTCAGTACACGGGAAGATACAAAGCTCGTAATTACAAATTTACAAAGGCTTAAAACTATTATAGAAGCACAGCCTAAACAGGTAATCCATGAAAAACGGGTCCTCCTTTTTCCGGAAACTTATAAACAGGAATTTTATAAAATTATATTTGGCAGCGTTGTAAAATCGTTTGCTATACTCATTGTTACGCTATGTGCTTTCTTCTTTTTGAAGGATTTATTGATTCAACATGAAAATGAAAAATTTAAGACTGCCTGGGAATGGTTATATCAACATCAAAATAATAAAGGAAAGGCTGTGATGGATAGTGTTTTTTTACTTCAATAAGATCAACGAAGTACATTCGTTGAAACTTCTAATTCAGAAAACCGAAACTCGGATTCTTATTTCATTAGAAAGTTGTTCTCCATCTAAGCTGTTTGTTGACTTGCAATACCGGCAACTGAATCAAACGTCAATAATATTTTATTTTTTTCTTGCTTTAATTAGAAAATACTAAACGTTTTTATGGGTTCCCAACTAATAAATTTGTCTCGTGTGCCGCCATAAGTTTGTTGCCGTTGCACAATGACAACTTTTTTATTTTTGAGTAAATTCATATTTCCTATCCTGTTATTTTTGGGTGAGACTTTACGATAATACCAATAACGACAAAGGAATTTACAATATTTCCAAAACCGCTATTCCGGCACAAATTGAATCATCTTTCCTCTGTCATAAATTATTGCCCAGAATTACCTTAAAATTGCGACCAAATCCATCAGATTATAGCTGACACATTAAAATTGGCCAACCCAAAAACAAGATTTCTTTTTCCACTTTTCAGATATAAGACTGCAATGTGCTATAGAATTAAACAGCCAAATTAGCTCATTTTCTATATGGCGTAATTTTCATTAAATTACACTCTTACTTAAGGGAGACCTAACATTTAATAAATATGGCGAGAAGGGATTCAACAGCAAAGATGTTTGAAGACAGATTGGAGTCCGCGAAAAAAAATGCAGTATTGATCCCGGAAATCAAGAACTGGTGCACTCATATTGTTTTAAAAGATGTCTCAGCAGGCATGATCGCTGAAATGTCAGGTTTGCCCGTTACGGTACAAGTTTCCTGCCCGCATGCTAGTTGTGGCTCATCCGGGATGATGTTGGATTGGATTGCCGGAGACTTTATTATAGAAAATTGTTTGGCTTGTTCATTTCATCAACCAGTAACAGAGGTCAATTTCGGCACGAAGCTCTTAGCAGAAAAAAAGAAAAGGGAAAACGAAGAGGCCCTGAAAAAAGATGCAGATGCGGAAATGTATCGTCAATTAAGTGAAAGTATAGGGGAACTGGTCAGAATCGAAAAGGATAAAGCGCAAATAACCGAGCTGTCCATTTTGCAATTGCTGGAATCTCTAAAAGATGCTGCCGGCAGGGAAGTAAATGCAGAACTAATATTTCAAGCCAGTAAAATCAGTCCCGGCTTTTTTCCTCTTCTGTCACTTGATATACTGTCATTGTATTTTGAAGATGAACTTATCGGAGGGACGTGCATGCAGACCGTCAATGAAGTATTGAACGCTAAAACAAGGTTACCGGAAAGAGTATTTCAGCAGGCGCTTAAGGCTCTTCAGGAAGGTAAGTATTTCAATGATGCAGCGCTACTATTTCCTCATTATATCAACACAGGAAATATTTTGAGTTATGAAGAAACTATTCTCTTCCTTATCAATAGCCTCTGGTATAAACGATCAATCGGAGAATCTTATGATCTTGTTCACAATTACGATAACAGTATAGCTGCCCTGCGCTATTTAATCGGATTGGATCGGACCTTTATGACCAGCTTGTTTAAAAAACAGTTGCAGGTTAATGACAAAATCACACGGATCAATATCAATTATACTCTGCAGGAAATCATGGTAGCTGATACGCCCTTTGTATTGGACTTTCTGGACGAACTCATCCTCTCATTTGAGTTGACAGATGATCAGTACGAGGATTCCGCAGACCATGCTACCTGTGTCACGATCGCAAAACTTATAAAGACTTCTTCCAAAGATGTATATGATCATGTAAGGGAAAAAGTAAAAAGGCTAAGCGTCCCGGCCAGGATCAGCAGCATCAAACTGTTCAGGTATTTGCTGAAGGATACTGACATCGCTGTTTCCCATCCTGACATCGGTGGCAGGTTAATCAGCGAGTTGATTCAACTGGCTATGAGCAAGGACGAAGCGCCTGAATTGCATGGGCATTATGTGGATGAGCTGTTTTATATGCGGGATGATCAGGCCAATTTATTCGAACCCAATTTTGATGCCTTACTTGGCTTTTTGTCACAATTGCTGGAGGATCAAAAAACATTTTTATGGTGGAAAGAAGAAATCACTACCAAGAAGCCTGAAGAGGTTACTACATATAATCCACTTCTCGGATTGACTTGGTGGGACATTGATCATTTACGGATGAATTTATCCAAGGATATCCGACACGTAAAGGATATACTCGGTGAAATTCTGGAGATTGATACCGGAACTCATTTTTTTACCGTTCAGCAAATGATCAAGGGACTTGATTCAAAAACTCGGGCTAGTCTAAAAAGTGAACTGATTAGCCTTACTGCTACGTCAATGAAAGATCCTTTGCTGATCGCTGGACAGATACCGGATCTTTATAACTGGGTGCTTGATGTTGATGCAATCGAAGTAAGAACCGAAGGAATGAAATTCCTGGATCGCATCATCGAAAAATTCCCCCAGTTAGTCACACAAACCCTTTTTGATCTTGCGGATGTATTTTTAAAAGACACTTCAGTTGCTGTCAAAGGCCTATCCCTACAAATCCAGGCGAGCATAGCAAACCACATACCCGATACATTTAATATTGCAAATATCGATCTGATCATTCGCGCCATGATGAATCCTTACGTATATGTCCATAAGACGGCAGCCCGGAAATGCGAAAGTTTTATTCCGTTCATGGATAAGAAGCAACATTTGCTTAGTACGCTTAACCTGATCAGCTTAGCCAAACACTATCAAAGCGATGACAAGGAATTTTCTACTTCTATTGTCAAGAAATTACTCAGAATCACAAGAAAACAGGTTAATTTTTTCCAACATGTCACCCGTGAATTTGTTTTGAAGAATTGCAAATCCACAGAATATTATACAGCCAAAGAATATATTGACTTGTTAACAGATATCAAGAACGAGTATCCGGAATTCGAAGATGATTGGTTAAAAATCGTCATAGATGTATTTAAGAAAATCCCTCCCACCTGGCAAAGTGATATGGACTGGCGGTCTGAATTATTCAGTGAAATGTTCACACTGTCTTACGGCTGCATCCAGCGGAACTTGGAACTTATCCTTGAGTTCCTGAATAGCCGTACGGAAACTGATGGATTTGATATCATTAACTTCCTGTATGTTTTAGCTTATTTTGAGTTTCATGAAAGTGTGGTGACTTTTGTAACTGTAATGAGAAATCGTCTTTCCCGCGTAAGATCCACCGAAGGTCTTTTCCGTAATGTCGAAATACAAATGAATTTTTCGGGATTTGAGGCAGATGTTAAAAATGAAATCTTTCAGGAGGAATATTTAAAACAGATAACTGATGCATTACAGAAAACCCGACCATAGAATTACGGAACTGCAATTGAAGTTCAGGGAAGTTTGGGTTCTTGCATTTAAGCAGTTTACGATTCATGATATTGACAGATGCCTGCTGCAAAAAGATGAACTAATCAAAGTCGCCACAGAATTGAAGGGCTTCGAAACCAGTCAAGAGGATATCAACTATTTTACCAGTCTTTACTACCTAATCAATGCGGTCTTCTTGCTTTTGCAGGGTCATAAGAATCAATTGTCTGGTTTGCCGGGATCCGAAGAGTTATCCGGAGCCCGGATTAATGCGGATCAACTCCTGCATTTAGCGAGCAGTCTCGATCAACTAAAACCAAGTGTACAGCAATTCATCCAAGTGGCACAAGATATTAAAAGTGTGGATAGCATTGAAAAAGTTCCTGAGCTTATGACGTTGCTTAACAAGATAGCTTTTCCTATCATACTTACTATAGAGACCAGCAGATACGGACGATATAAAGGCATGCAAAGTGAGTTCGAAACCGGTGAAAAGCTAATCAGTGAAGCAGAAAAACCAGTTATTTCCGTTCTTTTTTATATCGATACGGAACTTTGGGCCAATCCGCAAATTGTGAAACCAAATCAGCTTTATTCACTTTCCGGCGTTATTAAACTCAATCATTGGCCGCAAGATTATGACCAGCTAATATTAACTCATATTTCCACTACTGATGACAGCTGGTTCGTATTGTCATTGCCATCAATTAAGATTACAACAGAAAAGCAAATCCCGATCAAAGGAAGCATCACACTCAAATATCCCCAATCATCGCTGGATGCTCCATTATCAATAAGAATGCTGGCCAGATTTACTGGCGAAAACAAAAAAACTCTTTTTCCTGTCATCATCGGTTACGACCAATTAATTCTTCGTGTAATTGATCAACATTCTTTTGATTTTCCTACCGGATATGATAAATTAAACGAAAAGGCTTTGGAGATTTCATTGCAAATTCAGCAAGAGCTACGAATACCCAAACCAGAATTACAGAATTTTCTTACTCTCTTATCATCCATTTTAAATTACCAGGGGTTTTGCTATCAATATGCTGAATACAAAGGAAAATCGGATGTAACCGAGGAAATATTCAGAGATAATCTTATAAAATATCTTTCGGCCAATCCGCATTTTTCATCAACAATTATTAAAGAAGGAACCATTGCAGGCGGTAGAGTAGAAATTAATTTTAATGGTATCATTGCAGAATTAAAGGTTGAAAAAACAATATCGGACCGGCAAAAAATAATTCAGAAATATCAAAAGCAGCCCGCAGCGTATGCCTCGTCAACTTCTGCCCAGCTTTCCATTCTGTGTGTACTGGATTTGATTGGAAAAATTCATCCGCCCTCCATTGCAGCGAAGAATGTGTTCCTTGTTTCACCAGTTCTTCATGGGTTTGAAAATACCCCTTCCTCTTCTCGCATTGCTATCATTATAATTGATGGCAATACAAAAAACCCGAGCAGTTATTTTTAGCATAAATTTTCGACGATTTACTTTGACGCCATTGTCTTCCGAACTCAGCTAATTATCAGATTTAAAGGGACGTGCTAGCAAATTCTAGTTTTTATCTTCCTCAATAGGTTGCTCACTTTTTCTCTTTTCTTCCCATGCCTTTCTCCTCGTTTCAATCCTTTCTTCAACAATACTTCCGAATGATGGTAAACCTAAATAATGCTGACAAGTAACATCCGCTAAATGATTAACCTCATCTGAAAATCTTAAGTGATCAATGAAACGATGTTGAATATTCGCGAAAGGAGTAAAAGTGTTAGCAGGCAAAAGCTCGTTTCCGGTCAATATCAATACTGGATTGATAGGGCGTGAGTCTAATCCTTTCCTGAAGAAATTTACAAGTTTTTTAATTCGATCCTTTTCCTCGTTTGACAATGCGGATTTAAGTGTTGCAAATGTTAACACTGCATTCGGAAATAATAATCCAAGCTTTTTCATTTTTTCAATATCCTTATCTTCAAAATCAATTTCTGTCTTACATTCTGCCAGGAATAGATCAGGAGGTTCAAAACTTCTGTAATCTTTACCAAAAAATATTGCTAAATCCACTTCATTAATTGCCACATTGTTTTGAAGAAGTTCGAAACTTAATAACGGAGTAATCTTGCTGGGATGCATTGTGATTTTAAAAAAACGAAGGGCCAATAATACGCATAGTAATCCATCTGCCTTATTGTTTCTCGAAAAAGGCCCCATCCCTCTATATGCCCACTTGATTTCGTCCGGATTGTGAGAAGGCGTGATAAAAATATTTTGGCATATTGGACATTTTATTTTATCCACTAAATCATTCAATTTATAAAAAGATCGTTGATTACAAAATGTGCATTGCACCTCTGCTCCAAATTCAATGATATTTTTATCAATTAGTTTTGCTGTAATAACGTTGGGATACTTATCTCTGAATTTATTTTGCTGTATTTGCCTGTTTAGTTCAGCATATAATGTTGTTTTCAGGACGGTTCGGCCATTTTCAAAGTGCGATAAAACAGGAGGAATTCCACGGTTAGCTAAAAAGTTAGTACCATAAACTCCACCTATATTTTTGAGCAACTGATTTCCCAATTTGCCAGATGATGAATGTTGTATTTGAATCTTTCGAACTTCAAACCATTTATTGAATACTTCAGAAGCTCTGGCAATATAAAGTGATAAGTACTCATCATTTTCCTGTGCCAAAAAATTCGCTATGCCTTCTGAAAAAATCCATTGGCTAAATCCTGAACCCCTTATCAAATAATCTAAATCATTAGTCGGAAGATCAGGAAGAATTTGTGCAAACTTTCCTTCCGTTTCATCAAATTGCAATAGAACCTCATTGACAAATCTTGGCTTAATATGCCGGACATATCTCCTTTTGAATACAGGTCGCTCCACCGGCACATGAATTCTCAAGTCCTCAGTTGTTAAAATTGTTTGTTTTTGAATTGATCTCAGTTCTATAGCAGCAGCCTTATCATAACGTAAAAATTCACCTTTTTCCCAATACCGGGGAAGCCACCATTGATGAATATAGTCTATTTGTTTTTCGGGAATTGTTTGGATAGATGACAATTGGGTGAGGTAACTGTGAACATTTTCTCTACTTATTTTATAATGAACCATGACAGTAATTCTCTCTGTCAACCTGCGATATTTATGAAATTCTATTTGTTGTTTTTCAATCTGCTGGTGAAAATAAGGTTCATTCAAACTGCCATCGGGAATAACCAGAATATTCCATCCCAATGCTCGGTAATTCCAAATATTAATCAAATCATTCAGGTGCTCTGGGTTAGCAAAATATATGGCAAACTCTGAAGTCCAAAGTGGATTACCGTATGTCTCAGTCTTATAAGTTCCTAATGAAAGATAGTTAAGGATATTGTCGCCTACACAGCGATCAAGCTTATTTCTATTTATTCTAAGATATGAAATATATTTTTTTGGAAATTCAATTTCTTTAATCTTCTTTAAAAAATTAGCATTAATGTTTCCACACAAAGTCATCGTAAATATATCTGTTATTCCAATTCTTGGACAACATACTTTTAACGAATCAGTCCTGTGATTCATGAATTCTGTTTCCTTAATTGTTTGTAGCACTTCATGAATTGATATACCATATTCGGTATCGTTATTTAAAATACTGCTTTCAACCTCACTTATAGGAACAATCCGTCTGTTATTCCTGATAGCTTTAATATAGTCGTTATCCAGCCCCTCATCAACTATAAGGAAGTCAGGATTAAAATTGGCGAGGATGTTTTTGTAAAACTCGATCGGTGACTTAATTAAAAGATGGTACTCTTTTCTATATTCCTGACTAAACTTTTTGTATAACGGGATTATAGGAAAATGCTTTCCACCCCAAAATGAAGAAGAAATTTGTAACGCACGAATATAACTGCTTTTTCTATTCGGGTGTATAAGAAAAGCCAATTTTATTGGACGTAATATTTGCGTTACTGTTACATTCATTTTTATTCTTACTGGTCATTGAAACCATTTTGACGAGGCGAAAGCCCGAACCTTTCGGTTCGGGTTATTTGTGCCCAGGACGAGATTCGAACTCGCAAGCTTTGCAGCGGCAGTTTGGTAAACTGCTGTGTATGCCAATTCCACCACCTGCAAGTTTCGAAGGAGACTTGCAGGTAATAAAATATTTTTAGCCCTCTGTTCTTTTTGACGCAATGTAAACATACACTTTACTTTTAACTATTTTTTATTTCATATTTTTTCATATTTTAATTATCTATTATTTGCGTTCAATAATTTTATCCGTAAGTGCTGCATGTCCTCACTTACTCTCCCATCCGAAATTTTTGCACAATCTTGGGTAGTTCTTAAATTTTTATAACCAAGCATTTATGACACTGTTTCTCTCGATACCGCATTGCCCGATTTTATCATTTACGCTTGTGTTTCTTTCAATTTGACTTTGAGGCCAAAAGATTAACCTGAAAACTCATCGTTCTTTGTTGTATTAACTTCGGTAAGGATCTGTATTACAAACTTATTCAGTCAATCTTTAAATTATTTTTAAATGAAGTCAATACGTCGGTCGTCTTTTGTATTGCATCTTGTTCAAATCCTGCTAAATAATTCTTCGTAGTTTGTAAAGAGGAGTGCCCTAAAGCTTCACTTATAAATTCTGTTGAAACTCCGCTATTTTTTAGAATCGTTGCAAAGCTATGCCTTGCATAATAGGTCGTTATTGGTTTACATATCCCAAGTTCAGCAGCTATTTTCTTCATATGTTCATTTATCAGATGTATCAGGAGTCCGATATTATCTCTCTGCTTTTTTGGAGTCATCCCAATTTTTAATTGAGGGAAAATATAAGTGTCTTGAGAGAATTGATGTTGTCCCCATTTAGCGATTATACGCTTTGAATCATCCTTTAAAGCAATTCTGATAGGCTCAGGATTCGAACGCCTTGATCTGATAGTTTTAGCACGATTGAAAACAATAAAATCACCCTGAATATTTTTATAAGTTAATAAACAAAGATCCTTAACATTCAAGCCATTGCATAAGTAAATAAATATCCAATAATCACGGCACAAATCATTAACACTGCGGGGTTCTGTTACATAATTATAGATTTTTGCAATTACTTCAAGTGTAAGAGCCTTTTTTATATTTCGACCTGTCGGGATTATATATTTACGCTTACCAAAAGGATAATCTGCAATGCTCATCATCCCTTGTTGTATAGCAACATTTATAACAGCACGTACAGATCTTAAGTTAATACCAATTGTGGTTATTGACCTTCCTTTGCCTACAAACCAACGTTCGTAATTTCTGAGAAATTCAGGTGTAAGATGTTCAAATTTTAAACCTGCTTTGAACTTATGTAATGAAACGGAAGCATTATTATAAGAAATACAAGTACCTATTTGCCCATTGGCTTTAAGTTCATGCATATAAGCATCAAAAGCGGATCGCAAATTTGTGATTGGAATTTTTTTAGGAAAAAATGCTTCTTCAAATTTTTTAAAGGAAAAACTTTCCAGGTTGTCACAACATTTTTGGGCCTTAATTTGAATTTCAGTTAAAAGTAGATTGGTTTTTCTTAGGTAAGCACGGCTGTGTTATTATTTACCAAAACAAATAGTGGTGGTACCGATCATGTTTGGTTTTATGATATGACGGCTGATGGATATTCCCTGGATGATAAAAGAAACCCAATATCTGAAAATGATATACCAGATATTGTAAAACGCTAGAATAAAAAACGAAGGAATAAAAGCATCTGAACAATTATTCCAATCCCTTCTACAAAAAGCATTCACCGGAGAATTAATTAGGGAGTAACTTAAATGATTATTGTAAGAGCTTTTTTATTTTTCTTCTTGTACTGGAGCTATTAATAACACAATTGATAATGGCAACAAATTCTGCATCTGTCAGAATACCTTTTTCTTCATAGTCAACTCCTTTAATTCTATACACATCTTCCATGATTTCAAGCTCATAATCCTCTACCTGGTTTCCATAAATAAACGTTGGTAAATCAAATGCAAACCCGTTTTCACAAATTGGTTTCCCCTGTTCAAAAAGATAACAATTAAAACACCGGTCATCAATATTTACGCATCCGTGTTTTTTATTCAAAAGTGCCGGAGCATTATTAGTTCGTGTGGGAAGTGAGGCTACTACTGTTTTGTTATTTACAACGCCTAAAATAATTAAATACTTAGGCTTGGATGTGTTGCCATTTTTAAAATAAAACTCATTAAAATAGATGATTTGTTTTGGCTGAAACATTCTACGATTTTAAATGTCTCACAAATTCCAGGTTCTCTTTTACTTGTTCAAATTGTTCCAGTAAATCCGGCTTGTTTTCAAACAACAATGAGAAATCAATGTTGAATTCAGTACTATTTCTTAATTCCTGCTCAAGTAATTCTAATACACCATTATTAATTGCAGACTTTCGCCAAAGAGAATCCCTTGTATGAGTGTATTTGACTAAATCTTTGGCGCTTTTATCTTTTGCAAAATCTGAAATAAACTCTAAAAGCTGAATATCATTGTCACTGAATTCATCATCGTTAAATTCAACTTTACCGGTAAAAACAGATGGATCATTTTCATCTCTTTTTATATAATCCGATAAAAGTTCAGGTGAATCCTCAGTTAAATCAATGTAAATATCTTTTACAACCGGACCAAGTTTCCAGATTTGAAAATCAACACCAAAGAATGGATAACCGTATTTTTTTATAGAAGCCTCCTCCAAAAGGAAAAGTAACTTGAGTATTTTTGTTTTATTCAAATCTCCCATCTTCTTTGACAAAAAGATAATGGTGTTACCTATTTTATCAATCTGGTCTTTAGTAAAAGCAATATCTTTTGTTGGAATAAGCATAATTGAAGGGATGCAAATGTACTTAATTAATAATAATATTACAACATTCGTGTGATAATACCAATATAAATGTACATCATTTTATATTCAGAATGAAAACCTATATTATTTGTTCTTTTACTGTTTTAGTTTTATGATCTTTGGTACATTCGGGTTTTCAAGCTTAACGCAAATTGTGCAAAAGGAAAATATGCATCTATTGGTTTATTATATTTGATTTTAAACTTCTCACAAATTATGACATATAATGGGAAGGAAAAACTCTGCATTCCTTGTTGCCAAAATTTGTGTATCCTTATTTACGAAAATTTGTGTAGTTGTAATTACCGATTACAATGCAAAAATGAGTCCAATTTAATTGTCTTTCAGGCCAACCAGAGCCAAAATTTTCAAGTAACAGAATAAACAAATCAGCAAAAATTTGTTTGCCAAAAGGTTTTTTTTATTGCCATAAAAACTTATTTCTGTGTTCAGGCAATCTTCAAATTATTTTTAAATGAAGTCAGCACATCTGTAGTCTTTCTTATCGCATCCTGCTCAAAGCCTGCTAAATAATTCTTTGTAGTTTCTAAAGATGTATGCCCCAAAGCTTCGCTTATAAATTCTGTTGACACTCCACTATTTTTTAAAATTGTAGCGAAACTATGCCGTGCATAATATGTTGTTATTGGTTTATGGATCCCAAGTTCTACAGCTATTTGCTTCATGTGTTCATTTATTAAATGTATAAGAAGATCGATATTATCCCTTTGTTTTTGTGGAGTCATTCCAATCTTTAAATAAGGGAAAATATACCTGTCGGGTGAAAATTGATGTTGCCCCCATTTCGAGATTATGCGCTTTGAATCTTCCTTGAGAGCAATCCGTATGGGTTCAGGATTGGAACGTCTTGCCGTGTTAGTTTTAGCACGATTGAATACAATAAAATCACCCACAATATTCTTATAGGTTAGTAAACAAAGATCCTTAACATTTAAGCCATTGCACAAATAAATAAATATCCAATAATCACGGCACATATCATTAACGCTGCCGGGTTCTGTTACATAATTATAGATTTTTGCGATTTCTTCAAGTGTAAGAGCCTTTTTTATATTTCGGCCGGTAGGAATTATATATTTACGTTTACCAAAAGGATAATCTGTATTGCTCATCATCCCTTGTTGCATAGCAACATTCATAACAGCGCGTAGAGATCTTAAGTAAATACCAACAGTGGTTATTGACTTTCCCTTGTCTACAAACCAATGTTCGTAACTTCTGAGAAATTCAGGTGTAAGATGTTCAAATTTTAATCCTGCTTTGTACTTATGTAATGAAACGGAAGCGCAAGAATAAGAAGCAGCAGTTCCTATTTGCCCATTTTCCCTTAGTTCGCTAATATACGAATCAAAGGCTGATTGTAAATTTGTGATTGATACTTTTTTTGGAAAGAATAATGCCTCAAATTTTAAAAAGGAAAAGCTTTCCAGACTATCACAACATTTTTGAGCATTAATTTGAATTTCGGTTAAAGCCAGATTTGTTTTCTTTAGCTCACCGCGTACCTTATTTTCTTTCATAAGCAAATAATCATTTAAACTTGCATTGTAACCTGTTGCATAATATTTTCTATTCCCTTGAAAGGTGATACGTAATTTTAAAGGGTAGGTAACATCATCTTTAATTCTGCGTTTATCAGGTACGATAGTCACTGTAATATTTCTTTGTTTCATGGTAAAGAGTTTTTTGCATTTGATACATGATTTGATACATGTTTTTCAAAAACGATAATAAATATTCAGAAACAAAGAAAACGAATAACTCAATACAACCCAATAGTGTAAAGGCTTTCAGGCAATAACTGAAAGTAATTCAAAACAACTGAAAGCATATTTTTTGAGACTGTTAATCAGAGGGTCGCTGGTTCAAATCCAGCGGGGGGAGCCTCAACATCAAGCGATTATGAATAATATTCATAGTCGCTTTTTTTATTGTACAT
>Ga0307374_10006654_pt1 | contig 18079 bp, 15 predicted proteins | sample OX3MG_FD_202532 | JGI IMG/M metagenome (GOLD analysis project Ga0307374, IMG submission 202532) | Soil microbial communities from Risofladan, Vaasa, Finland - OX-3 | ecosystem: Environmental > Terrestrial > Soil > Coastal area > Acid sulfate soil | place: Finland: Risofladan, Vaasa | collected... | reverse complement strand
CGGCATCGGACGGGAGGCATGTGGCCGCTAGACCCGATGGCCAAGATCGAACGCCACTACGACGTCATGGACGCCTGTGGGATGGGAGAGGGTCGGGACAACTGGATCGTGGCCCTCGACGCCGCCGTCCGGTTCGAGTGGCCGGTCGTCATGCTGCGCCCGATCCTCAGTGACCCACCGGCGATCGACGCGGAGAGGTTCGCATCGAGGGTACGTGTGCTGATCGTCACATTGGCCAAGTGCATCGAAGGGCTACGGGGCTACGGTTCTACTACGGACATGGCTGAGGCAGTCACAGACGACGTGTTCTCAGCGGTCGAGCAAGCGGTGCAAGGTGACGAGACCACCTCAGCTGACTTCGATGACACGGCCGAGCTGGTGGATACGACCATTGATCGCATCACCGATGCCGGCACTCTCTCCGATGACTCCGGAGACGAGACCGCAGCAGCTCGCTTCTCCGACGATGTGAGAGCCGAAATACTCGGGCTTGTTGAGCGGTTCTCGACGTGGCGTCCGTGGGTGCAGGATGCTCCGGCTAAAGGACTGATTCGAGCAGTTGTCCTTGCGGACGGGGTCGTGGCCCTGCTCGACAAGCTCCCGTTTCGGGATATCCCGGGGGGAACACTGCGAAGCGATGAACGCTGGCGCGAGGTCGCCTGGTTAGCTCCGTGGTGCGGGGCGGAACTGATACCGGCAGGATTCGATCAGCACTTACCAGTGCTCGGGCAAATCGTGGCGCCCGAACCGCCGCCCTCTCTCGATGGCCAGACGGAGCAGCCAGAAAACGAGGAGCCGAACCCATGACCGACACCCTTTACCGCTCGAACATGGCCGTGTCCGAGCGAGTAGACCGTGCTTGGCACTCCGGGTACCTCGCCGGTACGCAAGCGTGGAAGCGGATTGCTCTAGTCGAGCTTGCGCTCGGCGCTTGGCTTCTGCTCCGCCGTCGGCGCACTCCGACGATGGTCAAGGTCGCCCTTTTCTATGGCCTCTTATTCGCTGGCCTCGTTGCCCTTGTGTTGGCTCCGGTGGTCGGCCTGGTGCTCGGCGGGCGAGCGATCGTCTGGCGTCAGCGGTCCCGTCGTCTCGTTGTGGCCGAGCTGGTCGACCCGGATCAAGTAGATACTTCCCCATACTTCTGAGGTAGCAGAGGAGCACCCATATGGAGATCGTCGACAACCGGCCACCATCCGACAGTGCGCCACGTCCCAAGAGGGGTGGGGGCGGTCTCATCACGACGGGAGTCATTCTCTTGGGGCTCGGCATCCTTGGCGTCGGGGTGTTCTCGAAGAGCCACAACGCATGTTCATCGCCTTTCGGGGTTTCTGTGCAACCTGGTCAGAATCCTCAGACCGTGTGTGCGACGGCCAACACCCTGTACTACCTGGGCGCCGGATTGGCCGTTGTTGGCATCACGTTGCTGATCGTTGGCCTTGTCCATCATTTCCGCGATGGACCGGTGCCCAGTGTCCCCGGTACCGGCTGGTCCGCACCGGGACAAGTCAGACCTCCCCCCGGCTGGTACCCGTCGCCCGAGCGTCCCGGCTTCGTTCGCTGGTGGAACGGCGCACAGTGGTTCGGTGAGGAGCAAGCCATGGCCCAACCCTCGCCGCGGCCAGCACCTCCGCCACCTTCGAGGAGTTGACAATCCGCGGGTTCGACTCCTCCCTCTGCACCCTCTGCACCCTCTGCACCCTCCTCTCCATAGGTGACGTCGTGCTGCCCTCTGCCCCGGTGAGCGTCGCTCATCGTTGGGAGGACAGACGCTCAGTGGAATGATCGACGCATGCGCCTCACGCTCACCTGTCCGGCATGCGGAACTACTTGGGAGAGCCAGACGACCTCAGGCCGCACGCGTTGCGGACGGTGTGACTCCCGGGTGTATGTGCCTCTCGCCGTTCGCAGAGCGGCCGGACTTGCCCCGCCGTCCGATGCATCTATCCGCCAGAGCACCCCGGCACGCCGGCCCCCTGTCGCCCGCCATGCCCCGGAGCCTCGACCACGCCCCGAGCCCGAGCCCGAGCCCCGCCCACAGCGATCGCGCCCATCGACCGGCCCCGATCCCTTCGCGATCATCACGTCGGCACTCGCCGGTATCGCCAAGGCCCGAACCGAGCCCCGGCCCAGCGACCGCCCATCGCCTCCCACGCCGAGCCCTCGGGCGCCAGCTCCTGCACCAGCCCCGGTCCGTCCTCTCTCGACGATCGTCCCGCAGGCATCCGGCACCTGTGCCCGACGCTGTGGCCTGACTCCGCCGTGCGGACTGGACGGGTGCAGATGACAACCGCCCTCACCTGTCCCCGGTGCGGTGCGACCTTCGAGACCCAGGCCGTGACCAACACCCGTTGCCGACAGTGCCGGACGGTCGTGCGCGTACCTCGCTCGGTTGACTCGACGACGGGCGCTCACTCTCGAAGATCGGCACCCGGAGACCGAGCCCGGAACCGGCGACAGCCACTGATCCCGACCTCGACGGTCCTCCCCTCGTAGTCGTCGTCGCCCTGGGCGCCGTCCTCGTGGTGGCCATCTCCATCTCCATCGCCCGCAAGGTTCGCGGGTCGTCGGCCAGACAGGCCCGGTCCATCGCGAGCGTGCCGCCAGCCGTGCCCGGACCTCGCCTCGACGATCCCGCCGGCCCGAGCCCGAGACCTCCGGCCTAGCTTCCGGGCCTGGTGCGCCTCGGGTCCCGTCCCGGGCGTTCGACCGCCTCGACCGGCAGCGCCATTCCGCGGCCAGGAGTCTTCGACCTTCGCACCGTGTATGACTGGGATCTTGGTAATACCTATGGGGAAGGTAGGAAAGGTAGCAATGAGCTTCTTCTTCGCCGCCGTCGCCCTCACCCCGACCCTGTTGTGGATCAGTTACCTAGTCAGCCCGCCGGCACCTGGGTCATGAGACCGAACAGGAGAGCGTGGCCCCTCTCCGCCGGCCTCTCGACCGATCGTTTCCGAGCCTGGTCCCCGGCCCCTCTCCGTCCCAGCCATCCGAGGACACCCCGCAACCTCGCTGAAACGCCACAAAAGCCCTGGTCGCTGTCGCCCGTAATGGCCAAACAGGCCCGGGAAGGCCCTGGGTGGTCCATCTGTCCAGACCCCGGGGTCCTGCCGGCCTCAGCATGGCCCCGTCGGTGGCCCGTTCCGGTGGTCCTCGTCGCTGTGTGCCAGGTGCGCCCGAGGAGCGTCGATCGAGAGCTCACGGGAGCCCGTGTCGGCCCGCAGCTCCCAGCCACCCGGAGACCGCGGTCGTGGTCTGGTCCGTCCGCCGGATCCCGCTCGACCCTCGTCGCACGTCGTCATCGACGTCCGGCCAGCTCGCCGGATACCTCCTCAGCTCGCCCAGGCTCGCCCAGCCCGGTACGTGACCACCGCTCGGGCGTGCCAGCGGCCCTCAGGCGAAGCGTGGGGAGCACGACCAGGAGTCCGGCGTTGTCTCGGCGCCATCGACGTGCGGTCACGCAGCCCCTCGACCACAGATCACACGGACCCGGTAGTCGTGGTGGCCCCTCCGCAGACCCTCTCGATTCGTGGGGTAAAAGGCGCGACGGTTTTGTACCCGTCCCTGGTCAGAGGGGGTGGATTTCGCGATTTCGGGTCAATTGGCCGACCCGGACCTCGAGAGTTTCGTTCCGACACGCACACCCGGTTTTCCCTTACGCCGCAACGGTTTTTCGCCATTTCGAGACCCGTTGTCCCCCGTCAAGCTGGCTTGGCCTGGCCCCTCGCACGACGTACCTGCGTCGCCCTTACGCCCTACGCCCCGTGCCTATCCCACACACATGTCCCCCGGACCTCGTGCCGTCCCGCCCTAACTCCCCCTCTCTCCCCTGAGACATCACACTGGTGCGCTCGGCAGGATTCGAACCTGCAACCTTCTGATCCGTAGTCAGATGCTCTAATCCGTTGAGCTACGAGCGCTGGTTCCCCTTCCGTCGCGGCGGCGGCTCAACCCGAGTTGATGTCAAGCAGCCGATCGGTGCAGAAGCGGAGGCCCACTGTATCCGACAGGGGAACGGTGGTTCAGGGTCGGCGTCACACCCAAGTGGTTCTGACGGTCCGTCAGATATGATCGACCCATGGCCCCCGAAGCGCCCCTGCACGGCATCCGGATCATCGAGTGCTCGGCCCTCGGTCCGGCCGCCATCACCATGCCACTGGTCGACCTCGGCGCCGAGGTGATCAAGGTGGAGCCTCCGGCGGGCGACTACATCCGGGAGATGACCTGGCCCATCGTCGACGGGGTCTCCCTGATGCACCTCCATATCAACCGGGGGAAACGGAGCATCGTGATGGACCTGCGCAACGACGAGGACGTGGCCATCTTCAAGGAGTTGGCCGCCACCGCCGACGTGGTGGTCGAGGCGATGCGACCCGGAGGGCTGGCCCGTCGCGGCGTGGGGTACGGGGACCTCCGCCGGATCAACCCGAAGCTGGTCTTCTGCACCATCTCCGGATACGGCATGACCGGCCCGTACCAGAACCTGCCGGCCCACGGTGTGGCCTTCGACACCTGGGCCGGGATCGTCTCGCCGCAGATCAACGAGGAGGGATTCGCCTACCTGCCCGAGCATGCCTCGATGGGCATCCACGCCGGTCCCCTCTTCGGTGCCCTGGGCATCCTGGCTGCGGTGCTGCGGGCCAGGTCGACCGGCGAGGGCTCGTTCCTCGAGGTGGCCCAGTCCGATGCCGCCGCCGCCATGGACTGGTACCGCAGTGAGACCTGGAGAGCCTATGAGCGACCCGAGTCCGAGGTCACCGGCAACAAGTCCGACGACTACGAACGGCGCGCCCCGGGCACTGCGGGCATGGTGGAGGGCGTGCGGTACCAGGTCTACGAGGCCAAGGACGGACGGTATGTCCTCTTCATGGCCTCGGAACAGGCCTTCTGGAAGAACTTCTGTTCGGCCGTGGACCGCATGGACATGTTCGAGAAATGGCCGGGGTCCACGTTCGCCGATCACGCCCGCAACAATCTCGAGATGCGCCGCGAGCTCCGCGACATCTTCCGCACCCGCACCGCGGAGGAATGGATCGACTTCGGGGTGACGGCCAACTTTCCCGTCGGCCCGGTCAACTCACCCCAGACCATCGCCGACGATCTCCAGTTCAACGATCGCTTCCACTGGTTCACCACCGAGCAGTTGGGCGCCGAGCAGCTGCCGACCCCGCTCAAATTCGTCGGCGAGGAGCTTCCGACGCCGACTCACGCCCCCACCGTCGGCCAGCACACCGACGAGGTACTGCACGACCTGCTGGGTTGGGACGACGAACGCATCGAGGAGTCGAGGGCCCGGGGTGGCCTGGGCGGTCCGACGGCGTAGGCCGACCGGAACGTGGAGGAGCCCGGAACCGGGGTCCCGGCGGAGTCGAGTCCGGGACCACCGGTCATCGAATCCCCAAGACTCCGAATCTGACGGAGCGTTAGAATCCCCGGCATGCCCTCGACCAAGACGCGCCGGCCCGCCATCGAAGGGTGGTTCACACTCGACGAGGAGGCACCGGCCCTGCTCGGGAGCAGGTGCACCTCCTGTGGGAATTTCGCCTTCCCCAAGGAGACCTACTTCTGCCGGAATCCCGAGTGCCAGGGCATGGAGTTCACCGAAACCGAGCTGAGCAGGACGGGTCGGGTCTGGTCCTACACCGACGCCTGCTACACGCCGCCCGAACCCTATGTGGCCGCCGACCCGTTCCAGCCGTTCGCCATCGCCGCGGTGGAGCTGTCCGCCGAGAAGATGGTGGTGATGGGCCAAGTCGTGCCGGGCGTGGGCGTCGAGGGGCTCTCGGTCGGCACCGAAGTCGAGTTGGTGCTCGACACGCTGTACGAGGACGACGACCACGAGTACCTGGTGTGGAAGTGGCGGCCCCTCGATGCTGGGAATGGCGGAGCCACTCGGAAGGGGTCGTCCGATGCCTGACGACAAACGGGTGGCCGTACTCGGTGCCGGGATGCACCCGTGGGGGAAATGGGGTCGCAACTTCGTCGAGTACGGGCTGGCCGCGGCCGGAGATGCCCTGCGTGAGGCCGGGGTGGCGTGGACCGACGTGCAGTACGTGGCCGGTGCGGACACCATTCGCAACGGGTACCCGGGGTTCATCGCCGGCGCGACGTTCGCCCAGGCTCTCGGGTGGACGGGGGCCCGGGTGTCCTCGGCCTATGCCGCGTGTGCCTCGGGGGCGCAGGCCATCAACAACGCCCGGGCGCAGATTCTGGCCGGGCTGTGCGACGTGGCGCTGGTGGTCGGGGCCGACACCACCCCCAAGGGATTCTTCAAGCCGGTGGGTGGGGATCGCAAGGACGATCCCGACTGGCTCCGCTTCCATCTGCTCGGGGCGACCAATCCGACCTACTTCGCGCTGTACGCCCGCCGCCGAATGGAGCTGTTCGGCGCCACCGAGGCCGACTTCGCCGCGGTGAAGGTCAAGAACGCCCGGCACGGCCTCGAGAATGTCAACGCGCGCTACCGCAAGGAGGTCACCTCGGCCGAGGTGCTCGCGTCTCCGATGGTGGCCGACCCCCTGCGGCTGCTCGAGATCTGCGCCACCTCCGACGGCGGCGCCGCCCTCATCCTCACCAGCATGGACTTCGCCCGTCGGCATGCCGGCGCCACTGATCTGGTCACCATCGATGCCGTCTCCACGGTCACCCCGCGCTTTCCCCAGACCATCATCGAGATGCCCAACTTCTCCACCGACTCGGCAGCTGCCGCGTCGTCGGTCGGGCCCACCTTCAAGCAGTCGGTGGCCCGGGCCGCGTACGAGGAGGCCGGCATCGGCCCCGAGGACGTCAGCCTGGCCGAGGTCTACGACCTGTCGTCGGCCCTCGAGCTCGACTGGTACGAGGACATCGGCCTGTGCAAGGAAGGTGAGGCCGAGCGGCTGCTCCGCGACGGCGACACCACCATCGGGGGCCGGGTACCGGTCAATCCGAGTGGTGGTCTGTCGTGCTTCGGGGAGGCCATCCCGGCGCAGGCGATCGCCCAGGTGTGCGAGTTGGTGTGGCAGTTGCGGGGCCGGGCCACCGGGCGCCAGGTGGACGGGGCCACGGTGGGGATCACCGCCAACCAGGGCCTGTTCGGCCACGGGTCCTCGGTCATCGTGTCGCGGTAGGACCGACCAACACGATCTTGCCGAACTTGCCGCCCGAGGCGAACCGTTCGTAGGCCGCGGATGCCTCGGCCATCGGGATGCGCTCGGCGACCTGAACGGTGACGGTGCCCTCGGCCAACGGCGTCACCGCATGCTCCTCGACGGCCCGGGCCACTGCCGCCTTCTCGTCCACCGTCCGGGCCCGGAGCGTCGAACCGCCGATGGTTGCTCGGCTACCCATCAAGGCCAGCAGATTGAGTTCCACCTTGGCCCCCGCTCCGACACCGATGACCACCACGCGTCCACCGACGGCCATCAACGGAAGGACCGCTTCCACCCCGGGTGCGCCGACCAGCTCGAGCGAGACGTCGAAGGGACCGCGGTCGGCGATCTCATCCGGTGCGACGACCACGTCAGCGCCCAGACCGGCGACGTCGCCGAAGCGGGACTCCGACCGGACGGTCGCCACCACATGAGCGCCGGCGGCATGCGCCAACTGCACCGCCGCCGTGCCCACCCCCCCGGCCGCTCCGGAGATGAGCAGCCGATCGCCGGGCTCGAGATGGGCCTGGGTGAACAGGGCGTCGTACGCCGTCGAGAACGCTTCGGGAAACCCTCCGGCCTGATCCCACGGCACGCCGTCCGGAACGGGAAGGACCGTGGTCTCGGGGGCGACCACCAACTCACCCTGGCCTCCGCCCCCGGTGATGGCCATGACCCGGTCACCGAGGGAGAAGCGGTTCGTCCCCGGGCCCACCCCGACCACCTCGCCGGCGAACTCGAGGCCCGGGATGTCGGCGGGAGCCCCCGGTGGCGCCGGGTAGAACCCCTGGCGCTGCAACAGGTCGGCGGCATTGATGCCGGCCGACGCCACCGACACCAGGAGCTCGCCACGGCCCGGCTCGGGATCGGGATGCTCCCGCCATTCGAGGGCTCCGTCGACGATGGTCACCGCGTGCATCGACACACCGTAGACGGGTCGATGCCGGCGTCAGACGGGCCGATGGGCTGTCCGGAGGCCGTCCGTGGGTGGTCCGGAGGCCGTCCGTGGGTGGTCCGGAGGAGGCCGTCCGTGGGCCGGTGTTGGGACTCGCGTTCGGGCCTCGGCAGCGCATCAAGCAGGTGCGGCCAACCCACGGCTCGGCAACAATGACGGCCGAGCACTTCTAGGCTGCTCGGAGGAGGTCGTCCGTGACAACCGAAGTATCGCCGTACGGAGTACCGAGCATCGGCGGCCTGGGCCAGCCGACGGGCGGCATGGTGCTGCACCGCGTGCTGGCCCGATCGGCCCGCACCTTCCTGCTCAACGACATGGGCGACGAGTTGGTGGACGGCTCCTCCAGGTGCGACACCGTGGACTCCATCAGCGTCAGGATGGGCACCCGGCCCCTGTGGGCCCAGTCGGCGGTCGGGGCGCTGAACGGCACACAACGACGAGCCACGGAAACAGAGCAGATCCACCAGAGCCGGGTGGCCCTCCGTCGCATCCGATCCAACCTGCGCACTTTCCGGTTGGCGCTGGATCCGGTGTGGGGCACGTCGCTCCGGGCCGAGGTGGCCTGGTATAGCGGGCGTCTGGGACAGTTGAGGGATCTCCACGTCCTTCGGGACATCGTCTGCATCAACGGTCCCGAAGTGATCGACCTCGAGCAGGTCACCTTGCTCGATGCGTTGATCGCCGACCGCATGGCCGACGCCTTCGCCGACATCGCCACCGAGCGGGGCGGGGCGCGGCGAATCCAGTTGACCGAACAGATGATGGTGCTGTGGGAAGGTCCCCACTTCAGGGCCAAGGCCCGCAAACCCGCCACCGACGTCCTGCCGCCGATGCTGCAGCGATCGTGGCACGACCTCCGAGGTGCGACCCATGCCGCCCGCAAGGACCCGAGCGACGCCAACCTCCACAAACTGCGGATCCGACTCAAGGATCTCCGCTACGGCTGCGAGACCGTGGCACTGGTGGAGGGGGGTCCGGCACGCAAGACGGCCCGATCCGCCGAGCGACTGCAGAGCAAGCTCGGGGACCTCCACGACGCCTGCTTCTCCATTGCCTGGTTCGAGGACCTGGCCGCGCAGCGGACCGATCTCGCCGGTCCCATCGGCGAGCTCATCACCGTCCAGGTGGATGCGGCAGAAGCGGCCCGCAAAGGATGGAAGCGTGAGTTGAAGGACATCGAGCGTCGCTGGAGGCGATGGCAGGCTTGAGGAACTCGGTCTGATTGCTCTAACCCGCTCTAACCCAGACGGATCCCCGCCAGTTGGCTGCCTTGGGCGACCAGGCGCCTGGTGCGATCCCAGACGTAGCAGGACTCGTCGACACGCTGTCCGTCGATGAGTTGCGCCCGCTGTAGGACCCGGACCGGACCGGGCGAAGGCAGGGCGCGGACATAGACCGTCAGCTCCAACGTGGGCACCCAACCCGAGTACTCGATGTCGAAGGTCGCCGGCGGGAAGGCGTCGACCGCGAACAGCAGCGAGCTCGGATCGAATCCCTCGTCGCCCGGCAACGCCAGCCACCCCCGGAGCTCGCCCGTGCCGGTCGGGCGGCCGGTCTTGAAGGCGCTCGACTCGGGCTCGAGGCGCACGTCGACCTGACCCATGATCGCCACCCGCAGCCCATCGGGCGTCGAGGGGACCAGACGGGTGCAGTCCTCGTAGGCCACCTGACTCAGGGGCGGCAACCCTTCGTCCCAGTAAGGCTCGTCCGTGCTGGTCAGGTGGCTCGTGGTCACCAACGCCTCGACGCAGGCCTCGTCGTCCTGGCTCAACCGGGCCCGAAGCTGACTGGCGGAACGCCCGGCCCGCAGGACCGTCGCCTCGATGACCACTGGGCCGGGGACCGGTGAGTGCAGGTAGTGCGCGCTGGCCGCGATGACATGATCGTGCGCACCCACGGCCACCGCCGCTCGACCCATCATGCCCAAGAGATATCCCCCGTTGGGCTTGCCGCCGATGGTCCACTCGGCATTCACCTCCGCATCGAAGCACCCGCCGCACCCGCCGCCCCGAGAGACGAGCTCGGTGACCTCGGAGAAGAGGAACGGTCTGACGCTGGGTGCGTCCACGCTCATCGGGGACCGACCCGCCTACGCCGAGCCCACGAGGGCCTCGACCGCGCCCGGGCCGGGCACGGCCCGCACGTCCCTGGCTCCCATCGCCTCCCCGCACGACGAACAGGTCAGCACGGCCTCGGAGATCTGGCCGCAGCCCTTGTGGATCGTCTGCAGCGGGGGCCCGTCCGGTGCACCGTGCTTGTCTCCCCACTGGCGCATGGCGGTGAGCACCGGCCAGAGGTCGCGGCCCATGTCGGTCAGTCGGTAGTCGAAGCGGGGCGGGTGTTCGCTGTAGGGGACCTTGACGAGCACCCCGGCGTCCACCAGGCCGGAGAGGCGCTGGTTCAACACGTTGCGGGAGATCCCCAACCGCTCTTGGAACTGGTCGAAACGGCTCACCCCCAAGAAGACGTCCCGGACGATCAGCATCGACCACCATTCGCCCACGACCTCGAGGCACTGGGCCACCGAGCAGTGCATGTCGGCGAAGCTCTTCCGTTCCATTGCACCCCACGATAGAGGGTTGCGTGATAGAACGCAATCAGTTAGGGTGAGTTCTGTGACGGAATCCACTCTGGTCAGGACGACGCCGACGCCGGTTGCGGCTGGGAACGTGGCTGCTCCCCGGCAGGTGCTGATCATCGTGTGCGCCGGCGTGGTGCTGGCCAGCCTCGACCTGTTCATCGTCAACGTGGCCCTCCCGCAGATCGCCCGGGATCTCGGCTCGTCCAATCTTGGCCAGCTGTCCTGGGTGCTGAACGGGTACGCCATCGTCTACGCCTCGTTGCTCGTCTTCTTCGGACGCCTGGCCGACCGCTATCGCCGCGACCGCGGTTTCCTCCTCGGAGTGGCCGTCTTCACCGCCGCCTCGGCCGCATGTGCCGCCTCGACCAGCGTCGGGATGCTGGTCGGCTTCCGGTTGGTCCAGGCGGCGGGAGCGGCCCTGCTCACCCCGACGTCACTGGGGTTGGTCCTCGCCTCCTACGAGCCCGAGCGCCGGCCCGGCGCCGTCCGGGCCTGGACGGCAACCGGGGGCCTGGCCGCCGCCCTCGGTCCGGTGGTCGGCGGGTTGCTGGTGGCGGCCAGCTGGCGGTGGGTCTTTCTGGTCAACGTGCCGGTCGGGATCGCCGCCCTCGTCGTGGGCTGGCGCCGGCTCCCCCACGTCCCCGGTCACCGGACCGAACGACCCGATCCGCTCGGGGTCGTCCTGGCCACCGGCGGCGTCGGCCTCCTCACGTTCGGGATCGTCAAGGGGAGCGACTGGGGCTGGGGCTCCGCAACCATCGAAGGAATATTGGCCGGCGCCGCGGTGCTCATCGGCCTCTTCGTGCTCCACTGCCTCCAGAGCCGCAACCCGCTGATCCATCCGTCGCTGTTCCGGTCCCGGGCCTTCACCGGCGCCTCGCTCGTGGCCTTGTTCTTCTCCGTCGCCTTCGGGGCGATGCTGCTCTCGATCGTGCTCTGGGAACAGGGCGTCTGGGGCTGGTCGGCGCTTCGGGCCGGACTGGCCATCGCCCCGGGGCCCATCATGGTCCCCCTCATGTCGTTCGTGGTGGCCGGTCGTCTGATCGCCCGCTACGGGCCGGCCTGGGTGATCGCCCTCGGCAGCGGTGCGTTCGGTGCCGGGGTGGCGTGGTGGGCCGTGGCCATCGGCATCCAGCCGAACTATGTCCCGGACGTCCTCGGCGGGATGCTCCTCACCGGCATCGGGGTGGGCCTCACCCTCCCGACCATGATGTCGACGGCATCGTCGTCCCTCCCCCCGCCGTCATTCGCCACCGGCTCGGCGGTCGTGAACATGATCCGCCAGACCGGGCTCGCACTCGGGGTGGCCGTGCTGGTGGCCGTGCTCGGCACCTCCTCCCACCACGGTCTCGCCGAGCTGAGCGCCTTCCGCCGCGCCTGGTGGGTCACCGCCGCCTTCGCCTTCGCCGGCATCGTCCCCGCCATCGCCCTTCTGCGAAGGAGGACCCCCGCCAGTCCGGCGCTCTGAGGTCCGCCGGACCACCTCGATCAGGAAACACGTCCCGCACCGCCAACTGCACGTCCCGCACCGCTCCCCCACCACCAACCGCACCACCCGGATCCGAAAGGAGCACCCATGGACATCACCGGAACCACCGCCTTCGTCACCGGGGCCAATCGAGGCCTCGGTCGGCACCTGACGAGCGAGCTTCTGGCCCGGGGTGCCACCGTCTACGCGGGGGCACGCAACCCTGACGCCGTCGATGTGCCGGGGGCGAAGGCGGTGGCCCTGGACATCACCGATCCGGTATCGGTGGCCGCCGCCGCCGAGGTCGCCGGTGACGTCACGCTGTTGATCAACAACGCCGGCTCCTCCACCGGCACCGCCCTCCTCGACGGTGACCTCGAACAGATCCACCTCGAGTTGGACACCCACTTCTTCGGAACGCTGTCCATGGTCCGGGCCTTCGCTCCGGGGATCTCCGCCAACGGGGGCGGGTCCATCCTCAACATCCTCTCCGTGCTCTCGTGGGTCAGCTTCCCCGCCGTCGGCGCCTACTGTGCGGCCAAATCGGCGGAATGGTCGATGACCAATGCCCTCCGCATCGAACTGGCCGAACGGCACATCCGGGTGGCCGGCCTCCACGTCGGCTACATGGACACCGACATGGCCGCTTCGGTGACCGGGCCGAAGTCGGACCCCGGGGACATCGCCAGAATTGCCATCGACGGCATCGAGGGGGACCTCAACGAGATCCTCGCCGACGACCTCAGCCGGCAGGTGGTGGCGGGACTGTCCGGCGGCGTGCCCGGGCTCTACCCTCAGCTGTCCTGAGTGAATCGACAGGTCTCAGGCGGTCTGACCCGGTCCACGCCCGTCCGCCCCGGCCTACGCCGGCACCTCATTGACCGCCAGGTGGTCGACTTCCCACAGCTTGATGCCGCCGAGAATTCCCGCGGTGTTGTCGACGATGGTCACGTCATCATCGAGTTGGTCGCGGTTCACCCGGCGCGAGTTCCCCCCGCCGATGTACAGATGATCGAAGAACATCAGGGCCCGCAGGATGACGATCGCCTTGTGCACGCGTTTGTTCCACCGCTCCTCACCGATCTCCTTGCGCGCCGCCTCGCCCAACTGGTCGTTGTAGGTCTCGCCCTTCCGGAACGGCTGGTGGGCGATCTCGAGATGGGGCATCAGGTGGCCCTGATAGAAGAGCCCTGTACCGAAGCCGGTGCCCAGGGTGATCGTCAGCTCCAGCCCCTTGCCGGCGATGACGGCCGCACCCTGGATGTCGGCATCATTGGCGACCTTGGTCGGAAGCCCGAACGAGGAGGCCAGCGCCGACGCCAGGTCGAAACCGGACCACTGCTTGAACAGATGGCTGTCGACCGCGCTGCCCGGTCCGTGCTTGGTCGAGAAGTGCGGGGCCGAGAGCACCAGACCGTTCCGCACCATGCCGGGAAACCCCACCGACGCCCGCTCGGACGCCGGAAGTGACGCCACCAACCGGGTCAACGTCGACACCAGCTTGTCGGGAGGCAGCGGATAGGTCGTCGGCACCTTGACCCGGTCGGCCACCATGGCCCCCCCGGCATCGAGCACCGATGCCTTCAGACCGGTGCCGCCGATATCGACGGCCAGGGTGAAGGGATGCCGTGGCGCGGTGTTGGAGCCAGCCGCACCCGACCCGGACGTGCTTCCTTCGTGGGAGGCATCCTGGCGGGAGGCAGGGTCGCGGGAAGCAGTGTCGTCGGTGGCACTGGCACGGTGGTCGGAGGGGTCGTCGGGCTGGTCGGGGCTCATGGCTACACGCTAGGCCCGCCGGTGACCCGACCACCGCACCGGCCCGCGCTTGCCAGTAGCGTCTTGGGTCGTGACCGATCAGCCCTGGCCCGGAGATGCCTGCTCGCTCGTCGACGCGTTCCGTGCCGGGTCCATCTCCCCCTCCGAGGCGCTCGACGCATCGCTGGCCGCCATCGAATCCTCTGGCCTCAATGCCTTCAGCCACGTGGACACCGAAGCAGCCCGGGCGGCGGCGGCCACGGCCGACGTGTCCCTCCCCTTCGGCGGGGTGCCCATGGGGGTCAAGGAGCTGGAGTCGATCGACAGGTGGCCGTATACCGAGGCGTCCCTCGTGTTCAAGGACCGCGTCGCCGATCACGACTCCACCCAGGCAACCCGCCTGCGGGCAGCCGGAGCCGTTCTGGCCGGGCAGACCACCGCCTCCGAGTTCGGTGGCATCAACTGCACCAGCACCAAGCTCCACGGGACCACCCGCAATCCCTGGGACCCCGAACGGACCCCGGGCGGATCGTCGGGCGGATCGGCCGCATCGGTGGCCGGCGGCCTGATCCCGATCGCCAGTGGCGGTGACGGGGGCGGATCGATCCGGATCCCGGCCGGGTTCACCGGACTGTTCGGACTGAAGTCCACCTTCGGTCGGATCCCCAGGGGGCCGCACACCCTGCAGCCGCCGCTGACCGTGGTGGTCGGCTGCGTGTCGCGGTCGGTGCGCGACACCGCTCGTTGGTTCGACGTGTGCAACGGATTCGACCCTCGCGACTCACTGAGCCTGCCCCGCGTCGAAGGGTGGGAGGCCGGCCTCGACTCGTTCGACCTGGCCGGCAAGCGGGCCGTGATCTCCATCGACCTCGGAGCCGCCATCGTCGAGCCCCGCATGACCGCGTTGCTGACGGAGATGGCCGAGGCGTTGATCGCCAGCGCCCGGCTCACCCGGGTCGACATCGTCGTCGACCTTCCCCAGGGTGGTCTCGAGTGGGTCATGTCCAACCTCATCGGCCTGGCCGGTGCGTTGGGCGACCGATACCCGGCGTGCAACGACGACCTCACTCCCGAGATCCAGCTGGGGATGAATCTCGCCACCCACAACCTCAACGTCCAGACCGCCGGAGCCACCGAGATGTTCAGGATCGACGTCAACGAGAAGATGGCCGACCTCTTCGACCAGACCGACTTCGTCTTCGCCGCCACCAACCCCGACGTGGCCTTCGCCGCTGCCGGTCCCATGCCGACGACGGTGGGGGACGTGGACCTCATCGCCGAGTACGGCTTCAACACCGCGGTCGGCAACAACGGCGCTCTGACCATCCCCGCCAACCTCACCGGCCATCCCGCCGTCTCCATACCCGCGGGCGTGATCGACGGGATGCCGGTCGGGCTGCAGGTGATCGGTCACCACCACGAAGAGCAGCTCCTGTTGGGTCTGGCTCGGATCGCCGAGCGCGAGCGGCCGTGGCCCCTGATGGCACCCTCCGCGCCAGCCTGAAACAACACCCTGACGGTCAGAACGACACTCTGAGGAGCAACCTTGCGCATCGACCTGTGGGTCCCCACTGCCAGCCCGCTCTCCACGCCGGAACTGCTGGCGATCATCGGGGCCGAGGCCGAGCAGCGGGGCGTCGGCGCCATCTGGGTGGGTGAGCACGTGGTGCTGTTCGAGGAGTACGCCTCGTCCTATCCCTACGCCGAGGACGGGCGCATTCCGGCTCCGGCGGGCACCGGACTGCTGGAGCCCCTCAACACGCTCTCCTTCCTCGCCGCCCACACCACGACGGTCCGGCTGGGGACGGCGATGGTGCTGCTGCCGCAACGCAACCCGGTGTACACGGCCAAGGAGGTCTCGACGCTCGACTGGCTGTCCAACGGTCGCGTCGACTTCGGCATCGGCGTGGGATGGCTCGAGGAGGAGTTCAACGCCGTGAACGTGCCATGGCCACAACGAGGTCGACGGACCGACGAATACCTCGACGTGCTCACCACCCTCTGGTGCGATGAGACCTCGGCCTACGACGGCGAGTTCTACTCACTCGATGCCTGCCAGATGTTCCCGAAGCCGGTCCAGCAGCCCCACCCTCCGATCCACATCGGGGGCGAGAGCGACGCTGCGCTGAGACGAGCGGCCCGCGCCGGCCAGGGCTGGCACACCTTCAACCGGACGCCGGACCAGCTGGCTGAGCCGCTCGCCACCCTCGATGGGCTCCTCGACAAACAGGGGCGGACCCGCCAGGACATGACCATCACGGTGTGCCCCTACTTCCAGCCGCTCGATGCCGACATCGCCGAGCAGTACGCCGAAGCCGGGGCCGACGCAGTGGCTGCTCTGCTCCTGCCGTTCTCCCCCGACGATGTGCGCAGGGCCCTCGACGACCTGCAGCCGGTGTTCGAGCGGGCCGCCGTCTCGTGAGGGGCGCTCAGCTCGGTCAGCCGGTCATCGACACCGGCAACGACTCCATGCCGCGCAGCACGACGTTCGACTTGTAGGCCACGTCGTCGACGGTCATGGCCAGGGTCGGGGCACGCGTCACCAACGAAGTCAGGGCCACCTGGGTCTCCATCCGGGCCAGCGGGGCACCCAGGCAGTGGTGGATGCCGAATCCGAAGCCGAGATGATTGTTCGGGCTCCGCGTCACATCGAACCGCTCCGGGTCCTCGAACTGCTCCGGGTCGCGGTTTCCCGACGCCAGCAGCAGCATGGCGAAATCACCCGCTGCGAACTCGACCCCACCGAACTCGCAGTCCTCGGTCAGGGCCCGCCCGGTGAGCTGCACCGGGGAGACATAGCGGAGCATCTCCTCGACCCCGCTGCGCGTCACCTCCGGGTCGGTACGGAACCGTTCGAACTGGTCCGGATGCCGCAGCAGGGCCAGCGTCCCACCCGAAATCAAATTCACCGTCGTCTCGTGCCCGGCCACCAAGAGCAAAATGCACGTCGAGAGCATCTCGGCCTCGCTCAGCGTGGCACCGCCGTCCTCGGCCTCCACCAACCGGCTGAGCAGATCCTCGCCCGGCACCCGTTTGCGCTCTGCCAGCAGCTCGAAGAAGTACTGCGAGAACTGCAGGACGGCGTCACCGCGGGCGGCGATGACCTCCGGGGTCAGGAGGAAGTCGGGGTCCAACCCCCGGGCCAGAGCGCTCGACCAGTCCCTGAAACGATCCTGGTCTGCGAGCGGCACTCCCAACAGATCGCAGATCACCCGCACCGGCAGCGGATAGGCGAACGCCTCCATAAGGTCGACCTCACCAGCCTCCATGGCGGCGTCGAGCAGCTCGTCGACGACCTCTTGGGTCCTGGTCCGCAGCGACTCCACCATCTTCGGCGTGAACGCTTTCGACACCAGACCTCTCAGCCGGGTGTGGTCCGGTGGATCCCGGAACAGGAACGGCCGCATCTCCACCATGGCCGCAGCCACCGGGTCGTCCTCGGCGATCGGCGTCCGGAATCCCTCGGGCATCCGCTCCACCGCCACGTTGAGGCTGTCGGAGCTGGCCCGCCGATCACGCAGGACGGCCAGACAGTCGGCATGGCGGGCCACCACCCAGAAGCCCAGGTCGTTGCGATGGATCGGCGCCCGCTCCCGCAGATCCTCGTAGAGAGGAAAGGGATCGCTCGACCACGAGGGATCGAACGGATCGAAGACCGGGCGGGAAGCCGCCGGATCCGTGGTCGCAGGAGTCACCACCCCGATGGTACCGATCATCGTGGTGAACCGGAGACCCGCTGTTGACGGGTGCGGCGGACAACGATCGTCGGCTGCTGTCGGCTGCTGTCGGCTGCTGTCGGCTGCTGTCGGCTGCTGTCGGCTGCTGTCGGCGGGCGTTGTCGGGTGTGGCGGTCGGGTGTTGCCTCGGTCCTCTGTCGTCCCGCTCCTCCTCCGCCTTTCCCTCCGCTTCCGCCTCCGCCTTTCCGTCCCGATCGGTTGATACACCCCCCTGGAAGCATGGTGGGCATGACGCCGGCGGTCCCCGCATCGGAGATGAAGAGCCCGAAGCACTCACGACGTGTCGGTGCATCGAGTGCTGACGGTGCTGCCGGTGCCGGTGCCGGTGCCGGTGGCGGTGCTGCCGGTGGCGGTGCTGCTGTGCCGTCACCCGATGCCGGTCTGCGGGCCCGCCTGGAGGGCTTGTGTGCTGCCCTGTCCTCGGTGGTGTCCGACCTCGACCCCGACTGCCTGCTG
>Ga0307374_10006653_pt1 | contig 18085 bp, 16 predicted proteins | sample OX3MG_FD_202532 | JGI IMG/M metagenome (GOLD analysis project Ga0307374, IMG submission 202532) | Soil microbial communities from Risofladan, Vaasa, Finland - OX-3 | ecosystem: Environmental > Terrestrial > Soil > Coastal area > Acid sulfate soil | place: Finland: Risofladan, Vaasa | collected... | reverse complement strand
GAACGCCGGCGGCGGCGCATCGTCGAGCTGGCCGAGGCGGCGCAGCAGCGGCGTCATCGTCAGACCCTGGACGAAGATCGAGAACGCGACCACCGCGAAGGCGACCGTCACCAGCTGGTCGCGATCGGCGAGGCGCGCGGGTAGCTCGAGCGCAAGGGCGAGAGCGAGCGCGCCGCGCAGCCCGCCCCAGAACAGCACGTGCTGCTGCCGAAGGTCCACGTGCAAACGGCCGCGGGCAAACAAGGCGCACGGCGGATAGATCGCGATCGCGCGGCCGAGCGTGACGAACGCGACGGCGGCCGCGACCGCGGACCAGACGCCGCCCAGGTGCAGTTGTGCCTCGCGAGCGCCGATCAACAGAAACACCAATGAATTGATCACGAAGCCGACGTACTCCCAGAAAGATTGCACCGCCGCGCGGCGCTGCGCGGCCTGCGGCGCGGAACTGCGGAAATTCCCGGTGACCAGTCCTGCGGTGAGGGCGGCGAGGACGCCGGAGAAGTGCCAGTGTTCGGCCAGGACGAAGGATCCGTATGCGGTCAGGGTCGAGAACGTGATCTCGACGAGGTGATCGTTGCTGCGCCCCGCGAGCAGCAGCAGCGCGAAGGCGGCGCCGGCGCCGCAGACGATCCCGCCGCCGATCGTCAGCACGAGCGAACCGGCGATCTGCAGCATCCCGCCGCCGCCGCCGCCGAGCGCGAGGTTCAGCGCCACCGCGAACGCGACCGCCGCCGTACCGTCGTTGAGCAGACTCTCCGCTTCGACGAGCCCCCGCAGGCGGCCGTGCACTCCGGCCTCCTTGAAGGTCGCGATCACCGAGACCGGATCGGTCGCGCCGATCAGCACGCCGAAAACGACGGCGCTTCCCCAGCTCCAGCCGACCGCATAGTGCATGCCGGCGGCGGTGACGGCCGCCGCCAGCGACAGGCCGAGCGTCGCGAGCGATGCGACGACCGGCAGGTCCCGGCGGAACTCGGGCCAGCGCATGTACAGCGCCGCCTCGAACACCAGCGGCGGCAGGAACACCGAATAGATCAATTCGCTCGAAAGCTTGAAGTCGACACGCACCGGCAGAAAATAAAGACCGATTCCCGCGAGAACCAGACCGACGGTGTACGGCAGGTGCAGCCTGCGCGTCAGCATTGCGACCAGCGCCGCGACGAACAGCAGAAAACCGAACTGCACTAAATCGGCTTGCATGGGCGGATCATCCCACCGAATGACGGCGTGCCGCGAGGCTCCCGCGAGCCGCCCCGGTGGCGTGGCGTGAGCTGCGGCAGGCGGTTGACGATATCGGTTTTGCGACGGCCATGAAGGCCTCGATCGGCGATTTTCCCTCAGACGAATCGAGCGAGCAGCGCGCTGCGTCCCGGTTCATGAACCGTTCGCGCTAGGACTTGGCACTTGCGCCACCCACCCCGCAACATCCGCGTGTCACTTGCACCGGCGGACACTTCACGGAACCGTACGAACAAAAAACGCAACAATCCCCCGGCTTCGGCTGCAGCAGCGCATGACACTGCGCGCACTCGTGGAAATAGATGCACGCATCGGTCGGCATGGTCTCGACGCTCGACGCCCCGCATTGCGGACACGTCAACACGGACTCGAACGAGACTGCCGACGCCGGCGCTCCACCCGTATTGCCAGATTGGTGCTCCACGGCAGCAAGCTACGGGATTTCCAGACGGCCGGCAAAACATCCTGCTTGGCGGGCGATCAATCGCGAGGCACAAAAATCCATAGCAGCACGTACAGCAGTAGCCCGACCCCCGCCCAGATGCACAGCGCGGTAAAAGCAAGTCGCCATATCCAGGCTTCCGTTGCAGTCGATCGCCCGATTCCACCGCACACGCCACCGAACCACCGGTCGGTGCGGCTGCGCCGAAACGCATTGACGGCCGATGCGGGCGAATCATGCGAGCGGCTTCGGTCCGCGTTCAAAAGGCGCTCCTTCGCTCGTCGGAACTCCTCCTCCGTCAAGCCACCATTGGCGCGTAAATCCGCCAATTTGCCCAGTTCTTCAGCAAGCGTCATGGAGCATCCCTTGAAACGGCCTCATTGGTCTATAACACCGCAATCGAAGAAAAGTCGCATTTTGGCGCCAGTCCTCAGGCGAATGGGTTCGAGCCAAGGTCGGCTTCATGGCGAACCCTGCCGTGCACTGCCTTGCGCCGCTGCGGGTTGCGAATCGGCCGCGGCCACCGACGAGGGACCTTCAGCGGAGGATTCGTCGACGTCGATCAGGGTCGCGCCCTCGATCACGCGTTCGCCGACCGAGTAGTGAATCGCGCGCACGACGCCCGCCCGCGGCGCACGGATGGCGTGCTCCATCTTCATCGCCTCGACGACGAGCAAGGTCGCGCCGGCGGCCACACGATCGCCGACCGCGACCGGCACCGCGACGACCGTGCCCGGCAGGCGGGCGATCAACTCGCTTTCGTGCACCGACGCCCCCACGGCCCCCTGCCGCGCGTCGACGAGCTCGAACTCGACCCGGCGTGCGCCGCGCCATAGAAACAGCCGTCCGGCCCGCCGGCACCAATCGACCCGGCGGCGCACGTCGCCGATGAGCACATCGAGCACCATCTCGTCCGAGGTCGCCGCGACGGCGAGCAGCCGCTCCCCGCCGGGATCGCTGCGCACGCGCCAGCGCGCACCCTCGCACAGCAGCTCGACGGGAATCTCCGTCCCGCCGGCGCGCAGCGCGAACGTCTGCAGCGGCGGCAGATTGAGCCGGAACGCATCGCGCGCCGCCCACGGCGATCGATCGGCGGGGCGGTTCGAGCCGAGATCGAGCGCGACGCACACGGCGGCGACCGCCAGTTCGTCGGCGTCCGGCGCGGACGGCGGCGCCGCGAGCTGTGGATGATCGGCGACGAAACGCGTGGTCGGTGCACCCGCCGCGAATTCCGCCGATGCGAGCGCCGCCGCGAGCCATTCGACGTTGGTCGCGACGCCGACGATGCGCAGCGCTTCGAGCCCGCGAATCAGGGTGGCGAGCGCCGCCGGACGGTTCTCGCCGTGCGCGATCAGCTTGCCGAGCAGCGAATCGTAGTGGCTCGAAACCTCGTCGCCGCGCTCGAAGCCCGCATCGACGCGCAAACCCGCCGATTCCTGCGGCCAGCGCGCCAGCTCCAAGCGGCCGGCGCTCGGCGCGAAGTCGCGCTGCGGATCCTCGGCGCAGACGCGCGCCTCGACGGCGGCCCCTCGCGGCGCAAGCGCTCCTTGTGCGAACGGCAGGCGCTCGCCGGCGGCGATCCGCAGCTGCCACTCGACCAGATCCAGATCGAAGATCTTCTCGGTCACGCCATGCTCGACCTGCAGCCGCGTGTTCATCTCCATGAACCAGAACTCGCCGTCGGCGTAGAGGAATTCCACCGTGCCGGCGCTTACGTAGCCGACGGTGCGCGCGACCGTGAGCGCGGCCTGGTGCAGGCGTTCGCGCGCTTCCTCGTCGATGTCCGGGGCCGGCGCTTCCTCGATCAGCTTCTGCTGGCGCCGCTGCACCGAGCAGTCGCGCGTGCCGAGGTGCACGGCATGACCGTGCGCGTCGCAGAGCACCTGCACCTCGACGTGCCGCGGCGCCGGCAGATACCGCTCGATCAGCAGCGACGGGTCGGAGAATGCGCTCGCGGCAACCCGGCGCGCGCTGTCGAGAGCGCCGTCGAGCTGATCCGCGCACGTCACGATCTGCATGCCCTTGCCGCCGCCGCCGCCGCTCGGCTTGATGATCAGCGGCAAGCCGAGCTCGGCGGCCGCGCGCCGCAGCCGCTGCACCGACTGGTCCTCGCCTTCATACCCCGGCAGCACCGGCACGCCGGCGCGCCGCATCGCCTCCTTCGCCGCAATCTTCGAGCCCATCGCCGCGATCGCCGCGGCCGGCGGTCCGACGAAGGCGATGCCCCGCGCCGCGCAGGCCGCGGCGAACGGCGCGCTCTCCGACAAGAATCCGTACCCCGGGTGGATCGCGTCGGCGCGCGCGCCGGCGGCGGCGGCGAGGATCCGCTCGATCGACAGGTAGCTTTGCAGCGCCGGCGCGGGACCGAGGCGCCAGGCCTCGTCGGCGAGCCTCACGTGGCGCGCATCGGCGTCGGCAGCGGAATACACCGCGATCGTGTGGATTCCGAGACGGCGCGCGCTGCGGATCACGCGGCAGGCGATCTCGCCGCGGTTGGCGATCAACAGGCGCCCGAACATCAGCGGCTCCACGCCGGCGACCGGCGCTCGATCGCGGCAGCGAGGCCCTCCTGGGCCTCCGCCCCGGCGCGCAAGCCGGCGAGGATCGCGGCGGTGCGTGCCGCGCGGTCGGCATCCCGGTGGCCGGCCTCGGCCACCAACTCCTTGGCGGCGGTGAGCGCGGCCGGTCCGCCCTGCGCAATCTCGCCCGCGATGGCGAGTGCACGCGGGGCGAGCGCATCCCGTGCGACCACTTCGTGCAGCAGGCCGAGCTCGCGGGCGCGGGCCGCATCGAGGATCTCGCCGCTCAGGAAATAGCCGCGCGCGGCGCGCGCTCCGATCGCCTCGATCAGGTACGGCGAGATCACGGCGGGCACGATGCCGAGCCTCACCTCCGGCATGCGAAAGCGCGCTTCGGCGGCGCCGATTGCGACGTCGCATGCCGCGACCAGGCCAACTCCGCCGCCGAACGCGGCGCCCTGAACGCAGGCGATCGACGGCTTCGGACAGGCACGAATCGCCGCGAGCAAGTCGGCGAGGCGGCGCGCGTCGGCGAGATTCTCGGCCGGCGGTGCGCGGCCGAGCGCGCGCATCGCGGCGAGGTCGGCGCCGGCGCAAAATGCGCTGCCGGAAGCGTCGAGCAGCACCACGCGCGTCGCGTCGCGCGCGCCGTGGCGGGCGATCGCGGCGCCGAGCGCGGCGATCAGCGCGGCGTCGAGCGCGTTGCGCGCCTGCGGCCGGTTCAGAGTGAGCCGGACGATGCCCGGCGCCGCTGCGGATTCGAGGAGTACGGCGTTCATGGTCACATCCGGAAGATGCCGAAGCGGGTTTCCTCGGACGGCGCATTGCGCACCGCCGCGAGCGCGAGGCCGAGCACACGGCGGGTATCGATCGGGTCGATCACGCCGTCGTCCCACAGCCGTGCGCTCGCGTAGTATGGGTGCCCCTGGGTCTCGTACTGGCGGCGGATCGGCGCGGTGAATGCCGCCTCCTCGGCCTCGCTCCACGGCGTGCCGGCGGCGCGCAGCTGATCGCCGCGGATCGTGGCGAGCACGGTCGCCGCCTGCTCACCGCCCATCACCGAGATTCGCGCATTCGGCCATTGCCACAGCATCCGCGGCCCGTACGCGCGGCCGCACATCGCGTAGTTGCCGGCGCCGTAGCTGCCGCCGACGATCACGGTGAGTTTCGGCACGCGCGCGGCCGCGACCGCGGACACCATCTTCGCGCCGTCACGCGCGATGCCGCCGACCTCCGCGCGCCGGCCGACCATGAAACCGGTGATGTTCTGCAGGAACAGCAGCGGGATGCGTTCGCGGGCGCACAGCTCGACGAAATGCGCCCCCTTCAGCGCGCTCGCCGAGAACAGGATGCCGTTGTTGGCGACGATGCCGAGCGGATAGCCGGCGACGTGGGCGAATCCCGTCACCAACGTGGTGGCGTACAGCTGCTTGAATTCGTCGAACTCGGAGGCATCGACGATGCGCGCGATCAACTCGCGTGCATCGTACGGCGTGCGCAGATTCGCCGGCACGACGCCGTAGAGCTCGGCAGGATCGTGCTGCGGCTCGCGCGCGGCCACCGGCGGTGCGGTCGACGGGCCGGGGCGAAGATGCGCGACGATGCGCCGCGCGGTGGCGAGCGCATCGGCATCGTCCTGCGCGTAATGATCGCAGACGCCGGATTCGCGGCAGTGCACATCCGCGCCGCCGAGGCTCTCGGCGTCGACGATCTCGCCGGTCGCCGCGCGCACGAGCGGTGGGCCGCCGAGGAAGATCTGGCCCTGATTGCGTACTATGACGTTCTCGTCGGACATCGCCGGCACATACGCACCGCCCGCGGTGCAGTTGCCGTGCACGACCGAGATCTGCGCGATACCGGCCGCCGACAGGTTGGCCTGGTTGTAGAAAATCCGGCCGAAGTGCTCGCGATCCGGAAACACCTCGTCCTGAGCCGGCAGGAACGCACCGCCGCTCTCGACCAGGTAGAGGCAGGGCAAGCGGTTCTCGAGCGCGATCTCCTGCGCACGCAGATGCTTCTTCACGGTCATCGGGTAATAGGTGCCGCCCTTGACCGTCGGATCGTTCGCGACGACCACGCATTCGCGCCCGGCGATCCGGCCGATCCCGGTGACGATCCCGGCGGCGGGCACCTCATCGCCATAGAGTCCATAGGCGGCGAGCGCCGAGAATTCGAGGAAGGGTGCGCCCTGATCGAGCAGCAAATCGACACGCTCGCGCGCGAGCAGGCGACCCCGCCCTCGATGCTTGGCGACCGTCTGGGGGCTGCCGCCGCGCGCAGCGCGGGCGGTCTTTTCACGAAGATCGCTGGTAATCGCCGCCATTGCCTCCTTGTTTACGGCAAATTCGGCACTTTTTACATCGATCTGGCTTTCGAGCCGCGGCATCTTGCTCTCGATGGCCTTATTGTCGGACAATCATACTATCGCAACTCAGCGGAGATTGCCAAGATGCCGATCGCGCAGCTTTGTCCCGAGGACGATCTAGACGCCGGTCTCGACGAGGACCTCCTCGCCTTGCGGCAGGCGGTGCGGCGCTTCGCAGCAGCCGAGATTGCGCCGCGCGCCGCGGCGATCGACCGCAGCGACGCATTCCCCCGCGATCTCTGGCCGCAACTCGGCGCTCAGGGCCTGCTCGGCATCACCGTGCCCGAGTGCTACGGCGGCGCCGGGCTCGGCTATCTTGCCCACACGGTCGCCATGACGGAAATCTCGCGCGCCTCCGGCGCGGTCGGCTTGAGCTACGTCGCCCACTCGAATCTATGCGTGAACCAGCTGCGCCTGAACGGCACGCCGGCACAGCTCGAGCGCGTCCTGCCGAAGCTCGTGTCGGGCGAGCACGTCGGCGCGCTCGCAATGTCCGAGCCCGACGCGGGCTCGGACGTGGTCGGCATGCGGCTCACGGCGCGCCGTTGCGGCGAGGAGTACCTGTTGAACGGGCACAAGATGTGGATCACCAACGGACCCGACGCGGACGTGCTCGTCGTCTATGCGAAGACCGATCCGTCGGCGGGACCCCGGGGCATCACCGCGTTCATCGTCGAGCGCGGTACGCGGGGGTTTTCGGTCGCGCAAAAGCTCGACAAGCTCGGGATGCGCGGCTCGTCGACCGGTGAGCTCGTCTTCGAGGATTGCCGCGTGCCGGCCGCCAACGTCCTCGGCACGCAGAACCGCGGCATCGAGGTGCTGATGAACGGCCTGGATTACGAACGCGTCGTGATCTCGGGCGGTCCGCTCGGAATCATGGCCGCCGCGCTCGACGTCGTGCTGCCGTACGTGCGCGAGCGGCGGCAGTTCGGCAGGCCGATCGGCAGCTTCGAGCTGATGCAGGGCAAGATCGCCGACATGTACACCGCGTTCAACGCGAGCCGCGCGTACGCGCACGAAGTTGCACGCGCTTGCGACACCGGCCGCAAGACCCGCCGCGCCGCGGCCGCCTGCCTGCTGAACGCCTCGGCGCTCGCCGTCCAGGTCTCGCTCGAGGCGATTCAGGCGCTCGGCGGCAACGGCTACACCAACGACTACTGCACCGGCCGGCTGCTGCGCGATGCGAAGCTCTACGACATCGGCGCGGGCACCCAGGAGATCCGGCGCATGCTGATCGGCCGGGAACTGGTCGAGGCCGCGTGAGCGCGAGGTTCGAACCGCTCGCCTTCGCACCCGGCTATCGGCGGGTCGCCGGCGAGATCGCCGCGCGCATTCTCGACCGCACGCTGAAGGTCGGCGAACCGCTGCCCTCCGAGCTGGAGCTCGCGGCACAGTTCGGTGTCAACCGCTCGATGATCCGCGAAGCGCTGCGCGAACTCGAAAGCGCCGACTTGATCGCGCGGCGCCGCGGAACCAAGCGGATGGTCGTCGTGCGTCCGGCGGCCGCGCAGGTCGCCGGCCGGCTGCGCCAGGCCTTCGCCTTGAATGACGTCACGGTGCGCGAGGTATGGCAGATGCTCGAGGTTCTCGAACCGCCGGCCGCGCAGTCGGCAGCGGCCGCACGCACGCCGGCGACGCTCGCGCGAATCGAGAGCGCGGTCGCCGGGTATCGCGGCGCGCATCGGCAGGCGCCGCTCGCGGTAGAGGGCGTCGGCGAGTTCTTTCGCGCGATCGCCGGCGCGAGCGGCAATCGGCTGTTGCCGTTGATCCAGGAACCGCTCCTGCAGCTGCTGGCGGCGGCGCTCGGTGTGTTGATCGAGGCGGTGCCGCCGGCGCGCGAACGCATCGGCATCGCGCAGGAGCGGATCTGCGCGGCGATCGCCGACGGTGACGGCGAACTCGCACGCAACTGGATGGCCAAGCACGTGCGGGATTTCCGCCGTGGTTTCGAGCTCTGCCGGATCGAACTCGACACCCCGGTGCCGCTCGGTTGAAGTTCGTCCGCGCGGGCGTCGATGCCCGTGATGTCTAGTCCGCGCCGAGATCGGCGAGCGGATGTGGGGAACCGGGCGCGAGGTCGCGGAAGAACCAGTCGATCACCGCCGGGTCGAGCTCTTCGAGGCGCGCCGGCCGCCATCGCGGACGCCGGTCCTTGTCGACGATCAGGGCGCGCACGCCCTCGAGAAAGTCGCCCTGCTCGAAGCAGTGCTGCACGATCGTGTACTCCATGCGGAAGCACTCGGCGAGATCCAGGCCGGCCCCGAGCCGCAATGCGCGCAGCGTGACCGCGAGCATCGTCGGGGAACGGCGCAGCAGCAGCTCACGGATCTCGGCCGCCCAGGCGAGCAGCGGCGGGTCGGTCTCGGCCTCGAGGGAGACGAGAATTGCCGGAACCGTCGCGCAGGAAAAATGCCGGTCGATCGCCTCGCGCAGCGGCGCGAGCGGCGCCGCCGGCGGCTCGGTGGCGAGCGAGCGCAACGTGCGCTCGAGATCCGCCAGCGGCAGCGCGCCCCAGCGCATCTCGAGCAAGGCCGGTTCCAGGCGCGCCATCGCGGCCGGTTCGAGGTACAGGTCCGCGAGACCCGCCCACAGCGCATCGCCCGCCCGGATCTCGCTGCCGGTGAGCGCCAGATAGATCCCGAGCGCGCCCGGCAGACGCGACAGGAAATAGCTGCCGCCGACGTCCGGGATCAGGCCGATGCCGACCTCCGGCATCGCGATCCGCGTGCGCTCGCCGGCGAGGCGTAGCTTGGACGCCTGTGCGAGGCCCATTCCGCCGCCCATCGTGATACCGTCGATGAGCGCGATGAACGGCTTGGACAGGTGGTGCAGGCAATGATCCAGCCGGTACTCTTCGACGAAGAACTCACGGTGCTGCGTGCCGCCGGTGCGATGGCTGTCGTACAGCGCCCGCACGTCGCCGCCCGCGCAGAACGCCTTGCCGCCGGCGCCGCGCAGCAACACCGCATGCACCTCGGGCGTGTGCACGGCCTCGCGCACGGCACCGGCGAGCTCGCCGATCATCGCGAAGTTCAGCGCGTTCAACGCCGCCGGCCGATTCAGCGTCAGGAACGCGACGTGGTTGCGGACGTCGACCTCGAGATCCATCTTGGATCCGCCGGTGCGCGCTTCAGCCGTTCGTCCAGCGCGGCTTGCGCTTTTCGAGGAACGCGGCGACGCCCTCGCGCTGGTCGGTGCCGTCGAACAGGTCGACGAAGAGCTCCCGCTCGCGGGCGAGCGCGGCGTGCCGCGGCGTGCCGCGGCGTGCCTCGTGGATCAGGTCCTTGCAGAACCCGACCGCGCGCGGGCTCAAGGCGAGTACGCGCTCGGCGAGCGCGGCGGCCGCGGCCGGCGCCTGCCCGGCGCCGACCACCTGCTCGACGAGCCCTATCCTGAGCGCGGTCGCCGCGTCGACGCGCTCGTTCGCGAGGATCATGCGCTTCGCCCAACCCTCGCCGACCAGCCAGGGCAGCGTTTGCGTGCCGCCGCCGCAGGGCAGCAGCCCGACCGCGGGCTCGGGCAGCGCCATCGTCGCGCGTTCGTCGGCGACGCGAAAATCGCAGGCCAGCGCGCACTCGAGACCGCCGCCCATCGCATAGCCGTTGAGCGCCGCGATGACCACCGGCCGGGCGTTTTGCAGGGCCTGAAATGCGGCACCGAAGCGCTGCGCGAGCAGCCGCGCCCGCGCCTTGTCGCCGTCGGCGAACTGTTTCAGATCGGCGCCGCCGCTGAAGAACTTGTCGCCCTGGCCGGTGACGATGAGCGCGTGAACCGCGGCGTTGCGGTCGAGTTCGCCGACGAGCGCTGTCAGGCGCTCGAGGCCCTCGGCGGTGAACGCGTTGGCCGGCGGATTCGCCAGCGTGAGCCTGGCGACATGCCCGTCGATCGCGCACTCGATCATGATTGTCTCCTCGCGCCGCGGGCACCCTTCACGGTGTCCCGTCCTTGCGGTACAGGCGGATGATCGCCGAGAAATCGAGCGCGCCGTGGCCCTGCGCGCTGAACATCCGGTACAGCTGCTCGGCCGCGGCGCCGAGCACGACCGGCTGGCGCGCCTGCTTCGCCGCGTCGGTGGCGAGCCCGAGATCCTTCAACATCAGGTCCGAGCCGAAGCCGCCGGTGTAGCCGCGCGCGGCCGGCACCTTGTCCATCACGCCCGGAAATGGATTGTAGGAGTCGCAACTCCAACAACGCCCGCTCGAACTGTTGACGATGCCCGCGAGGACCTGGGGATCGATGCCGAGCGAGGCGCCGAGGCTCATCGCCTCGGCGACGCCGATCATCGAGATCGCGAGCAGCAGATTGTTGCAGATCTTCGCCACCTGCCCCGTGCCGGAATCGCCGCAACGGACGATTTTCTTGCCCATCTTGGCGAGCACCGGTTCGATCGAGGCGAACAACGCCTCGCTCGCGCCGACCATGAACGTGAGCGTGGCCGCCTCGGCACCGTTGGTGCCGCCGGACACCGGCGCGTCGGCCAGCGGATTGCCCTGCTCGGCCGCGCGCGCGGCGACCTCGCGGGCGGTGTGCGGATCGATCGTGCTCGAATCGACGAGCCGCACGCCGCGCGCGACGGCGGCGAGCACGCCGTCGCCGCCGAAGTAGACGGCGCGCACCTGCGGCGAGGACGGCAGCATCGTCACGACCATGTCGACGCCCGCGACCGCCTCCCGCACCGTGCCCGTCGCGCGCGCACCCGCGGCCGCGACGGCCTCGACGTTGCCGCGCACGACGTCGTAGACGGCGAGCTCGTGGCCGGCGCGCAGGAGGTTGCGCGCCATCGGCGCACCCATGTTGCCGAGACCGATGAAAGCGATCTTCATTATCGGGCTCAGGACTTCACTTCAGACTGATCGTGGTGTTGACCCCGCCGCCGGCGGCCGCGTCGTCGAACCAGCGCGTCGTGACGGTCTTCGTCTGGGTGTAGAACTGAACGACCTGCTTGCCGTAGGGTCCCAGATCGCCGAGCTTCGAGCCGCGCGAGCCGGAGAAGCTGAAGATCGGCACCGGCACGGGAATCGGCACGTTGATGCCGACCTGGCCGACGTCGATCTCGTTCTGGAACCGGCGCGCCGCCGCGCCGCTCTGGGTGAAGATGCCGGTGCCGTTGCCGAACGGATTGGCGTTGACCAGCTCGATTGCCTCGGCGAGAGTGTCGACGCCGACGATCACCATCACCGGACCGAAGATCTCGGTCGTGTAGATCTTCATGTGCGGCTTGACGCCGGAGAAGATCGTCGGGCCGATGAAGTTGCCCTTCTCGTAGCCGCTCACCTTGACACCGCGCCCGTCGAGCTCGAGCTTCGCGCCCTCGCGCAGGCCGTCCTCGATCAGGCCGAGGATGCGGTGCTTGGCGTTGCGCGAGATCACCGGGCCGAGGTCCGCGCCCTTGACGTTGCCGGCGTTGACCTGCAGCGTCTGCGCCTTGGCGACGATGTCGGGAATCCAGTCCCTCGCCGCGCCCACCAGGACCGTGACCGATGTCGCCATGCAGCGCTGGCCGGCGGCGCCGAAGGTCGAGCCGACGAGGGCGTTCAGCGACTGCTCCCGGTTCGCATCCGGCATCACGACGGCGTGGTTCTTGGCGCCCATCATCGACTGCACGCGCTTGCCGTGCTGCGATGCGAGCTGATAGACGTGGGTGCCGACCGCCGTCGAGCCGACGAACGAGACCGCGACGATGTCGCGGTGGGTGCAGATCGCGTCGACCGCGCGCTTGCCGCCGTGGATGATGTTGAGCACGCCCGGGGGCACGCCCGCCTCGATCGCGAGCTCGGCGAGCAGCATCGGCGTCATCGGGTCCTGTTCGGACGGCTTGAGCACGAAGGTGTTGCCGCAAACGATCGCCATCGGAAACATCCACAGCGGAATCATCGCCGGAAAGTTGAACGGCGTGATGCCGGCGCAGACGCCGATCGGCTGGCGCAGCGTGTAGGTGTCGACGCCGTTCGCGACGTTCTCGGCGAACTCGCCGAGCTGCAGCGAACCGATCGAGCAGGCGTGCTCGACGACCTCGAGTCCGCGGAACACGTCGCCCTCGGCGTCCGGCACGGTCTTACCCTGCTCCGCGCTCAGGGTCTGCGCGATCCGCGGCATGTGCTCGCGCACCAGCGCCTGCAACTTGAGCATGATGCGTGCGCGGGCCGCGAGCGGTGTGTTCTTCCAGGTCTTGTAGGCCTGCTTCGCGGCCGCGACGGCCGCTTCGATCTCGGCATCCGTCGCGAACGGGACACGCGCCAGCACCTCCTGCGTCGCGGGGTTGACCACGTCCTGCCATTCGGTCGTCGTCGAATCGACGAAACGGCCGTTGATCAGCAACTTCACGGCGGTGACGGCCTCGACGAGTTTCGCGGATGCGGTATTCATGAGTGGATTCCTCTGCAAAAGAGTGCGTTTCAAGCCCCGGCGCCGGCGTCCTCGATCAGCTTGCGGCTGATCAACATGCGCTGGATCTCGCTGGTGCCCTCGTAGATCTGCGTGATTCGCGCATCGCGGTACAGCCGCTCGACGGTATAGGCCTCGAGATAACCGTAGCCGCCGTGGATCTGGATCGCCCGCGAGCAAACCCGCTCGGCCGCTTCCGACGCGTACAGTTTCGCCTGGCTGGCCTCGCTGAGGCAAGGCCGCCCGTCGGTGCGCAGGCGGGCCGCATGCTGCGTGAGCAACCGCGCCGCGTTGATCGAGGTGTGCATGTCGGCGAGCATGTCGCCGATGCTGCCGAATTCGGCGATCGGCCGGCCGAACTGACGGCGGCTCTTCGCATAGGCGAGCGCCGCCTCGAACGCGGCGCGGGCGATGCCGACCGCCTGCGCGGCGATGCCGATGCGCCCGCCTTCGAGGTTGCCGAGCGCGATGGCGAGACCGCGGCCGCGCTCGCCGAGCAGCGCATCGGCGCCGACCCGGCAATTCTCGAGCGTTATTGCGCAGGTGTCGGAGCCGCGGATCCCGAGTTTCTTCTCCGGCGCACCGACGATAAACCCGGGTGTGTCGGTCGGCACGATGAATGCCGAGAGACCTTTCTTGCCCTTGTCCGGATCGGTGACCGCGAAGACGATCGCGAGCTTCGCGCGCTTGCCGTTGGTGACGAACTGCTTGGCGCCGCTGAGCGCCCAGCCACCGCCGTCGAGTACGGCGCGGGTCTTCAGGGCGTTCGCCTCCGAGCCCGCCTGCGGCTCGGTCAGGCAAAAGCAGCCGATGCTGCGTCCTTGGGCGAGATCGACGAGGTAGCGGCGCTTTTGGTCGTCGGTGCCGTGCGTCAGGATCGGTCCGCAGGCGACCGAGCTGTGCACGGTCATCAACGTCGCCGTCGCGGCGCAGGCGGCGGCGACCTCCTCGATCGCAAGGGCGTACGCCGTGTAATCCGTGTACGAGCCGCCCCACTCCTCGGGCACGATCATGCCGAGCATGCCGAGTTCGCCGAGCTTCGCGACCGCCGAGTCGGCGATCCAGGCCTCGCGGTCCCAAGCGGCCGCATGCGGCGCGAGCTCCTTGCGCGCGAACTCGCGGGCCGTGTCGCGAATCAAGATCTGCTGTTCGGTGTACCGCTTCGTCGAGGTCGGCATGCAACGTCCTGCGCCGGTGAACGGAGCCCGCGCGCCCTTCGATTATAGGATCCGGCGGCCGGCCGGAAAGTGCCCGAAGCGTGCAAATTCCCTGCGCAAAACTGCCATAGCCGCAAGAGCGCGGCGCCGCGCAGCACCGCGTGGCATGGCGCCGGGTACGCCGGGGCGTTTATGCTGCGCGCTGCCGCCGCGAACCTTCCGGGTGCCGACTCATGCGATCGATCCGTTCTGCATTCTGCCTCGTCGCGCTCTGCGTGAGTTCGGGCTTCGCCGCCCACGCGGACGTGGTCGACGCACCGGGCGCCGATCTCGTCGTGTCGCTGATCACCTACGGTCCGGGCGACGTCTATTGGGAGCGGTTCGGCCACGATGCGATCCAGGTCCGCGACCGCGTCTCCGGCCAGTCGGTCGACTTCAATTACGGCGTGTTCGACTTCGACGAGCGCGGCTTCTTGTGGAACTTCGCCCGCGGTTACATGCACTACATGATCGACGTCGAGCGCTCGGACGTCGACGAGGGCGACTACGTGGACTCCGGCCGCTCGGTCACGCTGCAGAGGCTCGCCTTGAGTCCCGCCGAAGCGGTGCAGCTACGCACCTACCTGCTGTGGAACTTGCGTCCCGAAAACGTGGTCTACGATTACAATTACTACACCAACAATTGTGCCACTCGGGTGCGCGACGCGCTCGACCGCGCCCTCGGCGGCGCGCTGCGCAAGTCGCTCCTTCCCCTGCCCGCCGCGATGACCTACCGACAACAGACCGCGCGCCTGATGAGCGCCCAGCCGTCGCTGATGCTGGCGATCGATCTGGCACTCGGACCGATGGCCGATCGGCCCTTGAGCGCGTGGCAGGAGAGCTTCCTGCCGATGGTGCTCGAACGGGATCTGCGCGGCGTGCGGCTTCCGGACGGTCATGGCGGCCTCGAACCGCTGGTGTCCATGCAGCGCACAATCGCGCCGAATCGCCTGCCTGCACCGCCGGCCGAGCCGCCGAATCTCGAATGGCCGCTCGGGCTCGCGGGCCTCGCGCTGGCCGCCGCGATCGTGCTGACGCGGCGGCGCCGGCCGAATCTGTACGCGTCGCTGACGACGGTCTATCTCGTCGGGGCGGGCCTGGTCGGCACCGTGCTCCTCGCGCTGTGGACGCTGACCATCCACCGCGCGGCCTGGTACAACGCGAACCTGCTGCTGTTCAACCCGCTCGCTTGGGCACTGCCGGCGGCGGTCTGGCGGAGCCGCCGCGGCGCCGCCCCCACACTCGCCGTGAAGCGGCTGGTCGCATTGCAGCTCGTTGCCGCGCTCGCGGCCGTGCTGATCCATGCCCTGCCCGGCACGGTGCAACAAAACCAACCCTGGCTGCTGTTCGCGATCCCCGTCTGGCTGGCCGTCGCCTGGGGTTTGCGGGCCGGTCGCCGCCTCACCCAGGAGATTCGCTCATGAGTCCGAAATCATCCGAGGCCACGATGGCCGTCTTTCTCGATCTGGAGAACGTCGCGCTCGGCGCGCGCGACGCGAAGTTCGGCAGCTTCGAGGTCGCCAAAGTACTGGAGCGGCTTTTGCTGAAGGGCCACATCGTGGTCAAGAAAGCCTACTGCGACTTCGACCGGTACAAGGAATTCAAGCGGGGCCTGCACGAAGCGGCGTTCGAACTGATCGAGATCCCGCATGTGCGCCAGTCGGGGAAGAATTCCGCGGACATCCGCATGGTGGTCGACGCACTCGATCTTTGCTACACGAAGGGCCACGTCGACACCTTCGCGATCGTCAGCGGCGACTCGGACTTCTCGCCGCTCGTGAGCAAGCTGCGGGAGAACGCCAAGACCGTGATCGGCGTCGGCGTGAAGAACTCGACCTCCGATTTGTTCCTGAACAACTGCGACGAATTCATCTACTACGACGACCTGGTGCGCAAGGAGCCGTCGCGCACCCGCCGGCGCGCGGCCCCGTCGCGGCCAGCCCCTTCCGCGGAACCTTCGGCTGCGGAATCGGCGCCGACCGCGGAGCCGCCCGAGCAGAAGGGACCGGACGTCGTCGATGCGCTCGATCTGATCGTCGAGACGCTCGAGGCGGTCGCCGAGGAGCGCGGCGAGAACGAACCGATCTGGGGTTCGATGATCAAGCAGGCGATCAAACGGCGCCATCCAGGCTTCAACGAGCGCGCCTACGGGTTCCGATCATTCAACGATCTGCTCGCCGAGGCGCAGAATCGGGGCCTGCTGAGCCTCGCCGCTGACGAGAAATCCGGCGGCTACACGGTCCGGGTTGCCGCGCGCGGCGCTTGAATCGGCGGCGCGCGCCCGCACCGCCGCGGCAGCCGGCCGCCGCCAGGGGCGCAAGGCGGCGTGACGCGCAGAATGACGGCGAGATTGACAACGAGAGCGGATCGCGAGGAACGCAGCGGTGCCGAAGCAAACGACGATCACGATACCGCTCGCGCAACTCGCAGCCGGAAGGATGATCGCCTGCAATGCGGGCGGACGCGAAATCATGCTCTGCCGTACGAAGTACGGGCTGTTTGCCGTCGACAACGTTTGCTCGCACGCCTATGCACGCCTGAACGAGGGGCGGCTGCGCGGCGTTCGCGTGATCTGTCCACTGCACGGAGCCGCCTTCGACGTGCGCACCGGCGCCGTGCTTGCCGCACCAGCCACCCGCCCGATTGCCTCCTTCGCCGTGCACGCCGACGCGACACACGCGACGGTCACGGTTCCGGATGCTCCCGGGTCCGTCTGACCAGTCATGGCCGCGATGGGATCTCAAACGTGCATTTGGCGTTTGCAACCGGCCCGAAGCGTTTTTTTTGCGATATGATCCCGATGCCGGCGACCCCATCGGCACCACCGCAAGTTCGATCGAACCCTCGACGCAGAGAAGTGCACGAGTCATGCAATTGAACGAAATTCGCGCGATCGTCAGCGGCGGCGCTTCGGGCCTGGGTCTCGCGGTTGCCGGGCACTTGGTGCGCGCCGGCGGCCAGGTCGTCCTGCTCGACGTCAACGAGATGCAGGGCCGGCAAGCGGTCGCCGCGCTCGGTCGCGGTGCCTCGTTCCTCGCCACCGACGTGAGCGACGAAGCGGCGGTCGACCGGTCGGTCGCGGACGCGGCCGCCTCGCTCGGCGGCATCAACGCCGCGGTCAACTGCGCGGGCATCGGCGCGCCCGGGCGGCTGGTCGGCAAGCAGGGGCCGATGGCGGGCGCGTTCTTCCGCAAGATGATCGAGATCAACCTGGTCGGCACGATGCTCGTCGCGAAGGCGGCCGCGGTCGCGATGCAACGCAACGCGCCGAACGCGGACGGCGAACGCGGCGTGATCGTCATGACCGCATCGGTCGCCGCCTTCGACGGCCAGATCGGCCAAGTCGCCTACTCGGCCTCGAAGGGCGGTATCGTCGGCATGACGCTGCCGATGGCGCGTGAACTCGCCTCCTCCGGGATCCGCGTGGTGACGGTCGCGCCGGGCCTGTTCCTGACGCCGATGTTGCAGGGCCTGCCGCAGGAAGCCCAGGACTCCCTCGGCAAGCAGACGCCGTTTCCGCCGCGCCTCGGGCGTCCCGCGGAATACGCCGCGCTGGTCGCGCAGATCTTCGAGAACCCGATGCTGAACGGCGAGACGATCCGCCTGGACGGGGCGATCCGGATGGCGCCACGCTAGCGGCGGGGACTGCGCTTCTCGAGAAACGCCGCGATCCCCTCGCGGATCTCGAGGCGCACGGTCGGCTGCGCGGCGCTGGGTTCGCTCATCGGACTCACTCGACTACACTGCTAATCGGCACGGCCGCTGAGTTTAACGCGGCCGACCGCTGGGGAACATGGAAACGCTGAAACAACTGCTGGGCATCCTGATCATGCCGCCGGCAGGGCCGTTGCTGTTGATGCTCGCAGGCGCACTGTGGCGCCGGCGCAGGCCGCGGCTCGGCGGCAGCCTCATCGCGGCCGGAGCGGTCGCGCTCTGGCTG
>Ga0307374_10006651_pt1 | contig 18086 bp, 14 predicted proteins | sample OX3MG_FD_202532 | JGI IMG/M metagenome (GOLD analysis project Ga0307374, IMG submission 202532) | Soil microbial communities from Risofladan, Vaasa, Finland - OX-3 | ecosystem: Environmental > Terrestrial > Soil > Coastal area > Acid sulfate soil | place: Finland: Risofladan, Vaasa | collected... | reverse complement strand
CCTCTCAATGCTTGCAGACGGCACCCTGGGCCCGCCCTCCGAAGCCTGGTCACGGCCAATCGAAATCCTCAACATCAAGGCCGCTGAGCTCAACCAGCTGGTCGACACCCTGCTGATAGCGGCACATTTGGAGGCGGGTACGATACAGGGCGAGGCTCAGCAAGTGGATCTCGTCGGGCTGGCCCGGGAGGCCGTGCAGCGCGCCGAGCCACGCACCCACCTGCTCGGCGGCCAGCTGATCCTGGAGAAGCCGGCGGACCCGGTCCTGGTCCAGGCCGATCCGATCTACGTCGGCCGTATCCTCGACAACCTCATCAACAACGGGCTCAGCTACGCGATGGACAAGCCGTGGGTGCGGGTCTCGGTGTCGGCAGACGCTGTGGTCACCGTCGAGGACCACGGGCTGGGCATCCCTGATGACCGCCGCGGGCTCGTCTTCGAACGTTTCTTCCGTGTCAACGACCCAAGCCTGCTGCCCCAGCCGGGGATCGGCCTCGGGCTGTACATAAGCCGCGAGCTGGCCCGCCGCTGCGGTGGCGAGGTGGCGCTCGAAGAAAGCGTGCCGGGAGTCGGTTCTCGCTTCGTGCTTCGGCTCAACGCGGTGGAGGCCGTCAGCGAACGCGCGGCAGAAGCCGCGCCAGCATCGTCCGGGCGGACGACCGGGAACCGGTCCGCACCAGTGTGCCAGTGCTACTGCTGAACGGCGAGCTCGACCCTCAGGATCCTCCGGCCAACGTGGCCGGAGCGACGCAACAGATGGCCGCGTCGCTCGCGGTCACGATCCCCGGCCAGGGCCACACGGTTGGCCATCTCAGCTGCCTTCCCGGGGTGGTGGTCGCGTTCATCGAACTTGGCAAGCTCAATTCCGCAGCCACCCGGTCATGCGCCGCTCGCGTGCCGGTCCCGCCCTTCCAGCTCTGACGTCAAGCGAGCCGGAGGACTCGATGACCACCGGCGGGAGGCCCGCGCAGCAGGGAGCACAGCGAGCACCGCACCGAATGGATCTTGCTCAGCGGCTATGGCCCCCATCGGGTCCCGCCGTTCGCCTCTGGCGGTGGCAGTGGCTGACCTGCAGGCTGATTCGCCAGCAAGACGCCGAGGTGGACGCCCTACGGGACGCGTAATAGAGAAATCCGATCGATCGAAATACGAAATTGTGGTGCCGAGGGCGGGAGTCGAACCCGCACGGAGTTGCCCCCAGCGGTTTTTGAGACCGCCGCGTCTGCCATTCCGCCACCTCGGCCCGGGCAAGGAGCAAGACTAGCCGACCGCCATTGACAGGGACCTCCGCGCCGTCGAGAATCCCGGCGACCTCATGGCCCAGCCAACCCCCGGTCTCGGGGCCCCCCCGCCCGCCAAGCGCCGTCGTGGAGGCTGCCTCGGCTGCCTGATCCCCCTGCTGGTGATCATCCTGCTGCTGGGTGGCGCCTTTTACTTCCTGGTCGTCCAGGCCGCCGCCGCCGTCTCGGTGCCCGCGCAGCTGGTGGTGCTCAACCCGAACACCACCCTCACCCACTCCGGGAGCGCCCAGCCGGGCAAGTCGGGCGCCCTGGTCAACGCAGGGGACTCGATCCGCAACGACGCCAACGGCCGGTCCCTGATCCAGTTCCAGGACGGCAGCATCACGCGGCTGGCGCCGAGTAGCCAGGTCACCCTCCAGTCGGCCGACTTCGACCAGCAGGGCCGCCTCCACAACGTATCGATCGTCCAGGAGGCGGGCCGGTCGTTCAGCACCGTCCAGAAGCTGGTCGCCGGCAATGCACATTTCTCGGTCGCCGGCCACGCGGCCAATGCCAGCGTGCGCGGCACCAGGTTCGAGATCATCCAGAACCCCGACGGCAGCTTCCTGCTCAAGGTCTACGTCGGCCTGGTCGCGCTCAACGGGTCCAACGGCAGCACGGTCAGCGTGCCCGCCGGTCAGCAGGCGGGCGCCAGCGCGGGAGGCGCCGTCTCTAAGCCGGTGCCGATCGTTGCCGACCCGTCCGACCCCTTCACGCTCTGGATCAGCTCGGAGGAGGCCGCCAAGGCCGCCGGCCAGCCGGCGACCGCCCAGACCAGCTTCGACCAGGCCGCGATCGCCACCGGCCAGACCAGCACCCAGCCCGAGTACGACACCGCTGGAGGTGAGGTAATCGGCGAACTCGCCTACCCGGGCAGCAACATGGAGCTCGACGTCACCGACCCCAACGGCACCGTCCACGCCGCCAGCGGCGGCACCCATGGCCCGAACGGCAAACTGGTGGTGGTCGACATCCCCTACGGGCCCGGCGGAGCCTACAAGGTCAGCGTCAAGGGGCTCGATGTCAATCCGGCGGAGCACTTCGCGGTGACGCTGATCACCAAGTTCGCCTGCGCGGCCAACCAGGTCGTCGCGGGCGGCTTCGTGCGGAATGTGCTGAGCGCCAACCAAACCCGCGACGCCCTCGTCCAGGCGGGTGGGATCCAGGTCAGCGTCAGCTTCCGGGGAGCTTCAGCCGGCGGCGCCAACCTCGGCGGCTCGGGCAGCTTCGCCGGCACCTCGATCGCCGCGGGTGCCCTCGTCTACGCGGCCGGCGGTGGCAACGTCGGGGTCATCCTGACCGAGGCGACGGTCGACGGCATCAACGTCAGGGGACAGATCACGGGGGCGATGGCCCAGGCTACCGGCCACAACCTCAGCTCTCTCAACATCGGCTACGAGGTCGATCGGATCTACACCTGCTCGTCGGGGACCGACGACTTCCTGGTCATCGAGGGCAGGCCGCCCGCCGGAGGCTGAGCCTCTAAGCTCGAACTCGGCGTCGGCGTGGCGGAACGGTAGACGCGACAGCCTTAGGAGCTGTTGGGGAGACCCGTGGAGGTTCGACTCCTCTCGCCGACACCAGCCAGGCGGGCGATGCCATCGGCGATCGCCGGCCACTCCCAGGGCGGCATCTCGTGGCCGACGTCCTTCATGACCAGCAGCTCGGCGCCCGGGACGGCGGCGGCGATCAGCTCACCGTTGGCGAAGGGAATCAGCGGGTCGGCGTCGCCGTGGACCACCAGGACCGGGATCCGGAGCCCGGCCAGCGCAGGGCGCCGCGACGGCGCGCCGACGATGGCGTTGAACTGGCGAGCGGAACCCTCCGGGTACCAGGAGCGGTCGATCGCCCTGGCGGCTCGCGCCTGCGCGCGCTCCTCCTCGAAGCTGGGGCCCCAGGTGACCCGGGTCGTCTCGACCGTCTGCCGGATCCGCTCCTCGCGCGTCGCCGGCGGCGGCAGCACCAGCCGCAGGGCGACCTCCGGGTCAGCCTGGACGGAGTCCTCGCCGCCGAGGTTGGACATCACGATGCTGAGCGTCAGCACCTTTTCCGGATGCTCGACGGCAACCAGCTGGGCGATCATGCCCCCCATCGAGGCGCCGGCCACGTGCGCGGCCCGGATCCCGAGCGCCTCGAGGAGGCCGGCGGCGTCGCCAGCCATGTCACCGAGGGTGTAGGCGCTGCCGTCCTCGATCTTGGTCGAGAGCCCGATATCCCGGTTGTCGTAGCGGATGACCTGGAAGCCGCGCTCGGCGATCTGCTCGCAGAGCCCGTCGCTCCATCCCAGCATCTGGGAGCCGAGGCCGCTGATCAGCAGCACGGCGGGCAGCGAGCGGTCGCCGAAGACCTCGTACTCGAGCTCCAACGCACCCACCCGGGCACACCCCGACTCAGGCACTCGCAGTCCTGGCGCGCTCGCGGTCGCGAATGGAGGAGACGTAGGCCGAGGCTGCCACCGCGGCGGTGGTGCCGTCGCCGACGGCCGTCGCGATCTGCTTGGTCAGCTGGGCGCGAACGTCACCGACCGCCCAGAGCCCCTCGACCGAGGTGGACATGTCCGGCTTGGTGAGGATGTAGCCGGCCGCGTCGTGGTCGACGTGCACCTTCAGGATGTCCGAGTTGGGCGTGAAGCCGACGAAGATGAAGACCCCGCCGACCGGCAGCTCGTAGGCCTCCCCGTCCCTCTCGTAGCGGATCGAGGAGACCTTGCCGTCCCCGGCTATCTCGTTCACCTTCGCGTTCAGCACGAAGTCGATCTTCTTGTTCGCCCGCGCCCGGTCCTGGAGGATGGGCTGGGCTCGAAACTCGTCACGCCGGTGGATGATGTGCACCTTGCTGGCGTAGCGGGTCAGGAAGTCGCCCTCCTCGAGCGCGGCGTCGCCGCCGCCCACCACCGCCAGCACCTCGTTCTTGAAGAAGGCGCCGTCGCAGACCGCGCAGTAGGAGACGCCGCGACCCGCCAGCTCCTCCTCGCCCGGGACGTCCAACTTCCGCGGCAGGCCGCCGGCGGCCATGATCAGAGCCGGGGCTCTCAGCTGTCCGCCGGAGTCGAGCGTCACGACCTTCTCGTCACCATCCACCTCGATCGAGGTGACCGGCTCGTACTCGCGGGCGTCGAGCCCGAACTTGCGGGCGTGCTCGCTCATCTTCAGAGCCAGCTCGGGGCCGAGGATCGATTCGATCCCCGGATAGTCCTCGATCAGCTCGGTGTTGTGGAGCTGCCCGCCGAGCGGCCCGCGGTCGACCAGCACCGTGCGGAGGTCCATCCGGGCGGCGTAGAGCCCGGCGGCCAGGCCGGCCGGACCGCCGCCGACGATGATGACGTCAAAGTTCTCGATCACGCCACTAGAACCAACTCAATGCCGCGGCTTATTCAGGCCGGTTGGCAGCCAGCCGGCTTTAGCCGTACTTGAACTGGACCCCGAAGCCGCCGCGAGGGGTCTGGCAGTCGATGTTGCCGAAGGGGCAGCCGATCGCGCAGGCGCCGCACTCGATGCAGTTCTCGTAGCTGACCAGGATCTTGGCCGAGGCCGGCTCCCAGACGTAGACGCCGGCCGGGCAGAAGTGGGTGCAGTACTTACCGGTGCACTTCTCGCCGCAGACCGAGCCGTCCACGACCTTGATGTGCGGGTTGCCCTCGTCCTTCTTGTTGCGGACGGTGAACAGCTTGTCCTCGAGCTTCTCCATAGGGCTGTTTCGAATTCTACCGGCCGGTCGGGCGCAGGCATCCCGAAGGTGCGTCGTTGAGCAGTCAGGCCGGCACTCTGGCGGCGGGCGGCATCCGGGTGGCACCCTCGTTACCGCGCGCCCTGGCCTGAAAAAGGGCGATCCGCTCTCGCTCTTCGAGCGTTAAGGCATGCGCTCGGTTCGGTCTCGGAAGGGAGGGTGTTCCAGGTTGTTTGCCAGCACGCGTAGCCGTGTGTCGGTCGGCGTCGTCCTCCTGCTGGTCGTCGCCAGCTTTGGGGCCTACATCTACCTGAATCGCTCCACGCCCGCCGGCGCCTCGGCCACCGCCACCCTCACCGTCTACACCGGCACCGCCCAGGTCCAGCACTCCGGCGGCAGCTTCGTCAGCGCCAGCAGCGGCGCCGCCCTCAACGGCGGCGACACCGTGCGCACCGGGGCCACCGCCGAGGCCGGCATCACCTTCGGCGACGGCTCGGTCACCCGCCTCGACTCCAACACGACCCTCACCGTCAGCAGCGCCACCAAGGTCGGGGCCGGCTACCACACCTCGCTTGCTCAATCAGCGGGCAAGACCTGGAGCAACGTCGTCCGCCTCGTCGGCGGCGGCACCTTCACCGTCACCGGCCCGAACAACTCGACCGCCGAGGTCCGCGGCACCAAGTTCGCCTACATCATCGATGCGAATGGGCAGCGGGTGGACGATTTCCAGGGTTCGGTCGACTTCTCCAGCCAAAACCAGATCCAGCACCTGACAACGGGCCTCTTCTCCAACATCCCGCCCGGCGGGGCACCTTCGCCGCCGGCGCCGATCAGCGCCCAGGATCTGGCCGACCAATTCACTATCTTCAACGTCGCGGCCGACTCCAACCAGGAGGGCACCGGAGGAAACGTCACCGGCGTCTCTGCCAACAACATCATCTCGGTCGGCCAGACGACCCCGGTCCAGCCCGGCGCCACCGCCGACGGCTCCATGGCAATCCTCAACGGTTCGGGCTCGGCTGTTGCGACCATCACCGGGCCGGGGACGTACACGCTGACCGCGAGTGACGGCACGAATCAACCCGCATCGATCTCGGTGGTTGCCGGCGCAGTTGCCCAGTTCGCCATCCCCAACTTGCAGACCAGCTACACGTTGTCCTCCACATTGTCCTCCGCATCCATGGGTGCCCAGGTGGTACAGAACGGCGCCGCCACCTTCGAGGTCGATGCGGTGGACGCCAATTGCAACTTGAACACCACCGACAATGGCAGCTTCACGCTGGGATCGACCGACCCGCGCTACAGCACAAGTGCGACGACGCCCAACCTGACGCCTACACCGGTCACACGCTCACTGTCTCTTACCGGCGGCAAGTTCTCCGAGCAGTCGAGCCAGAACTACCTGTGGACCAACGGTTCTTGGGTCATGAACGCCTCTGATGGAGCCCACACCGGAAGCTCCGCTCCATTGACCTTGTCGGGATCCGCATACTGCAGCGGCCGTTACCCGTCGCAGGCTGTCTCGACCTCGATACCCACTTCCTCGCCCCCGCCAGCACCTGCGGCCGCAACCCCGTCGCCGAGCTCATCCGCAACGCCGACGGCAACGCCAACTCCCGCGCCCACCGCAACTCCGTCGCCGGCTCCGACCCCGACGACCGCACCCACTCCCTCACCAACGCCGAGTCCGACACCCTCCTAAAATCGAGCTCGTAAGCGGGAGCCCGGGAACGGGCTGAGAGGGCGCTCCGCGCGCCGACCGCATGAACCTGAACTGGGTAATGCCAGCGGAGGGAGAGCTTTCATGAGCGAGATCGGTGCGCCCGTCGTCGACGCGGACCAGTTCGGCAAGGTCGAGCAGGGCGGCATCGAGCCGATCCCAGCAGCCGCCCGCCATGGCCGGCCCCGTGAGCTTGGCTTCCTCTGGGCCGGCGCCTTCCTCAACTACGCCAGCCTCTTCACCGCTAGCCTCCTCACCACCTACTACGGGCTCGGCGTCTGGGACGGCCTGGCGGCGACCGCGCTCGGCACCGTCGCCGCCGCGCTGGTCCTTGGGCTGCTCAGTCACACGGGCCCGGCGAGCGGCGAGCCCCAGATCGTCTTCACGCGGCGCATCTTCGGGCTTCGCGGTTCATACCTGGGGGCGGCACTGACGCTCTTCCTTGCCGTCGGCTGGTTCGCGGTCGACTGCGTGATCGCCGCCCAGGCGGGCGCGCAGCTGTTCGGTGGCGGCAACCGCCTGCTGACCTTCGGGCTGGTGCTGGTCATCGCCGCCGTCAGCGTCGTGGTGGCTGTCTATGGTCACCAGACGATCAAGGTGCTCGAAACCTATGGAGCGGTCGCCTTCACGGTGCTCTCGGTCCTGCTCTTCGCCTTCCTGGCCCCGCAATTCCACTGGAGCCAGGGGCCGACCGTCGGCGGCGCCGACTACCCCGGCGCCTTCGTGCTCGGCTTCATGACCTGCTTCGCCTTGGTCGCCTCCTGGTACCCCTTCGCAAGCGACTACTCCCGCTACCTGCCAGCCGAATGCCCGAGGCGCTACGTCACCCTCTGGCCGGTCGTCGGCGTCACCCTGCCGATGCTGCTTCTCGGGCTCTTCGGCCTCCTGCTGCCGACCATCGACGCCAAGCTGGCCGGCAGCCAGGGGTTGCTGGCGGTTATCAGCGCCCACTCCCCGGCCTGGGTCTCGATCCCCTTCTTCGTCTTCGTCGTGGTCGGCGAGATCTGGGCCAACTACCTGGACGTCTACACCGCCGGGCTGGTCACGCTGGCGATGGGAATCCGGCTCCGCCGCTGGCAGACCGCCCTCGGCTGCGGCCTGCTTGGCACCGCACTGGCGGCCTACGCCGTCCTCGTCAGCGACTTCCACCTCGCCTACGAGGACTTCCTGATCCTCACCTATCTCTGGGCTCCCGCCTGGGCTGCGGTCGTTCTGCTGAGCTTCTTCGTCTTTGAGGGGCGCGCGAGGCCGTTGGCGGCGCTGCTGGCCTGGCTGGCCGGGACCGGTGTCAGCCTGCTCTTCGTCAACTACGACAACCTCTTCAGCAACCTGGTCAGCAAGCCGAGCTTCTTCAACGACGGGCTGATCGGCGGCCTCCATGGCGCCGACCTCAGCGGCCTCGCCAGCATCGGAGTGGCCGCGCTCGTCTACCTCGTCGCGCGCCGGTTCGTGACCGCGTGAATCTGCCCGTCGCCCTCACCATCGCCGGTTCCGACTCCGGCGGCGGCGCGGGCATCCAGGCCGACCTCAAGACGTTCGCAGCGCTCGGCGTTCACGGGACCTCGGCGGTGACGGCGATCACCGCCCAGAACACGGTCACGGTCACCGCGATCGAGGAGCTTTCGGTGGAGCTGATCCGGGCCCAGGTCGACGCGGTCGTCGAGGACATCGGCGTCCAGGCGGCGAAGACGGGGATGCTCTCCAGCGCGCAGATCATCGAGGCGGTGGCGCTCGCCCTCCGCGAGCACGGGATCGACCGGCTGGTGGTGGACCCGGTCATGGTCGCCAAGGGCGGCGCCCGGCTCCTTCGCAAGGATGCGATTGACGCCCTCCGCTCGGTCCTGCTCCCGCTGGCAATGGTGATCACTCCCAACCTGCCGGAGGCAGAGGCGCTGCTCGGAGAGCGCGTGGCCACGCTGCCGGAGCGGCGCCAGGCAGCCCGTGCCCTGCTCCGGCTCGGACCCCGGGCGGTGGTACTGAAGGGCGGTCACGCCGACGGCGACGCGCTGGACATCTTCTGGGATGGCGAGACCTGGGAGGAGCTTTCGGCGGAGCGATTCCCGACTCCGAACACCCACGGCAGCGGCTGCGTCTTCTCGGCGGCGATCGCCGCCGGCCTGGCCTGGGACATGGCCCCCCTGGAGGCCGTCCGCGAAGCCAAGGAGTTCATCACCGGGGCCATCCGGCACTCGCTCGAGCTCGGCCGAGGCCACGGGCCCGTCAACCCCCTCTATAGGCTGGGGGAATGAGCGCCTTCCGTTTCTCACCCCGGCCCAACCGGGCGGCGGAGATCGAGTGGCACGAGTGGGGCCAGACGGCCTTCGAGGACGCGCGGCGGCTCGACCGGCCGATCCTGCTCGCGATCTCAGCCGTCTGGTGCCACTGGTGCCACGTGATGGACGAGACGACCTACTCGGAGCCGGCGGTGATCGCCGCCATCAACGAGGCGTACGTGCCGGTCCGGGTCGACAACGACATCCGGCCGGACGTCAACAACCGCTACAACATGGGCGGCTGGCCGACCACCGCGTTCCTGACGCCCGAGGGTGACATCCTGACCGGCGCCACCTACCTGCCGCCGGAGGCGATGCTGGCCGCGCTGCAGCGGGTCCAGTCCTTCTACCGCGGCAATCGGCCGGAGATCAGAACCCAGGTCCTGGAGGCCCGCCGAAAGGCCGCGACCATCATCGCCTCCAGCGCCGGCACCCTCGACCCCGGGCTGGTGGACGCGGTCCTGGCCGCGGTCGTCAACTCCTACGACAAGACCTACGGCGGCTTCGGCGGCTCGCCGAAGTTCCCGCAGACGGACGCACTGGCCTTGCTGGCTGAGCAGTCACTCCGGCGCTCCGAGCCGGAGCTGCTTGAGATGGCTCGCTTCACCCTCCGCCAGATGTCCGGCGGAGGCACCTACGACCACGTCGAGGGAGGCTTCTTCCGCTACTCGACAACCCAGGACTGGACCGTTCCGCACTTCGAGAAGATGCTGGAGGACCACGCGGGCCTCGTCTCCGCGCTCGCGCTTGCCGGCGAGGGCGAGATCCTCGACTCGGCCACCGCCTATCTCGACCGGGTGCTGCGCGAGCCGGCCACCGGCCTGTACGCCGGGAGCCAGGATGCCGACCACGAGTACTACGGGGCGGACGCCGCGGGCCGTTCGAGCCGCACCGCGCCCTTCGTCGACCGGCGCGCGTACTCGAACTGGAACTGCATGCTCGCGGTCGCCTACCTCGAGGCCGACGCCCGGCTCGGGCGGCCGGCGCTCCGTGACCGGGCATCGACGCTGCTCGAATCCGTCTTCGGCGCCTCCTACAGCGCTTGGGGAGGGATGCTCCACGCCGAGGGTGTCGGGGGCCAGCTCACAGACCAGGCCTGGGCCTTGCTGGCGGCGGTCCGGGCCTTTTCGGCCGGGCTCGGTTCGCGCTGGCTAGAGATTGCGGACGAGCTCGCCGCGCACCTCGAGTCGGGCTATGGCGACCCCGAGCTGGGCGGCTACTTCGACCGCTCCGCCCATGGCGAGCTGGGCAGGCTCGGCGACCGTCTCAAGCCGATCGGCGAGAACTCGGTGATCGCGGTTGCGCTTTTCGAGCTCGACCAGCTGGCGGGCAGCGGCCACGCCGAGCGCGGGCGGCGCGCTCTCGAATCGGTCGCGCAGCTACCCCACCGCTACGGCCTAATGGCCGCCGGCTGGGCGCGAGCCTACGACCGCTACCTCGCCGAGCCGGTGAAGGTGACCACCTCCAACGCGGCCCTGGCGCGGGCTGCCCTGGAGGCGAATCCCTACGTGGTGCTGGAGCCGGGCGCGCCCGACAACGCGGTCGTCTGCCTGCGCACCCTCTGCCTGGCTCCGGTCCGCGACGAGGCGGACCTGCGATCGGCGCTTGCCGATCAGCCCCAGGTGAGGACCATCAACCTGCCGTAGTTCCGCCGCTGCGGGCCGCAACGGAGGCGTCCGGCTAGAAGTCCAGCGCCACCGTCACCGATTTGCGGTGTGTGAAGTCGTCCAGCGCGCCTTCGAGGGAGAACTCCCGTCCGATCCCGCTCTGCTTCACGCCCCCGTAGGACATCCCCGGCAGCTGGCCGAAGCCCCGATTCACCTGCACCCAGCCGGACTCGATCGCGTGAGCGGTCCGGAGCGCGCGGGAGATGTCGCGGCACCAGACGAAGGCGGCCAGCCCGTAGTGGCTGTCGTTCGCCATCCGGATGACCTCTTCCTCATCCTTCCAGGGAATCGCGACCAGGACTGGCCCGAAGATCTCCTCGCGGGCGATCCGCCAGCCGTTGTCCGCCTGGTCGAAGACGGTCGGCTGGACGTAATAACCCTCCGCCAGCGGGCCGTCCTTCGGAGGCAGCCCGCCGATCACGGTGTGGGCCCCGTTTGCGAGCCCGTCCTCGATGTACGAGCAGACGCGGTCGAACTGCTTGCGGTTGATGATGGCGCCCATGTCGGTCGCCTCATCGAGGGGGTCACCGACCCTCATCGCCGCCAGCCTTGCGGTGAGCCGCGCCATGAAGGAGTCGTAGATCGACTCGTGCAGGAAGAGCCGGGAGCCGGCCGTGCAGGACTGGCCCTGGCGGGTGAACCGCATCCCGCTGATGACGCCCTCGGCGACCTTGTCATTGTCCGAATCGGGAAAGACGACGGCGGGGGACTTGCCGCCCAGTTCCAGCGAGACGGGGACGATCCGGTCCGCCGCCCGCCGCATAACCTCCTTCCCAACCTCGGTCGAGCCGGTGAAGGAGAGCTTGCCGACCAGGGGGTGGGCCGCCAGTGCCGCGCCCGCCTCGACGCCGTAGCCGGTCACCACGTTGAGCACGCCCGGCGGCAGGTAGCGGTTGCAGACCTCGGCGATCCGGAGCACTCCCAGCGGCGCGTCCTCCGCCGCCTTCAGCACCAGCGTGTTGCCGGTCACCAGCGCCATCGCGATCTTGAGAGAGCCGAGCAGGATCGGCGAGTTCCAGGGGATGATGCCGCCGACCACGCCGATCGGCTCGCGCAGGTTGTAGTTGAGGATCGACTCACCGAGGGGGATCGTCTCGCCCTTCAGCTCTGAGGCCAGGCCGCCGAAGTAGCGGAAGACGTCGGCGCTGCTGTTGGCCTCCGGCCGCGACTGGGTGCGGATCGCGTTGCCGGTCTCGGCCGCGACCAGCCGGCCGAGGCCCTCGACGTCGCCCTGGAGGTCCTCGGCGATGCGCGAGAGGAGCCTCCCGCGCTCCCGGGGCAGCGTCCTCTTCCAGGCCGGGAAGGCGGCGGCCGCGGCCCTGACGGCTCGGTCCACCTCGGCGTCGCCGCCCCGCGGCACCTCGCCGATCGCCCGCCGGTTGCCGGGGCTCTCCACCTCTATCGTCCGCCCGTCGGCGGCATCCGCCCACTCGCCGCCGATCAGCATCTTCCCTACCGTCCGCTCGACCTCGATCACCGCGCAGCCTCCTTGCTGGGAATCAGCTCGATCTGCGCCAGGGCCTCGAAGTAGCGCACGATCGCACTGTAGTCGCGCTCTCCGTATCCCTCCGCCTTCGCAATCCGGAGCGTCTGGGCGGCGGTCGCCGCCAGCGGCGTGGCGAGCCCCAGTTCCTCCGCCGCGCGAAGGAAGAGCCAGACGTCCTTGTGCATCAGGTCGATGGCGAAGGTCGTCGCGTCGTTGCCCGCGAAGACGGTCTTCGGCAGCTGGTTGGATAGCACCCAGCTGCCGCCGGTCCCTCCGGTCAGCACCCCCGCCAGCGTCTCCAGGTCGACGCCCGCCTTGACGCCGGTGACCAGAACCTCGCCGAGCGCCTGCATGTTGATCGCGGCCAGCATGTTGTTGCAGAGCTTGGCCACCTGCCCGCTGCCGGGCCCGCCGACGTGGAGGATATCGGTGCCGAGGCACGCCAGCACCGGCCGCGCAACCTCGAGGACCTCGGCGTCCCCGCCGACCATGATCAGCAACGTCCCCTGCTCGGCGCCCGCCGTCCCCCGGCTGACGGGGGCGTCGAGGAAGTTCACGCCGACCGCCCGGCAGGCGGCCTCCACTCGCCGGGCGGTGCCGGGGTCGCCGGTGCTCATGTCGACGATGACGGTGCCGGGCATCGCGCTGCTCAGCACGCCGTCCTCCCCGCCGACGACCGCGTCCACGATCGCCGGCGTCGGCAGGCTCAGGATCACCACCTCTGCCTCCCGGGCGGCGTCCCCTGGCCCGGAGGCCGCGACCGCGCCCTCGGCGACCAGCTGCCGCACCAGCTCCTGGCTCGCATCGCAGACCGTCACCCGGTGACCGGCCGCCAGCAGCCGGCGGCTCATCCGCCCGCCCATCCTTCCCACGCCGATCACCGCAACCCGGGTTTCCATGACCCGACTTGTTAGCACAGTTACGATTCGGGGGAATGGCCGACCACGCCGGGACGACCTCACCGAACGAAAGCCGGCGCCATTTCCGTAAGCGCGTTCGGAAGGCGCTCAACGACCCCAGTCTCCAGAGGGCGCTGCGCCAGGCGATGGTCGGGCTGCGCGAGCGCCGCAACAGAGGCTTTGCCAGCTACGACTTCCAAGCCGGCCGCACCGAGCTCAAGCGACGGCGGATGGCCAACCTCGACCGCCTCCCCGAGCTCGTCGATCAGTTCCGCAGGCGGCTGGAGGAGGTCGACGGGCAGTTTCACTACGCCCGCGATGCGGCTGAGGCGCGACGGATCATCGGCGACATCTGCCAGCGCGCGGGTGCCGGGATCGTCACCAAGTCGAAGTCGATGGCGACCGAGGAGATCCTCCTCAACCCCTACCTCGAGTCGCTGGGGATGGAGGTGGTCGAGACCGACCTCGGCGAGCGGATGGTGCAGCTGACCCACAGCCACCCCTCGCACATCATCGCGCCGGCCATCCACCTGACGAAGGAGGACGCGGCGGCGGTGTTCGGCGTCGAGCCGACCATCAAGGCCATCCAGGACGAGGCCCGCCGCTCGCTGCGCGAGAAGTTCATCAATGCGTCGGTCGGCATCTCGGGCGCCAACGCCGCGATCGCCGAGACGGGCACCGTGATGATCGTCACCAACGAGGGCAACGCCGACCTCACGGTCACCCTGCCGCCGGTTCACATCGCGCTCTTCGGAATCGACAAGGTGGTGGCCGACCTCGACGACACCGTCGCCATGCTGAGGATGCTGCCGCGCTCGGGCTCCGGCCAGCGGATGAGCGCCTACGTCAACTTCGTGACCGGGCCCTCGCGCAGCGGCGACATCGAGCAATCGCTGGCGATCGGCGTCCACGGTCCCCGCGAGATGCACTGCGTCGTGCTCGACAACGGGCGCACGGAGATGTCTCACGACCCGGTGATGCGGGATGCGATGACCTGCATCCGCTGCGGCGCCTGCTCCAACGCCTGCCCGCCCTTCATGGCGGTCGGCGGCCACCAGTTCGGGCACATCTACAACGGCCCCATTGGCCTGGTCCTGACACCCTTCCACCACGGCCACGCGGTGGACGACTTTCCCAACTCGCTCTGCGTCCAGTGCAACGCCTGCCAGGAGATCTGCCCGGTGAACATCCCGCTGCCGCGCCAGATCCTCGAGCACCGCCGGAGCGCCCGCAAGCCAGCCTGGAAGCAAGGCATGCTCGACCTCTGGGCGTCGTCGCTGGCCGACCCGGCGCTGCGGATGGCCGCTCCCTTCAGCGGCCTGCTGCCGGGCGCGCCGGCGGCGTTGACGACCAAACCCTTCCGCGACCGGGTCCAGCCACCAGGCTTGGGCGCACAGACGGCGACCATCTTCGCCTCCTGCCTGGTGGACCGGGTGCTGCCGGGCGAGGGCGAGGCGCTGGAGAGGATCCTCCGCGCGGCCGGCTACCGGGTCGAGTTCCCGCCCCAGCAGTGGTGCTGCGGGCTGATCTGCGCCAACGCCGGGAAGTTCGAGCTGGGGGCAAAGCTCAGTCGCCAGCTCCAGGCGGCGCTGGCGGGCTCGACGGGACCGATCATCACGCCCTCGGCGTCCTGCTTCGGCGCCTTCACCATGGACGCGGGCGAATGGGGCGTGGACGAGGCGGAACGCGAGGCGGTCGCCTCGCGGATGCGCGACTCGACCCGCTTTGTCCTCGAGCTGCTGGAGGCGCGGCCGGACCTGGTCCGCGCCGATCTCCCCCGCACTCGGGTCGCCTACCACGACTCCTGCCAGACGCTCCGCCAGCTGGGCTTAAAGGCCGAGCCACGCCGGGTCCTGAAGCTGGCCGGCTACGAGGTCGTCGACCTGCCTGACATCGCCAACTGCTGTGGCTTCGGCGGCACCTTCTCGATCGAATGGCCGGAGGTGGCGGGCCGGATCCTGGATTGGAAGCTGGAGGCGCTCGGCAAGACGGGAGCCGCGATCCTCGCCTCCGACAATCCTGGCTGCCTCATGCACATCGGCGGAGGCGCCCGCAACCGCGGCCGCGAGGTCCGGGTCGCGCACGTGCTGGAGCTGGTGGCCGAGCGCCTCGCCTAGGCGGCCGGCGGAATCCGCACGGCGCTGGTCCGGCCGGCCAAGGCCTCCGTCATCCCGATGGCGGCGAACCCGACCACCAGGTGGAGCACCTGGATAACCCAGTGCGCGCCGCCGGTGAGGATGCTCTCCTGGACGAGGCCGAAGACCGCGAGCCCCACGCCCCAGACCACGACCACGGCGCCCAGCACCCGGTTGCCACCGGCCCGGAGCGCGAAAACAGCCACTGTCCACATGGCGAGCACGAAGATGACCCCGACCACGATGTGGACCGGCTTGGCGATATCGAACCGGCCGATCCAGAGCCCGATTCCGAGCAGCAGCTGAACCAGGAAGGACCCCCTCACCACCCAACGGGCTACGTTCATCAGCTCCGCACCTCCATCAATTAGATTGCCAGTCTAGCTAATAATGCATAGAGTGGCCCGCAACCGGTCTTGAGCCCCCGACAATACCGCTCGCCGACGCGCGATGTGACCGCCGCCGAAACGCGCCGGCGGATCGTCGATGCCGCTCGCGCGGTGCTGAGCCGGCCCGGGAACGCGACCTTCACCGTGGACTCGGTCGCGGCCGCGGCCGACGTGTCCCGGATGACCGTCTACAACCAGTTCGGCTCCAAGCGCGGGCTGGTTGAGGCGCTCTCCGACGACCTCGCCATTCGGGGCGGCGTCGGCCGGCTGCCGGATGCCTTCAGAGCCGGCGAGACCACGGCCGGGCTCGAGACGCTGGTCGAGGTCTTCACGGGACTCTGGGCGCGGGAGCGGATATTGGTCCGCCGCCTCCGTGCGCTGGCCCTCCTCGATCCCGACCTTGCGAGGTCGAACCGTGACGAGCGGCGCCGGCGGGCGATCGGGGTCCTGGTCCGCCGGCTGGGCGTCGAGACCGGTCGCCCTGCCCCCGCCGACCAGCAGGCGGCGATCGACCTCCTGCTGGCCCTCACTTCCTTCGAAACCTACGAGAACCTGGCTCACGACCGGTCGGCTGAGGCGGTGGCCCGCATCCTCATCTTCGCCGCCCGGCGCCTCCTTGCCTCCTAGCCGAGTTCCGCCCGGACCTCGGCGAAGGCCAGCGCCGCGCGCTCGAGGTCCTCACGCGAATGCGCCGCCGAGACCTGGGTCCGGATACGGGCGAGTCCTTTGGGAACCACCGGGAAGCTGAAGCCGACCACGTAGACGCCCTTTTCGAGCATCAGGGCCGAGATCCGGCCGGCCTTGGCGGCGTCACCGACCATGACCGGGACGATCGGGTGCTCGCCGGGCAGGATCTCGAAACCGAGCTCGGTCATCCGGCGTCGGAAGAAGGCGGTGTTCTCGCGCAGCCGCGAGCGGAGGTCGTCGGCGGTTCGCAGCAGCTCCAGGACCTTGAGGCTGGCGGCGGCGATCGGCGGCGCGACCGAGTTCGAGAAGAGGTAGGGCCGCGAGCGCTGGCGGAGCAGCGCGACCAACTCCTTGCGGCCGGAGATGTAGCCGCCGCTCGCTCCTCCCAGCGCCTTTCCCAACGTTCCGCTGATGGCGTCGATCTGGCCCATGACGCCATGGTGTTCGTGCGTTCCGCGCCCGTTGCCGCCCATGAAGCCGACCGCGTGGGAGTCGTCGACCATCACCTGCGCGTCATAACGGTCGGCCAGGTCGCAGATCTCGGGCAGCGGTGCTAGGTAGCCGTCCATCGAGAAGACGCCGTCGGTGACGATCAGCCGGTAGCGGGCGTCGGCGCTGTCTTTCAGCACCTGCTCGAGCTCGCCCATGTCCCGGTTGGCGTAGCGCAGCCGCCGCGCCTTGCAGAGCCGGATGCCGTCGATGATGCTGGCGTGATTGAGCGCATCGGAGATGACGGCGTCGCGCTCGTCCAAAAGCGCCTCGAAGATGCCGCCGTTGGCGTCGAAGCAGGACGAGTAGAGGATCGTGTCCTCGGTCCCGAGGAAGTCGGTCAGCGCCGCCTCCAGCTGTTTATGCACCTCCTGGGTGCCGCAGATGAACCGCACCGAGGCCATCCCGTAGCCCCAGCGGTCGAGGGCCGCCTTGGCCGCGGCCACGATCGCGGGGTGGTCGGCGAGACCGAGGTAGTTGTTGGCGCACAGGTTCAGCACCTCGCGCTCGGCGACGGACACCTGGGCGCCCTGGGGTCCCTCGAGAACGCGTTCGGGCTTCTCGAGCCCGGCGGCGCGGATGGCGTGCAGCTCGGCGACCAGGTCGCCGCGCATGCGCTCGAAGCTCACGCCGAGGCTCCGCTCCAGTCCAGCACGACCTTCCCGCAGCGGCCCGAATGCGCGATGGCGAAGGCCTCCTCGAACTGGTCGTAGGGAAAGCGGTGCGTGATGACGGGCGAGATGTCGAGGCCGCTCTGGGTGAAGACGGACATCTCGTACCAGCTCTCGAAGATCTGCCGGCCGTAGACGCCCTTCAGCGTCAGCATCTTGAACACGACCTGGTTCCAGTCGATCTCGAAGTCGTGGTCCGGGAGGCCCAGGATCGCGATCCGTCCGCCGTGCGACATATTGGCGATCATGTCCCGGAGGGCCGAGGGCTGGCCGGACATCTCGAACCCGACGTCGAAACCCTCCTTCATGCCCAGCTCGCGCTGGATCTCTCCGAGGCTGGTGGTCCGGGCGTCGACGGCCCGGGTGACGCCCGCCTTCTCGGCGAGCTCCAGCCGGTAATCGCTGACGTCGGTGATGACGACGTGACGAGCGCCGTTGTGGCGGGCGATCATCGCGGCCATGATCCCGATGGGACCGGCGCCGGTGACGAGCACGTCCTCGGCCACCAGCGAGAATTGACCGGCCACGTGGGCCGCGTTGCCGAAGGGATCGAAGATGGCGGCGACGTCGAGGTCGACCTTGCCGAGGTGCGGCCAAAGGTTGACGGCCGGCATGACGATGTACTCGGCGAAGGCGCCGTCGCGACGCACCCCGATGCCGACGGTGTCGGCGCAGAGGTGGCGGCGACCGGCCATGCAGTTGCGGCAGCGGCCACAGACGATGT
>Ga0307374_10006650_pt1 | contig 18089 bp, 30 predicted proteins | sample OX3MG_FD_202532 | JGI IMG/M metagenome (GOLD analysis project Ga0307374, IMG submission 202532) | Soil microbial communities from Risofladan, Vaasa, Finland - OX-3 | ecosystem: Environmental > Terrestrial > Soil > Coastal area > Acid sulfate soil | place: Finland: Risofladan, Vaasa | collected... | reverse complement strand
CCGGATTCCTACCCGGCACGGCGCAGGAATATGGCGGCATCATTAAGCACGGCGCCAAGCTGCTCTTCGCCTATGCCGAGGCGACGGTGCCCAAGGTCACGGTGATCACGCGCAAGGCCTATGGCGGCGCCTACGACGTCATGAGCTCGAAGCATCTGCGCGGCGACGTGAACTATGCCTGGCCTTCGGCCGAGATCGCGGTGATGGGGCCCAAGGGCGCGGTCGAGATCATCTTCCGGGGCGACCTCGGCGATGCCGCCAAGATCGAGGCCCGCACCGAGGAATACCGCGAGAAATTCGCCAATCCCTTCGTCGCGGCGAGCCGCGGCTTCATCGACGACATCATCATGCCGCACGGCACGCGCCGCCGCATCTGCCGCGCGCTCGCCATGCTGCGCAGCAAGACGCTGAGCAATCCCGCGAAGAAGCACGACAACATCCCGCTGTGACAAGAGTAACGGGAGTATCGCTGCGCCCCATGCCACGAAGCGAGCATGTTTCGTAAGATCCTCATCGCCAATCGCGGCGAGATCGCCTGTCGGGTGATTCGCACCGCGCGACGCATGGGCATCGCCACGGTGGCGGTCTATTCCGACGCCGATGCCGAGGCGGTGCACGTGCGCGAGGCCGACGCGGCGGTGCGCATCGGGCCGCCGCCGGCGGTCGAGAGCTATCTCCGCATCGACCGCATCGTCACTGCGTGCCGCGAAACCGGCGCCGAGGCGGTCCATCCCGGTTACGGCTTTCTTTCCGAGAACGCCGAGTTTGCCGCGACGCTGGCGGCGGCGGGGATCGTCTTCATCGGCCCCGACGCGCGCGCCATCGCCGCGATGGGCGACAAGATCGCGGCCAAGCGGCTCGCGGCCGAAGCCGGCGTCGCGACCGTCCCCGGACATCTCGGCGCCGTCGCCGACGCCGACGACGCCGTGCGCGTCGCGCGCGCGGTGGGCTATCCGGTCATGCTCAAGGCCGCCGCCGGCGGCGGCGGCAAGGGCATGCGCATCGCCAGTGACGACGGCGAGGTGCGCGACGGCTTCCGCGCGGCGTCCGCGGAAGCGCGCTCGAGCTTTGCCGACGACCGCATCTTCATCGAGCGCTATATCGAGGAGCCGCGCCACATCGAGGTCCAGGTGCTGGGCGATGCGCATGGCGCGGTGGTGCATCTGTTCGAGCGCGAATGCTCGATCCAGCGCCGCCACCAGAAGGTGATCGAGGAGGCGCCGAGCCCGCTGCTCGACGCGGCGACCCGCACCGCGATGGGGGCCCAGGCGGTGGCGCTGGCGCGAGCGGTCGGCTATCGTTCGGCCGGCACCGTCGAGTTCATCGCCGACCGCGCGCGCAATTTCTTTTTCCTCGAAATGAACACGCGGCTCCAGGTCGAGCACCCGGTGACCGAAATGGTGACGGGTCTCGACCTGGTCGAGTTGATGATCCGCATCGCGGCAGGCGAGCCTCTGCCTTTCGCACAGTCCGACCTGCGCCTCGCGGGCGCGGCGATCGAGGCGCGCGTCTATGCCGAGGACCCGATGCGCAATTTCCTGCCGTCGATCGGGCGGCTGGTGCGTTTTCTGCCGCCCGGCGGCGACGGCCTGCGCCTCGAGAGCGGCGTCGTCGAGGGCAGCGAAATCAGCCTGCATTACGACCCGATGATTGCCAAGCTCATCGCCCATGGCCCGGACCGCGCAACAGCGACGGCGCGGCTTGCCGAAGCGCTCGACGCGTTCTGCATCGAGGGCGTGTCGCACAACATCGGCTTTCTCGCCGCGGTGATCGCGAGCGAGCGGTTTCGCCGGGGACAGCTTTCCACCGGCTTCATCGCCGAGGAATTTCCGGGGGGATTTTCCGGCCGCGCCCTCGATCCGGCGGCCGAGGTGCAGGCAATCGCCGCCGCCGCCGCGGCACAGCGTATCGTCGCCGAACACGCAGCCGCGATCGAGGGACAACTCGCCCGCCGCGGCAGTCTCGTCCCGGAAGCGTGGACGGTCTGCCATGGCGAGGCTCGGCACGCCGCGCGCACGACCCGCGACGGGACGGCGATCACCGTCGCCATCGGCGCCGGATCGCATGTCGTCGCGACCGACTGGCGGCCGTGGCAGCCGCTCTTTCGCGCCACCCTCGACGGCAAGCCCTGCATCTATCAGATTGCCCGCGACGGCATCGGTCTCGCTCTGGCCCGCGGCGGCGCTGTGCTGCGCGTGAAGGTGCTGATGCCCCGGGCGGCCGAGCTGCTTGCCCTGATGCCGGCGAAGGCGGCGGCCGATCTCTCGCATCTCCTGCTGTCGCCGATGCCCGGGCTCCTCGTCTCGATCGCGGTAGCGGAGGGTCAGGACGTCAAGGCGGGCGAGGAACTTGCGGTGATCGAAGCGATGAAGATGGAGAACGTGCTGCGCGCCGAACGCGACGGAAAGATTGCCAGGATCCGGGCCATGCCCGGCGAGAGCCTGGCCGCCGACCAGGTCATCCTCGAGTTCGGCTGAAGGCGCGGGCGATGATGCTGGAGGTCGCGGTGCGGGTGATCGTCGAAGGACAGGTTCAGGGCGTCGGATTCCGCGCTTGGACCGTGCGCGAGGCACGCCGCCATGGCCTGCGCGGCTGGGTTCGCAACCGCCGCGACGGCAGCGTCGAGGCGATGCTGATCGGCGCGTCGGAATCGGTGACGAAAGTGATCGAGGCCTGCGGCCGCGGCCCGCGTCTCGCGCAGGTCACGCGCGTGACCTGCGAGGACGCGAGCGACGACGGCGCCGATCACTTCCACGAGCGCCCGAGCGACTGAACCCGCGCGATGCCACGATCGCAATTCCGCCTCCTCGCCAGCCGCCGGCTGCTGCCGCTGTTCGTGACCCAGTTTCTGGGTGCCGTGAACGACAATCTGTTCAAGAACGCGCTCGTCATTCTTATCGCCTATCGCGACGCGTCGAATGCGCAAGAGACCGAGATTCTCGTCACCGTGGCGGGAGCGATCTTCATCGTTCCGTACTTCCTGTTCTCCGCGACCGCAGGACAACTCGCCGACCGGTTCGAGAAGCATCGGCTGGTCCGCATCACGAAGATATGGGAGATCGGCGTGATGGTGCTGGCGGCGGTGGGATTCGCGCTCAACAGCGTCGCCTTTCAGCTCACCGTGCTGTTCTGCCTCGGCGTGCAGGCGACGTTCTTCGGGCCGGTGAAGTACGGCATCCTGCCGGAGCTGCTCAATTCCGACGAGCTTCTGGGCGGCAACGCGCTGATCGAGGCGGGGACGTTCCTCGCCATCCTCATCGGCACGATTGCCGGCGGGCTCCTCATCATTGTGCCCCATGGCGCGGTGATCGTCAGCACGACGCAACTTTCCTTCGCCTTATTGGGCTGGGGCGCGAGCCTCGCCATCCCGAGGAGACGGGCGGCGGCGCCCGACCTCAGGCTCAATCCCAACATCGCGGCCGAGACCTGGGCGATCGTCCGCCACGCCTATCGCCAGCCTGAGCTGCGCCTGCCGCTTCTCGGCATCTCCTGGTTCTGGTTCATCGGCATCGCGTATCTCGCGCAGTTTCCCAATTATGCCAAGGTGATCCTGGGCGCGAACAACCAGGTCGTGACGCTGTTCCTCACAGTCTTTTCGATCGGTATCGGCGCCGGCTCGATCCTGTGCGGCCGGCTGCAGCAGGGTGAGATCAATCTGCGGCTGGTGCCGCTGGGCGCGCTTGGCCTGACGATCTTCGGCTTCGACTTCTTCCTGGCGAGCAAGGGCGGCGGCGCGCACGGGTCGCTGATGGGCGCCACCGCCTTTCTCGCCGATCCGGCGCATTGGCGGATCGTCGTCGATCTCGCCATCATCGCGCTTGCCGGCGGCGTCTATTGCGTGCCGCTTTATGCCGTCATGCAGGCGCGCAGCGAGGACCAGCACCGCTCGCGCGTGATCGCCGCCAACAACATCATCAATGCGCTGTTCATGACCCTGGCCGGCGCCGGCAGTGCGCTCATGCTCGCTGCCGGGCTCGGCATTCCGTCGATCTTTCTTGCGATCGCCATTGGCAACGCCGTGGTGGCGGCGGCCAGCTTTCGCGCGCGTTGACGCCGCTCAGGCGCCGACGGCTTCGGCCTCTTCGCCGGCGGCCTGCACCGGTCCCGAATCCTTGCCCTTGGCCTCGGGATCGCGGTCGACGAGTTCGATCACCGCCATGGCGGCGGCATCGCCATAGCGGAACCCGGCCTTGAGGATGCGGCAATAGCCGCCGGCCCGCGCCGCATAGCGCTCGGCCAGCGTCGTCATCACCTTGTCGGCGAGCTTCGCGTCCTGGAGCGCGGAGATCACCTGGCGGCGCGCATGGAGCCCGCCGCGCTTGCCGAGCGTGATGAGGCGCTCGACCACGGGGCGGAGATCCTTGGCCTTGGGCAGGGTGGTGGTGATCTGTTCGTGCTTCAAGAGCGCATGCGCCAGGTTCTCGAACATGGCCTTGCGATGGGCGGAGGTTCGGCTGAAACTGCGGCCGCGAAGACGATGACGCATGACGGTGGCCTCAATAGGGTTCCTCGAGGCGCTTCGCTAGCTCCTCGATGTTCTCGGGCGGCCAGTTCGGGATCTCCATGCCGAGATGGAGGCCCATCTGTGCCAACACTTCCTTGATTTCGTTGAGCGACTTGCGGCCGAAATTCGGGGTCCGAAGCATCTCCGCCTCGGTCTTCTGCACGAGGTCGCCAATATAGACGATATTGTCGTTCTTCAGGCAGTTGGCCGAGCGCACCGACAGCTCGAGCTCGTCCACCTTGCGCAGCAGGTTCTTGTTGAAGGGCAGCTCGCTCGGCCGCTCTTCCTCGGCGGCGCCGCGCGGCTCCTCGAAATTGATGAAGAGCTGAAGCTGGTCCTGGAGGATGCGTGCGGCGAGCGCGACCGCGTCCTCGGGCGTGATCGCGCCGTTGGTCTCGATCGTCATCGACAGCTTGTCGTAATCGGTGCGTTGACCGACGCGGGTGTTGTCGACCTTGTAGCTCACCTTGCGCACCGGGCTGAACAGCGCGTCGATCGGGATGAGCCCGATCGGGGCGTCCTCGGACCGGTTCTCGTTGGCGGGGCGATAGCCCTTGCCGCTTTCGACGGTCAGCTCCATCGCCAGCTTGGCGGCGCTGTCGAGCGTGCAGATGAGATGATCCGGGTTCATGATTTCGATGTCATGCCCGGTCTCGATCTGCTTGGCCCGCACCTCGCCCGGCCCCGTGGCTCGGAGCCGCATGCGCTTCGGCCCGTCGCCATGCATCCGCAGCGCGATGCCCTTGATGTTGAGGACGATGTCGGTGATGTCCTCGAGCACGCCCGGCAGCGAGGAGAATTCGTGCAGCACCCCCTCGATCTGCGCCGAGGTGATCGCCGCGCCCTGGAGCGAGGACAGCAGCACGCGCCGCAACGCATTGCCAAGCGTGAGACCGAAGCCGCGCTCCAGCGGTTCCGCCACCACCACCGCGCCGCGCTTGGGATCGTCGCCGGGCTCGATCAGGAGCTGCTTGGGCTTCTGCAAATCCTGCCAGTTCTTCTGAATCTGAGTCACGAGAGGCACCTCATGTCGCATACGCGAAATCTCCGGTAAGGCCGCCGGCCCTCGCGGGCCCCAGTGGGCGCTGCCATCGCGGCCCGGAGCGCCGATCCGGGACCAGGCAGCCTAGACTCGCCGGCGCTTGGGCGGCCGGCAGCCGTTATGCGGAATCGACGTCACGTCGCGGATGGATGAGACCGAAAAACCCACCGTCTGGAGCGCGCGCAAGGCCGACTCGCGTCCCGACCCGGGCCCTTTGACCTCGATCTCAAGCGTGCGCATGCCATGCTCCATGGCCTTGCGCCCGGCATCCTCGGCCGCGACCTGGGCGGCATAGGGGGTCGATTTGCGCGAGCCCTTGAAGCCCATGCTGCCGGACGAGGACCAGGCAATGGTGTTGCCTTGGGCATCGGTGATCGTGATCATGGTGTTGTTGAACGTGGCGTTGACATGCGCCACGCCCGACGTGATGTTCTTTCGCTCACGACGGCGCAGACGCGGCGCTGCTGCAGGCTTCGCCATTTGGTTCCTCGTCCTTCCCGGCGCGCCGACCTAGACGGCCTTCTTCTTGCCCGCGATCGGCCGCGCCGGTCCCTTGCGCGTACGGGCATTGGTATGGGTCCTTTGGCCGCGTACCGGCAAGCCCTTCCGGTGCCTCAGCCCGCGATAGCAGCCGAGATCCATCAACCGCTTGATGTTCATCGCCACGAGGCGGCGCAGATCGCCCTCGACTGAATAGTCGCGGTCAATCAACTCGCGGATGCGCAGCACCTCGTCATCGGTCAGCTCATGCGCGCGCCGTTCCGGCGGAATGCCGAGCTTGGCGCAGATCTGATTGGCGGATGTCCGTCCGATGCCGTGAATATAGGTAAGCGCAATCGGAACTCGCTTCTGATTGGGAATATTGACGCCGGCAATGCGCGCCACCTGCGCTTCTCCTTCACATCAGGGATGGGGGACGACGGTCACGTGCACGTGCCCACTGCGCACCCGGGCCGGCAAAATATAGGAAGCTAGGCAGGAAAGTCAACCATGGGCGCCGCCTGCGGCGAAGCCCAGTATCCGTTCGATTTCCTGCGTCACTCGGTCGGGTTCGGCCATCCCGTCGACCGCACGCAGGATGCCCTTTGCGCGGTAATAGGGGAGGACCGGCGCCGTCTGGTCGCGATAGGCGGCAAGCCGCGCCCTCACCGTCTCCGCCCGGTCATCGGCGCGGTGCACGAGTTGCGTGCTGCCGCACAGATCGCAGATGCCAGCGCGGCGCGGCGGGTTGTAGCGCTCGTGGTAGCTCGCGCCGCACTGGGCGCAGATGAAGCGCCCGGCGATGCGATCGACCAGCGCCGCCTCATCCACGGTGACCTCGATGACGTAATCGAGCCGCATTCCCCTGGCAGCGAGCATGGCATCAAGCGCCTCGGCCTGCGGCACGTTGCGCGGGAAGCCGTCGAGGACGAAGCCCGCCCCCTGCGCCAGCCGGTCGATCCGGCTGCCGATGAGGGCGGTCATGATGTCGTCGGAGACGAACTGGCCCGAATCCATGATCGCCTGCACCTGACGTCCGAGCGTGCTGCCGGACGCGCGCTCGGCGCGCAGCATATCGCCGGTCGCGAGCTGGAGCATCCCGTGGCGTTCTTCAAGGCGTTTGGCCTGCGTCCCTTTGCCGGCCCCTGGTGGGCCCAGCAGGATCAGGTTCACCCGCGTCTCCCCCGCAGCTTAGATTTTTTGATAAGACCTTCGTACTGGTGAGCAAGAAGATGGGAATGGATCTGGGCGACCGTGTCCATCGTCACGCTCACGACGATGAGCAGGCTGGTGCCCCCGAAATAGAACGGCAGATTGTATTGCGAGATCAGGATTTCCGGCAGCACGCAGACGGCGGCCAGATAGAGCGCGCCCACAACCGTGAGGCGGGTCAGAATGTAGTCGAGATAATCGGCGGTGTTCTTGCCCGGCCGAATGCCCGGCACGAAGCCGCCATATTTCCGCAGATTGTCGGCGGTCTCGGTCGGATTGAAGACGATCGCGGTATAGAAAAAGCTGAAGAATACGATCAGCGCCACATAGAGCAGGATGTAAAGCGGCTTGCCGTGGCCCAGGAAGGCCGCGATCTCGGCGACGATGCCTGACTGGTCGGTATTGAAACTCGCCAGCGTCGCCGGCAGGAGCAACAGCGAGGAGGCGAAGATCGGCGGGATCACCCCCGAGGTGTTGAGCTTGAGCGGCAAGTGCGAGGCCTCGCCCCCGAACATCTTGTTGCCGACCTGACGTTTCGGATACTGCACCAGGATGCGGCGCTGCGCCCGCTCCATGAAGACGATGAAGGTGACGACGGCGACGGCCACAACCAGGAAGATGATGATAAAGAAGGTCGAGAGCGCACCGGTGCGGCCCAGTTCGAGGAGCGCCCCCAGCGCCGACGGCATCCGCGCGACAATGCCCGAGAAGATGATGAGGGAGATACCGTTGCCGACACCGCGGGTGGTGATCTGCTCGCCGAGCCACATGAGAAAGATGGTGCCACCCGTGAGCGTCACGACGGTGGTGAGCCGGAAGAACAGGCCGGGATTGAGCACGGCGATGCCGGTGGAACTGTGCAGACCCTCGAGCCCCACGGCGATGCCATAGGCCTGCACCGCAGCAAGCAGGACGGTGCCATAGCGCGTGTACTGGTTGAGCGTCTTGCGCCCGACCTCGCCTTCCTTCTTGAGCGCCTCGAGCTGCGGCGAGACCGCGGTCAGCAGCTGGACAATGATCGACGACGAGATATAGGGCATGATGGCGAGGGCGAAGATCGTCATGCGCCCGAGTGCGCCGCCCGAGAACATGTCGAACATGCCGAGGATGCCGCCCGAATTGCGCTGGAACACCTCGGCCAGAACCTGGGGATCGATGCCCGGCAGCGGGATGTAGGTCCCGAGCCGATAGATCATCAACGCACCCAGCGTGAACCAGATCCGGTTCTTGAGTTCGGTCGCCTTGGCGAAGGCGGAGAGGTTGATGCTTTGTGCGAGTTGTTCCGCGGCTGACGCCATGGGGTCCATCCTTAGGCTCCGCAGGGGAGCCCGGTTTGTCAGGCAGCTTTGGTCTTGGCTGCCGCCACGATCACCTTCCCCCCGACCTTTTCCACCGCCGCAACCGCGGCCTTCGAGGCCCCTGCGACCTCGATCGTCATCGGCACCTTGAGCTCGCCCTTGGCGAGAAGCCGGACACCATCGCCGACTCGACGCAGAACGCCGGCGGCGACCAGCGCGGCGCCGTCGACGGCGGCGTCGGCCTTGAGCCGTCCGGCTTCGAGCGCCGTCTGCAGCCGGCCGAGATTGACGATGTGGAAATCCTTGCGGAACGGCTTGTGGTTGAAGCCGCGCTTGGGCAGCCGGCGATGCAGCGGCGTCTGGCCGCCCTCGAACCCGGCCAACGCGACACCGGAGCGCGCCGTCTGGCCCTTGCCGCCGCGGCCGCTGGTCTTGCCCTTGCCCGAGCCGATGCCGCGGCCGATGCGCTTCGACCGGTAATGCGCGCCGGGATTATCCCTGATCTCGTTGAGTTTCATTCGTCACCGCCTGGATCAATTATCTCACCACCGCCCGCCGTTCCGCAATCACGAGACCGACTCGACCCGCACCAAGTGCTGCACGCCGGCGATCATGCCGCGCACCTCCGGCGTGTCCTCGAGTACCCGTGCACGGTGCATCTTGTTGAGGCCGAGCCCCTTGAGCGTGGCGCGCTGATAGGCCTGGCGGCCAATAGGGCTACCGATCTGCGTCACTTTGAGCCGCGGCGTGCTGGCATCCGTCATGACGGTCACTCCCGCACTTCGGCGCCGACTTCGCGCCGGCCGAGGATCTCGCTCACCTTCTTGCCGCGGCGCTGGGCAACGGCGCGCGGGCTGACCACGCGGCCAAGGGCCTCGAAGGTCGCCTTGATCATGTTGTGCGGGTTCGAGGTGCCGACCGACTTCGCCACCACGTCCTGGACCCCGAGTGCCTCGAAGATCGCCCGCATCGGCCCGCCGGCGATGATACCGGTGCCGGCCGGCGCAGCGCGCATGATCACCTCGCCCGCGCCATAATGGCCAATGATGTCGTGGTGCAGCGTCCGGCTCTCGCGCAACGGCACGCGGACCATGGCGCGGCGCGCCTGCTCGGTCGCCTTGCGAATCGCCTCCGGCACCTCGCGCGCCTTGCCTGAGCCGTAGCCGACGCGACCTTTCCTGTCGCCGACGACCACGAGCGCGGCGAAGCCGAAGCGCCGGCCGCCCTTTACCACCTTGGCGACGCGATTGATGCTGACGAGTTTCTCGACGAACTCGCTCTCATCGCGATCGCGCGACTGGCGGTCGCCGTCACCGCGGCCGCGGCCACGCCGTTCACGGTCGCCGCCCTCGCCGCCGCGGGAACGGTCGCCGGGAGAGCGCGGCCGGTCGCCGCTGCCCTGGGTCCGTGCCATGCCAATCCCTTTCCTAGAATTCGAGGCCGCCCTCGCGGGCGGCGTCAGCCAGGGCCTTGACCCGGCCATGGAACAGGTAGCCACCGCGATCGAACACGACGACGGTGACACCGGCGTCCTTGGCACGCGCGGCGAGCAGCTTGCCGACCGCGGCGGCCGCTTCCTTGTCGGCCCCGGTCTTAAGCGTTTCACGCAGGCTCTTGTCGAGCGTCGAAGCGGCGGCAAGCGTATGCGACCGATCGTCGTCAATCACCTGGGCGTAGATGTGCTTCGAGGAGCGGAACACCGACAGCCGCGGCCGCGCCCGCGCGACCGCAGCGAGACGGCGGCGGACGCGCGCCCGGCGGCGCGCATAGAGATCCTTCGACTTGCTGCTCATGACGCGGCCCTACTTCTTCTTGCCTTCCTTGCGACGGACATGCTCGGCAACGTACTTGATACCCTTGCCCTTGTAGGGTTCGGGCCCGCGATAGGCACGGATCACCGCGGCGATCTGGCCAACGCGCTGGCGGTCGGCGCCACTGATGCTGATCGTGGTCGGCCGCTCGCAGACGATCTTCACGTCGTCGGGGATGGGAAACGTGATGTCGTGACTATAGCCGAGTTGTAGCACCAGGTTCTTGCCCTGGACCGAAGCGCGGTAGCCGACACCGTTGATCTCGAGATTCTTGTTGAAGCCGCGCGAGACGCCGGTGACCATGTTGTTGACGAGCGCGCGCGTCGTCCCCCACATCATCCGGGAGCGCTTGGTTTCGCCGTTGGGCTTCACCCACACCTTGCCCGCGTCGACCGAGGCGGTGACGGCGTCGTCGACGGCGAGCTGCAGGCTGCCGAGCCGACCCTTGGCCGTCAGCATGCGCCCGGCCAGATCGACGCTGACGCCCTGGGGCAGGGTCACGGGGTATTTGCCGATGCGCGACATAGACTCACCTCAGAACACGCGGCACAGCACTTCGCCGCCGACATTGGCGGCGCGGGCTTCGTTGTCGGACATGACCCCGCGCGGCGTCGACAGGATGGCGATGCCAAGACCGTTATAGACGCGCGGCAGGTCGGCGATACGCGAATAGATGCGGCGGCCCGGTTTGGAAATGCGGTGGATCTCGCGGATGACCGGCTCGCCATCGACATATTTGAGCTCGATCTTCAGCTCGGCCACGCCGGGCCGGACCTCCTCGCGCGAATAGCCGCGGATATAGCCTTCGCGCTGCAGCACCTCGAGCACATAGGTACGCATCTTCGAGGCCGGCGATTGGATCGACGGCTTGCGCGCACGCTGCCCGTTGTTGATGCGGGCCAACATGTCGCCGAGGGGATCGCTCATCGTCATTCGGCTCTCTCCCTTACCAGCTCGACTTCACCATGCCGGGAATCTGGCCGGACGAGGCCAACGCGCGGAGCGCGATCCGCGAAAGGCGGAACTTGCGGTAGTAGCCGCGCGGCCGCCCGGTGAGTTCGCAGCGATTGTGCAGCCGCACCGCCGCCGAATTGCGCGGCAGCTCCGCGAGCTTGAGGCGCGCGGCAAAGCGCTCCTCGGGAGGCAGCGAGCGGTCCTCGGCGATCGCCTTGAGGCGCGCGCGTTTGGGCGCGATGCGCTTCACCAACATGGCGCGGCGGCGGTTCTTGTTGACGGAACTGGTCTTGGCCATATCGTCCTCGGGGCTGGCGATCAGCCGATGAAGGGCATCTGGAAACCGGCGAGGAGCGCCTTCGCCTCCGCGTCGGTCCGGGCGGTGGTGCATATAACAACGTTCATGCCGCGCACGGCATCGACCTGATCGTAGTTGATCTCGGGGAACACCAATTGCTCGCGCAAGCCCAGCGCGTAATTCCCGCGCCCGTCGAAGGCCCGAGGCGAGAGCCCGCGGAAGTCGCGCACGCGCGGCAAGGCGATGTTCACCAGCCGGTCGAGAAATTCGTACATGCGATCCCGCCGGAGCGTCACCTTGGCGCCGATCGGCATGTTCTCGCGCAGCTTGTAAGTCGCGATCGATTTCTTGGCGCGGGTGACGACGGGCCTCTGGCCGGTGATGGTGGCGATGTCCTTGGCGGCGGCGGTGACGTTCTTGGCGTCCTGCACACCCTCGCCCACGCCCATGTTGACCACGATCTTTTCGAGCCGCGGCGCCTGGAGTGGGTTCGTGTAGCCGAACTCCTTCATCAGCGCCGGCCGCACCGTGGTCTCGTAGTGGTCTTTCAAGCGGGCGGGCATGTCGCTCTCCTCAGGTGTCGATGACTTCGCCGGAACGCTTGGCGTAGCGGACCTTGCGGCCATCATCGAGGAACTTGTAGCCAATGCGCGTCGGTTTTTGCGTTTGCGGATCGACATGGGCAAGGTTCGAGACGTGGATCCCCGCCTCCTTCTCGACGATACCGCCGGGCTCGCCCGGGCGCGGGCGGGTATGGCGCCGCACCATGTTGAGCCCCTGGACGACGGCACGGCTTTCCGTGCGCAGCACACGCACGACCTCGCCGGTCTTACCCTTCTCGCGGCCGGCGATGACCACCACCTTGTCGCCGCGCTTGATCTTGAACTTCGTCGCCATGGCTAGAGGACCTCGGGCGCCAGCGAGACGATCTTCATGAACTTGCGCGCGCGCAGCTCGCGCGTCACCGGTCCGAAGATGCGCGTCCCGATCGGCTCGCCCTGCTTGGTGATCAGCACCGCGGCGTTGCGGTCGAAGCGGATGGCGCTGCCGTCAGGCCGCCGGATCTCCTTGGCGGTGCGGACGATCACGGCCTGATGCACGTCGCCCTTCTTGACGCGGCCGCGCGGGATCGCCTCCTTGACCGAGACCACGATCACGTCGCCCACCGTCGCCGTGCGCCGCTTGGAGCCGCCCAGCACCTTGATGCACTGTACGCGGCGTGCGCCCGAATTGTCGGCGACATCGAGGTTGGTCTGCATCTGGATCATAGCGCTTCGCTCCCGCCCGCGCCCGCCGCCCCTTCGAGCACGACCCAGCGCTTGCGCTTGGAGATGGGCCGGCTCTCCTCGATGCGCACCAGATCGCCGGTCTTGTGGACATTGTTCTCGTCATGCGCGGCATATTTCTTGGAGCGCATGATGAATTTCTTGTAGACCGGGTGCATGACGCGGCGCTCGACGCGGACGACGACGGTCTTGTCGCCCTTGTCGCTCACCACCACCCCCTGCAGGATCCGTTTCGGCATGTGTTCCGCTTTCCCTAGGACGTCTTCCGCGCGCGCTCGCCGATGATGGTCCTGATGCGGGCCATGTCGCGCCGCACCTGCCGCATCCGCGCGGTGTTCTCGAGCTGGCCGCTCGCCCTCTGGAAGCGCAGGTTGAACGCTTCCCGACCGAGCTGCTCGAGCTCGCCCACGAGTTCGTCGGCGGTCTTGGCCCTCACATCGGCGGCCTTCATGGCTGTACCGCCCCGCCCACGCGGGTGACGACGCGCGTGCTGATCGGAAGCTTCGCCGCGGCGAGACCGAACGCCTCGCGCGCGAGCACGGGCGGCACGCCGTCGAGCTCGAACATGATGCGACCCGGCTTGACGCGGCAGACCCAGAACTCGGGCGTGCCCTTGCCGCTACCCATGCGCACCTCGGCCGGCTTCTGCGACACCGGGACATCGGGAAAGATGCGGATCCAGACGCGGCCGACGCGGCGGATATGACGCGTGATCGCGCGCCGCGCCGCCTCGATCTGGCGCGCGGTGATGCGGCCCGGCTCGACCGCCTTGAGGCCGAAGGCGCCGAAATTCAGCGTCGTTCCGCCTTTGGCGAGGCCGTGGATGCGGCCCTTGTGCGCCTTGCGGTATTTGCTGCGCTTGGGGGAGAGCATGGGCGTTCCTTCTGATCCTCAGCCGCGCGCGGGCTGCGCTTCGGCGGCGCGCTTGTCCTGCGCCATCGGGTCGTGCGCCAACACCTCGCCCTTGAACACCCAGACCTTGACCCCGCAGGTGCCATAGGTGGTCTTGGCGGTGCCATAGCCGAAATCGACGTCGGCACGCAGCGTGTGCAGCGGCACACGCCCCTCGCGATACCATTCCATGCGCGCGATTTCAGCGCCGCCGAGCCGGCCGGAGCAATTGATCCGGATGCCGAGCGCGCCGAGCCGCATCGCCGACTGCACCGCGCGCTTCATCGCGCGGCGAAAGGCGACGCGGCGCTCGAGCTGCTGCGAGATGCCTTCGGCGATGAGCCGCGCATCGATCTCGGGCTTGCGAATCTCGACGATGTTGAGGCTCACCTCGCTGTTCGTCATCTTGGCGATGTCGACGCGCAGCTTCTCGATATCGGCGCCCTTCTTGCCGATGACGACGCCGGGGCGCGCCGAATGGATGGTGATGCGGGTCTTCTTGGCGGCGCGCTCGATGACGATGCGGCTCACGCCCGCCTGCTGCAGCCGCGTCGACAGGAAGTTCCTGAGGCGCAGGTCCTCGTGCAGCAGGTTGGCGTAGTCCTTGCGCGCGAACCAGCGCGAGTCCCAGGTTCGGTTGATGCCGAGCCTCAAGCCGATCGGGTTGACCTTCTGACCCATCAGGCCTTCTCCTCCTCCGTCTGCTCGGCGCGCTCGCGCACGACGACCAGAAGATTGGCGAAATGCTTCTCGACGCTCGCCGAGCGGCCGCGGCCGCGGGCGTGGAACCGCTTCAGCGCGAAGGCGCGACCGACGCTCGCCTCCGCCACGACAAGCCGGTCGACGTCGAGCTGGTGATTGTTTTCGGCGTTGGCGATCGCCGCCTGCAGCACCTTCTTCACGTCGTGGGCGATGCGGCGGCGCGAGAAGGCGAGTTCGTTGAGTGCCGCGCTCGCCGTCAGGCCGCGGATCGACTGCGCCACGAGGTTGAGCTTGCGCGCGCTGATATGGAGCGCCCGTGCATAGGCCGAGGCCTCGGTCTCGGCGAGGCGGCGGGGGGCGGATGGCTTGCCCATGGCTAACCCCGCTTCGCCTTCTTGTCGGCGGCGTGCCCGTAGAAGGTGCGGGTGGGCGCGAACTCGCCGAACTTGTGGCCGATCATGTGCTCGGTCACGAGCACGGGAATGAATTTGTGGCCGTTATAGACGCCGAAGGTGAGCCCGACGAATTGCGGGAAGATGGTCGAGCGCCGCGACCAAGTGCGGATGATCTCGCTGCGCCCGGAACCGCGCACCTTCTCCGCCTTCTTCAGGAGATAGCCGTCGACGAACGGCCCTTTCCACACCGAGCGAGTCACGAGCCTCTCCGTTATTTCTGGCGTCGCCGCACGATGAAGCGGTCGGTCGCCTTGTTGTGACGGGTCTTCTTGCCCTTGGTCGGCTGTCCCCAGGGCGAGACCGGATGGCGTCCGCCACGGGTGCGGCCGCCGAGGGGATGGTCGACCGGGTTCATGGCCTCGCCGCGCACATGCGGGCGGAAGCCACGCCAGCGATTGCGCCCGGCCTTGCCGATCGAGACGTTCTGCTGATCCGGGTTCGAGACCGCACCGATCGTCGCCATGCACTCGGCGCGCACCATGCGCACCTCGCCCGAGGACAGCCGCAACAGCGCATTGCCGGCGTCGCGCCCGACGAGCTGAACATAGGTGCCTGCGGCGCGGGCGAGCTGCCCGCCCTTGCCCGGCTTCAGCTCGACATTGTGGATGATCGTGCCGACCGGGATGTTGCGCATCGGCATGGCGTTGCCCGGCTTCACGTCGACGCGCTCGCCCGAGACGATATGGTCGCCCTCCTTGAGGCGCTGCGGCGCGAGCACGTAGGCGAGTTCGCCGTCCTCATATTTGACGAGGGCGATGAAGCCGCTGCGGTTGGGATCGTATTCGAGACGCACGACCTCGGCGGGGATGTCGTGCTTCTGGCGCTTGAAGTCGATGATGCGGAAGCGCCGCTTGTGGCCGCCGCCGCGCCAACGCAAGGTGATCCGGCCGTGATTGTTGCGCCCGCCGCTGGCGCGCTTGCCTTCGGTAAGCGCCTTGACCGGGCGGCCCTTGTACAGCTCACGGCGATCGACCAACACCAACTGGCGGCGTCCGGGCGAGGTCGGCTTGTAGGTCTTGAGCGGCATGGCCTCAGATCCCCGTCGTAATGTCGATCTTGGAGCCCTCGGCGAGGGTGACGATCGCTTTCTTGTAATCGGAGCGCGTGCCCACCCGGCCGCGGACGCGCTTGGTCTTGCCCTTGATCCGGATGGTGTTGACCGCGGTCACCTTGACCTTGAACAGCCCCTCGACCGCGGCCTTGACCGAGCGCTTGTCGGCGGTGAGCGGAACCCGGAACGTCACCTGGTTGTGCTCGGAGATGGCGGTCGCCTTTTCGGTGATCACCGGCGTGCGGACGAGATCCCGCATCTGCTGCCGGCTGAGGCCGATCGTTGCGCGTGGAATGTAACGGAACCGGCTCATGTCAGGCGCGCCTCCAGTGCCGCCACCGCATCCCGCGTCAGCACCAGCGTATCGCGGCGCAGGATGTCATAGACATTGGCGCCTTGCTGCGGCAGCACGTCGACCCGCGGCAGGTTGCGCGCGGCGCGGGCGAAATTGTCGTCGACCGCGGCGCCGTCGATGATCAGCACCGAACCCCAGCCCAGGCTGCGGAAGCGGTCGGCCAGCGTCCGGGTCTTGGTGGTCTCGATCGTGGCGCGGTCGAGCACGACCAGCTTGCCCTCGGCCTGCTTCGCCGACAGCGCCGTCTTGAGCGCGAGGCGCCGCACCTTCTTCTGCAGCGCGAATTCGTGGCTGCGCACCACCGGGCCGAAAATCACGCCGCCGCCGCGGAACTGCGGCGAGCGCAGGCTGCCTTGGCGCGCCCGGCCGGTGCCCTTCTGCCGCCACGGCTTCTTGGTCGTGCCCGAGACGTCGCTGATGCCCTTGGCCTTGTGCGTGCCGGCGCGGCGCTTGGCCAGTTGCCAGTTGACCATGCGGGCGAGAATGTCACGGCGGATCGGAAGGCCGAACACCGCATCCGACAGCTCGATGCTGCCGACCTCCTCGTTGTCGAGGGATTTGACCTGGGCCTGCATGTCACGCGCCTCCGGCTTCCGCAGGCGGCGCGCGCAACGCCGCCGGGAACGGCAGATCCTGCTTCGGCTTGCGCTTCGCCGCGTCCTTGACGAGGACCCAGCCGCCGGGAGCTCCCGGCACCGCGCCCGCGATCATGATGAGCCCGCGCGCGTCGTCGGCAGAGACCACGCGGAGATTCTGCGTGGTCACCCGCGCGTCGCCGTAATGGCCTGCCATTTTCTTGTTCTTGAACACCTTGCCCGGGTCCTGGCGCTGTCCGGTCGAGCCGTGGCTGCGATGCGAGACCGAGACGCCGTGGGTCGCGCGCAGCCCGCCGAAATTGTGCCGCCGGATCACGCCGGAGAAGCCGCGGCCGATGCTCGTGCCGGTGACGTCGACGAACTGGCCGGCGACGAAATGCGTCGCCGACAGTTCGGCGCCGACCTCGACGAGCGCATCGGGCGAGACGCGGAACTCGACCAGCTTCTGCTTGGGCTCGACCTTGGCCTTGGCAAAATGGCCGCGCATGGGCTGGGTGACGTTCTTCACCTTGGCCTTGCCGGAGCCGAGCTGCACGGCGGTGTAGCCGTCGGTCTCCAGGGTGCGGATCGCGGTCACCTGGCAGTTGTCGACCTTCAGCACCGTCACCGGCACGTGGTTGCCGTCGTCGGTGAAGAGCCGGGTCATGCCCAGCTTGCGCGCGATGAGGCCGGTGCGCATGGGCATCCCCTCAGAGCTTGATCTCGACATCGACGCCGGCGGCAAGATCGAGCTTCATCAGCGCGTCCACCGTCTGCGGCGTCGGATCGACGATGTCGAGCACCCGCTTGTGGGTGCGGATCTCGAACTGCTCGCGCGATTTCTTGTCGATATGCGGCGAACGCAGCACCGTGAACTTCTCGATCTTGGTCGGCAGCGGAATCGGACCCCGCACCCGCGCGCCGGTGCGCTTGGCGGTGTTCACGATCTCGCTCGTCGACTGGTCGAGAACGCGATGGTCGTACGCCCTCAGTCGGATGCGGATATTCTGATTGTCCATGACGTGTCCTTGGTCCTCGCCCCGGCCGCCGCCCGACGCGGCAGCGGTCGCGCCTCCCTATTTTATGATCTTGGCGACGACGCCGGCGCCGACGGTGCGGCCGCCCTCGCGGATGGCAAAGCGCAGGCCCTCGTCCATGGCGATCGGCGCGATCAG